>Ga0209542_10003878_pt1 | contig 31483 bp, 28 predicted proteins | sample RifCSPhighO2_01_FD_184028 | JGI IMG/M metagenome (GOLD analysis project Ga0209542, IMG submission 184028) | Soil microbial communities from Rifle, Colorado - Rifle CSP2_plank highO2_0.1 (SPAdes) (version 2) | ecosystem: Environmental > Terrestrial > Deep subsurface > Rock core/Sediment ... | reverse complement strand
GATAATTCGTTCCACTTTGAGCCAAAGAACTTTTGCCCCAAACTTTTGATGTCCTATAATTTACCCAGGCCTTGTTATGAACTGGGTCATAAGAGTGATTTAACCACCTTGGCGGTGTATCTTCTTCATAAGCCCCCTTCATTAAAAGCTTTATTTCTTCCTCGCTTATTTTATTTTTTGGAAAACTTAAATTATAAAAATCTCCCGCCGCTTTGGTCAGAGCTGGATGGGTGTTTGGCTGGTCATAAGCCGTAACCTTTTGAGTAACAAAAAAGAGGGCCAAAATCCCTCCTCCTAAAACAAAGAGTTTTTTGTTCATATTTCACTTATCTTCCACACTCCGCTTGGATATTTTTCAAATCTAATTGTACTAGAATAATCTCCAGGAGAAATATTTAATTTTTGACCGTTAAATTCGACTTCTGTTTCCTTTTCCACCTTGGTAACAAAATAAAACTCTGCAACGTCAATATCACTACCCTGTCCTTTCTCCCAATGCTTTCTATTGTTTTCCAATTCCCAAATAAAGTTAGCTAGTAAGTTTTGTTGTTTATACTCCTGTAAAGCTTTGCCCCAATTATCCTGTTTCGGTATCACAAAATACTTACTTGCCAAATCAACATCTTCCTTCCTTAAAGCATCCAAAAACAGGTCAAAAGTTTCTTCCGGAGTCTTGCCGCCATACTTGTCATTTTTATAAGGCGCTTCCATTTTACTCACCAATCTTTGATACTTCCAAGCCTCCAGTTTGCCTTGAACCGAGTTCACAATCTCCGATAAATTAAGCAAACTCCAGATAACCAAAATAGCAACAACCACTAAAACCAAAACCCCCATCCAGTGTCTAAAAAAACTTTTATTACTCCGGACAGTTCCTTGAGTTTCTCCTTGATTCATTTTTTCAGTATAAATAATTCCCAAATCCCGTCAACCCCCATTGTTGGACATTGAACGTCCCACAGTGTCCCACAGACTGATAATAGACTGATAATAGACTGATAATAGACTGATAATAGACTGATAATAGACTGATAATAGACTGATAATAGACTGATAATAGACTGATAATAGACTGAAAATAGACTGAAAATAGACTGAAAAACTCTGAAAAAATTGAACACTATTCCAGTGTAATCTCTTTGATAATCGAATAATCCATTCCTTTAAGCCACTTCTGTGTTTCACTTTTATAGTTGTCAACTTTCCCTGTAATCTCTGAAAGAAAACTTCTATTGGTAACCGACGGGAAATTTTTCTTTCCCACGTAATCCAAATAACTACTCCATCGATAATTTTCTAAAAATTCAATAGCTTTGCCAGAATTATCTAATTTTCGTTCCCGCCATGTTGGAGTCACAAGATCTAAAGGATTTAGATGAATGTAGTAAGGAAGATGAATCAAGTGAGCTTCCTGTGTCACAGCCACAGATTTATATCTGCCCTCAAATAATGTACCCGTCCGTTTATATTTCTGATTAAAATATTTTGCATAGCCCATATTAACTTTTTTCATAAAGAGCGGAATGCCGTTTTCAACTTTTGCATCTAGCAACAAGTGATAGTGATTTGGCATAAGCGAGAAAGCATGAATATCAACCAGCAACTCCCTTCTAACTGTGGGACGTTCAATGTCCCACGTATTATTCTGGACATTTTTTATATTATGATAAAAAGAACGAAAAGTATTACTAGAGGGTTTTTTGTCATTAAACTCAAAAAGATCATGTACGAATCTAAAATAATCTTTATCATCCAAAAAGATTTTTCTCTTATCAACTCCTCGATTTAAAACATGAAATAACTCCATATATACTATATATTTTAACTGTTGGACGTTGAACGTCCAACAGTTGTGTAATATTTTGGTGAGCCGTTTTCGAGTTTTTTTGTAATATCTCCTGATTTAGAAAGTTCTGCCAGATATCTCTGGAAGGTTCTTTTGGAAATCTTATTCTTGAGAAAGTTGAATATTTCTTTGGAAGTAAGTCCTTGGTTGCTTTGTATGAAATCAGCAACTAAACTCTTGTTTATCCGACCGCCGGAATTGTTTTGTGTTTTAACAATTTTTTCTTTTTGCTTTGTCTGTTTTTCCGGATTACCAACTACTGGCTCTCTAACCCTGAACAACAAATCAAAGTCCAAAACCACAGATTTCAAAGACAAAAGAGCTTTTTGGGTTTTAAGAATAGGGGAGGCCGAGGCAGATTTTAGGTAAGATAACAAATCCAGAAACTCAAACAACTCTTCGGCAGAATTTAAAAAGTCTCTCTTACATTGTGCGACATCAGACTCCCCCTCTTTGCCGGAATTTTGAAGCGTCAAGAACAAATCAAAAAAATTGTTGATTTTGCTTATCAACTTCATCCGCAGAAACTTGTCCCGGATATCATACGATAACCGGACTAAAGAAAAAAAAGAGACAAAAAAATTTTTGCGCATTACCCTATTTTAGATATCCATCAACGAATTCCTTTACAAAGCTAGATGGTAGCGCAATTATCTTACTACCGTCAACATAGACTATGCCTTTAAAAGCTCCGTTTTTAGAAACTAAACCGGCCCCGCTAAGGTAATTTTCGTATCTGCCGTCCAGCACAATTCTCTTTCTCTGGCTATCCACTAGGCTAACCAAGGCTCTGTTCAAAAAAATCTCTGATTTTTGAAGCACCGCCACCTTGCCCACAACCCAAGCAATATTTCCCACCGCCAACTCCCCTTCGTCAAAAGTAGCCGGCACCAAAGATTCATCCGCAACTTTTAAAATAGCAAGATTCTTTTTGGTATTTCTGTAAACAACTTGGGCTTTAAGAATCTTATCGCCATTAAAAACTTGGTAATCTTGAGCTTCAACCGGGACAACCTGATTCACGACAAGAATAAGACCGTCGCGAGTTAAGGCTATGCCAGTACCAAAGCGCAAAACCGCACCACCACTAAAAGACTTAATCACAACCAGGCTTTCTTGCGATTTTTTCACAGCTTCTTCGGCCTGTCCATCTTCAGAAACAAATGTCACCACTTCTTTCTCTACTTTTATGACCTCCGTCCTGGCTGGAATCACCTGATCAATTATCCTGGCTGAACCCAAAAAGTTGTATCTGTAAACAAGGGGAACAAAAGCAAATAAAAAAACAGCCCCACCTAAGCCTCCAAAAACAAATGTTTTAATAAAGTGTTTCATATTTTACCGCCCAAGGCGTTGGCATCATTTATTATTTTCTTAATCTGATTGACCGGAATGGCAAAACCAATATTCTGGGCACCTTGAGCAATTGCCGTATTGATTCCAATAACTTCGCCGTCTAAATTTAAAAGTGGCCCACCCGAATTTCCCGGATTGATTGCCGCATCGGTCTGAATCAGCTGTTCAAGTTTTTCCGAACTTGTCCCGGAAGAAGCCACGACAGAACGCGACAACCCCGAAACCACCCCCCTTGAAACTGTGTTGCTGAACTCACCAAGAGCATTACCTATGGCAATAACCGTCTGTCCAACTTGCAGTTTATCTGAATCGCCTAATTTCAAAACAGGAAATTTTTCTCCGTAGACTTTCAAAACGGCTAAATCATGAAGCGAGTCTTTAACTAAAATTTCAGCCGAATACTTTTTACCATCTTTGGTCAAAACCGTAAAATCAGCTTTGTCTATATCCACGACATGTTTGTTAGTAACAACCAAACCGTCGGAACTGACGATAAATCCGGAACCGGCGCTGACCTGTTTTCTTTGGGTTTTAGGCGCTTGTGGTTCAGGACTTGCACATTCAGCCGTTCCAAAAAACTGTCGAAAAAAAGGATCATTGCAGAAGTCTTCAAAGATACTACCTCTTCGCTGTTGCAGAATTACCAGGTCTTTGGTGGCAATAATACTGACTACCGCCGGTGAAGACTTCTTGGCAACATCAACCACAATTTCTTCCTCTTTAAAAATCTGATTCTGGCTGGTTTGTCTGCGTATAAAAGTGTTACCAGAGTCAACCACCGGCTCTATCAGGCTTGAACCGTAATAGCCGAAGAAAGCGCCAACAACCGCCGAAATTACGACATTAATGAATATGAAAATATGCCAGTCGTAATGACCGCATTTTTTGAAATGAAAACCAAAATCTCTTATAAATTTAAACATTTTATGGAAACATTGTAACCAAAAAAGGTTAAATTTTCAACCCGTCTTTCTATTGACAAAACAACTTTTTACTGCTAAGATTTGGTAAGTTTTTTTAAACAGGAATAAAAAGGAATAAAAATGCCAAACAAAAATAAAGATAAACTTGCGAAAGATTTTAGAAAAAAACAGAAAAAAGCGGTAGAAGAAAAAGAGAGACAAAGAAAAGAAGGAGTAAAAGCATCTTCCAGATTTTCAAAAAGCGCCCTTGAACAGTAACTCCGCACCCGCGGAGTTTTTTTATTTAAACAACTATATAGTTGTTTAACTTCTACGCCTGGCTAACCTCGGTTTTCAACTTCGGCAACTAAAAGGTTTGTTGACTTCCAAATAACTTTCTTGCTCTTTCCCAGTGTTCAGGATAGCCCTGCTTCTTCATCCAATACCACCACTCCGCACCCCAGAAATACTGCTCATCAAACCCGGTCTTGGCGGCAAAATTTATCATCTCGTTAAATTTATCCAAACCCATTCTTTCCTGCAGAACTTCAATCGGGGTTTTGATAATAGGCTGAAGCAACCAAGGTTCGACTGAAAGCTCTATAATCAAAGACGGCTTTTTGCCATAAATCAAACTGACCAAATTTTGCTTGAATCTGAAAAATGCCGGCAAAATAGGGTATCTGAATGGGCCTATTTTTCTGTTCCAGATATAAAGATAAAGGCTCGTGCCGAAAGCGTCGCCTTTTTTATAGGCACCCAACCAAGTCCCGAACTCCCCGCTGTCGGTAAGCAAGATTGGATGAACCGGGTCAAGTTTTTTAACCAAAGCAATTTCTTTGTCTAGAAAGTCCTCGTCAAATTCACCGCATTTTGCTCGGCTGAAAAAAGTTAGAAAAGGTTCATTTTCCACCTGCCAATATTTAATAACTGATAAATCTTTATAACGAACAATCACTTTCTCAATGTATTCCAAAAGTTCTTCCCGATTATAATCCGCTAAATCTTTTTTCTGCACCCAGTCCGGCACGTGGCACTCCGGCCAGCCAGGCAAACGGCGGCCCACAGCCATGATTACCTCGATTCCTCTTTTTTCCGCTTCGGCTATTTGAAAGTCCAGCTCCGAAAAATTAAACTTATCGTCTATGGGTTCAGTGTTCGGCCAATGAGCAGAGAGTCTGATTTTTTTTACGCCAAGATCATCTAAAGCTGCCAGATAAGTTTCTTTCCAATCCAATTTAAGCTCATCGGAATGAAATTTACTGAAAGAAATCCCATATCTAATTTCCAAAGGCAATTTCCGAAAAGAAAAAACAAAAAAGAACAAAAAAATTGCCAGAACTGAAGTTAAAATTTTAAATTTTTTGGTTCTCACTTATAGAAACAATAAGAAGTACCCTAAAACAATCAAAACAACTGCCGCAATCTTTTGGACTATGGCGTGAAAATGGTGGACCGATTCGTAAAAATATTCCGGAAATCTTTTTGTAAAAATTAAAGCAAAAAGAAGCAAGAAAACAAATTGGGCGCCGGCAATGGCGCTAACCAAAGAAACATTGCCCAACTTAATTGACAATAAAATAAGAAAGAAGGCTACGCCGGCAAAAAATTTACTCCCCAGAATAAGAAATTTGGTTTGGAAAGAAGAAGCTGTTGCGTTTTGCCAGATAGCGCGGCGGTTTGCCGACCAAAAAAGCAACGGCAAAACTACGGCCACATTGCCTAACCGAGACCAAAAAAAACCATTCCAAAATGAAGTAATGTTAAACAACATTTTCACCGTTACCGCCGAAAGGGCAAAAAATATTCCGGCCAGCAAAACATAAAATATTATCCGCCGGTTAAAACGGAAGTATGACATCAGAATCGTTCCCGCTATCAAAAATACAAAGCCCAGCAAGAAATTACCGGACAGATTTGCTTTTAAAAATAAAAAACTGAAAAACAAAGTAGCCAAAGCCGAAACTGCCCCCACAACCGGAGCCACATCCGAGGCATCCGCAGAAAAAAGAGCGTTATAAAGAAAATATATGGAAACGGTAAAAGAAACACTGGTGATTAAAGACAACCAGATTACTTCAGAGGCGGGCGACAAAACCACCCCAAACGGCAGAACAAAAACAGCCACGCCAGAAAGCATGCTGACATAAAAAACATAGACCAAGGGGCGAACGATGCTTTTGGAGGTAAGCAAAAACTTATCCAAAAAAACGACTCCTGCATTAATAACTTGAGCGCCTAGAGCGAGAAAAAGATAAAGCATAAGTTAAACTTCTAACGAATTTGTTTCACAAATTTTTTTGTACTCCCAAGCTGAAGGGCGGATTTTTCTTTCCATATTTTCATAATCCATCTCAACCAAACCGAACCTTGGACCAAAGCCATACGCCCACTCAAAACTATCTAAAAGCGACCAGTAAAAATATCCCCGCAAATCAACTCCTTCTTCTATGGCTTTGTGTGCCCAAAACAAATGCTCCTTTATAAATTTTTCTCTTTTTGTGTCTTTGGCATCGGCTAAGCCATTTTCGGTGATATAGATTGGCAAATTGTATAGTTTCAACTCTCTCAAAAGATAGTAAATGCCTTTTGGGTATATTTCCCAGTTCATATCGGAAACTTCTTTGTTTTTATTTCCAAAAAGTTTTCGGTGAAAATAATAATTGAGACCGATAAAGTCAAGATGATTCTTAATTTTGTTTAAAAAATAAAAATTCCAAAAGTGACTTATAAGCGGGAAACTTTCAAAGTAAATATTATTTTTAGCAATCCCAACCCGTAATTCAGGATTTATTTTCCTAATAATAATGTACGACGCAAGGTGAGAGGATATCAAGGTTTTTATAACTTTTAAAAATCTAAAAAAATTCTTATTAAACGGCGGCCAAACACCTTTCAAGTAACCTCCGCTAGCATACACCATCGATTCATTCATAGTCATCCAAAATTTTGCCATATCCCCCAGTCTCTCCACCACATATCCGCAGTATCTGGCAAAAATTTCCGGCGCCTTTGGATTTTCAAAGCCGCCTTTTTTTGCAAACCACAATGGTAAAGTAAAATGCCAAAGAGTAACAAAAGGCTCTATTCCCCTGTCTCGCAAAGACTGCAAAACTTTTCGGTAATGCTCAATTTCTTTTTCGTCAAATCTGCCTTCTTCAGGTTCAATTCTTGACCACTCAATAGAAAGACGATGGGCATTTTGGCCCAACTGTTTGATTAAGTCAAAGTCCTTTTCGTAAAGATTATAGTGGTCACACGCCCTGCCGGCACAAGGAACACAAGGTTTTTGGGATTTAAGCTCAACGCGAGGATAATTTCGGCATTGGGACGCCCAATCGCAATTTTCAATTCCCCCCTCAACTTGATAAGAAGAAGTGGCGCTGCCCCAATAAAAATTATCAGGAAAATTTTTTACCACAGTTTAAGTTTAGGAAAAATATCTACCACAAACAGAGCAATCTCCACAACAATCAAAATAATGATTATCAACTCTAAAAAGTTGCCTCTTTTTTCAATCACAAAATCCATCAGCATCTTTGTATTCTCCGAAAGAAAGTCAATTTTTTCGTCCAGAACATCAAACCTGTCCTGCAACTCAAACTCCAAATGCAAACGATGATAAAGAGTCTCCAGTTCCGGCGACTCCCAAACCTCATCGGGCTTATCAAACAATGAAAGATGGGCAACCGTCGTCTGCTTAACGGAAAAAGTGCTGCCAATCTGCCTTAAAAGTTCTTTTTCTTTTAGTATCACCCTGCCTTTACTTTTCAAACTTTCCATAAATCCTTCCAAATTCAATAGGTTTGCCTCTATATCGTCTTCGTAGCGGTCTAAGGCGGCTGATTGAGCCAGAACGTAGGAAATTATTTTAATCTTATCTACTGAAAGCTCGAACAGATCAACCTTGCCGAAAAGAACGCGGTCAGTGGCCGTACCGACTGCAACTTTAATTTTTTCCTGATACGGATACGACTCTTTTTTGCTTTTAACAAAGGGCTTGAGTTCTTTGAGAGTTTGCCTCCTTAACTTTTCTTGAATGTTCCAAAAAACAACAACCCCAAATTTGGTTAATACCAAATACTGGTCCTTGAGAATACGCAAAACCAGTGGATGGTCGCGATTAAGAAAAGAATACTGCTTGAGACTCTCTTGAACCCTCTTTAGGTCAATAGACTCACCCACATAGACGGCTTCTACTCCATATTTGAGTTTAATGTTTTTAGTTATTTTCTTAACCATAATCTTAAATTCATTTTAACATTTTAATGGCACAAAGACTATTCACCGTTCCTTTTGATTTGACAAAATACCAAAAAAGATATATATTTAAGTTTCTTTGCCGGAACATTTAAAAGGAGACAAAAAATGACTGTTGCCACAGCCATAGCCCAGGAAAGGCCTTTTCCTTTTTTACTGGGCACACAGACTATTGCTCTGACAGTGGTGCCTTTTGACGCCTTAATCGTCATTAACCCGCAAAATGATTTTTTTCCCGGCGGAGCAATGCCCATTCATGGAAGTCAGAACATCCTAAAGCCGATTCGAGGACTGGTTGACCTTGCCAAAGAAAATGGCATAGAGGTCCTAGTTTCAGCTAGGTCTTACTGCGCAGAAGAAGCGGACCACTGCATCAGTAATTCGTATGGATTCGAGACGAAGCGTGAAATCGGCGTAATTAACTTTTACGACATATATCATCAAAACGAAATCGGCAACCGATCTTGTTTTGATAGTCGCAATAATCAAGGACAGTATCTATTTGAACGCTTGTACCTTGATGGGAAAATCGGCACTATTCTTGTCGTGGGTATGCCCACCGAAGAGTGTCTCAAAGTTTCGGTTTTAGACGCAATCAACTTCGACTTTAATGTCCTAGTTGCCATAGACGCTTGCGCAGGCTTCGACAACCACGAGGCTGAAAAAGCGATATTTGAAATGAAGAAAGCCGGCGCGATTATTACTACCAGCGCCAAAATTTTAAAAGGCCGGGTTTAGATATTTCTAGACCCTTTTTTATTACAAAAAAAACACCCCTTCGGGTGTTTTTTTGGTCCTGCAACTTCTCACTATCTTATAAATCTGGAGAATATCTTTAGCACATTGGCAAAGAATCCGCTGTTTGCTGACTTACAGCTTACTGTTCCGGCATTCCATGAACCACCAGAGTCGGCGCAAGCCATAATTGTTCTAGCCATCGCCATCTGATGAGCCTTTGAATCAAAACCGGAAGGCGGAAGGGTGGTGGTAGTAGATTCTGGCGGTGGCGGAGAGTAGACAGTGGTAGTAGTCGGGGGTAAGGTAGTGGTAGTGGTTGTTGTTGTGGTAGTAGTGGCCTCTGTGGTCGGATAAGGTGTTGAAGAATAAGTTGGGTATGGAGTATAACTACTGTCTGGTGCTGGAGAATAGGAATAAGTTGATAATTTGCAGGAGTTAGAAGAATAATCCCACCATTGATCCGACGGACAAGAAGGTGGGGGGGTGTAACTGCTTCCACCCGTGCTTGAATATGGTGTGTAAGAAGCAGAACCACCAAAGGAGCTGCAAGAACCGAAAGTACTCACGCTAGTCGCTCCGAAAGAAGCACATTTGGTACCGTCGGAGTCAGACATACAATATGAACCCATGTTGTGCGAACCAGACGGGCAACTGCTGGAAGTTCCGGTTGTCGTCGGGTATGGGGTATAACTGCCACCCGAAGATGGAGATGGGTATGGGGAATAAGTTGAAGTATTGTAAGTGGTGCATGAATTTGAACCCCAACTACTGGTACTAGAAGAATTAAATGGACCACATTTGGTACCGTCGGCATCAGACATACAGTAAGAACCCATACTATGTGAACCGCTGGGGCAAGTTCCGCTAGTAGTAGGACTGGTAGTAGGGTAAGGCGAATAACTGCTAGTCGGGTAAGGAGTGTAACTTCCAGAAGGACCAGTACACCCGGTCGTTGTTGCTGTATCCCCTTCTTTGGCGGATTTGTTCATCTCACTATTGCAGAATATTGTTTTACCGGTTGAGTCGTTATACATCTGATGACAACCGGTTCCAAGCAAGTTAACCAGAGATTGAGAACAAGAGCTTGAGTAAGTGCTGGTCGGATTAGGAGAGTAGATTGAACTTGTTGGCCCGCCGTCACAGCTGCTTGGTGCTCCAAGAGAAAGACCGTCTATATCCACGACGGCACCAGAAGGTTCACCCTGGTGACAGTTGTAATAGTCGGCTTCACACCAAACCGTATAACCCGGATATCGCCCATTCTTAGTTGCGTTTGTGTAAAAACATCTTTTTAAGCCACTCTGTATTGGTTGATAAGAATAAGTTGGTTGATAAGAATAAGTTGGTTGATAAGAATAAGTTGGATAAGGAGAGTAACCGCCGCTATCATAAGGTCGGTAGTCATTTGGTTTGCAAGAATTTGCTTGAGGTACCCAATACTGACCCTGTGGACATTGTTGTGGTGGAACATAACTTCCGGTTACTGTTGGATACGGTGAAGCAGAAGTTTGTTTACAGCTTCGAGTGACCTGATCAAAGTAGGATGGTGGCGGACAATATACCTCTGCCTGGGGTGCAAATGTCGGAACAGAAACTGTACAAACAGTTTTGGCTCTGGCAAAATCACCCGACTGAATCGCCGCAAAACACTCCGGGCTGGGACCTACAGGACCGCCAAAACCGGGACCTTGTCCGCCAAACTGACCTTGTTGACTCTGCCCAAATTGTCCTCCGGGGTATCCATAACCCTGACCTTGGCCTGAACCGGGAAAGTTAGGAAATCCACCTTGGCCCGGAAAACCTCCCTGAACACCTTGCCCCTGTCCCGGAAAACCACCCTGAACGCCAAAACCTTGGCCGGGGAATCCGCCCTGTTGCTGACTGGGGAAATTGTACTGCTCAACCGATAATCCTTGGCTCCTCTGATTAGATTGCTGAATATTTTGGTCAAACTGCTGGTATCTTTGAACCGCTTCGTCACCCTTGAAAAATCCCTGTTTAGCTCCAAACGAAATACACTCCGGACCATGGCTCGGGTCGGAACAGTAAGCAAAACATTCTTGTTCTGATTTACAACCGCCCGGACCGCCTGCCTGCGATTGAAAAACTTGTTGGATATTGCCTTTGTTTTTTTCAAATTCTTCTCCTTGGGAAATATGCCCCTTGATCTCGGCTACGATTCTTCTGGCTTCCGGAGATTGCGAAGCCAAACTTTCCAATTTTGACAAGGCCCTCTTGGAACCTTCAAAACATTTTTGCCCGATGGCCGGATCAGATCTTCCCCTTTCACACTCTCTCGGATTGAAACCGATTTCCTGTCTCATAATTTGATCAATCTGATTGCCGACTTCAAATTCGGCTCTGTGGTCTTCCGGAATAAAATCACGGCACGACTCCGGATTGACCCTACAAGCGTCAAAGTCGGGAATACCTCCGCGATCACGCGCTTGCCTTACAAACTTCAAAACATATTCCTTTTCTTCGGGCTTAACAAAACCTTTGGCAATCATAAAATCCATTCCTTTTTCAACTGCCTCTACATTGCCCGATCTGCCCTGTTCCTCCATATATTTTCCGATGTCTTCGGGGCTGGTGAGAGTCTTGCCGTCAATTGTAGTGAAAAGTACGCTTTCCGCCTTCTTAAATATCGCTTGTTGGTTCTGACCTACCTGTGTATAGGCTCTTTCAAGTTCCTTCTCCCCTTCAGCGCCAAAAAACTTTTTAGCAATCTGTCGACAAACTGGGGGAATACCCGCGGTTCCCTGCGCTCTGGCCGCCTCGCCGGGGTTCATACAGAAATTTCCGCAACCATCCAAACTCCCGTCACCGCACTGAAACTCACCGCTTCCCAAAGAAGCTCTAAGCTCAACGCTCTTGTCAGCATAATCACCGTAAGCTTCGGCCGCTTGTCGGGCTGACTCCGGGATAATTCCCTTGACCCTTGAGTCTTTTGCCAATCTGACACAGGCTCTTAAAAGTTCGACTGGAGCCGTTTCCGGATCCATGTCTTGACATTGGTCATAACTGATTCCTAGTTCCTTAGCCGCTGTAACTACAGCCTGTTTTCTTTCAACAAATTTAGTTGTTAGCTCTAAATCAGCGGCTAAAGCCGAGTTCTTCTTGGTATTTAACTTATTGGCAAGTTCATTAGCCACGCCAATAAGACACTCGGTAGTCTGACAGCTTTGCAGTTGGCCGGCGATACTGCCTCTTATCTCGCTGACAAAGTCATCAACCTGTTTAATTTCTTCCGGTTTGTAAAGGTCGTATTTTTTGCCAATGTCGGCGCAAATTTCAAAATACTTTTCCGAGTCGCAAACTTGGGCGGCTTGCTCATGAGTAGTAATCTGCTGGCCGGTAGCCGCGCTTAAATCCGGCAAAGCGGCGCTAATCTGTTCTGTAGTCGGATCGCCTTCGGCCGCATAAACAGGCATAAAAACAGCCGATAACAAAAGTATGGCTGCTAGAAAGCTGATAAATATTAAATTTTTACAATAGAATTCTTTGGTCATTTTTATTTGAAAGGATTTAGAATGCTTTTGGCTTTTTCAAAAGGGTTGGCTTCCACGCCCTCCAAAGGATTGACTGCTTGAAAAGGATTGGCCGCTTTAGCCGCATCATCCGCCGCTTTTTTGGCCGCTTCATCTTGGACTTTCTTAACATCCGCTTCGGCTTGCTTATAGCCTCTGTCGTTACCGTAGTAGTAACCGCCGACCAGCCCCGCAACCAGGGCGATGAGAACCCACAGACCGAGTTTATTGTTTCCCATAGTATTTGCCGTTTTATCCAAATACTAAAAAATCGTAAGCGGAAATAAAACTAGCAATTAAATTAAACTTGTTAGTGACCTAATTATAGTTCTAAAGATTAACTAAACAAACAGCCAGTTATCCACAATTTTCAAGGTTTTTTAAGTTTCGGGCTCTATATTGACAAAGGTGCATTGAAAATGTTATAATATAAGAGCAGTATGGTACTGTGCAGTTCCACAAAAAAACATTCCGCGCCTGATCAGTGCGGAAGAAAAGGAGAAAAGATCATGGAAACGTTTTTGTATTTTCTGGCAACCGCGGTTGCCGCGTCTGTTTTGGGTTATTTTGTAGGTTCGTCGAAGCAGGCCCCCCAGCCGCAGGCCCCCCAGCCCAAAATTTTCGGGCTTTCAGAATTTGAGAGTTTCGTGGGAGCAATCCCCGAAACGGCCAAGTCTGACCCGGCAACATTTGGAGTCGTTGTCCAAGCCGGCACTGGACTTGCGGTTGGTCTGCTCGGTTTTGAGGACAAAGTCGTCCAGGAAACCGAAGAGGCAATAGCTGAAAGGCTAGTTGCCATCCGGAAAAACGAAGAGCGCATAGCCAGCCTGGCAGAAGAGGCTAGAAAAGTGGAAGCGGCCATCAACGAAACCAGGTCGGCCTCCCAGGCAACCTTGGTTAGGGTCGGGACACTCTCAGCCTTGAAACAGCTCAAGTCCAGCTAGTTCCAGTTCCACCCAAAGGGGGCACACACGTGCCCCCTGTTTTTTAAAGTCTTTTTAAAATTTGAGGATATGTCTCTTTTGCCGTTGGCGGCGACAGTCCGACGCAAAAAAGAGACATATCCTCAAATTTTATCTGCATTAAAAAGCCCCGTTCCTAGTGGGGCTTTATTTATCCAAACTTTCCATAAAATCCGCACTAGAGTTATGAAAGAGTTTGCCAAGCAGATAAACTTTCAAGGCTCTAAACCACCGCGCCCACTCGGGACCGACTTTTGAGTTCCAGGGACAAACGGTCGTCCGGCAAAGCATACAAATATCTTTTCTGCCTAAAAGTTGCTTTGGTATTGAAGAGCTTATTGCCAACATCTCCGGATCAACCACCCTGCATTCATTTAGTCCGGCCCCGGGTCTAAGCAGACAGTCATTTGGTAAAATTTTAAAAATTAGGTCCTCAAGACCGGCAACTTCCGCTTCCGCCAGCCTGCGAAGTTTATCCTCATTTTCCATTTCTTTGTCCAACCTTAAAGAGCTTTTTATAACAAAAAGACTATTACCTTTTCTTGTTCACTGCAACCCCGCATCCCCAAGGATATGAGGTTGGGTCTGATTATTTCTGCTTAAGGTTTTGTTTTCTCAACCGAACGCTTTGAGGAGTTATCTCTAGATACTCATCTTCAGCCATAGTTTCCAAACCCCGCTCAATTGTCAATTCAAAAGGCGGAGTCAGATAAATTGACTCATCTGAACCGGCGGCCCGCATATTGGTAAGTTGTTTGCCTTTTATGGGATTGACATACATCTCCTCACCTTTAGCGGTGTTGCCGACAACCATACCGACATAGACCTCTGTGCCCGGTCCTATATATAGAGTGCCGCGATCCTGCAAGTTCCAAAGTGAAAAACCCAGAGCTTTGCCGTCAGCCATAGAGACCATTGAACCTACCGAGCGTTTTCTTATCTCTCCGGCATAAGGGCGAAAACCGATAAACCGAGAGGAGAGAATACCCTCGCCCTTTGTATCCACCACAAACTGGTTGCGATATCCCAGCAACCCCCTTGTCGGGCCCTCAAAAGACAACCGCAAAGTCTCATTTTGCCAAGTTTTTACTATTCCATGCTCGTCATAACCTCGGCTTGCAATATCGGCATTCAGGAGTTCTGTTTTTTCCCGTGGCTTTCCGTTTTGAGTCATATTAGTCATAACAAATCCGCGAGAACCCAACCTCTCTATAACTAAACCCTTGTACTCCCCTGGTGTGTCTACTATCACTTCCTCAAAAGGCTCATTCTTAACCCCTTCCACTTCATGGATAATTACCTGCGGTTGGGAAACTTGCAGTTCGTAACCTGCTCGTCTCATATTTTCAAGCAAAACCGAGATATGCAATTCCCCTCGACCAAAAACTTTAAAGCTATCGGCTGAAGCAAAATCAATATGCAAGCCAACATTCACTTCCAGCTCCCGTTCCAAATATTCTCGAATCTGACGAGAAGTAACAAACTTACCTTCTCTGCCGCCAAAAGGAGAATTATTAACCAGAAAAGTTAAAGCAATGGTCGGCTCGTCAACGGCAATCGCCGGTAAGATACGGGAATCGGAATCGGAAGTTACCGTCTCGCCTATTTCAATATCGGGAAGTCCGGCAATCAAAACCACATCTCCGGCACCGGCCTCTTGAGACTCTATTTTTTCCAAACCATTGAATGTAAAAATTTTAATTATTTTGCCTTGACGAGTTTCCTTGTTTTCTCTCTTGATAAAAACATTTTGTCCGGAACGGACTACGCCCTCATATATTCTGGCCACGGCCAAACGGCCAAGAAAATTATCATAGCCAAGATTAAACGGCTGAAGCATCAGAGGCTTTTGGGACAAATCATCGGAGGAAACACAAGGTACATGACTAAGAATCGTATCCAAAAGAGGTTTGAGATCACTAGATTCGTCTTCAAGTTTAAGTTTAGCAACGCCTAACTTGCCGACAGCATAGACTACCGGAAAATTGGCCTGCTCCTCATTAGCCCCAAGCTCAAAAAACAACTCCAAAACCTGCTCCTCGCAAAGAGCTGGATCCGCCGCCGGTTTATCTATTTTATTTATTACAACGATTGGTTTCAAACCCAACTCAAGAGATTTCTTCAAAACAAACCTGGTTTGAGGCATGGGCCCCTCTTGCGCATCTACCACCAGCAAGACGGAATCAATTGAACGCAAAACCCGCTCTACCTCGGAACCAAAATCAGCGTGACCGGGAGTGTCCACGATGTTAATTTTAGTTCCTTTGTAGGGAACCGAGGCATTTTTAGCATAAATAGTTATGCCTCTTTCAAGCTCAAGATTATTGGAATCCATTGACACACCCTCTTTACCTACACCCGTTTGACGCATGATAGCATCGGTCAAAGTTGTTTTGCCGTGGTCAACGTGAGCTATAATTGCAATATTTCTAATTTCCATAGTAAGCCGTCGAAGTCTGAAGCCTCTTAACTGCCGATGTTGCAAACCGAGGTTGGGCAGTCAGAGAAGTCTGACATCCTCTTAAGTAATTAATAAAAACTGGCCACATAATGGCCGTAAGATGTTCAACGATAATACTCCAAAAATCAATTGAAGTCAAAAATGTCAGTTTGTGCTATACTGCACCTCTATGAAAGACCCCAAATTTCCTATGCGGATAAATCAATATCTGGCCTGGCGGAAATACTCTACCCGCCGAGGCGGAGATGAACTGGTGGAAAAACACCGGGTTTTTATAAATGACAAGCTCGCCAGTCACGGCGATAAGGTACAGGAAAATGATAAGGTGGAGGTAATAAAAAACAAAAATCAAAAACCTTATCTCTATTTCGCATATCACAAGCCCAGAAACATAGAGACCCAAGAGATACATCCTCCTGAAAAAAGTATATTCCCCTTAGGCCGTCTAGACAAAGCCTCACACGGGTTATTGATTTTTAGCAATGATGGACGCATTACTGATCGTCTCCTTAATCCAGAATATGACCACGACAAAGAGTATGTCGTCAAAACAGCCGAAAAACTCCGTTCCAGTTTTAAGAAAAATATGGAAGCCGGAGTAGATATTGAAGGTTACGTAACCAAAAAATGCCGAGTGGAAATTTTAAATGATTTTACTTTCAGGATTACTTTGACTGAAGGCAAAAAACACCAAATCAGAAGAATGTGCTCCGCTCTGCATCAGCAAGTTAGTGATCTTCAACGCATCAGAATTATGAATATTACTCTCAATAAATTACCGGTTGGCTCTTTTCGCCCCATTGAAGGCGCCGAGTTAGACCTCTTCCTAAAAAAGTTGGGGCTTTAGTGTTACTATTTCGCATCTTTGATTTTGTTTAGTATCTCTCCGACTTTTTTGAGAGATTCGTCGTCATAAACAGACAGAGCCATTACATTTTTATTTAACTTCTTGAGAGCGGATAATTTTTTCTTCAAATCTTCGGCAGAAAGCAGATCACTTTTGGTCAGAAAAAGATGCTCTGATTTTTCAGCCAAGGCCGGATTGTGATTTTTGAGTTCTTTTTTGATAACCGCATAATCCGCTTCTAAATTTTCCGACTCTGCCGATACTAAATGAAAAAGTATTTTTGTCCGTTCAATGTGTCTAAGAAATTTAACTCCCAGTCCTCTGCCTTCTGAAGCACCCTCAATCAGACCGGGAATATCGGCCAGAATTAATTCAAAATAAGCTCCGAGATTTGGTTCAAGAGTCGTAAATGGATAGTTGGCCGTTTTGCTTTTGGCATTAGTAAGTTCATTGAGCAGACTGGATTTACCGGCATTGGGCAGTCCAATCAACCCGACGTCGGCAATCAATTTGAGCTCCAGTCTGATTGTAAACGACTCTCCCGGTTTTCCTTCTTTAAATTGAGTCGGACTGGTGTTAGTGGCCGAACGAAATTTAAAATTTCCAATACCACCCCTGCCACCACGAGCAACCAAAACCTGATCCTCTGTTTTTATTATTTCCTCGGCCTCTTTGGTGTCTATATTGTGAACTACTGTGCCGACGGGAATTTTAATAAAAAGATCTTTACCATCTACGCCGTCGCGGAATTGGATACTGCCATTACCGCCGTCTTGAGCTTTAATCTCTTTTTTATTTCTAAACTGCGAGAGTCCGTTGAGATCTGTAGCGCCTTGAAAGTAAACACTGCCACCATTGCCGCCGTCGGCTCCGGTCGGCCCCAAACTGTTCATGTTTCTATTGAACGCAACCTTTCCCCGACCGCCATTGCCGGCCCAAACTTTAATTGTTACATCATCAATTAACATATTTGTAGTCGTAGTCGGACAAACATTGCTTTTGAAGGCTCTGTGAGTTGTGGATTGCTAGCCATTGAATCTTACAGCCCATTCGCCGTTTAGGCGGATAAGCTGTAAGTTCAATGGCGGGGTCTGGACAGCTTTCTTAAGCTGGACAGAATCCACATCTCACAAAGAGCGAGCTTTCTCGCTGGAAGAAAGCGAGCGTCCGGAAAAAGTAATATTTGGAAGACTTTCTTACTACTCAATAAAAGTCAGTGCCTTACCCATCTTGTCTGCCCGGCCCGTGCGGCCGATGCGGTGGATATAGTCATCATAAGTCGCCGGTAAGTCATAGTTGATAACATGACTGATGTCAGCAATGTCCAGACCTCTGGCCGCAACATCAGTCGCAACCAAAACCTGAACATGGCTGTTCTTAAACATAGCCAATGCTCTCTGGCGTTTGGACTGGTTTTTGTTGCCGTGAATTGATTCGGCTTTAAAACCGTTGCGCACAAGCATGTTGGAAAGACGCTCCACGCCATGCTTAGTCCGACCAAAAATTAGAACCTTGTTGAACTCTGACTTTTTCAAAAGTTCCTGAAGCACGTCAATTTTGTTTTTGCCTTGTTCAATGCGAACCACATCTTGATCTATATTTTTTGAAGTATCTCTGGTTTTAACGGAAATCCGGACCGGCTCACGAGTAAATTCAGAAATCAACTTTTCTATTTCATAGGAAATCGTAGCCGAGAAAAAAAGTGTATGACGTTCCTTGGGCATACCGGCCATAACAAAACGCATGTCATTGATGAAACCCATATCAAGCATCCTATCGGCTTCATCCAACACGATTGTTTTAAAACCAGCCAAGTTAATCATCTTGCGATTTATCAAATCTTTGAGCCTTCCGGGAGTGCCTATCACAAATTGAGGCTGATGCCTAAGTTCAGCAATCTGCCGGCCAATACCAGCCCCACCAACACATGACACCGAGAAGACCCTCATACCTTTGGTGAAACCTTTTAATTCATCCTCAATCTGCAAAGCCAGCTCTCTGGTAGGCACCACCGTAAGAATCCTTTCTCTAGGATTAAGCAAGACTTTATTGATAAGCGGAACAAGAAACGCAGCCGTCTTACCGGTGCCGGTGTTAGCCGTACCGACAATGTCACAGCCTTTTAAAATGTGAGAAATGGCCCGGTCCTGAATTGGCGTCGGAGTTTGATAGCCTTTCAAAGTGATGGCTTTCTTGAGCCGAGTATCAAGCTCAAAATCCTGAAATGAGTGTTCAGGTACAAAATGTTCAACTTCTTCAGTTATAACCGCTTTGTTGACAAAGCGCGAAGGATTGATGCGACTAGCGGCGTTCTGGCCTCTGGAAACAAAGTGTTTCCTTTTGAAAGGTGGCCTGTTATATGACCCGCTGGGCATCCTTCTAAAACTTCTGGTTTGCATAAGTAATGTGTCAAAGTCTGTGAACATCTTCGTCTGCCGATGTTGCTCTGCCGACGTTCTTACGTTTGTAGTAGTCAGACAAGCTCTTAAAAATCACTTCTCGTGAGTTTTTAGATATAGCGTATTTACGCTGTTTTGTAGAGGATTAATGCCCCAGCAATAAAAACTGACAGAGATGTATTGTTATCTATACATTGTAATCGAAAAGCATAAAAAAGTCAAGGGAGCGTCCAGTTAACCATATGAGGTGAATCTATGGGCCCCCATTCTTGAGTTAAATTAATCCTTGTCGACTAAATTCTGGTGTCTAATACCAGACCAATGCGAGTATCGCGAGGCTTTTGAGATCTTTTGCCACGGAAAATCCATTTCCCCAACTCAACCGCCAGAATATTAATCAGACCAATCAGCACAACTCCCGAAAGCCAATTGAAAGGCAATGGCACAGTTTTAAGCAAAGATTGGAAAAACGGAATATAGATGGCCATGATCATAAGAATCAGTCCAATACCCACACCGATAACGAGATAACGATTTGAAAAAACTGGGTATTTAAAGATGCTTTTGTCCAAACTCCTTAAAGAAAAGGCCAAAAGAAGAGAGTAGCTTCCAAAGCTAGCAAAAATAAACGTCCTCACGAGGTCTTCCGGAAACCCAGCTCGTAATAATAACCAGTATAATACGAATAAAAGTGCGCTCGTAGAAAGACCTATAAATAAAATTAAAAACCTCATCATGGGGTCAAAAAGGCCGGCTTTCGTGTTCCGAGGACGATGAGTTAAGCCGTCAATATCTTTTTCAAAAGCAAATGCGACTGCCGGGAAACTGTCCGAGAAAAAGTTAACATACAAAATTTGAAGCGCATTCAACGGAAGGGCTAACCCAGTCAACAAAGCCCCGCCGATCAAAAATAGCTCATCCGCGACTGAAGAAAGGAGATACACCAGAACCTTGCGGATATTATGCATAATTTGACGGCCTTCTTCCACAGCAGTAGCAATGGTTTCAAAATTGTCGTCCAGCAATACCAGATCCGCGACATCACGCGCCACTTCTGTTCCTGAACCCATGGCAATTCCTATGTCGGCTTGTTTAATACTCGGCGCGTCATTTACGCCGTCGCCGGTCATTGCCACAACTTCTCCTATCTCTTGAAATGCTTTTACAATCCTAATTTTATCCAACGGAGATACGCGAGAAATAACTCGCAGAGACGGCAGACGCTTTTTGAGATCCGAATCCGAAAGTGGCCAAAGTTCCGAAGAATCAAGAACGCTTTCTTTCTCAATTTCAAGGCCAACCTCTTTCGCTACAGCTTCGGCAGTACCACGATGATCACCGGTCATGACCACTACTCTTATGCCGGCCTTCTGCACTTTTTTGACCGCTTCTTTGACACTCAGCCTGACCGGATCTCGCATAGTAACTAATCCTTGAAACACAAGATTCTTTAATTCCAAGTCCTTAGAGAAAGTGAAATCTTCTTTTTTTTCAATTTCTTTTATCGCTACTCCAACCACAAGCTCCCCTGATTCAGCAAGAGAACCGATTTCTTTTAAAGCAATGTCCCGTTCAGTAGGACTTAATGTCGAATGTTCAATAAAAACATCCGGCGCACCGAAGAATAAAAGTAAATGTTTTTGTCCGTCATGTACAAGCGAGGCGGAAAATTTGTTAGCCGCATTGAACGGCAATGAATTTAAGATTGAGGTTTTTTCCTTAACACTTTCCACAAAGATATCTCGAAGGGCAGCCGACCTCACCAATGCTGTCTCCAGTATTCGTCCATTGGTTCGCCACTCTGATGGCGGATCGTTGGGATTCTCTATCAAGACATTAGTATTAATAAGAGCTAATTCAAGCAGACTTTTTTCCCCCGACGACAAGGTGTCGGGGCCCCGACCGGAGCGTCGGGGTTCTCCATCTTCAACCGGAAGCACCTTGCTTAACTCCATTTTTGCCATTGTCAACGTGCCTGTTTTATCAGTGAGAATGACGCTGGTACTCCCCAGTGTTTCCGCTGCAATCAGTTTTCTGATAACACCCTTACGCCGTGCCATACGCTGGACTCCTGTTGCCAATATAACCGTCATGGCTACTGGCAAACCCTCCGGAACCGCCGAAACGGCGATTGCTACGGAGGTCAGAAACATGTCCACGCGTGAATATCCCAAAGCAAGACCCATACCAAAGATGATGAGCGTAAGGATGCACAAAAAGATTCCCGCTTTTATGCTAAAACGCTTGATTGCGTTTTGCAACGGAGTCTCCTCTCTCTGCGACCGTGCGACCAGGACCGCAATTTTGCCCAGCTCTGTTGAAAAATCAGTGCGACAAATAACCGCGGTACCAACACCTTGTGTTACAAGAGTTCCGGCAAAAACCATAGCATATTGATCGCCAATGGTTGCTTCTGCATTTACCGAATCAACTGATTTTGATACCGGCAGAGATTCTCCCGTAAGAATTGCTTCATCAACCTGCAAGTCGTTAACAAATACGAGTCGTCCGTCTGCAGGAACACGGTCTCCTTGAGCAAGGTGAACAATGTCGCCCGGCACCAGTTCTGCGGCATCCATCTCGCGTTCAATGCCATCACGAATAACTCTTGCTCTCTGTTTTAGGTATGTTTTAAGTTCCGCTAAGGCTTTCTCGGCTTTATGTTCCTGATAAAAACCCAGTGCAGTATTCGCAATAACTGCCGCAAAAATAAAAAGTGCGTCGCGGTAATGGGCGATGAACAAAGTAACAATGCCGGCAAACAACAAAATCAAAATCAGCGGACTTTTGAATTGGCTTAACAAAATAAAAAGTCCAGGGGCTCGCCGGGGCTTTTCAATCACATTGGGTCCGAAAATTTTTATTCTTCGCTCCGCCTCGCTTTCTGAAAGACCGTCTCGGTCATTAGTCTCTAATATCTCAACAACTTTTGAAGCTGGCAGGGCCCAAAATTGTTGTTCCTGTGCATTTCTTTGAATCATAATGCTTTAGCAACTAATCCGATTATCAATATACCGGCAGAATTTAAAATAAATGACAGTAAAATAAAATATGAACTCTTCATTTTTGATAAACCCAACATCGCTACACCTATTTCATCGGGTAACGGCGAAGCTATTATTAAAGCCCCGAGAAAAGGAATCATCCATCTAAAAAGCCTTAATTTAAAAATTGAGAATAACCTTTCCGATTTTGATATTTTAATCAGATAAGAAAAATGTTCGGAAGCCCTATCTTTCACAAAACGAAAAATTATCAAATCTCCGATCAAAGCGCCTAAGCCGCCCAATATGGCCACCGTGATAACGGAGTTGGACCGGGCTATTTCTCCTAGAGCCACTGTCGCCGGAGCAACGGTAAAAACCGATACGAAGAAAATGCCTGCGACAAAACTGCCAGTAAACCCCACTTCTTGAGTTGAGGTAATTAAATCTTGAAGAACACCGGTTTTGGCGAGAATAACAGCTACAAAGATACTGAAAGTAACTAGCGCCAAGTCTTTAATTAAACTATTGTTTTTGTGCTTATCCATATTTCTATTTTATCAAAGAACAGAAAAACGCCAAATTCTATAGCCAATCCTTTAACTTATGCTATAATCCTGATTATGAATCTGTCAAAAACAAAAAAACTAAAGATTCTTTTCGTAGCCGCGGAGGCCGCCCCGTTTATCAAAGTTGGCGGATTGGGAGAAGTTACGCGCTCTTTGCCAAAAGCAATGAGAGAATTAGGCCATGACGCCCGGCTGTTTATCCCCAAATACGCAAAAATTGAGGCAGAAAAATTCCCCATGGAGCCGGAGGCCGGCGAACTGGATATTGCGCCCAACGAAGAAGACCCGCACAGATTGCTTGTATCCAATGTTTTTAAACATCTGGACAAAGAGTCCGGCATTACCGCCTATTTCTTGGAAAATATGGAATACTATGAAAAAAGAGCCAACACTTACAACTATGGCGACGACACGGTTCGCTGGGTCTTGCTATCAAAAGGAGCGTTGGAATTTATCAGAAGGTCTGACTGGAAACCTGATATTATCATCGCCAACGACTGGCAAACCGGATTCATTCCAAACCTAATTGAAACGGAGTTTAAAAATGACCCTGTTCTCTCCCGAATTGCAACCATATTCCTGGTACATAATTTAAAATTCCAAGGCATGTTTGACCCGCATTTTGTGCCGGAATTGGAAGCCGACTCCGGACAAGGTCCGATACCGGATTTCAACGACCCGCGCATCTTAAAACTTAACGGCGCGCGCCGAGGCATCATATATGCGGATATCGTCAACACCGTCTCGCCGACTTATGCCAAGGAGATTCTCACGCCGGAGTTTGGAGAAAAACTGGAAGAAATTTTACAGGAGAAACGCGATGTGCTTTATGGGACTTTAAATGGCATGGATTACGACGAATTTGACCCCGAAACGGACCCGGATATTCCGGCACATTACAGCCGAAATAAACCAGCTGAACGATACCGCAACAAGACCGCCCTGCAGAAACATTTCGGTCTGCCGGAAGACGACAAAGTTTTTGTCATGGGCTTTGTCAGCAGACTTACTGAACAAAAAGGCGTTGACCTGCTCAAAGAGGTGGCGCCGTCAATTTTTGAGAATCTGGATTTGCAGCTGGTCATAGTCGGAACCGGCGATACCAAATACCGGACTGATTTCAAAGAGTTGCAGGAAAAATACCCGACGCGCGTAGCCATCCATCCGTTTTTTGACGAAAAGCTGCCCAAACTGGTCTTCTCCGGAGCGGATGCGGTCTTGATACCTTCGCGCTTTGAGCCGTCCGGCTTGGTGCAGATGGAAGCAATGCGTTATGGAGCGATTCCGATAGTCAGAAAAACCGGCGGGCTGGCGGATACGGTTACTGATTATTATCCCGGCGCTGACTGCGGTACCGGATTTGTTTTTGAAAAATATGATTCTTACGCTTTCCTTATAGCTATCGTGCGTGCTTGGCAGGCGCATAGAAGCAAAAAAGAATGGACCGGTCTCGTGAAGAGGGCGATGTCCCAGGACTTCTCTTGGAAAAAATCTGCTAAAGATTATGTCGAATTATGTCGCTTGGCAATTAGCAAGCATCGGGGCAGGACCTCAAACGAAGCCGAATAATTTTCTTGACTTTGTTCAGCAACGAATCAGGGTCACGCAATTGTTTTTTAACCTGGAGCCAATCAAATTGTCCTCTTACATATCGGCGGCTGTCAACAAACTTATTTTCCCGCGCCAAATTTTCCACACCTATCTCCAAGCCGTAATAGATTACCGGCGCGCCCGGCAGAGTGAACAGTAATTTCAACACGGCAGTCACCATATCCGGGTTGTCCTTAAAAGTTGAAGCCAAGCGCATAGAAACTCCTCTCCCGCCTCTGAATGAGAAAACACTCTTTGGGTCAAGCCAAGCAACAACTTCCTCTCGCGCCGTTTCTTCCAGTGAAGCAAGGGTAATTTCGTCATGACTGCTTACAAAAGTAGCCCACTGGCAGTTGTCCGGAATACCCGAGGAATTTTTGACAAGCTCCTCAAGAGGCTTCATGTCGTTTCTCTTAACGGCTAAATAAATATTAGACATCAGCGGAAAGTTAAAAACCATGTGACACTCGTCGCCATTGCCGAAATATTGTATGACCTGTTCAATCTTTCCGCTGGCTTCAGCCAGCATGATAACGCCCGGATAGTTGATATCCAAATATTTTCTCATATCTTTCAAAATGTCATGGACCTTCGGCTGGTGCAGAGAGAGTGTTCCTTCCCTTTTAATAAGGTGGGCTACGGCGTCAAGACGGAAACCGTCAACGCCAAGTTTGGCCCAGAAATCAGTAATTCTAATAACTTCCGTAAAAATCTCCGGATTGTCCCAGTTGAGGTCCGCTTGCTCCGGAAAAAATGAAGCGTAGTAATAGTCGTCTGTTCCGGAATTGTATATCCAGTTGCCGGCTTTCAGATGAAAAAAAGGGTTAACGGAACCGCTGAATTCCCGTCCGGTTTTACTCCAAAGAAAATAAGCCCTTTTTGGGCTTGCGGCGGAATTCTTTGCCTCCTTAAACCAAAGATGTTCAACCGAAACGTGGTTTAAAACCAAATCCACGATAACTTTTATCCCCTTAGCGTGAGCTGCCGATACAAAGTCCTTAAAATCGTCCAGACTGCCCAATTCTTTTCTAACGCCGAAGTAATCTGACACATCATAACCGTCATCAACCATCGGCGAGGGGTAGTGCGGAAGCAGCCAGACGCAATTGATGCCCAGGTTTTGCAGGTAGTCCAGCTTACTATTCATACCCTTAAAATCCCCGGAAAATTTGTCTACATAGGCTTCGTAGATCACGGCATCCTTCCACCAAAAGTTTTTATTGTCATTCATGTAGAGCGCGTTTATTTTAACAAAAACAAGCCAAAGCAGAGACTGGCAAATCCTCGCCAAATTCAATGCCGGCAGGCGTTGTCCCGAGGCGACCTTTCCGATTCATACAACATGGCTGGACTCTAATGTCTAGTACTAGACCAATGAGGGTATTCTAAGGGTTTTTGAGGTCTTTTGCCAGCGACTAAACGACGCTCCTTGGTCGGCCTCCTTCGCGTAAAGCTACGGACGGCCAAAGGGGTAAATGAGACAAATGAGACGTAAAATCCAATATTTGGAGTGTCTCGTTATATTACAGGAATTTCGTTTTCATCAATCTCCGGATATTGTTCCGGAGCCAGTCCGACTTTTTTAACTACACGGGGGTATTTTTTCTTAGTTGCTTTTTCGCCAAATTTAATTAGCTCAATCACGAAAAGCCAGTTATCGCCATAATCAAATAGAAACAACATCTTATCGCTGGGGTTTTTCCAGACTTCACTGACTTTAGTATTTTTTACGCTCTCGGCTCCGGTTGGCTCTATGTCTTCCAGATCGGTAAATAGTTCATACTTCTTTTCGGATTTATACCACTGTTCACTTATCGTGCTGAAGAATCCAAAGGCATGATCGAAGTCAAAATCGTATGACTTAACAATCGCTTCAGCAAGTTTATACAGATTACTGCTCTCAAGAACCTCAATTTCACGAACAACCTTCTTATCGCGGAAACGGTGGATTTTAAAGATATAGGTTTTCATAGTTTGGGATGCTTGTGGATAAATCATTGACTGACGGCCGGCCGGTGTGATATATTGTAACGGCAGACTCGTTCTGCCCTGCTCGTGGATACGAGTCAACTTTCTGCAAAGGCCTGGTTCTCACGAACCGGGCTTTTGCTTTTCCATTGCTATATGTTGTTTGATGTCCTGAGCGTTTATGGTTATATCTGAGGCCTGTTTTAGGGTATCTTGTATATATCCGCCCTTTACTAAAATGGTTTTCTTTCCCGATCCCTTTAGATAGCGCAGTAGTGGGGCAAAATCAGCATCACCAGACAACAAGCAGAATGTGTCATATCTTTCAGCTAATCGAATTGCGTCTAAAGTGATCTCGACATCAAAATTGGACTTAGGAATTATTATATAACTTCCCAGTTTATCTATATTAACCAATCCTGCCGTAGCGGCCAATTCTGCTGGATTTAAGTAGTGCTTGATTTTCTGAAGTGGCTTGGTAAAAACTCTTGATTGACCAAAAACATATTTAGAAACTCTGTGAAAACCGATGGAACCCGGCTTGGCCGGATCGTGTCCGTAATAGAATCGAATATCTCCAGAAAATAGTCCTAAAAAGTCATGCAGTTTTTGAAGATCTATACTCAATCTTTGATCGGCCGGCAATGGGTCGCCATCAACATTCTGGTCATCATATTCGAACCAATGATTAACATTAGCAAAGTCAATAAAAGCATGAATGGTACCAAAATCCGCCCTAATCCCTAGCTGCTCTTTTATTTGTTGTTTTTTGAATTCTTGCAGATCCATAGCACGTAAGTCACCTCGATACTTCCAACCTTTGCTGTCCCTCCTGAACAAAATCCGAACTTTTTACCAAACTAATCCGGACGAAACCTGAAGTCATTTTAGCAAAAACTGTTGGAGTTGGCGAACGCCTCCGCGCCCCGGGCGGGGCTACGCCTCAAGCAGAATTTTCTTTTCCTTTAAGGTTAAAAAATGGTCACGCGCAAAAACAAAAAATGTAAAGAAAATTTTGCTTTCGGCGTTCTGCTCTGAAAGAGCAGGCGGAGGCGGGCTGACCTTTTTCGATTGGGCGTTGCTGGCTGGGGCTACTTCCCACCTTCAATTTCTTGAGTGAGCCCAAATGCATTGCCGTGACTTAACAGGCCCTTGTATGAAGTGACGGAAGTCGGCTTTAACTTCTTGAACATCCTATGCCTAGTTGAAGTGCGTAAGACCCGATGGTGCGGAAAATGTATCCAGCCGAGAAAATCTACGCCGGAAGCGAGTGTCTTGATAAAGACCTTGTCGGGATGAAGGGAAAGTTTTAATTGTTTTGATAAAAAATCCGCAATTCTTGGGAGAATCTTCTCTAAATATTTCCTATTTTCGTGAACAATCACAAAATCGTCCGCGTAACGGACGCAGTATTGAATTTTCAGATTCCGCTTCAAAAAATTATCAAATTCGTTCATGTAGACATTTACCAAAAGTTGGCTGGTTAAATTGCCGAGCGGCAAACCCGGACTGAAACTATCAATGACTTGTTCCAAAAGCCATAGAACATCCTGATCATCAATTTTTTCGGCTAAAATACACTTGAGAATTTGATGGTCTATATTGGCGAAAAACTTTCTAACATCGCATTTTAGCACCCAAGCCGTCCGTGTATGATTGCGCGACACAATCCGGCCAAAAGCCCTAAACCGGTTCATGGCGAGATTCTGGCCTTTGTCCCGGCGGCAGGAAAAGGAGTCAAAAATGAACTTGCGATCAAAGTACGGATATAAAATTCTATAAATAGCGTGATGCAGTAGCCGGTCGCGGACTGATGCTTTGTGAATATCGCGCGGCTTTGGGTCGTTGATCTTGAACGCGTGGTACGGACCGTGCCGATAACTTTTGGCTTGAAGCTCACGATGCAGGGCCAAAATATTGTCCATTAAATTAAGAGAGAATTTCGCGACATCTCGCCGCTTGCGCTTGCCGCACAGAAATTCCCGCCACGCGGCGAGCAAGTTTTCCACAGAAATGATATCATCAAAGACATGAGCAACCGGCGCGCGTTTTACTCTCTCTCTCTCTCTCTCTCTCGATAAGGCCTCGATTCTCCACCGGATCAAAGAGGGATATTTGCTGTGGATGAGTATTGTCCCGCATATGGCTAAAGGCGCTCGCTATACTCTGGGCGAGCGGATTGAAAACAAGTTTTTGGATTTACTGGAATTGTCATACAACACGTATTTTACCGAAAAAGAAAAGAAAGCTGAAAAAATTGCGGCATGTATTTTAATCACTGACGGCCTTAAGTTTCTCGTGTCGGTTGCCTGGGAAGGCAAGTTAATTTCCAACAAACACTGTGAGGATATGGCCGTAAAGCTGGGTGAAATCGGCAAAATGCTCGGCGGTTGGAAAAACAGTCTCAATAATCCGGAAAAGAAAAACCGCACCGATATGTAGCGCGGAAAGAAAGACTGGCGGAGACGAAACACGAACTCATCGTCAGGATTCCACCTGTTGTCCGGGTTCGCGATGTTGTTGTTCAACCACAGACCGTTAGCATTGCGTTCCACGTTGAAGACGTTCGGGTTGCCATTGCGGTCGGTATCGTATAGCGCGCCATCCAGGCCACTGCCCGTTTAGTTGCCGCTGACGGCAAAGAAATTAGGCTGTATTTTATACGGGAGCAAAACTCCACCAGCGCGCTACACCAAGTTTTTTCTTTTTTGTTGGCAACTAGGTGAATCCTCCGCAAGAAGCCTTGGCCGCTTGCGCTCTCAATCCGCCTATGCCCAAAAGGTCTCGAAAAGCCATGGCCGTTCGATACAACCAATCTGGAACAAGTATAGCATCAACCTAAAAATTTTTCGAGGGAAGTATCAAAGAATCCAAGTACAAAGCGCAAAAATTCCAAAGATTCTAAGGTTTTGAGTCCAACTTGCGGAGACGAAACACGAACCCATCGTCAGGATTCCACCTGCTGTCCGGGTCCGCGATGTCGTCGTACAACCACAGACCGTACGCATCGCGTGCCACGTGGAAGACGCTCGGGTTGCCATAGCGGTCGGTAATTGGTTTCATGGCGATTCTATACCGCGCATTCATGGGTTGGTTCAAATCTTTTAATCTTTTATGCGGCCCGGTTTCCGGAGGACAGAGTTCGAGGCCGAGCTCGGTCATTCTGCCACTAGTGAACGGCGCCGGCCGGCCCTGTTCGTCTTTATCATCTTCCGTGCCGATTATTTCCGCAGTGGTTGCGCCACCCTGGGCAAAGTCTTTTCCCAAAGCGCTGACCTTGAGCCGCACCAGAGCAAACTTTTCCGCGCTTTTCAGGGTTTTGAACTCTGGTCGGTTCATTAAATACCTACCATAGTCATCAGCTTGAACCTTCAGCGATTCATCTGATATGTTCCGATTGTGTTGCTTGGCTAATTTTTCAAATTCTTCGGGAGTGATCGGTCCGGCTTCGAAATCCCTCTCCATTTCCATCCTGCCTTCCGGAAAAGCGGTATAGATTTGCTCGATGCCAGTTTCAAAAATTCCCGTGAATAGCGGGCCAATGTAGGCCTTGATGTCCGGTTTGATCTCTTTCTGGCTCCAGGCAATTTCTTCGGGTTTGCAGTCAAGCACAATCGGCGCGTCCTCTCTGGGATTTCTGGTGCTGCGCAATTCGGCAATCCGCGGGTCTTTTTCGTAACCGAAATATGCAATCGGACTTTCCAGTTCATAGAGAAAAACCAACTCGTTACGATTAAAATTTTCTCCCTGTTTTATCTTTCTTTCAATCGCAGTCAGCTGTTTCATATCGGCCGAGGCCTTTTTATATCTTTCTGATCCGGGAAGGTCTTTCATTTTCTCCTCGGCAATCTCGGCCATATTGCCTTCGAGATTTTGGTCGTTGTCAGCGACGCCGCGCACTTCGCCGACACTATCCCCCTGCATTCTAATGGCGATGCGGGGAATACTGGGTTTGCCCTGCCGATCGGCGGTGTAATAGACGTAGAAGTCGCCGCCTTCGAGCTGTTTTTCCGCCGTGGCAAAACCTTTAGTGCACCAAGCCGTACCTTTGTTTTGAAGCGATGCCCAAAGTGCCGTCGGGTCGGTGTCTTTTTGATATTTTACCCACGCACCTTTTGTTTCCTGCCTCATCTCCGGAGTAATCTCTCCGGCCTGCCTAATACCTTCGGCGTACTGCTTGGCAAATGAGAGCATGGAAAAATTGACCGCTTTTTCTTTGGTAATGAGCTGGTCGGCTGGAACATCTTGATTGGCCGCCACGCGCTGGGCTTTTTGCAATCGCTCCAGCATGGCCGGATCTTTGGCGGCTTCGATCATCTGCTCCACATAAGCCAATGCGCCTCGGTCGATATCCGGGAAAAGCCGCGTGCTCCCGGCCGAACGCTTAGTAAACTCGCCTTTGTCCTTGTCATAATCACCGAGGTCCAGGACGTTACGGAAGGCGTAATACCTGAACCAGGTCGGATACTGCTCATTGGCGTCGGAAAGATATTTTATCCAGCTGTCCAGAGATTTTTCCAAATCCTCCACGGCAATCTCACCGCGTTCGGCCAGTTCCGCCTCTCCGTAATGCGCTTCAATGCCCATTTCCCGTGCGGCGCGTTCCTCCACTCTGGCGGCGCCTTCGGCCATTTTTTCTTTATTTGGCCGAACGTATTTATTCATGACCATCTCCCGCAGAGTGCGCAAAGCACGGGGACGCGCCTCGTCGCCGAACATTTCTCTTTTTTGTTCCTTATCCGGGTCCATCACCAAACGCTCCAGACGATTTAAATAAGTTTGGATGCGGTCTGCTTTGGACCGCGGACCGCTTCCGGTCTCGCGGGTTTTTTTCTGCACGGCCCGCTCCACCGGCTTGGAGCCGGCTAAGTCCTTGTATTTTTCGGGCAGGAAGTTGGGGTTTTCTATAGACATAGATATAAGCAGTATATATGATTTTATCCTGGATTCAAAACATTTTCCCCCAGCAACGCCCAATCGAAAAAGGTCAGCCCGCCTCCGCCTGCTCTTTCAGAGCAGAACGCCGAAAGCAAAATTTTCTTTACATTTTTTGTTTTTGCGCGCGCCGGAT
>Ga0209542_10003875_pt1 | contig 31490 bp, 40 predicted proteins | sample RifCSPhighO2_01_FD_184028 | JGI IMG/M metagenome (GOLD analysis project Ga0209542, IMG submission 184028) | Soil microbial communities from Rifle, Colorado - Rifle CSP2_plank highO2_0.1 (SPAdes) (version 2) | ecosystem: Environmental > Terrestrial > Deep subsurface > Rock core/Sediment ... | reverse complement strand
TTCCGCTCGAATCCGTATTCGTACTCGTACTCGACTGGACTATCGCATCGTCATCATCAACATCTTCCATCTCATCGTCATCACTCATTGCAATGCCTTGCGTGTTGTCCACTGCATCGCTCACCCGATCGTTGCTCATCGAATTGCTTAATGTCCCTTGCATCGCGGCGTCATTCGTACTTTTCTCATAGTACACGAGACCGCCGACGCCCACGATAACAAGAACGCCGATAATCGCCGAAACGAATCTAGTCATGTCTTTGTTTTATGTTCTTAGTTCTAAGCTTTATACAAAATTATAACACTGCCTCCCCTATCAAAGCGACCGCGAGGATGCCGAGGAAATTCATCGCGTAGGAGATGGGAATAAAGACCGCGAGCTTTATGCGCGAGAAGCCCATGAGGGCGAGTCCGAGCTCGTCCGGTAACGGCGAGGCGATGATGAGGGCTCCCACGGCCGGGAGGAGCCAATGGAGAAGTGGATGCTTAAGAAGCGCCTTCAGGTGGCGGCGCTGCGTGCCATTCAGAAGCATGGGGATGTTATTGGAAACGGAATCGCGCACGAACATGAAGAGGAAAAGGTCGCCGAGGACCGCGCCTGCCGCGGCGATCGCGGCGACGATAAACGGATCCGAGACATGCGCGATCTCGACGAGGACGATAGTTGCGGGAGCAAGCGTGAAGAGCGACGTGAAGAATATTCCCGCGATGAAGCTGCCGGGGATGATGTGCAGCGAGGCCGTGAGGACCCATGCTTCGATCGCGCCGGTGCGGTACAGTTCGAACGCGACGTAGAGTGAGACTACGATGAGGAAGAGGTTGCGCGCGTGGCGCCTAGCATCAGACTTCTGTCTAGTTGAACGAGTTGAATTCACCATATGCATTGCAAATAGAATCACGTACACAACACATTGTACCCTGGCGCGTCTCAACAAAAAGAGACAGAGGTCGATTCATGGGCAGGCACCCGCGTGGCGCGCGCTTGTACTGCAGATGTGTTACGCATCGGGGTAGGCAGCGCGGATATCGCGCGCAAGATACGGATTCCACATCGCACCCGTCGCGCTCATGACGATGTCCGCCCCCGCATCGCGGTACTCCTTGAAATCCTGCGGAACCGTCACACCGCCGACGCCGATGATCGCGAAATTCGCTTTCGCTTCGTCGCGCAGGCGTGCGAGCCGCTTCGTCATCTCCAGCCCCGCCCACTTGATGCAATGGCCGCAGACGCCGCTACGCACCCTCTTTTCACCCGGAAGCGCCTGATTTCCCTTCTCATCGACGACTGGCGCTGAAATAGTGTTGATAGCAGAAAACCCATCAGCGATATTTCCTACTTCTTTCACCAGCTCGCGCAGTTCGTGCTCCCCGAAATACGCGAGCTTAATAACGAGCGGCACATCGCCGATCTGCTTCTTGATAGCGCTCGCGATGAGCTTCACTTTCGGCACATCAAAACAGAGAAGATTCGTCGTGCCCTCATTCGGGCACGAAAAATTCGCTTCGACGACCTTCATCCCAGCCTCGACGAGCAGCTGCATGCCATCCGCCCAATCACGCACGTAATCGTCGGATGAGTCGCCTTCCCACTTGGTACCTTCGAGCGAAGCCATCACGAGCTGCCCTTCGCGCGCATGCGCGATGGAATCGCGCAAATCCTTCTGCCACACCTCCGGCGGATACGAAGGATTGCCGAATGAATTCGTGATGGAAAGCGGCTCGGAATATTCGGGAACAGCGACAAGCGGCTGCTGCGCCATCTCGAGCAAGAGGTCCCCTTCGATTTTGACGCCGAGCACGTTCGGCCACGGATGACACTGATACTTGCGCGTGCGCACCGTCTTGTGTACGGGAATGTCGAATCCCTTGTTGAGCGCGGCATTCACGAATTTCCCATTAATGAGAGGGCCTGCCGGAATACCTAACGGATAACTGATCGGGTGTCCGAAAAAAGAGAACTTCGGCGGCGTGAGCGGAATAACAACGCCATCGACAAATCCGTTGAAGGGCCCCTCGTTCCAATTATCGTAGTAGCTTTTTGTCGGGTCGTAGAATGGCGGATGGAGCATATAAAATCAGTATAAACGTATCGTGTATAAAGTGTAAGGGAATTCAAAAGAACAAAACCACAAGAATAATCGCGCCGAGGATAATGCGGTACCATCCGAAAGCCGTAAAGGAATGCGACTGGATGAATGAGACGAGAAAGCGTACGCCCGCGTAGGCAGCAATGAATGAGACGGCAAAGCCGAGCGCAAGCAAATGCCATTCGTTCGTCGCGAACGACGAGCCAGTCTTATAGAGATCGTAAAGCGTTGCCGCGAGCATGGTCGGGATGGCCAAGAGGAACGAGAACGTGACGATATCGGAGCGGCCGAGGCCGAGCGCCATACCGCCGACGATGGTCGCACCTGCGCGCGAGACGCCGGGAATGATGGCGAGAGCCTGCGCGCAGCCGATGAGGAGTGCGGTCGTGTACGGCATCGTAGAGAGCGGTGTTGCGCGCGCGGAAATCCCCTTCTGCCACCTTTCGAAAAGAATGAGCACGATGCCGCCAAGGAGAAGCGCCCACGCGACAACCATTAGATTCTCCAGAAGGAATCCTTTTACCAGTTTGTAGAGCGCGAAGCCGATGAGCGCTGTTGGAATAAAGGCGACAAACACGCGTTTCATCGTCTCGAAGTCAAGGAGGATGGTCTTCCAATACAAGAGACAGACGCTCGCGATGGCGCCGAGCTGGATGGCGATGATGAAGCTCCCGAGAAATGCACTCTCCGGCACCCGCAAGAGTTCGGAGACGATGATGAGATGCGCCGTCGAAGAAATGGGAAGAAATTCGGTGAACCCTTCGACGATGCCGAGGATGAGTACATCAAATATGCTCATCTGGATATTCTAACCCATGTTCGAAATACACGGCATGAGTTATAAAAAGTACCATGGTACTTTTTATAACTCATGCTTATTGGATTCGTTGGAACGAAAGAACGCCTCCGCCTTTAAGAAAGACGAGCTCGAGCGTCGTCGCATCGATGCGCGTCACCTGGAAATACAAACGCTCGCTCTCGCTCATCGCCATTGAGAGATAGACCGCGCCGGGTTGCAGTGTGTCTATGTACGATCCGTCAGGAATCTCTTTGGTGAACACCATCCAAAGGCCTTCGCTATCCGGCGACGAGCCTTCGTAGTCATCGATGACAGAGCCGTCGTTCCTGAACGTGCGCGTGAACTTCGTATCTTGTACTCCCTGCCAGACACCGATGAGATTACGCATGGTCTCCGCGGCGTCTCCCGCCTCATCGCCGGGCGTCTCCGTCGGGCTTAATTGCACCACCGCTCCTTCGAACCCATGATCGTAGCCGACAAAATACCCGCCGAGCGCCCCGACAAGAAATCCGATGAGGAGGACAATGAAAGTCCGCATGAGCACATCATAGCCCACAAACAAGCTTTGCGGAAAGGTTCTGGGGAAAAGAAATTACCAGAGGCCGAACCCCTTCCCTGCCAAGTACGCACCCAGTACAACTGAAAAAAGACCGCCGGAAGTGTACCACGTCGGCGTGTTGAACATACGCACGATCTTCACCACACCTCCGGCAACGTCGGTATTGGGACGGCGAGTCCAGGGCAGAAGCTTACGGTCGCTGGCACCATCGAGACCACTTCAGGCGGCGTGAAATTCCCGGACGGCACGATACAGACGACGGCGATAACCGGAGCGGGCGCACCGACGATACGTACATTCACAAGCTCTGGGACATGGACAAAGCCCGCGGGCATAACGAAAATCATAGTATATGTCACCGGGGGTGGGGGTGGGGGTGGAGTCGACAATAGTGCCGGGGGCGGTGGAACGGGCGCAACCGCGATCAAGGTAATCGACGTTTCGTCGATATCATCCGTCCCTATCACGATAGGAGCAGGAGGTGCGGCAGATGTCGCTGCAGGCGGCGGAGTATCATCATTCGGTTCATATGTTTCGGCGGCTGGGGGTGCAGGAGCAACGGGAGGGGCAGGGGCCCTCGGCGGTGCAGAGCCGACGACAGGAGATCTTAATCTGGTTGGCGGCGATGGCGCACCCCGGTCAGAGGCAGGACTGAATGGCGGTAGTGGAGGTGCATCACATTGGGGCGGCGGAGGTACGGGAGGCTGGAACGACGGGCCCGGTAGCGCTGGCAGGGCCTGGGGCAGTGGTGGTGGAGGTAATAATAGCAGCAGCACGGGTGGCGCGGGGAGATCAGGGGTCGTTGTTATATACGAATATCGCTGATCCTTATAGGATGGTTATTTCGCGCTCTGCCATGCGCCGATGGCATCAATGGGATGAATAAGTTGAATGATGTTGAATGTAAGTGAATCGCGGATCATGTAGAGCGCGAGAAGCTCGAGTGCGATGATGACGGCAACGGAACCCCACGCAGGTAAGCGCCGTGCGGCGATGAATCCAATGATGACCGCCACGACATCACCCACGGAATTAACGATACTGTCGCCGAAATATCCTTGCGCGAGCGCCTGCTCGCGATAGCGATTGATGATCATATCGGTGTTCTCGAAAAGCTCCCACGACATCTCGACACCGATGGCGATGAGAAGGCGGATACCAACCGGCCAGCGCGGGAAAAGGAACGCGAGCACAGCGTAGAAAAAAATGCCATGGATGACATGCGAGAGCGTGTACCAATCGCTCAAGTGTTGTGAGTTTTCGCCAGAGACGACGACACCGTGCCAGAATTTAATGTATCCCCCTTCGTACATCCATGGTTGGCCCATGTAGGAAAGAAGCCCCGCATGAATGAGAAGAAGACCAAGAACGCCGATAATGACCCATGCGATTCGTGTATTCATATCAATAAGGTTCGATCATGCTTTGTAGCTGTGCTAATGCATGTTGCCAAGGGTTGTTTTGCATTGGGATATTGTCGCGTGTTTTAGGGCTTATTCAAAAGGGCTTTTATCAAAAGTTGACAAACTATCTAATTCATTATACCGTACCCTCAGCAGAAACCTTATCTGCGGAAAGAGAGGCCCTAATGCCGACGAAAACTCAAGAGGCTCTAGAAATCTGGAAACGGGGCGACAAATACCTCGATGACCCCGACCCAGGTAGATCAGATCCTCACGAAGTCTTCGCGGACGCTAATCGCGTCATACAGCTCGCCAAAATGGAAAATGTTGCGCTTGAAGATCTCGTTCCCGACCAGGTAAAGCGCGAACGTCTTCTCGAGCACGCGAAAGCCTTTAATGATCTTGTTGACGACTGTTTCTTGTAGGGAGACCACCTTCAGGACTCGGTTCCCAGATATTGAACAGTGATCCGGCGGCCGAGCAATCGGCCGCTATTCTTTTGGAACAATCCTGAAAATCCTATCGTCGCTCGCGGCAGGATCGCCGCGGCCGTCGCGGTTGGAGGTGGAGAAATAGATGGAGCCGTCGGGACCCTCCGCGACGTCGCGAATGCGGCCGTATTCACCATCAAACAGTTTCTCCTGTCCCACAATTTCGTCGGGATCATTTTCATCAATCACCACACGCCACAAGCCTTCGCCACGCAGTGCGCCGAAGAAGAGATTGTCTTTGAATTGCGGAAAGACGTTGCCGGAATAAATAAGTGCGGATGCAGGAGCTTCCGCAGGAGTGTAGAGTGCGATCGGTGCAATCGTCCCCTCTTGCGTGCGTTCGTGCGAAACTAAGGGCCAGCCGTAGTTCCCGCCTTTTTGGATGCGGTTCACTTCGTCGCCTCCGCCGGGGCCATCAAAGCCAGAGGGGCCATGTTCGGTTTCGTATAATTCACCTTCGGAGTTCCATGAGATTCCCTGCGGATTGCGATGGCCATAGCTCCACACAGCCGTGCCGAACGGATTGTCAGACGGGATTGAGCCATCATCATTGAGACGCAAGATTTTTCCTCCAAGCGAATCCTTGTCCTGCGCGATCTCCCTCTCGGTCGCGTCTCCCGTCGTTATGTAAAGCTTCCCATCCGGGCCGAATGCAAGTTCACATCCGGCGTGAAATTGCGCGGCGGGAATCGCATCGATGATCGTCGTTATATTTGAAATGGAATCGCCATTATCGCGAAAACGAATGACTTTCACCCACATTCCGCGCTCACTCTGATATGCGTAGGACGCGTAAACATACTTATTGCTCGCATAGCTCGGATGCAGCGCGAGCGACATGAGGCCTTCTTCCCCGCCGGTCGAGACTTCGGGGAATGTGTGCAGTGGCTTTTCGGCGAGTGCCGCCTGCCCTGAGCCTGTCGAAGGGTTTTCGATCACCCGAATGCGCCCGGGGCGCTCGCTCACGAGCATCCGCGTCGGAGAAGTAAAGACAATGCTCCATGGCACTTCAAGGCCGTGTACGACCTCCTCTACAGTATATGCAACTTCGTTCTGTATAGGCGGAATCGTACTGCTCTCATTCTGCGAAAAGGGTGAGGCCCCAAGCCAATACACAACAAAAACCATCGTGCCGAGGATTATGAGAGATATTCCAATCGCAAAAGATGAGGTCGGATTCATGGCTTATTTATTTACTTCTGTATCCCAAGGCGACGCCTTGGGCAATGTATGAGGTTTAACCTCATAGATCAGCTATTTTAAGTTCTCCTCAAGGAATGCAAGAGTTTTTGCCCAGGCGTCGGCGGTCTCCGCCGGCGCAAAGCCGGCGTTCGAGGGATTCGCGAACGCGTGGCCGACGCCGGGATAGACATGTATCTCGTTGGGGACGCCGAGTTGTACTAATGAATCGCGGAATGCATATATGCTCGTCGTTGCAATCGATTGATCCGTCTCGCCGAAGATGCCGAGAACGGGCCATTGAATGCCGCGGAGCTTATCGCGCTCGGTAACGAGATTGCCGTAATAAATCACGGTCGCGTCGAGGCCAAGAGGCGGAGTTGTGCGATCAGCATCGCCTCGTGCCAATGCTAACTGCAGTGATTGGCCGCCTCCGAAACACCAGCCGAGTGAAGCAAGCGAAGTGGCGCCGCGTGCGCGCAGAAACCGAATTGCCGCTTCCATGTTTTCAATCGCGGCTTCTTGATCGAGGTCGGAAACTTGCGCGCGCGCTTCATCCGGCGTCGTCGCCACCGAGCCGAAGAGATCAACGGCGAGGACGCGATAGCCCTCGCTTGCAAGCTCTTTCGCCTGCGCGCGGATGTGGTCATTGAGGCCCCACCACTCATGGATCATCACAACGCCTGGGTAGTTCCCCGGCTCCTGCGGCTCCGCATAGAACCCTTGTATGTTCTCGAAATAGTTCGGACTCTCACCGCGCACTTCCAGGCCCATTGCGTCGTGCGGCTCTGGCGTGGGCGCCTGATTCACTTGCAGGAAATAATATCCGCCGAGGATAAGGAGGACGAGCACGAGCAGAAATCCGACGTACTTGAGCATGATGCCAGTATATTGCGTCGCTCCTTGCGTTCAACTACACATCATGCACTGACAGGCGTGTTCTGGAAGACTGACGGAAGAAGGCCATAATGACAAAAAGAACGAGCCCGAGGACAATGAGTATGCCAAGCAGTGGCCACAGAAGGAGCGGCGTCATAAAGGCCGAAACGGCGGATTTGCCGAAGAATTCGCTTTTGATCGTAGGGCCCGCGGTAAAGCGGCTCCAGAATCCTGAAAACGAGAAGTCACCCTCTCCCTCCATGACGAGCACGTACGGGCGGTCATTATCCGGACTCCAGACGCGGATTTCGTATTCCCCCGGCGGCACCGTCGCCTCCAAGACGGGGCCCGCAAGGTAGCTCTCACGCCCGGCCGTATCGAAAAAACGCTGCCATTCGATGAGCGCGCCATCTCCCACGACGAACGGGCTCTCGGGATGGAGCGTATCGATGAATGCGGCGGAGATGTCGGTTGTCGCATCGGGAATATCCGCGACGAGGAGCAGGGCTTTCACATGCGTAAGCTGCCCGGTCGTCGTGAACGAGAAGACATGCGGCTCGCCGGTGAGTTTTCCGTAATACGCGCGGTAAACGGTCGGGTCGCCGAGCGTGATCGTTGCATTCTCGACAACACGAAGCTCCTGTGAAAGCGTGAGTGCCGGAAGAAGCACTGCGCAGAGAACCATACCGAACATCGGGAACACGCTTTTCAATGTCATAGAGATGGCTATTGTAGCAGCATTTGAAAATCTATGCAGCAATCCCGGACGGATGACCGTTATGCACATGACATCCGTTTTGCCTTTATACGTAAGAAACGGTATCATACCAATAGGGAAACCAGCACACTTCGGGGGATCGGGGGGATAGCAGATTGACCGGATGGCAGCATGGTTTTTTACGACGGAACGGGGGTTCGAAAACAATACGTGTGGATAGCAATCATCGCAGCGCTCCTCGTGAGCGTCTCTTTAGGCGTGCTCGCGTACGCGTCCCTCGTCTCTGCCGAGGCGTCGCTTCAAACTCCCTACACGCACCTGCCCGGCGGCGAAGAGCATTTCGCAAAGACGATCGCGCTCACCTTCGACGACGGACCCCACCCCACCTACACGCCGGAATTGTTGAAGCTCCTCAAAGAAGAGGACGTGCCGGCGACATTCTTTCTCATCGGCGAGCACGTCATACAATATCCCGATACCGCGCGGCTCGTGGTCTCGGAAGGATTCGAGATCGGCAATCACACCTTCACCCACTCGGAGCACATGGCGGATAGCGAGGAGCGCCTGCGCAACGAGCTCCTCGCGACCGAGCGCGTCATACGCAATGTGACGGGACGTGAGACGAAGCTCTTCCGCCCGCCGTACCTTGAGGATGTGAACGTCGGCGAATTCGACGGTGGGAAGATCGACGGCATCGAGGTGCGCTGGGCGGAGAAAGCCGGCTATATCGTCGTCGGCGCTAATCTCGACACCCAGGACTGGAACGTGAGCCCGGGCGAAGATAGCGTCGTACTCGAACGCCTTCTCGACCGCATGCAAGAGACGAAGCCGAACGTCATCATCATGCACGATCAAGCCGGCGACGGCGCTTCGATCGAGGCTCTGCGTACGTTCATCCCGATGATGAAGGCCCAGGGGTACCGCTTCGTCCTCGTCTCCGAATACTTCGGCCTCTCGCAAGGAGGGGCGATGCCGCTCGCCACACAAGCAACCGCGATGGACAGCGTGCTTGTCGGCGCGGCGAAGACGTACGTGCGCGGCACCTCGGGCTTCAACCTCCTCGTCATGTTCATCTCGGTCATTGCCATCGCGCGCATGTGGGCGATCGTCGCCCTGCGCAAGACCTACGTCCCCCTCCTCGCGCGGCGAGGGATACGGAGCGTGGAGCGCGAACCCGTCTCCATCATCATCCCCGCCTACAACGAAGCGGCGAACATCGAGGCAACGCTGCGCTCCGTCTTTAGGAGCGTATGGGCGCATGACGAAGTGTTGGTGATCGACGATGGCTCGACGGATGCGACGAGCGACATCGTCCATACGCTGCAAGCAGAATTCGGGCCGCGCCTCGTCCTCTTGCAGAAAGAGAACGGCGGCACCAAAGGCGCGGCGCTCTCCTTCGCCATGCCGCATGCGAGATATGAGCACCTTATTTGCATTGACGCGGACACCATCGTGGAGCCGGGTGCCTTCGATTACCTCGTCAGCCATTTCAAGGATAAAAAAGTTGCCGCTGTTGCCGGGAAAATCTACCCCGCGCGCGTCCGCTCCCTCCTCTCCACCTTCCAGTATCTTGAGTACATGCAGGGACAGAATTTGGATAAGGAAGTCTTCGCGCTCGGGAATGCGATCGGGGTCGTGCCGGGAGCCCTCGGCGCGTGGAGAAAGAGCGCCATCGCGAAAGCGGGCGGTTATTCTACCGACACGGTCGTCGAAGACCAGGACCTCACGCTCGCGCTTCTTGCCAAGGGCTTCACGGTGCGCTTCGAGCCGCAGGCGAGAGCGTACACGGAAACGCCGGATACCCTGCGCGCGTTTTTCCGACAGCGTTCGCGCTGGGTCTATGGCACCCTGCAATGCGTCTGGAAATACCGCGCGTGGCTTTTCTCATTCAGGCGGCCATCCTTGGGATGGATCATCTTGCCGAACGTCATTCTTTTCAACCTCTTCATCCCGGTCTTGGTCCCTCTCATCGACGGCGCAGTCGTTGCGGGATTTTTCGGCTGGATCAATATCTGGATGGTCCTCGGCCCCTTCATCATCTTCACTCTTTTCGACATTTGGTGCGCGATCGAAGGCGTCGCGTATGAGCGCACGTCGCTCATACGCCTCATCCCACTTGTCTTCTGGCAGCGGTTCTTCTACCGCTATCTCATGGCGGCGGCGATCGCAAAGGCATTTTGGACGGCGCTTGCTGGAAGCCTCGTGGGCTGGGGTCTCCAACACCGACGGGGAGAATGTCACATGGCGCTCCAAGATGTGATAGGCACTCCCTCTCCCATCCAACCTTCACCCATCATCGCTGCAACAACAGCTACTGTGACAAGCGGGTCGTAACGATCTCCTTCCAGGGGCCAGAAGGCACGTCGCCTCCGGCGACGTGCCGCCACAGCACCTCCGAGACATCTTTCACACCGAGACAATCGCGCATAGCCGGCGAGAGATCTATTCCCGCGCCTTCGCCCTCCGTATTCTTCGGCCCCTGCGCGCTTCCGAAAACGTACGCGATATCGTCCTCATAAAACGGTCCGACATCTTCCCATTGCCCGAAGCACGACTTCCCTCTCACGCTGACTTCCACCCACCGGTTCTTGAGGACGCTTTTTGACATATTCACGTTCCATGGGATTCGATTCGCATCTGCCTTTTTGTCGCCTTCGTCGTCAAGGTCGTTATATGGAAGCGCGACATAAAATGGATTTTCTTTGGGCGTGAAGCCGCACGGAGAAAACCCCTCACGGCACTCCGGGTGATCCTCGCCGCCAAAATGCTGCTTCCATTCCTCGTCCCACGCGCTCTCGGTATTCGAAATGAATCCGTTCTCATCGGTCGCGCCCTCGCCCGCCCAAAAGACGGTCGCTATTCCTCCTTTCCAGCCATTCACCCCTGCTTGCGGCGCACGCGTTGCCTCAAGAATCTGCGAGACCGGCACCGTGGCGGTCGCGGCCGCCCCTCCTATGGTACTCGCCTGCGGCCGCGTGCTGGAAGAGAGCCCTGGTGTGGTGGTGTTCGCGACCGGAGAAGGCGCGGTAGAAGTCGCCTGCCCGGTCGCAGGCTCTTCATTATTCCCTGCCACGATCTCTTCCTTTTGCATCGTGAAAATAATACTCCCGCCTGCGAGCAAGATGACAATCACAGAAACCGCAATGACTATTCGGGATGACATCGCGGGCATTCTACCAGAATTGGGCTCGAATGCTTACAGCGCCTGGACGTCTCGGTAATACTGATCGTCTTCGCTCTGAAGCTCCAGCGGCTCCGCGCGCTTTACGCTCTCGAGCGCCGCTATCTGCGCGAAGCATTCCGATTTGACGCGGTTGTCAAAGACGAGGTAGCAGAGTTCTTTCCGCTCCGTAAGAAGCGCCGGAAAATAGGCGATGTTGAAGAGATATGCCACGAGCAAGAGCGTAAAGAGAATGACGCGCACCTGCCCGCCGGCAGAATGCTGGAATGTCTCCTGCAGTGGGACCGGAAACATATACGAAAGAAGCAAAAAGAATGTTCCCAGGACGAACGCAGTGAAAAAGACAAGCGTGTAGAGCGAGCCAGCGAAGGAAATAGCGAGTGAAATTGCGAAACCTTCGCGCGGAAGCTCCTCGCCGAAGAGCGCAATGCCCCACTGGATTGCCACATACGCGGCAATGAGGAAAAGAATATGCACGCAGAGGCCGAAAAGGAACGAGATAACTGGCCGCCCCTTTGTTCGATACGCTCTGCGCGCGATAAAAAGCGAGATGATGACACCTAAGAGTCCCACGAGAAGTCCCGGCGTAAGCGCAACGAGTGCGTTTACATCGACAAGAGCTGTTACAAGCTGCTGCGTCCCCGTAAAGAGTTCTGGCATCGTGCGTGCGAGCGCGACGAAGGCGCTGAGAGGAATTGCAAGTGCGAAGAAGAGCAACAGGACCCACTGGAAAAGCCCTGGCCGCCGGTCGATCGTTACCGTCGGGTTCATCGCCTTTGCATCCTGGCTCATCTCTCGGAGGACTGATTTTGGTATGACGATCTTTTTCAGTTCCAGCGCTTCCGGAGACGGCGCCGGAGTCTTGGGGGGCGCAGACGGGCTCCTGAAATAATCAATGGCCTCGACGAAGGTTTCCTCTCCCCAACCGGCGACTTTGATCATGCCCCGCAGCTGTTCATCACTGATGGTATTCGCCTTCGCTTTCAGCGAATCGAGATAATTCTGAAGTTCCGGCGCGAGCATACCCGGTTAGTACAATGTGGCATTGTTTCTGCCGCTCACAGTGTCTTGCATAGAAAGGTTGTTGGATTCTTTGTAATTAATCTGTATGTAATCGCGTATGCCCTCAACAAAGGCGATGCCACATTGTCCTACCGGGCATGGTTTCTTAGTATATCAAGGATTGGCCAGGACCTAATTTTAGTATAGGCTAAGCCAGCATGTTCGAATTCAAGATACTGAAATACTCGAAAAAGAGCCGCGCGCGGCTCGGCGTAATATCGACGCCGCATGGCGAGATCGAGACGCCAGCGTTTGTGCCAGTTGCAACGCGTGCGACCATCCGCACGCTCGATAGCCGCGAGGTCGCGGAAGTCGGTTCGCAAGCGCTCATCGCGAATACCTATCACCTCCACCTCGCGCCGGGAGAAAACATCGTAAAAAAGGCCGGCGGCATTCACGGCTATATGCAATGGAAAAAGCCCTTGATGACAGATTCCGGCGGGTTCCAGGTCTTCTCGCTCGGATTCGGCAAGGACCATGGCATCGGAAAAGTTCTGAAAGAGAAACAGGAGAAATCAGTCACGGCCGATGTACAGCCGGTTGCCGTGAAGATCACCGACGAAGGCGTGTATTTCCGCTCGCCGATTGACGGCAAGCAGCATTTTCTTTCGCCGAAGATCTCTATCGGCATTCAGGAGAAATTGGGCGCCGATATCATCTTCGCATTCGACGAATGCCCCTCCCCGCTTTCCAATGAGGAATATATGCGCAAGTCTTTGGAGAAAACCCATCGCTGGGCTCTTGAGTCCCTACAAGCTAAAAGCAACAAGCTACAAGCTATCTACGGCATCGTGCAGGGCGGTGCCTTCCGGAAGCTTCGTATCGAGAGCGCGAAAATTATCGGCGCGATGGAAGAGTTCGAGGGCTTCGGCTTCGGAGGAGAATTCGGCTACAACAAGGCGCAGACGAAGAAAGGCATCAGCGAGGTTTCCGATGTGCTTCCGAGGGAGAAGCCGCGGCACGTGCTCGGCATCGGCCACCCCGAGGATTTCCCTATCATCGCAAGCGCCGGCGGCGACACGTTCGATTGCATCGCGCCAACGCACTACGCCCGCCGCGGGGTTGTCTTCACTTCCAAAGGACGACTCGATATCAGGAAGCCGCGTTTTTTGAATGACACAAACAAACCGCTCGACCCGAACTGCACATGCGAAATCTGCAAAACCTACACGCGCTCATATATCTCGCACCTCATCCGCGGCAGCGAATTAACCGGCATGAAGCTCGCAACGTATCACAATCTGTATTATTTCAACCACCTCGCCGTGACGATACGGAAACGGATCAAGAACGGAGAATTATAAACGAACTCATAATCAAGCATCCGCGCAGGTCGTGTTCGGGTGGGAGCCCTGCCTGCGACGGCACGAGTGATTATTTCATCTTCACCCCCTTGAAAGGCTTCCCCTTGTGTGCCATCTGGTCCATGAAGCGGCCGGTTGTCGCATTCACCTTCGTCCAGCGCTTGTTGCGCGACGAAAGTACCTGCGCCCGCTTCTTCACGGTTCCCTTCCTACCCTTCCCTTTGGGACCATTTTTCGCCATACTTTCAAAACATAGCTCCTAATGCGACTAGTATATCATTTCGAGCCCCCGCAAATCTTCGATATTTACCGAGCCCAGATACGAGTTCATCGCCTTTGGCACCGCATAGAGAAGGCCCAGAAGCGGCAGGACGAAAAAGACAATAGTTACCCAGAACGTTATCTGGAAATACCGGCGCATCGCCCGCACTGACTCGCGTATCTCCTCCAGCTTCGCGTCTTGCTCCTTCAACTTCTCTGCCAGCTCAATGTCCATAGACATGAGTATATCAAATAAATCCTCCGGGGCGTTCATCTCCTTGCGGGCTTATTTACGAGTACTGAACCGTAATTGGCCTGTCAAAAGGAAAACTCCGATGATAAACGGCACGAGTGAGGAAATCTGCCAGATGCTGGGAAGCTGACTAAGAAATACCCACGCAAGTATGAGAGTGAGCAACGGCCCTAGGCTCTCCAGTGCGACTGCTTTCGTGACTGATATCCGATGGATTCCTTCAAGGAAGAATATTTTTGAGAGTCCAAGAAGCAGTACGCCATTGATAAGAAGTAATGGGAGCACCATTATGATGTCGGCAGTCGTCGCACGTGATCCTATAAAGTACGCGAGTAGAAAAATGACAGGGGCCGAGCATACTGTCCGTAGGAACATGATGGTTTCACTCGATGCGATCTCTCGGGCTTTTTTGCTATACAGATTACCGAACGGCACTATAAATGTCGCGGCTAATATCAGAAAATCGCCCACATTGACTCCGGAAAAATTAGGTGCGAGTACGATGAGTGCACCGATGACCATACAAAACGCTCCGACTTTATGCTCCAAAGAGAACAGTTCATCTCGAAACAGATTGAACAAAAAGAATGATGTGAAGACTTGGAAGAGAACGATGATGGCTGCATTGCCTGGCGTCGTGCTTTCCAATCCGACGAAATACAGCCCGTAGAACAAGATGCCGACAAAGAGGGTGATGAAAAAGATGTATTTCCATAGGACAGGATTTGCCATTTCTCTCCATGTTTTTCGATATACCACCATTCCTCCGAATAAGATCGCTGAAAAAAGCACGCTCCACGCGAACGATACGAGGCTCGGCAACACGGCGTATGAAAGAACCGTCACAATTGGAAAAGCCGCCCAAAGCGACGTCTCAAGAAATATGAAAAACTCGCCTTTCTTTTCTGGAGTCATATCACGCAAGCAGCTTTACTTCTTCTCTTGTATCAATGTAATGCCCGTCAATGCGTCCCTCGCTATTTACCCACACTTTTTTCGGCACTGCTTTATACAGCCGAATAAGAGCACCGTCATGCACTTGCTCGAATTTCCAGTACGGAACCACGTGCCGCACTTCGAGAAGCTTATATGCACGTTTGATCTCCTTCATATCCTCAAGCTCAACAGCTGTAGCTTGAATGTATACCCCCTCCCCCGCGCCGCCGGGAACCGTCGAATCGTAGATGACAAGAAAAACATCCGGCTTCGACCGAATATTCGTCGAGTGCTGACTACCTACATGCGAGCCCCAAAAGAAATTGTATTTCTCATCGTATGCGGTAAACACCGGTGCATTCCACGGCCTCCCATCTTCTGCAACCGTCGCGAGTGTAATGTACTTAATCTCCGCAATGATTCGTTGCGCTCTCTCAAGATTGGATTCAACCATAGACTAATTCACAATATTTGAATTTATCTATCCTGCAATCTCCCGCCTATGATACTGAAGGTCTTTGAGATCCCGACCGAGGGTTGTGCCGTCATCGGTTCATCACTTTTGCGCGTGGCATAGCTCACCACCAGTTCTCCGTTCCTTATCTGCGTCGTCTGCGGCGCAACTCTATCACCGAGTAAAATCGCGTTCGTGCCTTGGTAGCTGTTTCCTTTCTTAAGTGCGGCAACGACATAATAGAACGTCCCGCTGCCGCCACTGCTTTGCGTGAGAATGAATGCGATATCCGTCGATCCATCGCTATCAAGGTCTCCCATCGCCTCATTTCCAAAATACTGCGTTACGGTCTTCGACGTGGAGCCTGCAATGCTCGTTTCCGCCGTGCCGGCGCGAAGGGTCACGAAGCTGCCGTCGATCTCATACGTCGCATTCTTCGGATCACTGCCCACGGGTTGAGGCAGGCTCGTCTGCTGACCCACGTACAGCCAATACCCCACAGCGGCAAGAATTATGATGAGGATAAGCGCCACGGGTTGATTCATGCCTATAGTATATCCCCTTTCATTTCACCTCTAAGTAAATACACTCCCTGCTTTTGAGTTCCCACGGTGTAGTTTTCACACATCATGGCGGTATCGCAATTTCTTGTTCGGAAGTGGTATGGCTTTTAGTTCGTCGGGTATCGCCACTTCACAAAGATCGCCAAGTAATCTTTTACAAATCGTATGCAGGGGGACATCGGCTTGATGGGAAGCGAGACCTATTTCAAGCGCAGCCCCGAACGAGTGTTCATCGAACCACGGATACATGGTAAAAAGGGTATTCTTTTTGTATTGATAACCCTCGATCGGCTTGACCCGAACCTTTGAAAAGTCGAGTGCATGGTATTTCTCCAGATTTCCGATCGCATTCAAGACACGTCCGGTCGCATCCTGTTCGTTGATGATGCGCATGATGTCATTAAGAGCCTGAGCACGGGGTAAACCTCCTACATCAACTAACCGCTGTACAAGAGCGGAGCGTTCCGAATCAGAAAGGTCGTCTGGCTTCGCACTCAGTTGGGTGTTTACCTCGTCCATTTCATCTAACTCCTCATCAGGTATGCGTATCACGATCTCTCGTTTCATCAGATATTGCTTCATTGCTTTGAAAGATTGGACACGCGGAGCTGTCAACTCATCGTATTGCCCGTGATGTGCAGATTCATGCAGAGCAACAAGTAATTCGGAAATATTCTTGATCGAGTTGATCACTGCCGTGCGTTTTTCGGGATCATAATGTGGATTCTGATCCTCCTTAACAACGATCCGTGGCACACCAACACCAAGCTCTTTGAGCATGTCGGTCGTGCCAGCCTGCCCCACAAAGTAAATCCCATCAACAAAATGAACTCCATCATGGGTACGATGTCGAACTTCGAAATGACAACTGGAAAGACCTGGTATGCCGATTGATTCTACCCAATGGTCACCAACCCATTCAAAGTCTTCCATATCAGACATTGTAGAAGCACTACATCCTGACGCAAGGGAAAATGTCTCCAGAAGAAAACACCCAGGCCGCTCGACCTGGGTGTCACTCATACACCGCACTTCTCCTTTTTCTCACTGCCGAGCTTGGCGAAAAGCTCGAGAAGCTCCAAGGTAGGACATCGGCCTTTCCTTCGTGCGGGAAAGTAACGCCGGATGTTCTTCAATCGCAGCTCGATGCCGAGTTCCCATAGGACGAGTGCGGCATCTGCAGGATCATCGACGGGCGTGTCTTGTATGAGGGCCAGCCAGCGTCCGCCGATCTCGCGGCTTATCGCCCACCGACCGCCTTTCTGGCGCGGCAAGTATTTCTCTTCCATTTTCTCCTCCTCAAAGAACGAAAAGAGCCCATCTTTCGGAGATGGGCTCTGGTTTGGATCTTATTTTGGTTATCGTCCAAACCGCAGCCCACCTTCCGGGGCGCCAAGGACGACGAGAAGAGGCTGGCTAATCGTTGTGAACGTCATACGCGTATCTTGTATCACATCTGGTTTTCAAATACTAGAGAAAAAGAGAATCGCGAAAATGAGGATGGTAATCCCTGCAAATACGCCAACTGTTTTCACGAACAAATCGATAGCTTCTTTCTTTTGTCCGTCGAGATACATCTGCACCGGCTGGAAGAGAAAGAAGTAGCCCATGAGCGCCGCCGAGAGCACGAAGAGCGAGAGGACCGCGATAGGGACGAACACGGAATCCACGAGACCGACGGCTTTAGGAACGTAATACATAAGCGATGCGACCACCGCGATATACGCCGCCGCCAGAGCCGCATTCACGAAGGGGTTTCTGGACATGCATTTAATGTACACCCCTCATTTTTCTGGGCAAGTCTGTCCTCATCTGAGTTTCGGAAATCAATTCCTAAGCGTGAAAGGGGGATACTCATCGCGCAGGCCGAAGAGGTACGCGGCAAGGCGCACGCGCCAGCGAACAACGCCTATCACGAATTCGTGCATCTGGGGCGGATACGTTCCCGTGAATAAGACGACGATCTGCCCGGCGAGCGCCGCGAAAAAACCGGCTATGCCCAAAAACCACAGGACGATGAGATGCGGGATGAGGATGATCATTTTCGGTATCATGAAAAGAAGCGTCATAGCCGCCAAAAGCCGCGACGACTTCTCCGGCGCCGGAATAGTAACTTGGACGGAGTTTTGCTCGGGTCTCATACACAATACGATAGCACGCTTTACCCCCCGAGAAGTGCCAGCCACCCGTACACCTCCGTCGCGAAATACGCGAGTGTCATATTGAATATCGCCGTTCCAAGTCCGAGCGGAATCATGACGCGCCACAGGGGATAGCGCAGAAATCCCATCGGGATGGTGATAAGGTCGCTTGAAAATGGAACAAGCGCTCCGTAGCCGAAAATAACGAGAGGAACAAGCCGCGGGTATCTTTCTTGCAGTCCGGAGAGTCGTTGAAGCGCCGCCTCGACACGCGCCGGCATCAACGTCCGTCCGTAGTAGCCGACAAAATATGATGTGCAATCGCCGAGCGAAACGGCAACCGCAGTCGTCATACCAAGAAGAAACGGATTGAGCCCGCCGGCAGCAAGTGTCACCAGTACGAGATGATAAGGGATCCCGCTAAAGGTCGTGAGCCCGCCGAAAAACGCGAGCGTAAATATGAGAACATACGCGTTCTCTGCACCAACAAACCGAATGATGCTTTCTGCCGACGAGGAGTAAAAGACAAACGAGATGCCGACAAAAAGGAGTATGGGCAGCACTCGAGGCGCGTATTTCAGATAGTTCGGCATACGCGTCTGCCTAGGGCCTTCGCCCCGAGGCCGGCCCCTCATCAATGACCCGAATGAGCGATGCTTCGATGCGACCGTCCCGCGCTTCGCCAAAAACGATAAGCTGATCGCCCGCCTCAAGAGGTCCCGCGGTTTTTCTGCCTTGTATAATCGCTGTTGTCTCGTTCACGTGAATAACACGTTCACCCACCCGAGCGTCGCGAATCACGATATCGCCATTCGTCATCCGTACGACCTCGCCGAAATATTGGTCTTGCTGCCAGCGCGCATACATGTTCACCGTCGCAAGCGCGATCGCGACAATAAAGAGTACGGCGCCGAGCGCCCACAAGATCCTTGTCATACGCCCGCGTACATCGCCTTCATGGTCGGATTACTTCTGAATCGTCGCGCAGCTGCATTTCGTTTCCGCCTCATTGCACATCGCGCATTTCGGCATGCAGTGCGCTCCCCCGCACGAATGATTCTCATCGTGTTCCTTCGATTCGGCACCGCACATATCGCACTTATAACCCTCCATCGCACCTCCGCATCGTTTACATGACATAGGCATGGATTCGATTATCGGTAATCCTGTAATGATACAACACTATTCGACTTTGAACGTGAACATCATCCCCGCTTCTATGTGCTCGAGGATGTGGCAGTGCGCCATCCAGAGCCCTGGGTTGGAGGGATCAAGAATAATGTCTATCGTCTCCCCCGCTTTCACCAAGACGGTGTCCTTCCACACCAGATTCGTCTGCGCGACGCCATCACGAGCGACGACAAGGAACCGCTGGCCGTGGAAGTGGATCGGGTGCTGCATCGGGTGCGCTGATTTCGGGTCGTTGAAGATACGGACCTTCACTGGCTCGCCTTTCTTCAGTTTCCATTCTATGTCCATGTCACGCTTCCCAGTGTCTTGATCAATGATGTGCCACTTCACCATGTCCGGCGTTGCCATAGCGTTCATCATTGTCCTATCGTCCTCCCACTCAATGCCACCTTCCGGCACCCCTGCCATCATGCCCATTCCCCCCATCATCGAGCCGTCCGGCATCCCCGAACGAGAACCTTCGGTTCCATACGGGGCAGGCATATGCCCTCCGGATGAACTCATCATCCCACCCATCATGTCGATAGTGAGCAAAAGCCGCTTATCCGGCGCCTTATCGAAGTACGGGCGAAACGGATCGATGTTTTGTATTGTTGCGGCGTGCGTCCTCTGCTCCGAGAAGTCTTTTGCATAGGACACGTCGGCAGGGATATCAGCGACAATAACCTTCCCCAATGCGTATGTTTTGTCGGGCGTTTTGTTTTGAATCGCAAACATTCCGCTCTTCTCAAACAGTACTTCCACGATAGCGCGCTCGGATGGGCCTATGAGCACCGCGTCTTTCCATGCGTCCCTTTCGTATGCGCCATTATCTCCGCCGACGAGCTTCATCCTCATGCCCTCGACGGCGAAGTTGAACGGACGCGTGTTTGCAGCATTGGTCAGGTAGAAGCGCACCACGTCGCCCTTACGTACCGAGAGTTTGTAATCTGTCTCGCCGTTCGTCAGCATCACATTGCCGAAGCGTCCCATGAGTGTGCGATCGGATCTTTCTTTACTCACGGTTATACGGCCGTCCTCGATGAGAATGTCGTCGAGAAAGAGCGGTACTTCGCGATTGACTGGATCCCAGTAATCCGCGTCGGACGCGACGACGAGAAAGTTGCCGTAGAGGCCCATCTCCTGCGCGTAATCGTCGCGCACATGCGGGTGGTACCAATACGCTCCGGCATCGGGGAATTTCAGCTTGTAGGCGAACGTCTCGCCCGGCTCCATGTCTTTTTGTGTCGTCTGTGAACCGTCAAAGGCATTGTCCATCCGTACACCATGGGAGTGAAGCAGTGTCTTCATGCCGGTCTCGTTTGTGAAGTTGATCGTTATTTCTGCGCCCTGCGGAACCTTGATCACGGGTCCCGGGATCGAACCGTTATACGCGAGCATACGGTGCGTCGTGCCATTGATTTCCTTGTCCACGAACCCCGCGATGAGATCGTACGTATCGCCGCCTTGAAGCTCGACGATCTTGCTCGCCTGCGCAACGGGCGGGCGTATGAAGTAATCCCTGCTCGCATACGCGAGTACGCCGATCGCGACCACCGTCAAACCGATAACTCCCAATCGTGCCCTAGTCATAGTGCAATTCTATCTTGTCTCCATCGCGCATCATGTAGTTCTCGTACTCGGTATTCGTCTCGCCGTTCACCGTCATCGTCATGTTCGAGCCGAACGAACGTATATCCTTCCCCCAAACCTCGAAGAACTTTCCGAGTTTGATATCGCTGTTGCGCACTATGTCTCCGAATTCAAGATGAATGATCCCCTGATCAGCGTCTTCGGTGTGCGTATGCGTCGGTTGATGGACCGCACCAATGCCGATATTTGCCGGAATTTCTTGTTGTTCCCCCTTCACGTAGATGGCAAGCTGCGGATGGGAGTGAAGACCATTACTGGTGATGACGTCCGGATCGCCATTTTGTAAGAATTTCTGTAATCCGAACAGGCTGATAATGAATACGACAAAACCGATAATCCACCATTTTGTTGCTATTTTTTTCATACTCTTAGTGGCTAGCGTGATCACCGGCGCCGCCGCAGCCGTCTGAAAGATTCCAGACTTCGGTCACTTGTTCGCTGGTAAATCCGTATTTTTGAATGAGTAATTTTCCTAAGCCTCCATAGACATACCACCGCCAGCACATGCAGCAGCACGGGCCTTTTTCGTGCGAGTTCTCCATCGCGTAGTCGTACGCTTGTTGCTCTTCTGGAGTCAGTTCGATGTCGTACTGCACTTTGAGCTCCTTGGCGAGCACCGCATCGATGTCGTAAGGATCAGGCGGTATCTCCGGAATGTCTTTGAATTTCGTGAGCCCCGTGACTTGTTCTTCATAGCGGTGCGGGTCCATGGGAGAGCAGCACGAGCCTTGGATCCTGCCGCTATCCGGCATGGTATCGATCGAATCCACGAAGGAGGCCGAGCAATTTGAGTTCCCGTTTTTGCTCAACGTGTCGAATGTAGCCGCGAGTGCTTGATCCGCAATCAACACGGGGACGATCGCTGGTTTCGTGCCGAAGTAATATGCGCCTCCGATAAGGAGTGCGGCTATGACGAGAGCGATTGGTACTGCGTTATTCATGGTTTGAGAGGCTCCGGTTCGCACACGAGCGGCTTTGTGATCTGTTTCGCCAAGAGATACGTGGAATATATGAGGAGCGCAACGCCGATGAAGCCGAACTCCCCTCCTCGCAGTGGCAAGGCAAGCACGCTTATCCCGCCCACGGTGCTGATAAGTGACGTCAAGATAAGCGAGCCGCATGCCGCACAGCCGAGCCCCAGCGCTCCCGTGAAGATCCCCGATACACCAGCCGCTGCACTGCTTCCGATCATTGACCTCCCCATCCGGATCAGATGCAACATAAGAGCAACATTGATGCCGGTAAGAATCGCGATCGTGATAGTGTACGCAGCCGATAGAAGCGTGAAGTTGGTTCTGATCGAAGGAAGCAGGCTCACCGGCAATGCGACCTTATCCCCCAGGGAGATCGAAGCGTCCGTCCATACTATGAACAACAGGCGCAGATTCGGCAGCCACACCGCGAACACAAACACGAAGGCCGCTACCGCAAGCGCGGTTGTGAGCGAGCGTTTGTTTGCAAGTATGGTGAGTACGGCTCGCACATTCGGCCAGCTGTTTTCAGTACTTCCTCGCTCGTCGCTCGGTCGCATACGCGGTTACTCGTCTTTGAGGGCAAGATCAATGACCTGCTTTACCGACTCATACGGTTGCGCGCCGGAGAGCGGGTACTTCTTCCCGCTTTTCGTGACGATAATGCTCCATGGCGTGCCATTGCCGCCCGTCGCAACGGCGTTCTCTATATCCGCCTCGACATGCGCATCGTACTTCCCACTTTCAAGGCATGACGAGAATTTCGCCTGATTGAGACCGATCTCCTTCGCGATCTGTGGAAGAACTGTCCCGATATCCGTCCGATCATTCGAGGGCGTCAGCTCGAAGAAGCGGTCGGTAAACTTCCAGAACGCATTATTGCCGCCGAGCTCTGCGGCACATTCGGATGCGATGGCCTCTTTTCGCGCTTTCGAGTGAAGTTGATCAAGCGGGAACTGCCGGTATACCCACGCGATATCGTTCCCGTATTCCTGCATCGCCTGTTGCAGCGTCGGATGGAACGCCTTGCAGAACGGACACTCGAAATCCGAATATTCGACAATCGTGACTTTCGCATCTGGATTGCCGCGGATATGATCCTCTGCAGAAATCGCCCGCATCGCTTCTAAATCCTCGGCTGGCTCTGTGTCTTGTGGCTGCAGTGCTGTCGCAGGGCTGGCTCCACTCGTAAGATAGACGGCTCCTGCGATGAGAGCGCCTGCGATGACGATCGCTATCGGAATCAGCAGATTAGTGTGTGTTGATTGGGTTTCCATGAATGCACAGATTTATACAACCATAATAACCCCGCACAGCAAGAGTGCAGGAGAGAGTATGTGGCGTTAAAAGACTTTCGGATGAACGATGCCGCGCGAAAAAAGTTCTTGGAAAAGCGTCGGCCTCGCCGGCGCGCGGCTGCGCAAACGTATTCGTACAAAACCTGGCTCTGGCAGCGCGACAAGCTCCCATTGCCGCACGGCAATAAGCGCAAGAGCAGCAACCACCAGTAACTCCGCAAAAATCGCGGCAAAAGCGATCCGCCAGTGCGCGACATGTTCAAAAATACTCATCGAGCAGATAGTTGTCTGCCCCATCGCAAATGGGCATCCCATCTCCTGATGCACCGGGCTCGCAAGCATGAGGGGCATCCCCAACACCGCCACAATGACGATGATTCCGAGAATGAGGGGTGTATATGCGCGGAGGTTCATAGACTCACTCTATACCTGTGCAAAACGAATGCAAGATGAAGCTCCATTACCGACTCTCCCGCAAACGACTGGAAAGTGAGCGAGCTTCCTCCTCTGCCCAGAAGACATGGGTGAAGACTTTCTCGCCGTTCCCGAAATCGCGCTCATAGAGCGATGCGCGGCCGTCTGCCGAACGATGGGTCTCGCGGCCCCACGTGCGCGGGTCGTCAGACACAATATCAGCCTGGCCCTTGCTTGCGCTCATTTGGCTTAAGGTCGTCGAGGAGTCGAGGTGCGCGTAGATACCCTCTAGCTGTGCATAGTCATGAGCATTCGGTAACGTGCTACTCGGACTGTTCGAATAGTCCATGCATGTTCCCTGCGAGGAGCCGTCCTCGCTCGTGTGGCCGAGCCCGAGGGTGTGCCCGACCTCCTGGCACATGACGTGGAGCTTCTCATTAGGGTTATTGTACTGCGACAGGTTGAAGTAGGTGTCGTTCATCTTCGCCAAGCCCTTGGTGATGTGGCTCCCGGAGATCCAGATCTGGGCGAGCCCGATCCAGCCGTTGAAACCGTACTTGCGGTTGCAGACCTCGACGCGTCCTGTCTGCGCCCTGCAGTTACTGCCACCGAGCCCAGGGACTATCGTCGTATCGAGTACCGTTGATTGGCTCCAAGCGCTCGAGGTCGTGGCGAGGTAGCTCTTCCAGTTTGTCGAAAGGTTGTCTCCGAGTTTGAGCGTAAATGGATTCGATGTGCGCGCCCAGTGGTACGTGCTCCACGTGTGACTCGCGAAGGCGACCGAGGCGAAAAGGAGGATAATAGCTGCGGCTGATAAACCGATTCGGGATAAGGTATTCATATGCTGCATCATAGCGCTTTAATCCTATAGTGCAACTTGTCAGATACTGATTGGTATGTCGGCAGAAGCATCCTTTGAAACCTCAAACCAGCCTGAAATAGGGCCCCCGAGACGACTCTGGACAGGAGTATCTTCGGATGGTGTAAATGTTGCATTGCCGCCTTTTTCAAAGTGGAGCATCGCATGCAGGGTTTCGCCATCTTTCGAGGCGCGCGATAGTATGACCTTCACACCTGTGCTCTCTCCTGCCGGAAGGAGCGCGCTTGCGCCGAGAATGATCCCCGGCTCGCCACTCCTGTCTTCATGGATGATAAGGTACCCGGGCGCGGCGAGATAGATGATAGAACCCGTCACGCTCGCCCCCGGCCGCTGTTCCGAAACGACCACCATATTCTCCTCCGCCCGCATGCCCGCAGATGTGGTTATTGCCGAATCGTCATCAGCGTTATCGCTCATATCGGAGGTTTCTTCCGCACTCTGGTTTGCCCCCCACAAATAGAACCCCGCGATGACGACCGCAATCACAACAAGCAATGCAATGATGTTTTTCATAGTCCTAGTATAACCCAACAAGACTGATGACGTGGGTGTGTCCCCATCCATTACCGGTGAGCGCTAAGGACGCCCGCTCTGAAGCGGGCTTTGTCACAGGTTCTTCAGAATAAAATCCACGCGCTCCTCGGGCGGAAGCACCGGCACATGAACGATGGAAAACCCGAGGGATCCGTACATTTCGGTAATTAGTGTGTGGATTTTCTTCTGCGCCGCTTCGTCCTCAATACGAGCGTAATCAGCCGTCATTGGAAGCGGGTCTAAAATAAACACTTTCTTATACGACACCTCGCGAAGCGCATGCTGAAGTTCTTCGTCTTCAGGAAGATCGAGGAATCGGTAGTATGCAAGCGCATCCGGCAGCGCGCGATCGAGAAAAACGATATCGTCTTTTGAGAGGGCCTTTTCCTGCGCTATCTGCATCTCCAGCACGCTGGTCTGGAACGCAAGCTGGTTCGCCCGGATCTCCTCGACCGTCTTCCCCGTAATGCGCTGCGTGTCTATATAGTGCCGCGCGTGCTCGATCGTGGTTTTGTACCCTCGAGCTTTCAGGATATTGACTGTCGTCGTCTTACCGGAGCCAGGGCCTCCGGTAATGACGTACCATCGTGTGTCCTCTTGCATTGTCTAGAAAAATGAGCCGGGGTTCTCTTTTTCCATCTGCCGGCGAACGAGCGTACAGATTCCTGCGGAAATTGCGACAATCTGCAAGTTAAGCGCGTTCGTGTAGAGCAAGGACGCGGAAAATCCGAGAAACGTCCCGCTCCCGCCTGCGATCCACGCGCCGACGAGCGCAATGCCGCCGAGAATGCCGGTGAAGATCATTGTTGCGTGCATTATTTGTGAGTATTTCATATCTCTTGATTATGCTTTCGACGCGCGATTGTACACAAAGGCGAAGACCCATCCTGCGACGAACCCGCCTACCGCACTGCTAAGAATCCCGCTGATCCATGCACCTGCTGATCCAATCGGCGCAGAGGTGAAAAGACTGATCCACGCGTGCGTAGCCTGCACATTCGGTGCGATGACCTGCACGATCGCACACAACACGAAGATCACGACGAGCGCGGCTGCAACGCCTGCGCCAGCCGCGACAGCAGATAATGACGATACATTGTTCATAGGATTTACGATTAGTGCTACTACATCAAGTATACGCTTCTTCTGCAGTCCGAAGCCGAAGAAGGTGCGTACATGTTAGACGATCTCTCCTTTTCTCTCGAGCATCATGTGATGGATCGTCGCTATCTGGAGCCAGATGGCGGCGAGAAGAGATGTTATAGAACACAGGAGCATCACTTCCCTCGTCATTCCGAACCACACTACTCCGGCCGGCCAGATAAGAACGGCAAAGGCCGACATACTCACACCGATAAGTCCCATTACGACGCTGATGACATGAAGAATCTTTGATAGTTTCATATTTTTGTGATCAGTTCTTAATAGATCGCTGATAAAACTAACCTGCTTCGACCTGCCTTCCGGCAACAGATGTTCTTTTGAAATGCCAGTAAATTAGTACGCTTAAAACCGCCGCAAAAAAGCACCAGACGGAAATAAATGTCATGTTGAAGAGCCAATTCGCAATAAAAAAAGAGATGAGTGCGCCGATCGCGAATATATTTAGTATTCTATGGCTCGAGATAAGACCGCTTCCGCAGGTTACCACCACATAGAGGGAGAGAGGAAAAAGCTCGTACAAATGCCGGTAGTCATAGGCAATGCTTTGATTCACGATATGCGCCTTCCCTGGATCCGTAACAATAAAATACAGGAGGTACATTCCTAATACGAAACCGGCGAGCGAGAGTGCCCGCAAGATATTTTTCCGAGCAGGATCAGTTTCTATGAGTACAACAGCAACAGGAACGAAAACCGGCCACAGCACATACGCAAACGTCAAATACACATACGTCATTACGGTGTTGAGGAGAGGCACACCGAAAGATACCCAAATAACTCCTTCAATGGTTTGCTGGATACCGAAAATGAGCGGAATGCTCGCAAGCGGCATTTCGGCCTTGATTTTAACCTCTGCCATTGTCACACCTCCCACGGCGCCGAGCGCTCCTCCTGCGACAAAACTTGCGGTGGCTGAAAAACACATACTTTATAATTTTACTCGACGCAGAAGCACGGCATTGAATGCCACTATGACGGTAGACGCCGACATAAAGATAGCTGCGATCGCCGGCTCCAGGATGATGCCTTGTGCATAGAGAACACCGGCCGCCAAGGGAAGCGCGATGATGTTGTATCCCGTTGCCCAAAAGAGATTTTGCAGCATTTTCGTGTACGTGAGCTTGGAGAGCCGGATGATCTTCGGGATGTCGCGCGGATCGTTCCGGACGAGAATGATGCCGGCTGATTCGATGGCCACGTTCGTTCCCGCGCCGATCGCGATGCCGAGATCGGCCTGCGTAAGTGCCGGCGCGTCGTTCACGCCATCGCCCACCATCGCGACTTTCGCACCTTCTTTCTGCAGTAATTTCACTTTGTCGGCCTTTTCACCGGGCAGAACGCGCGCGAAGTATTGATCGAGTCCGAGCTCGCTTGCAACCCACGCGGCAACATCTTCAGAATCGCCCGTGATCATCGCGACTTTCACGCCGAGTCCTTTGAGTGTAGAAATTGCCTCGCGCGATTCGAGCCTAATTACATCAGTGAGCGCGATCGAGCCGACATAGCCTCCACTCCGGCCGACATGAATGACCGTCTTCCCCTGTTTCTCCTGCGCCACAGTCTCGCGGGTCTTCACCTCTGGCATCAAGAGAGCTTCGCTTCCCACAACCACTTCTCTATCATCGACTTCCGCTTTCGCCCCTTTCCCGGGAATTCGTTCAAAATCGGAAATCGGCAGCAGTTTAATCTTTCTCGCGTGCGCCTCTGCCACCATCGCTTTCGCAAGCGAATGCTCCGACTGACTGTTCACAGATGCGGCAAGCTGAAGAATTTTCTCCTCGCTGAATCCTTCAACAGGAATAATCGTATCGACGCCAAATTCTCCTTTCGTGAGTGTTCCCGTCTTGTCGAAGAGAACGACGTCCACACCCCGCGCCGCTTCAAGCGCGAGGCGTCGTTTTACCAGAAACCCGTTCCGCGCCGCCATGGTCGTCGAGATAGCGGCCACGAGGGGCACTGCAAGCCCGAGTGCGTGCGGACACGCAATGACAAGAACGGCGACAAGCCGCTCCGTCGCAAACACAACCCCCGCATCTGCAAGAAGCCAGAGTACGAACGTAAGGGATCCAGCCAGCACGGCGACTATCGTGAGATAAAATGCTGCGCGGTCTGAAAGCATCTGCAAGCGTGATTTACTCGCTTCCGCTTCGGCGACAAGCCGCATAACCCCGGCAAGAAAGGTATGTGCGCCGATTTTCGTCACTTTCACTTTCAGAGATCCATCACCATTGATCGCTCCCGCGATCACTTCATCCCCCGCAGCTTTTGATACCGGTTTGGATTCACCTGTAATAATTGACTCATTCACGTCAGAGCGGCCTTCAACGATTTCGCCGTCTGACGGCACTTTTGCCCCCGGCTTTATTAACACAATATCTCCCGCAACAAGTTCCGTAAGCGGAACGATTTCTATTTTTTCTCCTCGAATCACTTCTGCCGTATCAGGTAAGAGCTTCGCGAGTTCCTTGAGTGCTCCCTGTGCCGCCTGCACCGATTTCATCTCTATCCAGTGACCAAGAAGCATGATTGCGATCAAGGTCGAGAGTTCCCAAAACAAGGTTTCCATTTCCCCGCGCACGACTTGAAACACACTGAAGGCATAGGCGGCAGTGATAGCGAGTGCAATCAGCGTCATCATGCCGGGTAGCCGGGCTTTGAGTTCCCGATACGCGCTCGCGATAAATACCCAGCCGCCGTAGAAGAAGACGGCTGAACCAAGGGCAAGCATCGCCCACTCCATACCTATGAAGCGGGGGAATTCAATTCCTGTAGCAATCGTGAAAATATCGGAATACGCGAGAATCGGGATCGTGAGAAGAAGCGTGGCCCAAAATTTCTGCAGAAATGATTCTGTGCGATGACCGGCGTGCTTATCATGCTCTTTTGCCCCGCCGTGGTTTTGGTGCGCCTGCATAGACCCTGCGGGAATGAGTTGCATGCCGCACTCCGGGCACATGCCCGGCCGCTCCCTCAGCACCTCCGGATGCATGGGGCATGTGTATGCGGTACCGTGCGATTCGTGCTTTTGATTATTGTGATTATCCTGATGCATATATGTTCCGTATCTCTTCGAGCACCTTATCCGCTTGCGTACCATTCAGACCGATCTTTTTCAGAATATCTCCATCAGTGAGGACATCCTTACAGAGAACGGTTCCTTGATCAAGCAGCTGCCGCTTATGAAAGCGATTAAGAGTGGTGAGACACGTGACAGGATGGAGCTGGTACTTCTCAATGAGATCCTGGAGACCTTCTTCGGCTGGATAATTCCATCCGATAGCGTGCATGCCGACGCACTGCGCATAGCGGGTCGCATCACTCGTCAGTTTCGTGTTCGTCACGAGCCAGACTGCATGCAATTTCGTCCCGTGTCCCGGCGCAGCTTTCCAGCGTTTTTCGATATCCTCAAATCGGGCTTGCACGTAGAGCGCGACTTTCGCATCCGACCTGGTGCCTGACCGGTTATGGAATTTGCACTCGACCATGACATGCTCCTCTCCCTTGTGCGCTACGACGTCAAGTTCATGTGAGATGCATCTGCCTTCCGCGACGACTGCAACCTCCGTCGAAAACCCTTGGGCCTTCATAAGTTCGCCAACGAACTTCTCGAACGGGTGGCCGCTCGGGCCAAGCTCCATGATCGCCGCTCTCGTATGATAGCGGGCGGCTGCGGGTCGTTCCTTACGGCGAAGCAGAGAGAAAGCGCGTGAATATATATTTCTCGTCGTCATGCCCTCCCGAAGTCCGGCAACGACGGCTTCGACGATGGAGTCAATGAGTTGTGGTGATGTTCCCGATCGCCCGAGCGAGCGACGCAATTTTGCTTCGGAGAACGGCTCGCGCTCTCCCGAAGCTTTTGTGATGAAAATCGTGCTCATTTTTCTTTGTCTGGCTGGTGCATATCGCCATGATCACCGTGGCCATGTCCTCGATGCAGAAAGATGTGCATGAAAAGACAGCCGAGAAGGAATGCAAACGGGAGATATGGAGCAAGATGCTGTCCATGATCGACAAGAATATACCCTCCCGTGAGGATGAGAAGCGTAACGAGAATCCAGCGAACGGTATCTTTCATAGAGGGATTATACCCCTAAGGTGTTCATTTGACCGGAAACAGTCTTGATGGGCAAACCATTGACGCTCGTCTCCCACAGCGTATCGTTGTTGTAGTTGATCTTGGTCTTTCGGAGGAATCAACCTATGATGGCACAATCGTGGCTACACACATGGGCAGAGGGGCGACTGCGTCCGGCAGGGATCACTATCAATGGCCCGAATCCATGGGACATGCAGGTACACAACCCGAAGCTCTACTGGCGCGTCGCGCGCTTGGGGCCTCTTGGGTTTGGTGAGGCGTACATGGACGGCTGGTGGGATTGCAAGGAGCTTGACGAGTTTTTTGCACGCATACTGCGTGCAAAGGTAAACACGGGCTGGAAATCACAGATGTGGGAGGCCAGTCTTACGATGAGGCATGCTCTCACGAACATGCAGTCTATCGCGAAGTCGGGCATCGTCGGCAAGCGGCATTACGATGTCGGCAACGACTTGTTCGAGCGCATGCTCGATCCCCACATGATGTACTCATGTGCGTACTACGGGCGTGGCGCGACGAACCTGAACGATGCACAGGAAGATAAACTGCGCCTCACCTGTGAAAAACTGCGACTCGAGCGAGGCATGCGCATTCTCGATATCGGCTGCGGTTGGGGCGGGTTCGCCAGATTCGCCGCAGAGAACTATGACGTCGAGGTAGTCGGCCTCACGATATCGGAGGAGCAAGCGGTGCTTGCCCGAGAGCGATGCAAGGGGCTCCCGGTAACGATACTGCTCAAAGATTACCGTGAACTGCCGCCGGAAATCGGACCTTTCGATCGGATCGTGTCGATCGGCATGTTCGAGCATGTAGGCCCGAAAAACTACCGGACCTACATGGAAATCGCCGAGAAGTTTCTGAAGAAACGCGGTTTGTTTCTTTTGCATACGATCGGCGGACATGGGGCATCCGACCCCTGGATCGACAAGTATATCTTCCCTGGCGGCGTATTACCGGCACGAGAGCAGATCGAGAGTGCTATCGAAGGGTTCTTTCACATCTGGGACTGGCACAACTTCGGCAAAGACTATGACCCCACG
>Ga0209542_10003873_pt1 | contig 31495 bp, 35 predicted proteins | sample RifCSPhighO2_01_FD_184028 | JGI IMG/M metagenome (GOLD analysis project Ga0209542, IMG submission 184028) | Soil microbial communities from Rifle, Colorado - Rifle CSP2_plank highO2_0.1 (SPAdes) (version 2) | ecosystem: Environmental > Terrestrial > Deep subsurface > Rock core/Sediment ... | reverse complement strand
ACTCGCTACTACAATCACGAAAGACTACACATGGGAATCTCACTTCGTTCGCCAATACAATTATTAACAAAACGCGTCCAAGCTATTGACTAGAATACGATGTGCTGTTGATAAACAAAAAACCGCCGAAAGGTGGTTTTTTGAGAACTTTCTTAATAAATATTTCCTCGCCAGTCAACAACTTCAACAAACACCGAGCTCTTATCAAAATCGAAGGAAGCGACAATGCGATACTTCCCCTTTCTTATTCTATAAAAACCTTTCCATTCACCTTTCATTTTTCTTACATCAACAGAAACACGCTCGCCCTGAAAATTACCAATCGCAAGTTTAACTAAAGTCAAAACTTCTTCGGAAAGATGATTCTTCTTAATAAAACTTAACGCCTGCTTAGAAAAAGATATATCCCACTCCATATTACATAGTGAAGGAACTAGACTTTACGCTTTTTCCAGATGGTTTTTTACCATACCGAACTTCAATATCTCGTTGTTCAGCAGAACTAATATCAGGAACCATGGTCGGTTTCAGTGTGCCGTTTACATAGGCATATGTCGACATCTGAAGCACGCTGGAAAAAGTCAGCCCCTGGCTTTTGGCTTTCTTTTGGGCTTGTTCTTTTATTTTTTTATCTATCTTGAAAATTACTTGTGTCGTCATGTTTTTTAAATTAAATGTATATATAATGTATATCTAAAGTATATATGAGTAAAAATGAAAGTCAAGTGAAAAACCACTCTGTTACCCATGCCCCGTAGTGAGCTCCGCTCTACTACTGGGGTTGCAATTTTGCTGGGGGGGGTAAAATGAAGTTAATTAAAATTAAATTTAAAATCAATAAAATGGAAAAGCTTAAACCAGAAGATATTCGTCCCGGTGAACCAGAAACAAGAGAAAAAAATGTAGAGTTCGCTCAAGTTGGTGCCCAAGCAGAGCATTCTTATAGAGAAGAATCTATGAAACAAGTTGGCGGTTTTTCTGAAAGTCATTCTGATAGTGATGGAGCAGATGCCATGTATCATCATCTAAAAGAAAAGATTATGGATAAGATTGATAGATTGGGTATGGGAGATATAGTAAAAGATCTAAATCTTACTCCACATATTGTAAATAATAGATTGGTTTTAGATTATCCAACTAATCATTACGGTTATGGCGTAAGAATATTACAGGATAAAAATGGCCAATGGTTTAGATTAACAGATTCTGCTAAGGATGCCCTATCCGCAACTGACCGTAAAAGATTAGATATACCAGCACCACTTACCCAAGAGATGTTAAATAAACTAGCAGATCAGGTTAGAGAAATAGCTAAACCTAATTCTATTTACCCTGTAGAATAGCCACAAGATTTGACAAAAAACCGGTAACGACCATTGTTAAATGTATCAAAAAAACCACCTTTTGGTGGTTTTTTGAAACTTTTGTGAGGATTTTTACTCAAGGTCGCGTATAAAATAAAAACTGGAGCCGGAGACGTATAGTAATACGTTGACGGACCAGTTTTTATTTTAGACGTTAGAGATTGAGTAAAAAGACCACAAAACTAAGCGATTATTTTTGTTACAACTCCTGCGCCGACGGTCTTTCCTCCCTCTCGAATCGCAAATCGAGTCTTGTCCTCAAGCGCAACAGGAGCAACGAGCTTAACTTTGAAAGTAACCGTATCTCCTGGCATAACCATCTCAACACCTTCGTTTAGCGTCACATCTCCAGTTACGTCTGTTGTTCGAACGTAGAACTGTGGCTTGTAGCCAGTGAAAAATGGAGTATGTCGTCCACCTTCCTCTTTCTTCAAGATGTAGACCTCGGCTGTAAACTCTGTGTGAGGAGTTACAGACTTTGGTTTTGCAAGAACCTGACCTCGGTGAATTTCTTCTTTCTTTGCACCCCGGAGTAGAACTCCGGCGTTATCTCCAGCCTGTCCTTCTGCCAAAGATTTGTTGAACATTTCAATACCCGTAACTGTATACTTCTGTGTGTCTTTCAATCCAACACATTCGATTTCCTCTCCAACCTTGACAACACCTCTCTCAATACGGCCTGTAACTACAGTACCTCGTCCTTCAATAGAGAAAATGTCTTCAACCGGCATAAGGAATGGTTTTTCCAAATCACGAAGTGGGATCGGAAAAGCATCAAGAGCATTCGCGAGCTCCAAGATTTTCTTTGCCCATTCGTCGTCGTTAGACTTTGATTCAAGAGCTTTCAAGCCTGATCCTCGGATAACCGCACTACCCTTTCCATCAAAACCTTGCTTTGTAAGGAGTTCTCGAACTTCCTCCTCAACCAAATCAATAAGTTCTACATCGGGTACCATGTCGCATTTGTTTAGAAATACGATCATTTGAGGTACACCAACCTGCTTTGCTAAAAGAACATGCTCTCGTGTTTGAGGCATAACTCCGTCAGTCGCGGCAACTACGAGGATTGCGCCGTCCATCTGAGCCGCACCTGTTATCATGTTCTTGATAAAGTCGGCGTGACCCGGAGCGTCCACGTGGGCGTAGTGACGAGTCGGTGTCTGGTACTCGCTGTGAGAAAGAGAGATGGTAATACCTCGAGCTTTTTCTTCAGGAGACTTGTCGATTTCGTCAACACCTTTTACTGTCGCCGTGTAGCCATTTCCCTGTCTGTTCAGGATAGTCAAAATAGCTGCTGTTAATGTCGTCTTACCATGGTCAACGTGACCGATGGTTCCTACATTGATGTGGGGCTTTGATCTATCAAACGCACCTTGATTTTCTGCCATAATATTTAATGGTTAATGTCACGGGAATCGCATATTGAGCGCACTCCGTCGTCGGACTTGAAACGTTCTCGTCACCGTATATTAATACGGCTCCTCGCCCATTTCATCGCCCGTCTCGGATTGCATCTCAATCTGCGATTCGGTGGTGACTTGTGTTAATAATAAAAACTTTGCCATTTTGGAAATTCCAAAAACTCAGCGTTCGAGAAAACCTGAGTTTTGGGAACTTCAAACAAAAATCGTCGCAAAAATGCGATAGTAGGAATACTAGTCAAAAACTCATAAATAGTCAATGGGGATAGTAGAAAAAAGTATTGCGCCAAAGGCGCATTGAATACATAATACTTTTTTCACTACGCCATTGAACCCCGTAGTGAAAATGACATTGTTCTCCAACGCAGAGTTATTACTCTGCTATGTCATTTTCTACTACCGGGTCAATCAAAGCCTGTTTATACGGTGGGGACAAGTATACTTTCTTTGATGTTTTGTCGTTCTTCCAAAACAAGCTGTTCAAAAGTTGGGATTTTCTTCTGCAGAAAAGCTAGGACATCCTGTGGAGTAGTAGTGTCTTCATCTAGTAGTAGGTCAAACTCTGTCTGTTCTTTCTCCGACAATATATCCAAAGCACGAACCAAAACCGCTTGATATATCATCTTACCGATACGATCAACAATATCTGCTTGTTTCTCTGGCGCCAAAGATCCCAATCCCCATTCTTTGACCAAATCTTTTGATAATATATCAGTCATATTTTTTATTTAAATTGTAAAGTTTTAATAATTGGCTTCAGAGACTTAAGTGCTCTCTCATACACCGTATCGGAAAAAAGCCATCCGCCCTTGAGAGCAGGGTCGATTTCCACTTTTACACCACCAGACGTCATGATACTTTTCCCAATCTCTTTACCATTGAGCAAAACTCTAACGCCCATCGGATCACTCTTATCCAGACCCCGAAGAATATGAACCTTACCGCCCTCAAAATCCTGTGATATCATTTTATTTGCAAATCTACTTAAATCAATATTTTTCTGGAAAAATGATGTGAAGGCTTCTCGATAAGGCGCATTGTTGGAACCTTCTTGTAAATTATCTGGAAGAGAATAAATCTTGTGTGGTTTTCCATCGACATTAAGAATGCTTTCATGACCAATCTCGGTACTGCGAAACATCACCACACTCTCGCCCTGTTTATCCAGCACATCAACTATGCCGTTTTGAAATGGATAATGTGTCGTAGATTCTACTTGCGGTAAGTCTATAGAACTCGACTTAAAACTACCCGGAGTAGTTGCATATTCTCCAGATTCTACGGAAAGACTCGGCTGACTTCCTGCAACCTCTGGTGGAGCAGAAACATCAACCGCTGGTAAATCTTCTGGAACCGATACTACTTCCGGAGAAACCTTCGGAATAAACATTGTTCCTCCAACATTTTCAAATGTTTTCACTTTTCCGGTTTCGGAGTCAAACATCGTATCGGCTTTTCCGCCGTGCTCATACACGAGATGCCCATCGGCGTCCACACTCAAGTGTTCGCCGGCATGACCCATACCACTCATTCCTGTTTTCGGATCATAAAAGCCATATTGTTTTGCCAAATCCATCGAAGATTTACCGAAAACATTTGTTTTTATTTTCTCCGGGATCTTATCTACATCACCATCATACTGAGCAAGTATTTTCGCTTTCATATTGTGTATATCTTGAATGAAACCCTTCTGCGAGAGTTCGACCTGAACCTCTGGCACAGGCGAGACGGCCTCGGGTGGTTGAGGAAGATTGATGTCTTTGCTAAAATCCGGTCCCCTCTTACCAAAATCTTCAAGACTCCTGCTCAAACCGAATGCTTTGGCATCACTATTAACAACCGGTCTATCGCCTCTAATGTTGTCAATTGATGTGCCGACAGAAACCCCGGCAAGATCGGTCAATGTGCTGAAGGCAAGATTACCCTCGACGCCTGCGGCCATCATCACCCCAGCTTTTTTCAGACGATTTCTTTTTACACGGTTTTCTTCCTTATCATAAAACCTCATCAACTCTTTTTCTTTTTCTTCAAAATTATGCTCATCTATGCCCGAGGCGTAATTTTCTCTAGCTTTTTCTATCCTCCTTTTGGAATTATCTTCCAAGATCTCACCAGCTGCTTCTCCAATCACTTGACCAACTATCGCCCCCGATAAAGATCTTGCTCCGCGATAAGCAAGGGCGGTTCCGGCACCGGCCACGGCTACTGTTCCAAATAACATTCCCGCTCCGGTCATTAAGGTCGTGGTCAAAGCAATTCTTGCCAAAAGAGGAACTTTCGCCCATTTCTCAAGCGATTTTGCAACAATTCCCTTTTCAAGAGGCGGTAGTGATTCAGCTATTCTTTTTTGCAATTCATCAAATTCAATCCTTGCTTGATCAAATAAGCCAGCATTGAATTCATACTTGCCTACCACTTCTCCCTTTTTGTTTTTCACTTCCCGATCAGTACTTTCCGAAAATTTTTGTCGATTTTTCTCTTTCTTTGCCTCCATATATGCTCCCTCGGCATCCATAAGTTTTTGAGGCCTTTTACCTTCCGGCATTTGTCTTTCAAGACCCAAATCAGAGGTGACATTCTTAGCACTTTTATATAAATTAGAAATCAACGTCTTGAATTTATATTTATTTTCTCGATTTTTATTTTTCCATTCAATCAACTTGGCGGCATAATCCGAACGAGCAGATTCAAGCTCTGCATTAATTTGTTCCGGAGATTTCACCGGTGGCAATATGTCTATAGGAGGTGGGATGTCCAAAGGAGGCTCCGGCGGTAATACCGGTGGCCAAGTATCAAGCGGTATAGATATTGGTAGTTCGGAATTTTGCGGACTTGGATTGTTTGTAATGACTCTGGGTAAATCCTCCATAAACTTATCCCGAGCTGAGACTCTTCCCGTATGGGAATTTATCGACATAATTTGATCATAGGCTTCCTGCCAAACACTAGCGTCGACCAAGGACATGTCCACCCCATTTTCTATCGCTGTTTGTTTAAGATAAGCAATCCCCATCTCAGACCACTCCCAATCTTTTATCGGATCAACACTTCCGGTTTCTATTGCCGGAGACGCTACAGGTTCCTCAGTTTTAGTCAGAGCTTTTTTCTCATCCTCAATCGCACGGAGTTTAGCCAATTCTTCCCTATAAGCTTTTTCATCGGAATTTTCGACCACCCGAACTTTCTCTGTTTGTATTTTTATCTGTTCATCCAACTTTCCTATTTGCTCGTTCAATTCTATTGTCCGACGAATTTTTTCGTTTTTTGCATCAACATCTGCCAACTCTTTATCGATAGAAATAAGATAATGTTCGGCTTTATGTACGGCATCTTCAAGCTTAAGTACCTTATGTTCATCCTTATCAATTTCGGCTTTTTTAATGTTTTTTTTGAAAATTGTAATACTTCTTTTTATATCTGCTCTCTTTTTTTTATTCAAATCATATTGTTCCTTTTCTGCCTCTCTGGCTTCAACTGAAAGGACTTCCTGCTCCGCTTTATGCAAATCATCCTCCAACCTTAACACCTTAGTTTCATCCTTTTCACTTTCGGCTGTCTTAATCTGATTTCGAAGACCGGCAATAAAGTTGTCTGCTTCCACTTCCTTAATGGAATTGCCTTCAGTATTATTTTCTTCTTGCATATCTTCAGAAGAACCTTCTAGCAAATCCAGCATCTTTTTTCTCTGGTCCTCTGTAATCCGACCTGTTGTTTTGTATTTATTTATTATTTCCCTAGCATTCTCTCTTGTCTTAACATCCTCAATGTCAAATTTAAGTAATCTCAACCTACTTAAACCACCTTTAATCAAGTCTTCAACATAGGTGTTTAGGACTTGTGGTATAGTGGATCTTTCCTCACGCGGAGTGTATTCGGTAGCCAACTCAATTTTGGCCGAAGGATTCGGGACTGGACTTCCGGGTTGAATAATCTTGGAAGGCGGTAGGTCTATATCCGTTGGTCTTTTTAGATCTTTAATCTGACTGAAGTCACTAATTCCTGACGGTGGTTCCGGTACAGGTCTTTCAACTTGAGCATGTAAGACATCAAAATCCGTCGGAGGCGGATTGAGAGCCATTTGCAGATCAAGATCCTCGAGATCCTTTCTCATTTCTTGAGGATCAAACTCACCACGAGGCGAAGAATCGACTGGAGTGTCCCTAATAACTTCAAAAGAACCTCCTGGCAAGGGTTTCAACCCTGTGATATTTCCTTTTGGAGATTCAGACATGTCTATATTGTATCCCCTTTACAATACAGGCGCAATAAATAAATCGCACACAAACTTTTTCAGAGCATCCGCAGGCCTCTAGCATGGTTCTGTCAACGACCTGTAATCAGGCTCATTGATAGATAGAGGTCGAGGACAGAAAAAACCTTTCGCAGGAAAGGTTTTTGTCTCTGAAAAGGTTTGTGTGCGATTTATTTTCTTGCCTCGACTATCTGCTTTTCAACATTTGGTGGCACCACCTCATAATGGTCAAACTCCATCTGAACCGAACCACGACCTTGGGTCATAGAACGGATGTCCGTCGTGTATCCGAACATTTCTGACAAAGGCACTTTTGCATGGATGACTCGGAGCATTCCTCTCTCATCCATACCTTCTATCTGTCCGCGCTTTCCGGAAAGTGAACCAGTAATGTCTCCCATGAACTGCTCCGGCATGATGGCTTCAACTTTCATAATAGGTTCAAGGATTACCGGTCGAGCTCGCTTTGCCGCATCTTGGAACGCCTGCGAAGCGGCGATTTTGTAGGCGATTTCGGAAGAGTCCACATCGTGATATGAACCAAAAGTCAATTCACAAGAAACATTTACCATTTTATATCCGGCGACTATCCCACGACCCATGGCCTCATGAACACCCTTTTCAACCGCAGGAATGAATTCTTGTGGAATAACACCTCCTTTAATCGAATCTATGAATTCAAAATCTTCATATCGTTTAACATTCTTTGGAATCTTCGCACCCTCTTCTATCTTCTCAAGCGGTCTCAAAGTTAGTTTCACATGACCGTACTGACCTTTTCCTCCAGTCTGTTTTATATATTTGTGTTCAGCTTCAGCAGTTCCGAGAATCGTTTCTCGATACGCCACCTGCGGTTTGCCGACATTTACCTCTACACCGAACTCTCGCTTCATACGATCAACCATTATCTCGAGGTGGAGCTCGCCCATGCCGGAAATAATAGACTCGCCCGTGTCTGTGTTTGATGAAATAATAAAAGTTGGGTCTTCATCGGAAAGTTTTTTTAAAGCCATACCCATTTTTTCCTGGTCGGCTTTTGTTTTCGGTTCGATTCGAAGAGATACCACAGGGTCAACGAACTTGATTGGGTCCAAAATAATCGGCTTTGTCTCATCACAGAGCGTGTGAGAAGTTTTTGCGGATTTCAACCCAACCGCGGCAGCGATTTCTCCGGCAAAAACTTTTTTCACCTCTTCTCGCTTGTCTGCCTGAAGTCGCACGATTCGTCCAAGGCGCTCTTTCTCACCCGTCGTCGAGTTATATACATATGTACCGGCTTCTATCGTTCCGGAATACACACGGAAGAAAGTCAGTTGTCCAACAAATGGGTCGTTCTGGAGTTTGAAAGCCAGCGCAGAAAAGGGTTCTGTATCGGATGCGGTTCGTGAAATATCCTCGTTTGTGTTCGGATCAATACCGTGCACAGGAGGCATATCAAGTGGTGACGGAAGATACTCAACAACACCGTCGAGTACTAACTGCACACCCTTATTTTTCAAAGCGGAGCCGGCAAAAACGGGAATGATTTTCACGGCAAGGCAAGCTTTTCGCAAAGTCTTTTTCAGTTCTTCTATGGTCGGCTCTTTACCTTCCAGATACATGGCCATCTGAGCGTCATCCTGTTCAACTATTTTTTCTATGAGTTCCGCTCGATATTTTTTTGCTTCATCAAGAAACTCTGCCGGAATTTCTTCTTTACGAATAGTCATGCCCATGTTTCCTTCAAAATAGACCGCTTTCATAGTCAAAAGGTCGATAACCCCCTCGAACTTGTCCTCAAGGCCCATAGGAATCTGCATTCTAACCGCGCTCTTGTTCAATCTGTCCAAAATAGAAGCATATGAACGTTCAAAAGAAGCACCCGTTCTGTCCAGTTTATTTATAAAACAGATTCGTGGAGTCATGGCATCATCCGCATATCGCCAGTTCGTTTCGGATTGTGGTTCCACGCCGGCAACACCGTCAAATACAACAACCGCACCGTCCAAAACTCGAAGCGAGCGTTTCACTTCGGCTGTAAAGTCTATGTGACCGGGAGTGTCAATAATATTGAAGCGATATTCTGGTTTTGCTCCTTTTTCTTTGTATGTCGGATTCCAAAAACATGTGATAGCCGCTGCCGTGATGGTGATACCGCGCTCGCGCTCCTGTTCCATCCAGTCTGTAACAGTTTCACCCTCGTGCACCTCACCGATTTTGTGAGTCATTCCTGTATAAAAAAGCACGCGTTCCGATGTAGTCGTTTTGCCCGCATCGATGTGAGCGATGATCCCGAAGTTTCGTACCTTATCGAGTGTGTAGTCTCTTTGCATGATAATTAAAATAAAAATGCCTCACGGCAAATAAAACTATATACTAAAAGCCTTTTTGTTGCAACGAAGATGAGTTTGTGTTAGAAATGCTTTTAGAGATGGAGGTAGACGCAATGACGACCGACGAGATCAAGGGGATGAGCAAGGTTGTTTCACGCTTCCCGCGCATGTCAGAAGACGCTCCGAGCATAAACCAGTTTCGAGTAGAAGTCGGACTGGTTTATACACTGACTGGGGAGCTGTGTATCGTGACGGCGGTGGGACAACCCATTCCGCAGATACACGCTGAACACGCGTTCGTCTGGAAGCTCGGTGAGGTCGAGTACAACGGCTGGGTCAACACAGTGAACCTCCAACCGGGGCGGTCCAGATGACCATCCCCGAGATTCTTCAGAGGGCCAAGGGGCATCGAACCGACGCTGAAGGAACGGTTTGGCTTGAACCGCCGCTCCAACTGTTCCACGCGCCGAGCGGAAAACCGGTGACCGTGGCGGCAATCCAGGCAATCGTGCATGGATTGGGCAGCAACATCCTCGTCACCAAAATGGGAAACGAGGAGACGAACTCATGGTTCGATCCCATGTACCTTCAGCCGGTTCGCCAATAGCAGACCGGAGATTTCGTCAACAGAGGGCCTCGAACGAGAAATCAATCGGGGCCTTTCGACTATAAAATATTATTCTATATTAAAAATCTCTGGTAAATCCTATCTACGCCATGGCTGAGATTGAGGAGTTATAAGATTTTGCAAGTTTGAAGGTTTTGAATTTATCTCCTATCTTTATTTCTAGAAGATATTCAAGAAATTCCTTCGGTAAGGGTGATGGGCCAACCCAAACGCTTTTTTGTATCATGACATATCCAAACCTTATCAGATGTCGACGAAACCAATCTCTTTCTTTTTTTAAATTCTCTGATATATCGTAGATAATAATTAGATTTTTTGACGCACCATCTTTGAACGATGACTGGAATGAGGTATGGTAAGGAGCCTTTTTCTGTTTATCAAACTTGTTCAATCTTTTCTTTGTATATCCAGATGTTGGTATCCCGAAAGCATTTACTCTTATTCCTTTGTAATTAAAAACTTTTCTAATCATATTCCATATTATATCCAATACCTCTCATTTACGCTATAGCGTAAATGAGAATAGAAACAAATAAAAACCGAGTGAATGGAAGTGGCTATTAATTTTCATATACGACGTAGCCCAACACGAATGTCGGGCTACCCGAACCTCTAAGGTTAGAGGTCCCTTCCACTTAAATCGACAAGGGTTGACGCTATCATTACAATTTAGCCAGCTTTTTCGTTAGCCTTGAAATCTATTTCATTACCCGTTTTCCAACCACGTACTTCATTAAGTTTATTGACAACTTCTGAGTACCTCTTTTCATATTTTCGGTAGAAATCAATCAAGTCGCCTACTGATTTAATACGTTGGTTGATCCATTCTTTATAACTATAACTCTTACTTCCACTTTCATCTTCATCTTCATGTCTTACACTTACTCTAAAACCTACAGAGTGATCCTCAATTTGCCAAGATGGATCATTGCCCATTATCTCCACCATGTAACCGCTTGGGCGGTAGCCTAGCAAAAATTCACAAGCTTCTCTTAGTTGCGGACCTAATCCTATTTGTTCAAATTCTTCATCAATTTTCTTAAGCTCTTGTTTTAAGGCATCAACCATTTTTTCGTCGACAATATTTTCATCTTTTGAAACTCCTTCATTAGACATATATTTTTTGAATTAGTTTTAATTAACCTCATTTTACCCCCCCCAGCGAAATTGCAAGGTAAAATAAATCCCACCGTAAGTGGGTTTGAATCTGGCTCGGAGGATTTTTCGCGAAGGTCGTGTATAAAATAAAAATTAGCACGAAAAAAGTTCTTGAATTTGGATGAAATCCTAGGCGGACGAAGAAAATAATTCGAGCCTTACACGTCGTAAGGTGAGGATTATTTTACTGAAGTCCAACAACGGAGTTCGCCAAATTCAAGAACTTTTTACCAAGCGAAATGGGCGAAGGCTTTGTTCGCTTCCGCCATCTTATGCGTATCCTCTCTCTTCTTTACTGCCTTACCTTCGTTCTTTGCGGCCAAAATAATTTCATCCGCGAGTCTCGATGCCATAGGAGCGCCTTTTCCGGCTCGAGCTGATTCTATAATCCATTTCATAGAAAGGAATGAGCGTCGTTCGGGTCGAACTTCTCGAGGAACCTGGTAGTTCGCGCCACCGACTCGTCTTGAACGTACTTCCGTAAGAGGACCCGTATTTTTCAAAGCCGTGTCAAAAACTTCCATAGGATCGGTAACCTTTGCTTTTTCTTTTATTAAGTCGAATGCTGTATAGACAATAGTTCGAGCAGTTTCTTTCTGGCCACGAAGCATTATGTAGTTTATAAATTTACCAACTTTTACCGAGTTGTAAACATGGTCTTTACCTACTATGTTTCTGTTTGTTACTTTTCTTCGCATCTTGTTTAAAAAATTAGAATAATTAGGTTAATTAGAATAATTAGAATAATTATTTTGACTTCGGTTTCTTTGCCCCATATCTTGATCTACCCTTCATTCTCTTTTCCACCCCTGTCGCATCAAGCATACCCCGAACGATAGTGTATCGAACTCCAACATCTTTTACCTTTCCACCTCGAAGCAACACTACAGAGTGCTCCTGTAGGTTGTGTCCCATTCCTGGAATGTAGGCTGTTACTTCCATACCGTTTGTAAGTCGAACTCTTGCAATCTTTCGAATAGCCGAGTTCGGTTTCTTTGGAGTCTTTGTTGTTACTTTTGTACACACACCTCGTTTGAAAGGAGCCGGATAAAATACAGGACGGTTAGTCAGGTTGTTAAAACCACGAGTAAGAGCCACTGCTCGTGGTTTTTGTTTTGGTTTTGAACGCTTTCGGCGTATCAACTGATTAATCGTAGACATGGGTGATACTGTAATATCTTTTCGTAAAAAAAGCAAGGCTATAAAGTCGAACACCCCGTCCCGGCGCGAGCCAAGACGAGGTGCTGTAGAAAAAGAATGCATCAGCGCCAGAAGGTCACAGGGGCCACGAGGTCCCAGGCGAAGTCGTTGTGGGCTTCCGCATCGTCCTCGTCCGGCCGAGAGATGACGGTGGCAAACTCAGCGAGGTTGCTGTTCCACTTCATTTCTTTCGCCAGAAGAAGGTCGAAGGCCTCGTCCGCATCCGCCGGGAGTCCGGAGAATGAGATGAGAATCTTCACCCGCCCACCGAGCTCCTCGATGTTGGCATTGAGAATCACGGCTCCAGGGAACCGCCGTCTGTTGTCATCGGCCGATTGCCAGGAACTGACATGGTGCGAATTCCTGGCGTGCTCCTCCACCAGTCTGAAGACCTTCTCTTGTGAGAAATCTTCGACGGTCTCCCAGTAATCACCCTCGCGATCACCGAGACGATGCTGGTAGAGCTCGTGCCACCCGCGGAGCCCGTCGGTCTCGCTGAAAGCGTAGCGGATGCGAAGGAATCCTCCGGTGTGTTTCGCCTCCCGCTTGCCGGCCTTTTCGAGAGCGTCCAGGACTTTCTGAAACACCATGGTCGCTGCGAAGTAGATGTCCTGCTTGATAGAACTCGACAACTCGAAGAGCTTAGGGGCCGCCATACCGCTTCTCCAATCCGGGCCGGAGCCCTGTGAATCTTGCGTCTAGCCAAAAGACTATTCTCAATCAGTTAAGAAGTCAATCCAGTAATTAAATGAAACTCCCACACGACGAGAGGTAGGACGAAACGCCAGAGGAAGAAAACAAAAAATATCAGTATGAACAAACCATTTCGTTCCAGAAAATCGCGTACATCACTCATGTGGTAAGGAAGAATTGAAAAAAGTATTTTTGAACCATCGAGAGGTGGTACGGGGATAAGATTGAATGTGGCTAAAATTAGATTTATAAAAACTATGGTCATGGCTATGTACACAAAGCCCGAACCGAACTGCGCCAAAACGCCAAACCGGAGAAGCAGGCCAAAGAAAAGTGCGATAAATATGTTTGAAAGTGGACCGGCAGCAGCTACGATGGCTTCGCCCCAGCGTTGGTTGCGAAGATTGTAAGGATTGAACGGAACAGGCTTTGCCCAGCCGATTATAAATCCACCGAAGAAATACGAAATTATAGGCAGGAAGAAAGAGCCGAACCATTCGAGATGAGCAAAAGGATTAAGGGTTAAACGGCCCTGATGGAAAGCCGTGTTGTCCCCTTGCATATACGCGGTATACCCATGAGCAACTTCATGGATAACCACGGAGAAGATGAGGATGAGGATGGAGAAGATAAAGTCTAAAGACATGAGAATAATTTTATAATTTTTGAATTTTTAATTTTATAAATTCCTACTTCTCGTTCAGACGTTATGAATGTGATTACACATTCATACGATCTTCTCTCGTCGTAGATAAATAAGTCTAAATTTCTAATTTTTAAACATTAATACCTTGAAAATTCTTTAAAAATTACAAAATTAAGAATTAAAAATTGTGTTTGCTTGCCAATACATACTATGTTACCATATTCGCACTATGGCAAAGGTATGTGAAATCACAGGAAAATCATCCCAAATGGGAGGCGGGTACTCGAACAGAACTCGAGCAACTCAGTTCAACCCAACCGGTATGGCCAGAAAATACGCAAATCTTCAGAAAAAGAAGGTCTATATTCCTGAACTTAAAAAGTCTATCACAATAAATGTTTCTGCCCGCGGTCTCAAAACTATTCAGAAGAACGGCGCCTACGCCACACTGAAAAAAGCCGGCCTCATATAAAACTACTCGTTATCCGTTTCGCAGAGACAAAAACCTTTCCGGCGAAAGGTTTTTTCTGTCCTCGGCCTTGATTTGTCAATGAGCCCTTCGCTTCGCTTAGGGTCGTTGACAAAACCATGCTCAAGGCCTGTGGATGCTCTGCGAAACGGATAACTCGTCGTAACGTAAAAATTCTTTAATTTTCCTCTATTTCGACCTTTCTCACTAGATAAAAACCGATAGCTACAAAAATGGTCATGATTATCATGGCAATACGATATCGAGTAGCACCTAAACCGATAAAAATATAAGTGGAAAGTCCCCAAAACAGTGGACCTATAAGAGTCGAGGTCCTCTCGGCCAGAGTATAGAAACTGAAACCGAAATTGAGTTTATTTTTTGGGGTCAGTGCCGTCATGGCGGCCCGTGTAACCGTCCATATGGCTCCAAAAAGAAAACCGGCAAAGATGCAAAGAGCCATGAAAATATTGTAGTTGGTGTTCAGGCCGAGTATGGGCAGAAATATGATCCAACCGCCGATAACAACCAACAAAGATTTTTTCAAACCTATTTTATCCGTAATATATCCGGAAACTACAGCACCTATTATGGAGGTGATTAGTAGCCCAGCTAGGAGAATTGTTTTCATCTTATCAGAAACACCGAAAACATTCTCGAGATATAGTGGAAAATTGTTGGAAACGGTGATAACAGCATCGTTAAAAAAGAAAAGTGAGAGAAGAAAAAGTTTCATATTTTTATCAGCGATAAGATCTTTGAATTGCCTCCACTGACTTTTGTACTCTTCTTTCAAATTTATTTTGTAGGCTTGATTTTCTTGTTTCGGCAGTTTGAAAAACAGAAGCATGGGTAGGGCAAGAACAAAAAACAATATCGTCGCTGGTAGAAAAGTCTGGGCTCGTCCGGCTTCACCTATAAAATATATGGCCCCTCCGGCAAGAGGAAGAGCAATAAGTAATCCTGCAACCTGTCCTAAATAGTTGGCCCCTATGCCAAAACCCGATATTCTCCCCCATTTTGCTCTAGGAGCAATGTAATGAAGTAGCGGATTGTAAAAAACAAATGAGAATTGATACAGGTAGTTAGCTAAAAGAAAAAACAGAACGGCTAAAAAGATTTTGCCGGAAAAGAACAGGGCCACCAGAGAAACAGCCAGGAAGGAGAGAAAAGAAAGTACTGTTATCTTGTTAAGATAATTCTGGTGCCGCCCAGTCTTGTCAGCAATACTTCCAAGAACCGGAGCGGTCAACAAGAGGAGGGCCGAACCGCCTGCAAATATCATGTTGTACCAAAAATCTGCGACGCCTTTATCGACCACAAGCCACTGGGAAAAATAGAGAAAGAAAACAATAGAGACAATCGAATTGGCAAAATCATACAGGGTCCAGAAGAATATGTTCTTTTTATTCACCTATTTAGTTTAGCATAAAAACATAATGCTCTACTTACACCCCATGATCGCCGGTTTTGGACTTTTGTCTTTCATAACAAAATTTTTTCCATCAGACTGAAAAATTAAGTCGCCATTATTACATGTATCGTAAGTTGGTATTTTCATACTACCCAACGTGTCTAAAGTTTCTTTATGTGGATGACCATAGGAGTTGTTTGCGCCGGAAGAAATGACTGCCCACTCAGGATTCACAGCCGAAACATATTCGGCAGTAGTACTTGTGCGAGAACCGTGGTGGCCGACTTTAAGGATACTGCTTTTCAATTTCACTCCGTCTTGACCAACAAGATAATGCTCCATGTTGGCAGTCGAATCTCCTTGCAATATAACTGAGGTGTCGCCGTAAACAAGTTTCATTACTATAGAGCCGTCATTCGGAGAAAGCCCGGAAATATCTCTGTCAGGAAACAAAATCTGTAAATATGCCCCGCCACCAAGATCGACAACCTGTCCGCGTCTGGCTAAAACTTTTGGGATTTTCCTATCGACAATCTCTCTCTCCAAAAGACCGTATGCCTCATATTTGTTCGTCGTCCCCGGTTCGAGAACAACATCAACAGAATACTTATCGAGAAGAGGGATAAAACCGGAATAGTGGTCTAAGTCAGGGTTGGTTACCACTATCATATCTATGTGTCTATCGTAAAACGGCAAAAAATCGGAGATCTTTTTCATTAAATTCTTATCCGGTCCACCATCAACCAAAACCTGAGTTCCTGTCGGAGACTCTATAAAAATAGAGTCGCCCTGACCTATATCGAGAACGGCAAAAGTCAGAATTCCACGTCTATCTTCGTGAAAAACAACAGACCAAAGAATTATGCTTAAAAGTACGAGAGAAAATAGAGTATACCACCTTAAATATTGCGTAACATGAGAAAAAATCTGTCTCATAAATCATCCCTAAAAATTCCCAAAGGAAAGACCTTTGGGATTTAAGGTAAGCCAATCAAAGATCTCCTCATCAAAAACTTTTTGGTCTGAAAAATAGTTAGGAAAATCTGTCAAACCAATAATTCTGTTCTCTGCTCTTTTTACCCCTCTATGATCAAGGTAGCTACTCCATTTGTAATTACTAAGAAATTCCAAAACCTTTCTAGAATCTTTTAGCCCTTTTTGTTTCCAGTCTGAATAAATGAGCTTAACCGGGTTTAGATGTATGTAAGAAAAAATATATTTAGCATATACGTCGTTATCAACATGCTCAGATTTGAACTTGCCCTCAAAAAGTGATCCTGTTCGATTATATTTTTTATTAAAATACATTGAGTAGGCGGTGCAGAGCTTTTTAATAAAAGCTGAAATGGCCTCATCCCCAAGGAAAGACCTTTGGGGAATGGTGAGGTATAAATGAAAATGGTTTGACATAATAACCCAGGCTCCAATAGAAACTATGAGCTGGTCACGGTCAAAATCGAAGGCGTCGATTTTTTGATCTACTATATCTTCTCTAAAATTGACGTTCCTGTTTGAATTACACAGGTAAAGTAATTTCAAAAATCTATCGTAGTCTTGGTTGTCTAAAAATATTTTTTGCTTACTGTTACCTCGATTGTAAATATGGTAAAATTCACCAGTAGAAAAATTTATTTTTCTAAATCCCATTTATGTATAATATCATTAACCAGTTCCCCAAGGAAAGACCTTTGGGAAAATAACTAAAAACTATGAAGCTATTCGAGGAGCAAAAGTTTAATATCCCTACACTGAAAGGTATTTCGACGAAAAATATAGAGGAACATCTGAAACTGTATGCCGGATATGTAAAACACCTGAATCTTGTGCACGAAATTGTGGAGAATCCAGCTAATCCCGAATACGCTCGTAGAGAAACCTACCGTCGGCAAGCTTTCGAGTTCGATGGTATGCGAAACCACGAATATTATTTTGCTAGTCTTGAAGGTGGAGCAAAACCGCTTTCCACGGAATCTCCTCTGCATAAAAAAATTGTAGAATGGACTGGCTCTTTTGATTTTTTTCTGGAAATCTTCAGAAACCTGGCCGCAACTCGTGGCGTCGGCTGGGCAATGCTTGGGTACGACAAAAAAACCGACACATTAATACAGTACTGGGTAGACGAACAGCATTTTGGGCACCTAACCGGAGTCAGTCCCGTACTAGCTCTCGATATGTGGGAACACGCCTTTGTCGCGGATTATCAACCAAGTGGCAAAAAACAATATATTGAAGACTTTTTTTCGAACCTCAACTGGGAAGTAGTGGAGGAGAATTTTAAGAATGCAAAATAAATTTCCATGCTTAGGGACTACCAAATACAATGGTTATCAACCATTCCTGATGATAAATCCATCGTCGTTAAACCACTTGACCCGGGAATTCAAGAAGCCGCACATGAAATAATAAATTCCTTAAAAAAGATCCTGCCAGATTTGGATATCCATTTTGGAGGATCGTCGGCACTGGGCCTACCGGGACAAAATGATATCGACCTTGATATTCTTTCAAGCCCCGCGGATTACGAAAAATACACTCCTCTTATAGAAAAACTGTTTGGAGCGCCAGAAAAACACGCCTCTTATATTGAATGGAAATTTGATAAAAATGGCTTTGAAGTTGAACTCTGTTTAACGGACAGGAATTCGCTCAGTATGAAAGAGCAGATTAAGATATATCAAATCCTCTCTAATAATAAAGATTTGGCGGAAGAATATAGGAATATCAAACTTCCATACGGCCGGATCAATTTCAAAGAATACACTAAAAAGAAGTACGCTTTCTTTAATAAGGTATTAGAAAATTAATTAACAATACCGTGGTCATAATAGAAGATTTTCAGAAACTGGATATACGATGCGGAAAAATACTTGAGGTGTTGAATTTTCCCGAAGCCAAAAAACCTGCGTATAAACTGAAAATAGATTTTGGCCCCGAGATTGGGGTGAAAAATTCTTCCGTCCAGATTGTGGCACTCTATACAAAAGAGAAATTGGTTGGAAAACTTGTTTTGGGTGTTGTGAACTTTCCTCCGCGCAAAATAGGTCCTTTTGAATCAGAAGTTTTGACTTTCGGAGTGCCAGATACTGATGGAAAAGTTATTTTGATAACTATGGATAGAAAAAGTGTGTCATTAGGAGGAAGGCTTTTTTAAAAAATACAACCAAAGGAAAATTATCATGTATATAAAAACCAAGATGATTAGAGAAAAGGCAGGAAGCTGTACTGCGCCAAACGGTAGAACCGCCCCGAGATGAACTATCGTGAGTTGATACCAAAGTAAAATGTAAGCAAAAAATGCCGGGATAAAAGAAAGCCAGAGGGAAACAAGACCTATCATGCCTGTAATAAACCCAAAAAGCATCGTGATGGGAATAGTTCCAAGAATCAAAACATTTACCGGAAGAGAAACGAGAGAGAAAAGTCCTGTGTTATAAATAAGAAACGGCAAAACGGTGATTTGTGTGGCGACTGTTGTTGAAACAATTTCACGTAACGGAACATGTTTGGCAAATTTTTCCGGAACTCTGGAGAAATACGCCTCAATAAGTGGTGAAACAAAGATTATCCCAATCGTTGCAAGGATTGAGAGTTGAAATGATGGGTCGAAGACGAGAAGAAGTGGATTAGGTGCCAACATGAGAATAATAGTGAAACCAAAAACCCGACTAATTTTGTAGTCACGGTTCATTTTCTTCGCAAACAACGCGACTAAGACCATAATAGCGGCCCGCCAGGCGGAGGCTCCCCCACCGGAAAGAATTGTGAATAGAACAATGCTGATGACTCCTGATCCAAACGATATATTTTTTGGAAAAAATCGCAAAAGCGACATAATACTTGTGGCAATAATAGCGATATTGTAACCGGATAAGACGACAATGTGAGATGTTCCCGTCCTTTGGAACTCACCTAAAATCTCTTTGCCCAAACTCTGCTTTGCACCAAGCAGGAGCCCGGCCATGAGACTTGATTCCGGTTGTGGCAGAGCATTATTGAGAGAATCGACGAAGGCATGTTTAATTTTAAACAATAAATCTTTTACCACAGCCCCGTGACCGGAAGAAACGAGTTCCACTGTACCAAAACGGCTTGTATACCAAATACCTCGCACTCGTAGGTAACCCTTGTAGTCGAACACCCTGCCATCCGATTCTATGTTTTGTGGTTCTTCCAGAGTAACCTGCATTTTCACTTTATCGCCATAGTGAAACTCGGGATATAACGGGACGGTCACGAGAATTTTTTCTCGAACTGGAATTGTAGAAGTCCCGACTAAAATACCTGAAAGTCGTACTGTTAATTTTGTATTTTGCTCACGAATATCCGGTTCACCGACAATAATCCCTTCTGTAGATATCTTTTTGCCCGCGAAATCATCCAGATATGATGTTTGATATAGAGGAGAAATGTTCATCCGACCAATCCCCAACAAAATCCCGAGCAAGGCAGCTGAAATAAAAACCAAAACCCTACGATTACTCTCGTCCACAAAATATTTATAAAAGAAAACCGCCACCGTGACGAAAAAACCAAAAATAAAAGTGCCCATACTGACATGAAAAAAGGAGCCTAATGCGATTCCAGATATAAATCCAAAAACCAAAGCCAAAATCATAAGTGATAATTTCTAATTTTCAATTTCTAATTTCTAAACGAATTATTCTGCAAACTCACGGACAATCTCTTCTTCGTTCTCAGGAGAAACAGATTTTTTATATTTTGCATTTGGTACACCGTTCACTCTAGCCCTACATTCTTCCCATGTCTTATGAACAAGAACTTCGCCGTCTACCATACTTATATATGAATAGGCTCGCGTCTTACTTTTTACCTTGGAATTTTTTGAAGTCATGATTTCTTTAATCGAAACATCGACTCCATATCTCTCGCGAGAACCGTTATATAAAACTACCGGTGAATTGTCAGCAAAAGAAGTGGCGATAACATCACATCTCTCGTTCCCCGCGTGACCCGTATGACCTTTTATAAGTTTCCAATCTATTACTCTGTGAGTCGTGGCAATAACCAGTCGTTCCCATAAGTCCTTATTTAAAACTTCTTCTTTTTTTGATGTCATCCACTTATTTTTCTTCCATCCCTTTACCCAGCGAGTAATACCATTTACGACATAAGCCGAGTCAGTATGTATAGTCACATCCCTCTCGCTCGGTACCGATTCGAGAGCAGAGATAACGGCCGTTAGTTCCATACGATTATTTGTGGTGTTTTTTTCTCGTCCACCAAGTTCGGTAGCCGAATCGTCCGTTAATATTATCACTCCCCAACCTCCCGAACCGGGGTTACCCCTCGATGCGCCGTCTGTAAATACTATTGTCATATGCTTTAAATTATATCCTAAAACCAAATTTAAGCCGATATGCACTGTTTTTTGTTTACAAAATTTTTTGTGAGGAGTATTATCTAAAAAGAATAAGGGGGTTATCGCTATGAACGAGCCGGTGCGGTACAGACTGCCGGAAACTCGGCGGGGTATCACCCACCGATTCGTAATCGGTGGACAACACAAGGGGTATCTCACGGTCGGCCTGTATGAAAACGGCCAGCCGGGAGAAATCTTCATCGAAATGTCCAAGGAGGGCTCGACTCTCTCTGGTCTTCTCGACACGATCGCTGTTGAGGCGTCCATGCTTCTCCAGCATGGGGTACCGATGAAGAACCTGGTGGCCAAGTTCGCCAACACCAGGTTCGAGCCGTGCGGGATGACAAGCAACCCCTGCATTCCTATGGCAGAGTCCATCGTGGACTATGTCTTCAGATGGCTGGGGATGAAGTTCTTGACCTTGGAGGAGATGACCGAAGTCGGCGTCAAAACCCGATGTGGTGAATGTGGCAAGGCAGAGTTCTGCGAAAGCGGAACTGTCGCCTGTACAGCAGTCAAGCAAAAGACTGCCTGACCCCATCTTCTTCGTTTTTTACCTAGGCCTCGGACGCAATGCGTCCGAGGCCTCGTCGTATAAAAGGTATTAAAACCTTATTCGCTCTCCTCGGTTCGGAAATGAGAGAGATTACTTTCTCATTTCACTCGCTCTATGTCGGCAATAAAGCAATATCCGGAGGTGCGAGATGCACCTCCGGATACACGAACATCATCAGCCAGCCCAGTAGAGATCATTCGGTGGAAAAGTTCCGCCTTTGAGCTCCACAAACCGAGCCCGACCGGTCTCATCGAAACTCTCGACCGTGAAGAGTTGTGTTCCCTTGCCGATCGTTACCCTTGTCCCCTTCGAGATATTCCGCTCGTCGAAGAGTCTCTGATAGGCCTCGCGCTGAATCAGCCTCCTCATTTCGGACACGGTCGGCGTTTCCCGTCCGGAAAAACCAATCTCGGCCAGCAAGGCTTGCATCATCCCGGACTGATCTCTTGCGCGTAACGCGTTGTTGAGTGCATTCTGTAACCCTTGAGAGGTCCTGTACTCCAACTTTCGTTTCATCGTCTGTCTCCATCCGCAACGAGCGATATAATCTGAATCTCATCTTATATAACACCATGAACAGCAAAAAATCAAATTAAAATATGTCTACTATCCTCAAACGCAATTCAGGAAAGTTTCTGAATTGAGATTTTTCCATGGTTGCCACAAGATTCATATTACTTCCGACTGTGACTGGTATTTCGAATTTATCTCCTGTCGAGAAAAAGGCGATGGCTGTTACATCTTTACCAGAAGAGTTTTTGAATTTCAGCTCCAGATGATTTTGTTCTTTGCCAAAAAGTTTCATGCCTGAGATTTCTATATTCTCCAAAAGAAAAAGGGGCTTGGGATTTTCAAATCCAAATGGCGCAAATTTCTCCACCAGATTGTATATGCCCCAATTCACATCATCCAGCGATAATTTCTTATCTACCAATGTGTCAAAGGTGCCCTTTGACACATTTTGGAGTTCGAGAAAGGCTTCGTTCAACTTATCTTCCAAAGTGTGAATATTTTCCTGTAATACAGAGAACCCGCCAGCGCCTTTATGTCCACCATACTCAACAAAAGCATCCTTGGCTTTCTCCATGAGAGCAACAACATCCGTATCTCCCCCAGCACGGCATGAACCTTTTATCAGACCACCACTCTCACTGTTTCTTCCCCAAAAAAATACGGGGCGATTATGCTCATCGCTGAAACTGTTGGCTACAAGACCCAAAAGGCTGGGTTTCCACTCCGGATTTCCAAAAACCAAAACGTGTTTCATCTCCTCACCCCGGTCAGCGATCTTCTTTTTAATCTCTTTAACCATGCCTCCGACAACCCCCTTCCTCTGATCGTTTATTTTATTCAAATGCTCGGCCAGAACTCCCGCTTCAACTTCGTCGGTTGTGGATAAGAGATTAAAAGCGTTCCGAGGAATACCCATACGAGAAGCGGCGTTGATGCGCGGGGTTATCATGAAAGCAATATCGTCCTCCGTGGCGGTATTTTGATTCATGCCGAGAAGTGAGAAGAGCTTCAGGAGACCCGGTCGAGGACTTTTTTGTAAAACTTTCAATCCATAATACGAAAAAACACGATTTTCACCTAAAAGCGGAACTATATCGGAGAGAGTTGCTAGTCCTACCATGTCTAACAGCCACTTCTCCCAGCCTATTGGGAGAGTGGCTGAAATTTTTAATTTATAATTTTTAATTTTTAAAGGATCCCGCAGAACACCACAAAGAGCTTGGATAACTTTAAATATCACCCCCGACCCGCAGAGCATTTTCTCCGGATAGTCGCAGCCTTTTTGTTTAGGATTGATTATGGTAAAGGCTTTAGGTAATTTTTTCGGAGGAGTATGGTGGTCGGTGATAATGACATCTATCCCGTGCTTATTTGCGTGCTCAACCTGAGCGACATCTGAAATACCGCAGTCAATAGTGACTATGAGTGTAACACCGACTTTGTGCAGTGTCGTGATGGCCTCGTCATTCAAGCCGAAACCTTCTTCATTTCGCAGAGGAATGTAGTTTACAAAGTTTTTGTAACCGATTTTTTGGAAAAAATCATGAAGAATAACCGCTCCAGGAATACCATCCGCATCATAGTCGGAAAATATGGCAATTGTTTCGTTTCTTTCTATAGCTTTCAGAATTCGCTTCACCACTTTCTCCATATTCTTGAGTAGATATGGATCATGCACATGTTTTTCATAGTTCGGATTGAGAAAATCGTAAGCATTGTCGGCATCTTCAATCCCTCTTATATATAGGAGTGAACGGACTAGCGGATTATGCTCTTTGAGATTTTCATCAACATTTTTTGGTATTTCCGGTCGGAGAGCGTACTTTTTCATTCTTACAAGTCTACCACAGACTTTATACCTTACACTTTATACGTTATACTAGACTCATGGATTGCATATTTTGCAAAATAGTTAAAGGAGAAATACCCTCACACAAAGTCTATGAGGATGAAAATTTTCTAGCTTTTCTCGATATAAACCCTCAATCTCCTGGCCATACACAGGTGATACCAAAACAACATTATAGATGGACATGGGATGTCCCAAATGCTGGAGAATATTTTGAAGTTGCCCGGAAGATAGCCCTAGCTCAACAAAAAGCGTTTAATACCGATTTTATACTTTCAAAAACAGTGGGGGACGAAGTAGAACATGCACACATTTGGATCTTCCCCAACAAAGATGTTGTTGGGAACAAAAAAGATTTCGCTGGAAATGCTGAAAAAATAAAAAATAATCTTTAAGATTCAAGGGCTCTTATACCTGGTAAAGTTTCATTCACAAGATAATCCAACATCGCGCCGCCGCCGGTCGATACGAAACTGAATTTGTGGCTAAGTTTTGATAGATTTATTGTCGCCAGAGTATCGCCACCACCAATTATACCCGTGGAACCTTTTGAGGTTTCCGCCGCAATCATTTCAGCCAAAGATTCCGTTTTGTCACCAAAACCTTTTTCATAATTACCGAGTGGGCCGTTCCAAACTATTGTTTTTGCCCCTTTAAGAAGAGCCTTTAATTGCTTCATGGTTTCGGGACCGGCATCTACTATACATTCGTTCTTTGACACTTCATCCGGTTTTTTGAATTCCACTTTTGAATCGGAACCTTCGACCGTAACATCTTCCGGAATTGCCAGTTTTGGATTGTTTATTATCTTTTTCAAATTAAAATCACCGTTGGAAAGAAAGGATTTGCCCACCTCGTATCCTTTTTCTTTGAAAATGTTGTTGGCCAACGCCCCTCCGACGAAAACGCTATCGGCTTTGTCGAGATATTTCTTTATCAAAGGCAGTTTTGTCTCAAACTTTGCCCCGCCTAGAACAAAAACGAATGGATGTTTTGGGTTTAGAACTTGTGATAAGTGTTCTATCTCCTGACGCATCAAGAGTCCTCCATAGTGAGGCAGAAGTCGCGGAACACCGACTATGGAAGCATGCTCTCTATGGGAAACGCCGAAGGCGTCATTTACGAATATATCTCCCATAGCCGAGAGTTTCTTCATAAACTCGGGGTCATTCTCTTTTTCTCCGCGATTTATGCGCAAATTCTCAAAAAGCAAAACGCTTTTGTTGTCCATTTTTAAAAGTTTATCAACCGACTCCGGTGTAAAGTAAGTCGGACAAAATTCAATTGGAAAATAACCTTTCAAAGAGTCAAAAACTGGCAAAAGGGTGGTTGCTTCGCCATTGCTATTTTCAATATGAGCGATAATTATAATCTGGGATCCCTTTTCCCTCAAAAAATCAATCGTAGGAATAACTCTCTGAATATCAAAATCGTCCACAATCTGTCCGTCATTGACGGCCACATTCAAATCCAGTCGAAGTAAAACCCTCTTGCCTTTTAAGTCCTCTTTTTCCAGTTCATCTACATACTTTATCATTGAATTGCGTCGACTAATTTTATAATCTCAATAAAATCATTTGCTCGTAGGCTCTCGCGTCCTATGAGTAATCCGGAAACATTACCGTCGCGAACCAGAGAGTCGGAGTTAGCCCTGTCCGCATCGCCTCCATATATAACCCTAACGCTTTCGGCCGAAATTCCAAACATATCTTTCAAAACTTTTTTTATATAGATAGACATCTCGTGCAGGTCGCGAGGATTCATGGCTTCTTTTGCCCCCACCGCCCATATTGGTTCGTATGCGATAACTAGATTTTCCAGAACTTTCTTGGAAACATCTTTCAGGTCCGCCGAGAGTTGCTGTTTTATAAAATGATAATAGCCTCCATCATAATCACGATTGCTTTCCCCCACACATAGTATGGCTGTCATACCTGAATTGACCACGGACTTCACTTTTTTATTTATAAATTCATCGGTCTCGCCCATTTTTCGCCTTTCAGAATGACCAACTATGACAAATCGAACGCCAAACTGATAAAGCTCGGAGTAAGAAACTTCTCCGGTGAAAGAACCGAGTGTTTCGTGATTTGCGTTTTGGGCGCCAAGAAAAAGAGATTTACGGGAAATGTTCGACAAGGTTGATAAATAGACAAAAGGTGGACACAGAACAACCTCCGTTCTCTTCACAGCTTTCATCATCCTTTTCACGCTACCAGCCAATTTCTTGGCCTCCTCAACATCAACAGGATTCATTTTCCAATTCCCAACCACAAGTTTTTTCTGTCTTTTCATACTAAATATTGTAACACAGAGTTTTAATTATTAGGCTTGGTTTCCTTCCATCTCTTGATCTTCCACGCCCCTCCAGGCCCGGTCGTAAATAAAGGTTGGGCCAAACCGATATTGTAGTAGACTTGGGTATTGTTTTTTAGGGTCAAAGAATAGCTTGTAACTTCCCGTAGGATGACTTCGTTCGAGAGTTCCACGGCTCCGTGCGGAGCGTATAAAAGAAGATTACCCGTAACGTGGTTACCAGCGGTTATAGCCTTGACCGTGCCGCCCGATTCCGCGCTTGTATTACGTGAAATGAACATAATGTAAGAATCTGGGTTGGCCACACCTCCCGTTTCCGATCCGTAAAAGTTCGGTTCGTTATTGATATCGATCATACCTTTTGTGGTGGGATTAGAGGTTGAATGTGCCACCACAGGAACGCTCTTGTTGCCGACCGAATCAGCCACTTTAAACTCCGGGTCGTTGTCTATTGTCAGATTGCCGTTTATCCAAAGAGTGCCGGTCAAAGTAACAACGGTATTATTACCATAAACACGAACATCGCAATCTATCTTTTTCGGACCCAAAGTTACATTTGAGTTTATATTATAAGGGCATGGCGAGCTGATCGTGCCTCCGGCAACCGCATCCGCTTCCCATTGATCAAGTAAGAACTCGGCTATGGGCATCGAAACGCTCGGCTGATCGGGACTTCCGGGATAGCTTGTTCCGGTAACGGTAGTATTTGTCTTGGTGACGTAATAGGCATCTTTGTCTATCTTTGAATCGGTTATTGTGTGAGCATACGCGCTTGACGTGGCATGAATCTCATCGATCGAGCCGCCGGGACCTGAGGAAACTGCGTCTCCTAAAATATAATTTTTATCGTTATCATCCCCGTCGATAGGCCCACTGGAGTAGACGTTTCCGATAACATCCGAATCGTTCTGCATACGAAGACCTCCCGGGCCCACCTGCACAGCGAAACTAAACTCAAAACCGTCAGTTACGGTAATATTTTTAACAACACTACGAATAAGATTACTGGCATTGCCTTCAGATAATATTTCTTGCTCACCAGGACCTGTAGTGGAAACGGTCACCGTGGCGATAGCGTTGCCCAGAGAAACCACTTCCGGAGACGAGATTGTGAGATTATTTTTTATGCGATAAAAAACGTCTTCGCTTCCGGCCTCGGCCGTAAAATAACTTTGCTTGGAAATCTGGAAATTTCTGACCGTTTGGACTTGCCTTATAATCGGCGATGTAATCCCAAAAACGATAACCAGAGCCACTACGGTAAAGCCGACAACGGCGACCATCAAAATCTGTCCGCTATCGCCTCTTACGCCGTATCTGTTTTTATTGAAAGATTTATTCATTTGAGTTTTTATGGCGCATACGATCCGCGGAGGACGGCTGTAGAGTAAAATTTCTTGGATTTATAGCTTGTATCCTGACCGCTCTCGATAGTCATCTCTATTTTTATGGCCCTAGATTGACTGGTGGTGATGCTTCGAAATACAAGGTTGGTGACTCTGGCATACGAGTCGGAAAGCGGACCTATATCCACTCCGTTCTCTCGGATATGAACGACTTGATTAGTTACAAAAAATTGTACGGTGAGATTTACTCCATCATCATCCTTTGTATTTAGGGTCAAAACTCCCGGTGAAGTGTTAAGTGTGCTCTGTGCATCATCAACACTCAAAGCGTTATGTATTTCACGGACTATTCTGTCGAGCGAAGTAACCGCGCTAGACTCAATGGCAACTGTCGAACGTATTGTTCTGTAGGATTTGGACAAAGAATACAGAGCGTTGATGATGACAACCAAGATAACGCTGATGATGGAAACGTAAATTAATGTCTCCACCAAGGACAGCCCCTTGGTTCCGGCAGACATTGTTTTTGTTTTTTTAAATACGGAAATCATATTTAGTTATCAAAAATATTCGTTATGTAAGTGGACAAAGACTGTGTCGTTGTCGCCCCCTTGACCAACCACGAAATAGAAACTGCCACTTTTTTTGTTTTTGGATCCAACGAACCGCCGTTCTGAACAATATCCTGATTGGCGTCACGATAGATATCGGAAATTATCACCTTTCTCTCGAACGTCCCGTCCACGTAAATATTGGTAGTTGTCGACTGCCAAGTTCCTCCGATAAAATTCAAATAAAAAGCCGTGCCCGAAGTTTTGGATGCGATGTTTGCCGTCCATCCGTTATCCCGCATAATCCTAACCGCGTCGAGACCTTCTTCTTCGAGAAAAGCGGCCTGAACTTTATTGGTATTGGCCAGAGATAATTGAAAAATGGTTGTGAAAGCGCTTAGGAGCCCCACCAGAACCATGAGACACGCGGCGGATCCGACGACTATTTCTATTAAACTAAACCCGTCTTGATATTTGGTTCGTTTCATAATTTACTGATTAAATTCGGCAAGGCCAGTACCGTATATGGTTATGGTTTTTGTCTGGGTATTGTCGTTTATGAGAGAGATGACAACCGTTCCGCTCTTGGCCGTTTTGCCGGTTACTTTTTCAAAGACCACGTCCGATCCTCCACCCGACAGCGATATTGAAGATATTGTAACACGATTGCTGAGCGAAACGATTGTATTGTTGGTGCTGTTCGGGTCATAAGAACTTCCTTCGAACAAAACGACTCTTGAAGATTCCAGATGAACTCCATACTGATTCCCATTTTTTGAATCAAGAGTCAAGGACCGCGCCTGGCGAAGAACGGAAATTATCTGAAAAGCGTCTTTGTTTATGGCTTCCGAACCGTTTATTCTTCCGAACGACTGGAAACTTACGACCGATAATAGTGCCACGATAGCCAGAACTATGAGAATCTCGATGATAGTAAAACCATTTTGTTCGAAATTATGTTTTGGCATATTTTATTGAATAGCATCTCCCAGACTATATATAGGACTTATGACCGATATAGCAAAAAGTCCGACAGCAAGACCTATAAAAATCATCAGGAACGGCTCTATGACCGAAGACATATCCTTAGTCTTCTGATCTATTTCATCTTCATAAAAAACGGCGACGCTCATAAGCATCTCTCCGATTTTTCCGGTCTCCTCACCCACCGAAACCATTTCGGAGACAAAAATCGGATACAATTTTTCGTGATAAGCGAAAACGGAAGATATCGAACCGCCCTTTTGCACATTGGCTCCCACTTCGGAAAGTACCTCTTTGTAAAAAGAGTTTTGTAAAACATCCTTTGCCACATTAACCGCCACCACAATATCTACCCCGGAAGATATCAGGGAGGACAGTGTTCTGGCAGTGCGAGCCGAGTTAATCTGTTTGACCATTAGACTTATAACCGGAATGCGCAGTAAAACAAAATCCATGAAACGCTTGCCTCCGACAGTCCGTAAAATAAATGCTGTAACAAAAACAAGAGCAACCAGCCCCAAAATAACAAATAGAAAATATGAGACGAGAAAATTACTCATCCCTATGATTATTCGTGTTGATAAAGGAAGAGCAACTCCGAGACCTTGAAATGTGGCGGTCAGTGTCGGCACCATATAGACCATCATCAAAATACCTATAGCCACCATAAGAACGAGTATGACCACTGGGTACATCAGAGCGCCCCTTATTTTTCTGTTCAGCTGATATGATTTCTCCATCTGTAAAGCAACATTTTTTAGAGCGGTGGACAGGTTACCGGATTCCTCACCCGCTCGAACCATGGATATGAAGAGAGAAGAAAAAACTTTTGGAAAATTCTTCATGGAATCGGAGAGGGTAACGCCTTTGCTTATAGAAGCTTCCAAATCTCGTAAAACCTTTTTTAATTCTCCGGTGGCTTCCCTCTCCATTATGGAAAGGGCTCTGGTCATAGACAAACCGGCATCGAGCATTTTAGCGAGATTCTGAGCAAAAGCTATTTTAGCATGAGTTTTTACTCCGTTGAGAAAGGGTAGGTCGCTCATAAAAGCCAGAGCCTTTCTGCTTTTTAATTCTTCGGCGAAAATAACCGTATTATCCTCGGTTTTTATCGAGTGATAAAGAGCAAATTTATCTTTTGCCTCTATGGTACCTTCGTTTTTCTGCCCCTTCTTGTCGATTGTTTTGTAGTGAAAAAGTGACATGAAATAGATTCGGAATAATTTGAAAATTCTTTTCTCGTAATATCTCTCCGAGAGACGCGGATATTTTCTTGCTAGAAAATTCCTTGAGCTCGCTCCGTCGAGCCTCGCTAGTCTTTCTTCAAGACATTACTCGACACATTTTCCAAATTATGCTTCATCCTATTGTACCAAAATCTTGCACATCTGGCACAGAGTCTGTGTATAAACTTTGCACGTAATCTCTCAACTTTTTAGTATTCCTATGGCTCAAGAGACCGAGATACGACGCCAGACTTTCTGTTCGTGGATTACTTTGGAGATTCTTGTACATTCTTCTTTTTGTTGTCGTCCTCAAAACTCTGTGCTTCGGAAAATGCACCCAGCCGAGAAAATCCACGCCCGAAGCAAGAGTTTTTATGAACACCTTGTCGGGATGGAGTTCGAGGAGAAGATTATCTCCCAGAAAAAACTTTATTTGGATAAGCACGTCTTCCAGCTCGTCCTTATCTCTACTCATCACAACAAAATCATCTGCATATCGAATATAATACTTTGCTCTTATTCTATGCTTCATATATTGGTCAAACCAGTCCATATAAACGTTGACCAAAAGTTGAGAGGTCAGATTGCCGAGAGGTAGACCTTTTGGCATCTCAGCCATGGCGTAGATTGAATATGGAGTTTTGAAACTGTCTATCACGCACGATAACAGCCACAAAATACTTTCATCTTGTATGGATATCATCAGAACTTTCTTTAATACTTCGTGATCGATCGAGGCAAAAAACTTCCTGACGTCACACTTCAGTATCCATAGAGTTCTTCGATGATTACGCGAAGCTTTTCTGCCAAAAGTCGTGAACCTCTCAACCGCTCTATGCGTTCCTTTCCATTTTCTGCACGAATACAAATCATAAATGAATTTGGTGTCAAAATACGGATAGAGAACTCGATAGATGGCGTGGTGCAGGAGCCTGTCCCGCACAAGAGCTTTGTGGATATTCCGAGGTTTTGGGTCATTTATATTAAAAGCTACGTATAACCCGTGAATATAGACTTTGTTTTTAAGATCAATATGCAAATTCACTATATTATCTAAAAGATGAAGCTGAAACTCCTGCACATCTTTTCTCTGTCTTTTTCCGCGCAAAAACTCTTTCCATCCTAAAAGCAGATTTTCAACAGAAATTATTTCTTCAAAAGAGATTTGATTCATGATATGATTTTTATTCTATTATTAGAACACAAAAAATGACACA
>Ga0209542_10003871_pt1 | contig 31507 bp, 34 predicted proteins | sample RifCSPhighO2_01_FD_184028 | JGI IMG/M metagenome (GOLD analysis project Ga0209542, IMG submission 184028) | Soil microbial communities from Rifle, Colorado - Rifle CSP2_plank highO2_0.1 (SPAdes) (version 2) | ecosystem: Environmental > Terrestrial > Deep subsurface > Rock core/Sediment ... | reverse complement strand
TTTCTACAGATTTAACACCAATTTTGAAGAATATTTCAGTTCACACATTAATTATTTGGGGTGAGAATGATGAGATAACACCAATTTCTGATGGCAAGTTGATGCAAAGTCAAATTAAAAATTCAAAAATGGAAATCATAAAGGGAGTTAGACATTCTCCACAATTTACTCATCCAAAGGAGGTAGTAAAAATAATTAATGAGTATCTTTAATTCTCTTGGTTCTAACTACGATTTTGTATTTGTAATAAAATCTCTTGCCCACTCTAATAGACTGGTGTATCATAGTAAATTACAACACTTGTTACAAAAAGAGTATGACGGAAAAACTTTCTTACTTTATAAAGGAAGAGAAGCAATTATATTGGCGCTTAGGAGTTTAAATTTACCTATCGGAAGTTATGTTGCAATTAATGGCTTTACCTGTTTTGCAGTTTATGAGGCAGTAAAAAATGCTGGATTTAAGGTTGAATATCTGGACATTGGAAAAGATGATCTAAATTTTTCACCTGAAACTTTACAAAAATCCCTTGTAAAAAATTCAAAAATTAAGGTTGTCATTATTCAAAATACATTAGGGTATCCTTGCCAAATAGAAGAAATTGCTCAAATTTGTAAAGAAAATAAAATTGTCTTAATAGAGGATTTAGCACACAGTATAGGAACAAAATATAGCAACGGGAGTGAAACCGGAACTATTGGAGATATTGTAGTTTTATCTTTCAGCCAGGATAAAATTATTGACGGAATCTCCGGAGGAGCTCTAATAATAAGAAGAGGTGTCAAGCTAATCCAAATGGAGGGTGGTTTACGTTGGCACCTTCCAAAAAAACAACTAATTAATAGATTATACCCACTCCTAACATACTTAATTAGAAATACGTACAGTTTTGGACTGGGAAAACTTTTACATTTTATTTTAAAGAGCTTAAAATTCTTACAGAACCCAATGGAAACTGGAAATGGTGAAATTCACCAACTACCAGCTTGGTATTGTAATTTAATAAAACATCAGTTTGAGAAATCTGAAGAAAGCTTAATTTACAGAAAAAAAATTGCTACTATTTATGCTGAGGAGATAAACCAGAATATTTTATCCACTCAAATTAAAAAACTAATTCCATTTTCATCCAATTTAAGATTTCCAATTTTTGTGGAAAATAGAGATTCATTGATCAATTATCTTAAAAAGCATGGGGTTTATGTTTCAGACATCTGGTATGATGCACCAATTTCTCCGAAAAGATTCATGAAACAAACAAATTACTCCGAACAATGTCCAAATGCAGAATTGATGTCTAAGGAGATTTTAAATCTACCCACCCATATTAATGTTTCAGAAAAAAATGCTAAAGAGATTTCACATCTTATTAATCAATGGCTAAAATTACAGTAAAAGAAATTACAGATAAAAAAACATGGGAAAAATTTGTCCTTTCATATGAAGGATCAAATTTTTTGCAAAGCTGGAATTGGGGAGAGTTTCATAAAAATCTTGGTAAAACTATTAAACGCGTAGGTTTTTTCGACGACAACAAACTAATTGGAAATATGCTTTGCATTGTGGAAAGAGCAAAAAGAGGCACTTATTTAACTGTGCCGGGCGGACCACTTATAAATTGGGACAATCAATTGTTAATTGAAGATTTCAAAAAAGAGGCTGAGGAAATTTCTTCAGTTGAAAAATGCAATTTCGTAAGAGTACGACCTCAGATTCTGGAAAATGAAAAAAACAACATGCTCTTTTTAAAGCTTGGTTTTAAAAATGCTCCAATGCATTTACATGCCGAGTTAACCCATCAATTAGATATCACTCAATCAGAAGACCAACTAATGTCATCTATGCGGAAAAGTACCAGATACGAAATTAAACAAGCTATAAGGCAGGGAATTAAAATAACCACCAGTCAAAATTCCAAAGATATTGATGAGTTTTATAAACTGCAATTACAAACAGCCCAAAGACAGGAATTTGTAGCCTTTGGAAAACAATTCCTAGAAGAACAATTCCAGGTTTTCGTAAAAGATAATCAAGTTTTGTTATATACAGCCTGGATGGGTAAGAAAAAACTAGCGCAAGCATTTATTATATTCTACGGGGATGAGGCAGATTATCATTACGGAGCCAGCACTTATGATGGTAGAAAATACCCGGGTGCTTACCTTATTCAATGGGAAGCTATTAAAGAAGCAAAGAAAAGAGGACTTAAAAGATATAATCTTTGGGGGGTTGCACCAGAAAACCAAACAAATCACAGGTTTCATGGAGTATCAGTTTTTAAAAGAGGCTTTAGAGGAAATGATGTTGAATACATGCACGCAAGGGATTTAATCATAAATTTATTTGCATATAGATTGAACTGGTTTATTGAAACTATCAGAAGAAAATTAAGGAAAGTCTAGGACACAATTTGCGATCGTAAATAATGTCCTTGTTTAACTGTAAAAACTGATTTATTTAGGAACTTTAACAAAAAGGGTCATTATTTAAATTCTCTTGTGTTTTTTGATTTGGTGGTTTATTAATATTGAAAGTGCCAAAAGTATGTATGAAACAATTACCCATGATATCATCCCCAGTGCAAAATTTGAAAACCTTGTTACAACAAAATAGGAAATAAAAGTTGCCGGAATTCCGCCTAAGATATTAACAATAATAAAAGTTTTTGCTTTTACTTGTGTTAAGCCAACAGCATAAGAAATATAATCAAAATACATTCCCTGAAAGATTTTTAAGATAATCAGGCTGGAAATCCCTAAATCCTTTGCAAGATGGTCAACTTTTTCTAAAGCTTTACTTCCTATTAAATTTTTAACAATCGGCCGTCCATATTTTCTGGCAATATAAAAATTTATCATATAAAGGGGAGTGACTGTCAAATATAAAATTACAAAAGCAAGCCACTTTGGAAAAAGGGCAACAAGCGCCACCTGTATAAAAAACCCTCCGATAGGTGCAATTATTACAGAAAGGGATTGCACTAAAACATAAATTAATATTACAAACGGACCAAACTGTGAAAGCCATGAGGTAAATATTTCAGGATTTGAAAGGACTGTAACCTGCAGGATCATGGAGAAAATAATTAAAAAAGCAAGCGGTGCGCCTATGAGTAATATCGATAAGGCTTTTTTTATCATAAAAAGAAGTATATCACTTATATCTAACTTGCTATTCAGCTTCTTAAAAAGGTATAATACTCTTAAGCCGAAGGGCTCTGCCTGCCGGCAGGCAGGTTTTTTAGTGCTAAACTTTTATGTCTAATATAGGTAAAATTCAACTGGCTCCAATCGTAGAAGAGATGAAACGCTCCTATTTGGACTATGCAATGAGTGTTATTGTCTCCCGCGCACTTCCGGATGTCAGGGACGGGTTAAAACCAGTCCAGCGCCGAATTATCTTTGCCATGCATCAGCAAGGTCTGCATCATACCTCACGTTACCAGAAGTCCGCTGCAGTTGTAGGAGAGGTTATGAAAAACCTTCACCCGCACGGGGATGCTCCTATCTATGAAGCCATGGTTCGAATGGCGCAAAACTTTTCAATGAGGTATATGCTGGTTGACGGCCAAGGGAACTTTGGGTCAATAGATGGAGATTCTCCTGCTGCAATGCGGTACACTGAAGCCAGGCTTTCAGCTATCTCGGAGGAGTTACTTCGGGATATTAATAAAGAAACAGTTGGTTTTATTGATAATTATTCAGGCACCACTCAGGAGCCGACTCTACTTCCATCAGTCATTCCAAACTTACTTTTAAACGGCGCGCAGGGAATAGCAGTTGGTATGGCCACCCAAATTCCACCGCATAACTTAGGTGAAATTTGTGATGCGTTAATTTACATGATTGAGAACCCGGCTAAGGAGATTACCAAATCATCAAAACCTGTCATTCCGACCCCGATTAAATCGGGGGAGGAATCTCAAGATTCAAATCTGGAGATCTCTCACTCCGCTCGAGATGACAAAAGTGAGGAACCGGAAAAAACAGAGGTAACTGAAGAAACGCTAACAACAGGCTATAAATCCGAAGCATCTGTTGAAGATCTAATGAAGTTTATAAAGGGTCCGGATTTTCCAACAGGCGCTTCTATATATGACAAAACTGAAATCTTAGCAGCATATGCCACTGGTAAGGGCCGAATTGTTATGCGCGCCAAAGCTGAAATAGAAGAAACTAAAACAGGAAAAATGCAAATCATTGTTTCAGAAATACCTTATCAGGTTAATAAATCCACGCTTATAGCAAGAATTGCGGATTTAGTCAAAGAAAAAAAGCTGGAGGGGATTGCAGATCTTAGGGACGAATCAGACAGAAAACAGATGGTTCGAATTGTAATAGACTTAAAACGAGACGGCAAACCTCAAAGTGTTCTAAATAATTTGTACAAGCATACCACAATGCAAAGCGTTTTTAACGTAAACATGGTTGCCTTAGTTGATGGTATTAACCCGCAGCTTTTAACTTTAAAGCATATCTTGGAACAATTTATAGGCCACAGACAAATAGTTGTTAGAAAACGTTCAGAGTTTGAACTTAGAGAAGCAAAAGCACGAGAACATATTTTAGAGGGACTTAAAATTGCAGTTGATAATATTGACGAGGTAATAGAAACCATTAAAAAAAGCGAGGATGCAGACGAAGCCCGTACTAATTTAATGAAGAAATTTAAACTCTCAGAGCTTCAGGCTATTGCCATTTTGGATATGCAGCTGCGCCGCCTTGCTGCGCTGGAAATTCAAAAAATTGAAGATGAGTTAAAAATGGTTCGAGATACAATCGCAAATCTTGAGGATTTACTTATCTCTCCTGAAAAAATCTTAAAAGTTATTGAAGATGAGCTGGATAAGATTAAAGAGCGCTACGGAGATGACCGGAGAACTAGAGTTTATTCTCAAAAGGTAGGAGAGTTTAATGAGGAAGATTTAGTAGCCAACGAAACTACAATAGTAACTATTACTGCAGGCGGATATATTAAAAGGCAAGCTCCAATGAGCTTTAGAACTCAGGCAAGAGGAGGAAAAGGTGTCATGGGAATTTCCACTAAAGAAACAGATGCTGTTTCCCATATTTTTTATACAGAAACTCACGCAAGTATCTTATTTTTTACTGACAAAGGCAGAGTTTTTCAAGTTAAGGTATGGGAAATCCCGGAAAGCCAGCGGGCAGCCAAAGGTCAAGCTGTTGTTAACTTAATTAATATTGAAGGGACTGAAAAGGTGACTGCGGTTTTACCAGTCAATTATGGCAAAACCAAAGCTAAAGAGGACTTAATCTCTATTACCAGATATTTACTAATGTGCACTAAAAAGGGAACAGTAAAAAAGACTGCCATAGAAGAATATACCAATATCCGTAAAAACGGTTTGGTGGCCATTAAACTTGATTCAGGGGATACTTTGGGCTGGGTTACTCCTACTTCCGGAGAAAATGACATGATTATTGTTTCAAAAATGGGTCAAAGTATTAGATTTTCAGAAAAACAGGTAAAAACTACGCACAGGGATACTTCAGGAGTTAGAGGGATTAAATTTAAGTTAGAAGATGAAGTAGTATCTCTAAACTGGGCGAAAAATGAAGAGGAACTTTTAATTATTATGGAAAACGGGCTGGGTAAAAAAACGAAAATTTCTGCATGGAACAAACAGGGGCGTGGAGGACAGGGAGTCAAGGCTGCTCAAGTAACAGCTAAAACAGGCAGTATAGTAACAGCAGAGGTAATTAATAAAGATACCGATACTCTGGTTTTAACTTCAAATAAAGGTCAACTTATAAAAATGGACTTAAAGCAAGTCCCCACTTTACAAAGACAAACCCAAGGGGTAATTCTGATGCGAACTAAGGAAGGGGAAAAAGTTGCTGCTGCAACTGTGGTATCAAGTAAAGACAGGGCAGAATGAAAAAAGAAAAGCTATTAACTAATTTTGCCATAGTTTATTTTATACTTGGGCTTTTTTTTGCAACCATCTTTGCAATTTATTATAAGTGGGAGGCTCTATCTTTTTTATCCCCGGGATTTTACGCAGTCGTTTTAACCTGGCCGTTTCAATTTTCCGGACTACTTCAGGATTTCCTGACATACGGCTTAGCAGGAAAACCTATTTAATATTTTAGGGCTTGACAGAACATTATTTTTTATTCCACAATTATTCTATGGCACTATTTATAGCTCTACTTCTTAATGCTCTTGCATTGATAATTACTTCAAAAATTGTCCCCGGAATTTTTATTGAAAGTTTTGGGAAAGCAATACTCGCAGCTATTGTAATGGGAATTATAAATACATTGATAAAACCTATTCTTTCAATTTTAACCGCTCCAATTAATATTTTAACGCTCGGCCTTTTTACTTTTGTTATAAATGCAGTACTTTTTTACTTTGCAGCACTAATCGTTCCTGGATTTGGAATAGATAGCGCCTGGTCAGCAATACTCGGGGCAATAGTTCTCTCAGTCACAGCCACAATTTTATCCACTCTTGTTAAAGAAGTCAGAAAAATAAAGAAATAACCCTGTCATTCCGAACTTGTTTCGGAATCTATATAGATCCTGAAATGAATTCAGGATGACATTGTTATTTATTCCCCGAGTGAAATGCCTGATGAACATCTTTGAGGTGCTTGTTTGTCACATGAGTATAAATCTGGGTTGTAGAAATATTAGAATGCCCCAGCATTTCCTGAACACTTCTTATATCTGCTCCGTTTATGAGTAAGTCAGTTGCAAATGAGTGGCGGAGCGTATGAGGTGTAGCCTTCACCGAAATTCCTGTTTTTTTAACATATTTTTCTATAATTCTTTCAATAGAGCGCGTGGTAAGCCTCATTGATTCACCGCTTTCTTCCAAATCCACTTTTCCTTGAAATCTTATAAATAAGGGCTTAAAAGTATCTTTGCGTATACTTAAATATTTTTTTATCCACTCTGCTGCGGCATCGGATAAAAATACAACCCTTTCCTTTCCTCCTTTTCCGACAATACTGAATTCGCGCCTTCCCAGGTTAATTGTGTCGCGGTTTAACTTTGCAAGTTCTGATACCCTAAGTCCTGTTGAAAAAAGCGTTTCCAGAAGAGCTCTATCCCTTATCCCGTTTATACTAGCAGTATCAGGTGAATTAATCAGCTGTTTTAATTGCACATCATCCAGTATTTTGAGTGGTCTTGGGTCAACTTCTCCAAGTTCAACCTTTTCAGGAGAAAGTGTTTCTACATCCACTCTTGCCAAATAGCGTAGAAATGCCCTAAGCGCTATCATAAAATAATTCTGAGTAATTCTTTTTAAAGGTTTTTTAGTTACAGGATCTGCCCATCTCGCAAGATATAACCTGTATTTTCTAATCAAGGATAAATCAATATCTTTTGGCTCTATTTCTCCGACCCGCTTCGCGAGACGAGCAAACTCAAGAAATCTTTTTAAGTAGTGGTCATAGTTTCGGATAGTAAGCTGTGATGCATTACGCTCAAGCTCCAGATATTCCAGAAAGTCAGTAACAAGAGAAGCTAAAGTCATATCAAGGCAAAGCCTAATATGCCAAGTATCGTGAGCGTTACCCCAATAATCCCCAGGGTAAATGTAAGGGTTTCTGATCCTGCCGGAGGGAGTGTTTTTACAGGAATAGTTCCGCCGCCGGTTGTCGTTGTACCCCCACCTGTTACTGTTGTCCCGCCGCCTGTAACAGTTGTAGTTCCTGTCCCGCCGCCGGTTGCAGTTGTTTGGGTTTGAGATGAACAGGATCCTGTACCTATTGTATAACTCCCATTTGTAACTGAGCTTAAAACATCCTTAACTGTATTTCTTTCAACAACATTTGAGTCTGTAGTTTTACCCGGGTTTGCAGGATCAAAATCAAATGTAACTTGTGCTGCTCCTGTTGGGGCATTTGCAGGAACCAAAAACGAAATCGTTGCTAAAACACCCGAACCTGTGAATGGCTGCGCTACAGATGCAAGACCTGAAATTGTAATTTTGCCGGTAGAATCAATATTTGTCCCCGGATAATCTGAATAGATCGTCCCTTCAGTAATATTTGAAGCGGTAAGTCTTGTAGGGTCGAAATTTAAAATAGAATCAGTTCCATCAGTTTGAGCTCCAGCAGTATCCAGATTTATCCCTAATGTAAAATTACAACCCCTGTTAAATGTTCCTGTTGCAGGGGAGAGGACCAAAGTTGCAGCAAGTGCAGAAACAGGCGATGCTAATATAAAAGTTATAAATATTATAAGCGAAGCTTGAAAACTTCGTTTGAAAGCAAACTTACAAACTCTGTTTATAATAGTTATAATTATTATATTCATTTAATATTTACCTCTAAATCTTTCACCTCACTTAGCATATCATCCGGAAACTCTGTCCCTACTATATTTGTATCAGTTGTTGAACCTTTTGTAAAATCAACTGTAACTTTAGCCTGACCTTTTTGTTTCGCCTTAAAATTAATTGTAGCAAATATTCCGGATCCTGAATAACCAACACCTGCAAGTGAGGTTATTGCAGTAATTCTAACTATACCTTTCTCAACCTTTGCAACCGGATATTCTGGAAAAATTGTACCGGTCGTAATAGAAGCTGAACTTGCTTCTAAAGCAGCAGGGTCAAAATTTAAAACCACATCAACCCCGTCAACTACTTGACTATCTGTATCAATACTAATAGTAACAGGAATTACCTCTCCGACTTTAAATTCATTTTTTACGCTACTTAGAGAAAGCTTTGCATTTACTGATTTATCTCCCGGCTGAGTACTAACCTGATTTTCAGCTAGCTTACCTGGCGCAGTGCCAGCGCTTGAATTTTTCTGTAAGAATACCCATACCCCGATAATAATTTCAATTAGAACAACTGCCCCGAGTATTATAAAGAGATACTTTAGATTAAATCTTTTTTTAATCCCAATAGGAATAGCTGTTTCCGGATTTATTAAAATATTTGGTGTTTGATCCATTTTATCCTCTAATTTAGCTTAAAGCATTTTCTAATCAACTGTCAAATTAATTAGAAAAATCCTCATCTGATGTACCAATTTCCGGTCTCATACAAGCCCATTCAAATGAGTTAACCCAGTTATCCAGATTTAAATCACTGTAACTATTGGTTGTAGCTTTAGCTGCCGCTATATCACGCTTAAGCTGAGTAAAATCAGCTGAATTAATCGCTCCGTCACCGGATCCAACCGGGAATATATCTCCAAGAGGTAACTTTGCACCATTTCCATCTCTTGTAAATTCAATATTGGTAGTTGTACCCCGTGCTATAAAAACCCCGGAAGTATTTTTGAAAATTCTCCTTACGCCTCTTGGTACTTTTATCGCAAGCCTGTAAGCTTTTCCTTCCTGGAGTTTTGTTTTCAGTCCTTCTATTACACCAACGCTGTTTGCCTTAAGGACTTTTAAGGTTGCCTTTTCAGTAGTTGCTACTGCAGAACCTGAAGCTTCCATTATAGTCACCTCAGTACCCGGAATTGCTACATCTTTAACCTGCGGGCAAAAAAGCTGCGCGCCGATTGCAAGCTGGGATATACTGCTGCAGGCACCCTGTGCAGTTAATCCGTTTGATGTAGTTAAAGAAATCGGGAAACTTTGACCAACCGGAGGATTTGTAAATTTTGCTGTAACTTTTGTATCAGTCCAGGATGTAAATACTACATTTGTATTGTTGCTTATAATTTTTGCGCCGTTGTCAGTTCCAAAATTCTTCCCCAGAATATCCAAGGTTATATCTCCTGTTCCGGATATAGGTGAAATACTGCAGGATGTAATTTCCGGGTTAGCTACAAGTTCAATATCAGAACAAGTTGGAATAGATTCTGTACCATCTGATGCTTTAAATTGCACACAAATTTGTTTAGCCCCGGGATTGGAATTTATAAATGTATGAGTAACATTTAAAGGATGCGTCGTATAAGGAAGATATGGTTTTGTAGTAAGTTCTGTTAAACTCTCGGCAATTCTATATTCAGTTGTAGTTCTTCCGGGTGTGGTTGTTGCGGAAGGACGGGGAGTAGCACTTGGCGCCCCGGCTTGCGTTGGAGAAGGAGTCCTTGTTGCAGTTGGACTACCAGGAGTCGGGGAGGGAGTTGTGCCGCCTGTTAAAAGCTCTACTCTTGTACTTAAAGGCTGAGGTAAAATTGCATTGCCGCCTTCTCCATAGAATTGGGCACAAATATATTTAGTAGTTCCTTGTGCAATAGATCCTCCGGAAAGCAGGTCCCAGTTTATTGAAGCCAGTGGTGTAAATGAACGGGGACTTGCGGTGTTTAAAGCTCCGTTACAATTTGCAGCGCTATCACCTGGTGCATTTGCAATTTTATACGTAATAGGACCTCCAGTTGGTGGAGTTGCATAAGGAGTTCCATACACTGAAGGAGTTGCATAAGGGGTAGCATAAGGTGTTTCATACACTGAAGGTGTTGCGTAAGGAGTTCCATACACTGAAGGAGTTGCATATCCAGGAGTTGCATATCCACCTCCGACTCCTACCCAAAATGTCACCAAACCGGTATTACTGCATGTTTGATTTGTGTTTGTAAGCGGAGGAGGACCAATCCATATAAATCCATCCCAAGCACAACCTGTGTCAAGTCCTGGATACCAATCATTTATATCGTGTGAGATCCTGGTATGTCCGTTAACAACCATATAGTATTTTCCGGGAGTTGTAGGCACTACAAAAGCGAAGGTGCTCGATGAAAACGAACTAACAGATCCCCTTCCTGTAAGTTCAGGAATCGGTATGAAAGGAGAGCTATTATTAGGAGTCGGAAATGCATCCGCATTTATTAAATATCCGTCAAAGTGTCCGATTCTTTGCCCTGAAATTGTCATATTAACTGACTGCCCGGGAGCATATGGAGCAGATTGAGAACTCGTAGGAGACAAGTTGTATTGAACAGATGGGGCAAGCACTATTGTAGGAGTTGGAGTTGGGGCAGCTGCACATGAATCTACAGTTTCTGTAACTTCCTGGGAAGTTGCTACTATTGAACCTGTACCGCCTAAACCGCTTTTTCCCTCAACTTTATATGTATAGGTACCGGGATTTTCTAAATAATTGTATCCACTAGACACAGTAGCAAGAATTGTAAAGGTACTTGAGCCACTTGTTTTCTTATATATAACATAAGACTGAGCCAGACTTTCATCCCAAACAGGAGTAACACGTCTCTGAGAACCTTCGCAATCTCCGACTAATATACCAAGATTTAAATCAATAGGGGGTGGTGACACAAAAGTAACCGTTTGAGCATTAACAGTAACAGAGCTGGTACCCTGACAATGATTCGGATGTCCAGGTGTACCGCTGCACCAAAGATCTACATCATAGATAGTTTCATCCGGATCTTCAGAAATATAAGCTCTATAGTATACATCCATTACATAGATCCATTGACCTACATCATCAGCAGTATACGTATCAGTAAATGAAATTGTACAAGGATCACTGAATTGGTCATTATCGCCACAATATGAACTTGCTATAGATCCATTTACCCCTCCTGGATTTTCAAACCAATCAATATCTCCTGACCGTCAACCTTGGCAGAAACGTTAATACTAACATTAACAAAACTTCCGGTTGGTATTGTAAAAGAACCGGGGCTTGCAGATATGGAAAATGTTCCAGGCTCTTCAGCCGCCCTTGGTTTAAAGATTTGGGTTGTTTGGGCAAGGTAGATTCCAACCGGAAGTGCAACTAGAAGCACCAGAACCACAATTAACCCTATCAGATTTCTTTTAATTTTTAAGAGCCTTTTTATTTCTTCCATAATTTATCTGCAAGTTACCGGCGAAATTGTATTTTCCACTATTGACCAAGACAAGGCGGGACCATAATCAGAACAGGTTAGAGTTCCACTGACTGCAGGTTGACCTGAACAAGAGAGTGCGTTATTAGAATTACAACGTCTGGAAATTCCCGTTCCTCCACATGAAGGCTGAGGACCTACCCAACCCATTTCTCCTGCGGGTTTGGTATTATAACAGCCGACAGCAGGCAAACTAGTCGCCTGCCCAAGGATACCACCCATAAATACAACGCCGTCACAATCATAGTCAAAACTACCGTCTCCTCTGTCAGTAGTAAAAAATTGAATTTGACCGGGTTTTGCATTAGGGTTTTGATCATAACAATCAACTCCTGCAGGGTAGCCATCACCATCTGCATCAACTCCTGGAGCTGAGGTTGGAGCTGGAGCGCGGGTTGGAGTTGGTTGGGCTGAGGTTGGCTTAGTTGCGGCAGTTGGCTGGGCTTGAGTTGGTTGTTGCGCCTGAGTTGGCTGAGGCTGATCTGAACCGGTTCCTGGAGCGCCAAACGGGGAAGTTAGCCGGAGATCCACAGAAGCTTTCTGTCCTGGAATAATTTTTAAACCAATTTTCCCGCCGGGAAGCGTTACCAAACTGTTAGTTGGCCCTATAAACTCAAGCGGGGGAGAGCCAAGAGCTTTACCTTTAAAAACCTGCTGATTTTGCATAAGGTAAAACCCAACACCGAGCCCAACAGCAAGAATAAAAATTATTGCAAGATTTATTAAGTTTTTTTTATTGCGAAGCAACAAATTCATTGTACCGTAATCTCTTTCTGGCAATAATCACCATAATCTACTCCAAAGTTCATTTTAGGTCTATAAAAATACAATAATTTAGCACCCGGACTAATTCCATCGTTTGAAGGTGTAATGTTAAAAGTAGTCGAACTATAACTATCATCAAATCGCTTGGTGTCAACGCCCCAAAAACATGAACCCGGACCGGTTGAGTTACTTATACATGTAAGAGGGCTTTCCGGATATATTTGATTTCCCAGGGTTGTCCTTTCAACGGTAAAGGATGAAGCCTGATTAGAAGGTATCGTGCCTGGTCCATTTATTACGCATGTAAACCCGGTTGCTGCTGTTGTAGGAGTAGGGGTAGGTATATTATTCTGACTGCAAGTCTGATCCATTTTACTTTGTACACAATCTACCTCTGATTGTTCTGTTTTATTACTTGAGTTTAAATCCATACTCCTACAAAGTGTCACTAGAGTGCTGTATTGAGGGTTACTTGCTAAATAAGCGTCAAATGTTAAATTTAAGTCTGTTGTTATATTCTTACAAGCATTAATAACAGTCAGATCGTCCTGATTAACGGTTCCATCTCTGATTAAATCTGCAGTGCAGACAGTACAGGAACCTCCTGTTGTAGTAGTTGGGGTAGGCTGACCTGGAGCTGTAGTAGCAGTTGGTGCAGATGTTGTAGGAGTCGGGGTACGGGTTGGTGATGGAGTTAGCGTAGGCTGGGCTGCTCCCGGATTCCAGGTAAGCTTAAGCAATATATTCTGGCTTTGGGTTTCAGGAATCCCATTATTGTTACTATCAGGAAGGGGTGCCCCGCTGGCAGCAAATGCCTCCAGGGTTGATCCTTCTCCTAAGGCCCTACCTTTAAAAATTTGCTGCTGGCGGACAAGAAATATAGTCAGGGGTATCGCTATCAGCAAGAAAATAACAATTAAAATCCCGCGCGCGCGCCTTTTATTATTTAATGTAGAAAGAAAATCCACTATACCTTAATAATGAGTTAAAAAGTACTTCTTTGTCAAGCACTAGCGTTAGATAGAAATTAAACTCAGAGAAAATATTGTGCGACGAGCAATTACTAACACAATCTAGAATTTTTTTGGTTAAGAAAATTCTGCTTATGTTTAATGTATTCTAAAAATCGGGTATTGGCACAAAACTCAAAAACTTTTACATCTGTCATGACGAAAGAACTGAATACGGTTTAAGTTCACTAACTAATTTCATAAAGTTAGTGACAGTTAAAACTTTCCAATTAGAAGGCAGCGGATCGGCCTTCTTCAAAAGCCACTTACTCTTTTCTGTATATGTACAAAGGGTTCACCAAATTTATTAACCAAAAATTTTTCTATTTTGTGCTCGAACTCCAGCCCTATTTTATTAACCTGACTGGCAATTTCAGTTCTGTATTTTCCAGATCCTAAATGGTAATCTTTGTAATCCAATTCTTTCCTTACTTTTACCATACCTCCAAATTTCAGCTGAATCCATCTGGAAGAAGGTAGATATTCAATATTATCTAAATCACTCACTGTTGGAAACCTACCATTTTCTCGATAGAAACGATCGATTCCTTCTTTTAGATCCTGTAATTTCCATATTTTATAATGCGCCATTTTAATCCTTTTTTTCTGCTAACGGGTGGAATTTCCTGTGTGCTTCTTCTGCGAATCTATCAGAAACGTTTACATATCTTGTAGTAGTGTTTAAAGACTCATGACCAAGTAGAATCTGAATTGCGGCAGGTGAAGCCCCTTCTTCTGCCAAATAGGTAGCAAAACCATGCCTTAGTGAATGTGCACTCGTAGGTACAATTATTCCCAATTTTTCCCTATAGCTTTTAATCTTGAACTGCAAATAGTTAGGGGAGATGCGACAATCTTTTTTACCCATTCTTCTACCTTTTTGAGGGACAAATAGGGCAGGCAGATTATCCTTCCTTAGTCTAAGATACGCATCAATTAAGGACTTGGCTCTCTCCGTAAGATAAACAAAACGCTCCTTCTTGCCTTTACCCATGATAAAAATTCTGCCGCTTTGATCAATATCCCGCCTGTTTAAGAAAAGCAGTTCGGAGATTCTCATGCCTGTTGCAAATAGAACCTCTAACATGGCACGGTTTCGAGATCCCACAATAGGATCTTTTTCTAGAACAGATGGTGACTCAATCAAAGAAGTTAATTCTTGGAGCTCAGCCACTTTGTAGTGTTTGTTCTCTTTTCTCACCATTCTAATATGCTCCGGCTGGATGGGAATTTTATAATCTTGAAAGATAAGAAACTTTAAGTAGCTCCTAAGAGAGGAGAGTAACCTATTCATAGAGCCACTCTGCAACTTAATTAAAGCATCCTCTTCTGAAATTGCAGTTTTGCGGTCAGTAGATAAAAGATAAGCTTTATAATGTTCTATATCTGACTTACCTACTTGATCAAAATCTTTTTGCATTTCTTTTTCAAGAAAATAGGCGAATGTGAGAAGATCCCGTTCATAATTATAAATTGTCTCGGTAGAGTAGTTATTTGTCTGCAGGTGCAACATAAAATCATCAAACAGAGGTAAGGATATTTTCTTTTTCAGCGGAGTGGTGGAACTTGACATTATGAGTGTTAGGTTGATTATACTCATAATAACAAGCCTGCATGCACCTGTCAAGAAGCATTATAGGTATAATTTAGTTAGCAACTCAGTAGCAAATTCTTTATAAGTATTCTTATTAGTAAGACAGGTCAGTCAGTAAATAGAATGGAATAAGAGTGGATCCTAACTATTAAACTAAGTTCTTATCTGCCATAATGGTAACAATGCAATCGCCTTCTTCACCTTTTAGAAGCCCTCTGAGCCTAATTAGGCTGAAGCCCGTAAATGCCCCAAAAACGGCTTTTTGGGGGATAAGAGCTCTTAATAGTCATCTAGAGTTTAGGTTGTCAAGAAGGTCTAAATTTAAAATTAGCATCAGCTAGTATAATTAGAAAATTGACTGGAATATTTGGACGGGAATAACCTTAAATTATGTACCAAAAAATTTCCATTTAAATGTTTAATTTTTTTGACTTCAAACTTAAAACTTCAACTGGAAGAGAGTATCCCCTAAAAATGCTTATCCCTATATTGTGCGACGTCAAAGTATAGGGAAGATTCAGTCATTTGTAAGAGTGAGTGGAACCCAAGTTTTACTAAAGTTAGCTATTTAGAAGAGAATGGTACGTTTCCTTGACTCTTGATTCTAGTGACTAAGTCACTTGTCCGGCTAGAGTATCCCTACCCCAAAGACGCCTTCGGGTTTTTCACGCCCAATATACAATTTTACACAAAGATCGTTAGCAGCCATATTATCTTGTTGCCAAGTTCAAAAAGCAAGAAGTACTACCTTATAGTTTTCCACATTTGTGCCTATCAACTATATCATAATATATCATTCTCATAATTAAGAAGTAACCTATAATTTTTCACGTTGTTTTGAAAAATTTTTCACATTTATACTGAGCTTATCAAATTACTCCTCTACTCTTTATCTAATTTAGATTATTTTATCAACCTAATCTGTTATTTTTATATTCAGCCGGACCAGGATGTTGTTAAAAATGCAACTATAAATATAACCGCGCCTATACTCAAGTATTCCACTGCCGCTCTCCTATTCACACGATCCCTTAAAATTTGAGAAGAAAGCCCAATTAAAACGTACATCACTGATGCAAGGGTTAAAGACCACATCGTTGTTACCATAGGCCAAAAAGAAAGCGCTATGCTAAGCTCTGTTAAACTCAAACTGAGTATCATACTCTGCACTATTACTGCAATATCCAGCCTGTCTTTCATGTCAATTGACCAGAGAATTTGCATAACCAGTAAAAATCCTAAGGAAAAAACCAGTAACCCGTTCCATATGAATAGTAAATTAAAAGCATGTATTACATTAAACAGGAAAAAGGCTGTAATCAGAGTAAACAAAAATGCAGCAGTTGAGGCTGCGCGGTAAAGCGGTATAGTGCGGATTGATGCAACATTAAATACATTTTGTGATAGAAGCAGAGAATAAAATGACAGACCGAAAATTAAAGCCACAGGTAATCTGGTTAACCACCTTACCGGAAGAAGAAAATAAAAACTTGCCAGCCCAAGCACAAATAATGTCGGCAGGATTAAAAGTACAGCTGCTTTTAAAAAATTAATTCCTTCCCAAAGCGCCCAAAGTGAAATAAAGTAAGCCAAAATTGTAAGACCTGTTAAAAATTTAAACCGTAGATTAAAATCAACAAGCTGGGTGGAAACCAAACCAAATGTAAGTATCACTGACGCTATTATAATTTTTTGCCTTTTGTTTAGTCCAAAGTCCATACTTTTACTTTGCCGCTATCTTAAGAACATGAGTAATAGCAATCGCAATACCATCTATTGCGTCATCTGCATGACCCCCTTTCCATTTGGCAGTTAGTTCCCGAAATCTTTTTCCATTTGAACCCAGGAATTTTCTAACTCCCTCATGAACTAATTTTTTATCTGCCCTACCTGCTCCTGCAATCATTAGCTTAACTTGTAAACCGGTGTATTCATGAATAGGTACGCTATGCTTTCCTGCGGATAACATTATTACTCCCCTTGCCTGACCAACAGCCATTGCAGTCCGGTGATTTATTCCGAAAAAAAGTAATTCTATTGAAATTAGATCCGGTTTATATTTTTCTATCAACCCCTCTATTCCATGATGGAGTTGAACCAGTCTTTTGGGCATTACATCTTCTTTGGAAGTACTTATGTTGCCATAATCTACAAGTTTTATCCCATACTCAAATTCCCGACCTAAAATATCATCGGGAACTTTAATTATGCCAAACCCTGTTGTAGCTGTACCGGGATCAATACCAAGAATAATCATAGTCTAAGTTTTCCAAGATACAAGTATCCAAGTATTCCAAACAATAACCAATAACCAATATTTAAAAATTAAGAATTTGGTCATTATTATTTGTTTGTTACTTGTATCTTGTTACTTGGTTATTAATTCATCAGTAATTTCAAAATTACTGTATACTTTTTGCACATCATCACTCTTCTCTAGTTTCTCAGTAAAACTAATCACCTTTTCAGCCAGCTCTTTATCTGATATTTGCTGAATTGTTGTTGGTTTCATAACAAGTCCCTGATCTTCTATCTCAAATCCAGCCTGAGTAATCTTTGTACCCATAGTATTAAGTTCTGAGCTCTCTGTATAAACTAAATACTTTTGCAAATTTTCATCTAAATAGTCCTCTACATCTTCCGCCCCAAGATCTATTAATATTAGCATTTCGTCTTCTAAATTTCCCCCTTTGCTTTTCACTCTTATTTCCCCTCTTTTTTCAAACATATATGAAACTGCCCCCTGACCTGCTAAAGTTCCCCCATTCCGCTCAAAGATACTTTTAATTTCCTGATTAGTTCTTAGTTTATTATCTGTAACTCCTTCAATAATAAAAGCAACTTGTCCGGGTCCGAAACCTTCATATACTACCTCTTCTAAAACATCTCCTCCAAGTTTTCCGAGACCCCTATCAATTGCCCGCTCGACATTTACACTTGGCATATTAACAGACCTTGCTGTATCTATGGCCATTCTAAGCCTAGGACTTACATTTGGATCCCCAGAATCTCCAAGTTTGACTGCAATAGTTATACTATTAGCAAGCTTGGTAAATGTTTGACCTCGCTTTATATCCGCCATCCCCTTTTGCCTTTTGATTGTACTCCATTTACTATGTCCGCTCATGTTGAATATTCTATCAGTAGTAAATATATTAGTAAAGTTAAAATAATATTACAAGTTTACCTGTTTTTAGTTCTGAGAGGTAAAATTTGTTGAAAAAAATTAAACTAACCAATAAAACCCCGAAACATTGACAAGTGAACTCTTACCTTCTATACTTTCCACTTGATGGATGATCAAGCATCTTCTAACCTTTCTCAACAAGCAATTGACGCAGCGCTTTCCTCAGACTGGGAAAAGGCAATTAAGTTAAACATAAAACTTATTAAAGAGTTTACAAACGATGTTGATGCTTTAAACAGGCTTGCTCACGCTTATTTCGAAATGTGTAATTATAAACTTGCTAAAAAATATTACTCTCAAGCTTTAGAAACCGACTCATATAACCCGATTGCTATTAAGAATTTAAAAATACTTCAATCTTTCAAAAAATTAAACGGTCAAAAACCAGTTCTTTCAAATCACCATGCAAAAATTTCCTCATCTCTTTTCTTACACGAACCAGGTAAAACTAAAGTTATATCTCTCCTTAAAGTTGCGGAGCCGCAAAAAATATCCAAGGCTTATTGCGGCATGAGCGTTGAACTTATTAGTAAAAACCGGGGTATTACTATATTAGATGAAAATGGAGGATATTTGGGAGTACTTCCAGACGATACTGCTCACCGCCTTATTAAGTTAATAAAAGGCGGCAATCGCTACTTAGCATTTATAAAATCTATAAGGGTTAACGGTATTGCTATACTTATACGGGAAATTTACAGAGCTGCAAGGTTTAAAAACCAGCCGTCTTTTCTCGAATATTACTCAGACCCTCCTTCTCCAACAATCATAATACTACCAAATAATACCGAAGAGGAAGTTAGTTATGAAGAAGACCAGTAAATCTTAAAATCTCCTCTTTAGTTAATTTGTATCCAAAAGAGGGTATAAAAATTCTTTTCCTGTAGTTTTCAAAAATCTGGGCGCTTGTAAATGGTTTGGGAATTTTATGAAGCAATTTTCCTCCTATATTTTCAAGCGTACTAACTAATATTTTTTTCCTCTCAATATCCTGAACAAATAAAACTGCTCTTATTTGACCATGATTTCCATTTAGTATAACTTGCCAGAAAAATTGCTCATCCTCGTCAAGTGCCGGAAAATTTTTAAATATATCACCGGCAAACTCACCGGTTTCTTTTCTGCCAACTTCCCATGCAATCAGATCTCCTGAAACTCTTGTGTAATCCTCAAGCTCTAAAAGCCCCAGGATTTCACTAAATCTCTCAGATAATATTTTTTTAGGACCAAATATTACCAAAACCTGTAGATTCCCTTTAAAAAGTCTTTCAAAAGATAACAATTTCCCTTGGCATAAGTCTAAAAGCATACCTAATACTTGAAGGGTTAAAAAGTTAGGCTTTTTTACAAGATAAATTCCGTATTCCTTTAGTGCATCAGGTATTTCCTGATAATTTTTCATCGATAAATATGCCAACACTAAACTTACCGATAAAATTATGAAAAAGATTAAAAGATAGAAAATCATCGCGATGCCATATCTTCACCTAATACTAAAATAATTTGGGCACGTGAGGCAAACCTGTCTACCCAAGCAGCAGATTGCATTTCCATTTTAGCATACTTTGAAGTAAAAATTTGCTTAAACCGCTCCAATGTTTCACTCCTTGCTCCCAAAACTTGAGTATATTTTATCTTAAAATCAGCATTATCTGAAATCACCACATTTCCGCCCATATTGGAAATTATTCTGGAAATCTTTTGAGCCAGCCCAGGATAATCTGTCCCGTTTAAAACTGCAACAGTTTTTTGCTCGTTTCTTATATTCGGATCGGATAATTTTTCCAGAACAAACAAATCCAACTTCTCACCGGCAAAGTATACTTTTGTATCATCTGCAAGTTTTGAGTTAACTAATAATTCAGCTATTAGAAGATCTGTACTCTCAAATTTATCCGATCTTATCTGAAAAATAAGTGCATACAAACGCAAAAGTTCAATAAGCGTAAGGTCGGTTTTACACTTATTGAATAAACTTAACGCAGAAAAAGGATTTTTATTTAAAATTAAGAAAAAATCAACCGATGAAATACCTCCTTCCGATTGTAAAAATCCATCAATCGGGAGGCCAAAAAAGTTAGAAAGCGAATCTTTTAAGAGTTTCGCTTCTTTTTTAGAATCTCCCCGCTCCAGATCGAATATTGACCTTACTTCCCACCTGCCAAATCCCCCGGGAACTTCAATAAATGTGTTGGGGGGAATGTTTAAATTTAATACTTTTTTTTCTAAAGGATTTATCACAATTAAGGAAATATTCTCGCCTTCTTTATAAACTAAGTTAAAATTAGAACGACCATTCCAGCTATAGGGCTTTTGCTCAAAACTGGAATAAAGAGGTTGAGATAAACTGCTTATAAAACGCAGCAGATTTCCAACCAGTAAACTAACTAAGATTACTGCAAATACTAAAAGTGCAAGTTTATTTTTTTTCTTTTTTTTTATATGAGTTTGCGTATTCTTCCAGCTACTATTGTTTCTTTTTATCATAGGCAAATCCAATGAACTTTTTTATCCCTGCTTCTTAATTAAACATTAAACTACTTGACCGCGCAATAGCATATCATGTATAGTATGAACTTATACGTAAGTATTTATACAAAGGAGGTGATATTTAAATGAATACAGATGACCCAAACAATCCTCAAGGAGGAAGCGCTCCTTCAGCGGATATTCCGGCCTCTGATACAAATACCCCTGCAACAGAACCAGCTCAGGAAACGCCACAGCCAATGGGTGGAAATGAACCAGCTCCTACTGAAGGCGGTATGGATGCAACTGCAGCAAACTGTCATTGCGGAAAACCATCAACAGGTGGAAATTGCACAGGCTGCAACATGCCGGAAGCAACTTGTAATTGTGCTCCAGCAGCATAATTGTCATTCCGAGCGAAAAGCGAGGAATCTCCAGGTTAACCTGCCTGTCGGCAGACAGGTCTTGAGATCCTTCGCTTCGCTCAGGATGACATCTAACCCATCCACATATTTTTAAGTTTCTTGAACCCCCCATTTTTAATTGTTTTTCTTATTTTTTCCATAAGTTTTGTTATGAAAAAAACATTGTGGTAAGTTGCAAGCTTGTGATATAAAATTTCCTTTGCTAAAAATAAATGCCTTATATACGCTCTTGAGAAATTTTGACATGTATAACATTTACAATTTGAATCCAGAGGTTTTGAATCTGATTTAAATTGAGAATTGACAATCGAGAATGTAAAATTGTTTTTTATCTGTCCAAATGGAGGCGAAACATAAATTGAACCGTTTCTGGCACGTCTTGTAGGCCCTACACAATCAAATAAATCCACTCCCCGTGCAATATCTTCAAATAAATCCTCTACTTCCCCTATTCCTAAAAGATGTCTTGGTTTTTCTTCAGAAATAATATCGGTTACCCAATCTACCAGTTGATAAAGTTGTTTTCTTTTTCCGTATATACCACCAACAGCTATAGCTGAAAAATGTTTGTCCGTAAATTTGGCAGAACTTATTCTAAGACCTTTATCTAAACCCCCATGAATTACTCCAAAAATCAGGGGTGACCTCGCAGGTCGCATGCGTTGGACCTGCGAGGTCGATTTTCGATATGCCTCTAAACTTCTCAATCCCCATCTTTCAGTAAGTTCCAGACTTTTTTTCGTTTCAACTTTTGTAAAATGTGAGCTTTCATGATCATCAAAGGCAACTATTAAATCCGCACCCAGATTTCGTTGGATTTCCATAGAGGTTTCAGGAGTAAGAATATGTTTCGACCCATCAAGATGTGACTGAAACTCAACACCTTCTTCCGTAATCCTGTTCAATCTAGGTTTTGCAGTAATTTCTTTTCTCGCTTCCCATTTCCCATTTCCTGCTTCCCGCTCTACTACTTTACTGTCTCCAAACTCAAGTGCTGCGCCAAGTGAAAAAACCTGGAAACCACCTGAATCTGTCATAATTGGACTGTTCCAATTCATAAATTTATGAAGTCCGCCTAGTTTTTTTATTAGCTCATCCCCGGGACGAAGCATAAGATGATAAGTATTTGCTAAAACCATCTGAACCCCAATTTCATTTAGGTCTTTTGGCGAAAGAGCTTTTACAGTTCCTTGAGTCCCGACAGGAGAAAAATTCGGAGTTTCAACTTCTCCATGAGGAGTGATTAATTTTCCTGCTCTTGCTTTACCTTCTTTGTGAATAATTTTAAACTGCACGGAGTTTTACCTTTTATTTCTGGAATTCTCTAAAATTGTGGGAAATGCTAAAATGGCAATTGCTAAAAGCATAATTGCTCCTGTAAGATAAAAAACTTTTAACCAGTCTAAATTCAAAATCAGTTCCATAAATTATTCCTTTTTATTACCTTTCAAAAGTAGCATACTTTCAATTAGACAACCCATTGTTAATGCTACACCCAATACTACCATAAAAGGATCTATCTTCTCAATGGGGTAAAATATCGGGCCAATTGAACTTCCAAAAAATAAAATACTTAAGTTTGAACTAAATTCCGCTAATTGTCTTAATTGATCTTTATTAAATTTTATCACTGCGCAATATTAACATACCGAATTTACTTTTTCATTGGTGGATTTTATAAATTAGTCTAAAGCAAGCCTTGCCTCTGCCAGGGATCCTGGGGTTATATAGGAAGTGGATATTGTGGAATTCTAGTCTCTGTATAACACCCCTCAATAAGATTCTCTCTATGTTCGTCAAATGTATATCTTTGAAGATCTGGGATATTTGGATGTCTATATCTATAAACACCTGGGGTAAAACTTGCATCTAATTTATCAACTGATTCAACAAGATTTGTTGATTGCTTGTTTACATATCCTCTTATGTTTTCAATATATGTATCCCTTAAATCAGATCCCACAACACCTAAGTACGCCTGATTTGTTTCTTTATTCCCAATAACTACTGCAAAATTACCTCCATAAGCGAATTCTCTTCTGTTAACTCTCATATTCCATAGTGCATCGAAATACAAACTCACACTTTGACTCTCCTCTAGACACACTAATAAAACCTCGCGGCTTCTGTTATTAAAAGGGTGCCATGAGTCCGCTTGAGAAGATTCTGGATGAACTAAATTACCTGCTGCAATTGCACCAGCTCCAATAATGCTAAATATTTTTGATTTTATGCAAGTACTTCCCTTTTCTTTTCCGCGTTGTACAGGAGTATTAAGTTTTATTTCATTCTCTGATGATCGTTCCATTGGGTGAAATATATCATAGTAATACTTACTATGTCAATACCCTGTTATTCCCAGGCCAAAGTTTTTCTTTCAAGTTTTTCCATCTCTATTTTAGCCCTATCCTTAAAATAAGCCTTATCCCCTAAGTGATCTTTAATAATTTCCGCAAGATGATCCCCTGTTATTATTGCTGGGATTAAAACTAAATTTGCTCCTGCCTTGTATAAAATTTCAGCTTCAGTTGTAGTAGCTGCTCTTACAATTATCGGGACACTAATTTTTCTTGATTTCAGTTCTTCTATCAACAGAAGCCCGTCTCCTAAATCCTGTACTGTAGAAATTATCATCCTTGCATATTTTAAGTTTATCTCATCCAAAATATCCGGATCTCCTACATCTCCATATATTACATTAATCCCCTCTTCTACCAGTTTTCCAATATGGCTTGGATTAAAATCCAAAACTACATACGGAATTTTTTCAGCTTTTAAATATTTTACGAGCTCTCCCCCAACCCTGTGACCGCCTACTACAATTATATGATCCAAAAGCTCTTCGCTGAAATGCTGCTCCTCAAGTTCGTTGTGAAAATTTTTACGTTCAAAAAAACCAATTGCAGGTTTTAACAATTTGTATAAACTATTTGATTCCGCAATCATTATAGATGCAACTATCATTGATAAAACACCGGAAAGTGCAATTGCAGTGAGCGCATCCTGAGACACATACCCATTTTTTAGCCCTACTAAAATAATAATTAACGAAAACTCTGAGATGTGAGAAATAGAAATCGCAGTTTTAAACATCGTATGTTTCCTAAATCCAAATGCACCAAAAATCAAAAGAAATATCGTAGGCTTAAAAAGCAATGTGTATAAAGTAAATATAATTGTGATTGGCAAAACTTTATACAGGTTTCCAAATTGAACCTGGGTTCCCAGGTATACAAAAAACAGCGTAACAAAAAAATCCCTTAAGGGCTTTATTTTACCCTGAATCTGAAAGTGGTAAGGGCTTGAAGCAAGCGCTACGCCTGCCAGAAAAGCTCCAATCACCTCAGAAAATCCCAAAAATCTTGAGAAAGCAACATATATAAAACACCAGGCTAAAGCTGTTAGAAACAAAAGTTCCGGCTGTTTCGAAACAGCCTTAAAAACAATAGGCAAAAAGTATCTGTGTAAAAATATTACAAGCCCAAAGAGCAAAGAGGCTTTTAGGAATAATGCAATCAGTGGAAAAGCATTTTGAAAACCTAAATTAAAAATGGAGCTTCCCACTGTTAACCCAAGAAGAATTACTACTGCAAGCAAATCCTCCAGAAGCAGTATTCCTATTGCAAGTTTACCGTATAAAGCTGTTATATCTTTTTTATCCAAAAGCAGCTTGATTACCAGAATTGTTGAGGAAAAGGATAAACCAATTCCTAAATATATGGATTCTATATCATCAAATCCAAGAAGTTTTGCAACAGTTGAGCCAGCAATCGCTGTAATTAATACCTGCATAAACCCTGCAACTAAAACAGGCTTACCAACCAATTTTAACTCCCTTAAATCAAGTTCCATACCAACCAGAAATAGTACAAAAGCAATACCAATATCAGGAAGAAAATGCAAAACTTCTGATGAGTGAACATCAAAAGCAGCAGTGAGCGCGATTAAAAGTCCACCTATCAGGTAAGCTATTAAAAGCGGCAGCTTAAAACGTAACGTAACGTAACCTAGTATTGAAGCAAGCCCAAGTATTATTGCAAGTTGTGTGAAGATATTATCCATAATGCTTTCTTTAAATCCTCCGGCATCTTACTTTCAAATTCCATCCATTCACCCGAGACGGGATGTTTAAACCCTATCCGGCTAGCATGTAAAAACTGCCTCGGACACCACCGCCGGTCCAGCCGGTACATTTTTCTTCCTGCATATTTTTCATCAGAAACAACCGGATGACCTATGTATTTTAAATGTACCCTAATTTGATGCGTCCGTCCAGTATGAGGGAAACAACGAAGAAGTGTAAAGCTTCCATAATCCATCTTTTCCAGTTTTCTGATCTGAATTTTATTAAAATCTGGAAACCATACCTGATACTTGATACTTGATACTTGATACTTGCTTTTCGGTTCATACTCCGTTACCGCCTCTTTTCCCGATTCCATTACTGTAAACTTTTCTCTGTTTCCAGGGTTTCTCCCGATCGCCCCTTCAACAATCCCCCCTTTCTCAATATTTCCATGAACCAAAGCTAGATATTCCTTCTTAACTGTTCTGTCTTTAAATTGAGCTTGTAAGTTTTCAAAAGCTTCCACAGTTTTTGCTACAACTAAAAGCCCCGATGTATCTTTATCAATTCTGTGAACTATCCCTCCACGATTAATATTTATTCCGAATTCTTTTCTTAAAATTTCTTCTAGAGTATTTTCTTTTTGAGTTTTAGAGTTATCAACTACAAGCCCGGGGGGTTTTTCCAAAACCAAAATATACTGATCCTCAAATATAACTTTTATTCCCGTTGTCATTCTGAGTGTAGCGAGTGTATTCAGGATGACGCTACGTGCCATTTTTATCAAGGTATGTTTTGATCTCCGCCAAAATCTGATCAGGGTTCATTGCGGATTTTATTAAATACCCGTTTGCTCCCAGATCAAAACACTGCTTTATTACAGCATCCTGCCCGAGATTGGTTAAAACTACAATTGGACCGTTAAATTTGGACGGGGGCTTAACACGCAGATCCCGCAAAATCTGCATCCCGTCTTTTTTAGGAAGCATAATATCTAAAAGTATTAAATTATACCCGCCGGCAATTATTTTGATAAGACCAATATCACCATCCGGAGCTGCATCAACTTCATAACCTTCAGCTTGCAAAAGCTCCTGATAAAACTCCCTTAAAAACTGGTCATCTTCAATAATTAATATTTTCTTGGTGTTATCCATATGGCTTAATCTTAGAGTGTCTAGTGACAAGAGTCAAGAGTCTAGGAAGAAAAATACTTGACTCTAGACTCTAGCGACTAAGTCACTAAATCGCAACCGGTTCAAGTCCCTTTGCTTCTCCTTTTGATTTAATATGAAATTGCTCGGCATTTTCCAGAATTTGAGCTGAGGCAACCGGGAGTGAGAAGAAGAAAGTTGATCCTTTTCCGAGTCCTTCAGAATTTACCCAAATCCTCCCGTTCATTAGCTCAACAAGATTTTTTGAAATATAAAGACCGAGTCCTGTACCACCGGAAGTGGAAAGTGATTCATACGAAGAATCAAGCCTTCCAAATTTCTTAAAAAGCTTTCCCATATCTTCTTGTGAGATCCCCTGACCGTCATCTTTAATTGAAATCTCAACTACTTTGCCGTCTGTAAAAAAATTAATTGTTATTATACCTCCAGGGAATGTAAATTTTAGAGCATTTCCTATTAAATTAAGTAGGATTTGCTGAACTTTCTCAGGATCTGCAAAAGCCTGGGGAAGTTTTTGTTCTAAAATTAAAATCTTTAGCTTTTTCTCCTGGGCTTTTGCGTTAACATCCTCTACTATTTCTTTAACAAGATCCGCAAAATTAAAGGGTATCGGACTTATTTCGATTTTTCCACTCTCAATTCTTGAAAGGTTTAACATATCTGAAACCAGATTAATAAGCCGCTCTGTTGAAATTAGCGTTCTATATAAGTACCTTTTTAGTTTCTGTGAAAGCGGAATATCAGATTTATGAAGCGCCATCCAGGCATACGAACGGATTGCAGTCATAGGAGTTCTAAGTTCATGTGAAGCTACAGACACAAATTCATCTTTTAAGCTGTCGAGTTCCTTCAATTTTGTATTAGCCTGTTCCAGTTCTCTTCCTGTTATCAAAACATCCTGATAAAGTATGGCAGAATCCAGGGCGATACCAACTACTTTAATAACTCTTTCGATAATTTTTTTACGCGTATCAGTCACTTTTGATTCATTTTTCGGCAAGCTGAGTATGATAACACCAATGGTTTTTTTCCTGGAAGTTAGAGGAAATACGAGTGATATAGCAACATCACCAACATCTTGTATGTATCTTGCTTGTCCTGCTGTAACATGAGGTTTCAACACTTCATAAAGTGAATTCGTCGACCGGGACACCCTATCATGCGCTACTTGAACTGCTATATTATCGATAGTATTCAGAGGCGTTTCTAAGCCTTTAAAGTTAAACCCCAATTTCGCCACAGCTGCCTTAACCCTTTCGGTTCGGGAAATAGCAATTCTTCTTAGCATTTGTTTTTTTTCATCAATCATCAAGATTACTCCTACTTGAAAACCAAGGTCAAATGCAACAGCGTCGGAAACTTTTTGAGCTACATCCTCAACATTTGTAAAAGAAGACAAAATAATATCGTTTAATTTTTGGAGTAAATTTAAAACTTTAGTTTGTTCGCTGCTTGATCTAGTTCTGATACGAAAATAAATATCAAACAGCAGGATTAATCCAAGTACAACAAGAATGCTTAATAATATTGTATCCATTAAAATTATTATATTCCACTTTTATCTTGATTGAAATATTTTTTGAACTCTCGAGCTTATATTCTTTAATAAAACATGGTACAGCTTTTCTCTCCCTTGATAAGCTTTCAATTTTTTTGGTTCAAAAATCAGATCCGGGAAGATTGCTTTAAATCTGTTTGGGTGAATATTACCCCAGCGCACTACCTCAGGTTTGCTACCAGTTAAATCAATTATTGTTGTAGATGTAAAATGTTTAAAAAAGGGGAACCTACCAATTTTCAGGTTATCATAGACAAAAACATCAATATGGTTTCTTAGTTTGCTCAAAGCCTCCTCTTGTTGAAGAATATGATATGTGTCTTCCCCGTGAAGATTAGCAGAAGTACCGACCATAACTTTGTAGTACTGAGTTAAAAGTTTTCTATATAATACAGGAAATATATCATATTCCTCTTTACTTGCCTCTCCTGCAATCAAAACTGTTATCTCTCCTTCTCTATTTACCATAGTTGCACCTTTTGGTAACCAATCTTGAGCAATTAGAATTAACCCTACTGCTCCTATATTAAAAGCTCGATGAACCAATTTAACAGGTGTGGTTTTCAAAAGTCGGGCACAATTTACTAAAGCTTTTGTTTTATGAAGCTCGGCAACAAACGGAGCTACATCAGGAATACCAGAGATTGCAACTCCTTGAGACGCCTCCCTGCTCTTAATTTTCTTCATCCTATCAACTACACCGTCATTAGCTAAACCAACCAGGGCAAAAACTCTTCTCTCTTTTTTACCGTACGGGATTACAACCAGCTTATTTTGCAAGATATGAGAAATTATTTCGTCAATATTATCTTTGTGGGCGTTGATAACTTTGGCGCTAGAGACAAAGTCAGTATCCATTAAATAAATTTTAACGCTTTTTGAGAAGAATATGCCAGAGTTTACGATATTTATGATCCACTGATTCACTGTGAAGAGGGTGAAGGATTTCAACCATTTCCAGAATTTCAAAGTTTTTTTTAAACTCTGACCTAACCTCTTTTTCTTTAGGAAAGTAAAAATAAGAATTTATCAAGTGAGCTACCTTTTGCTTGTCTCCCTTATAATTTTTATCTGAAAATATTATTCCTCTTTCATTAATTTTGTTTATTGGATATCCATAAAAATCAATGTCATTTCCGGAAAAAGTTACAATGAGGAGTGGAGCTCCTTTTTTTAATACCCGATGTACTGATCTAATATATTTTGGCCAATCTTCTCTGACAATATGAAGGAAAGATAAATAATCGTGGGCACCATCAAAGGTTTTATCTTTAAAAGGCAAGTCTAAAATATCTGCTTTCAGAATTCTCATTGTTGAATCCAAAATTCTCCTTCTGGCTAATTTTCTAGCTTCTTTCAGGGGTTTATCAATATTATCTACACCTGTTATATGGATAGAAAAAGATCGTAATTTATCTGTTTTCTCACCCGCACCGCAACCTAAATCAAGTATTCTAGGTTTCATTGATCTTCCATTTGAAAGACTTATCAAATTTGTAGTTAAATGAGATAAAAAAAGCGGAGTTAGAGATGAAAGAGGATGTTTTCGCCATGATACTGGATCATTTTCAGAATAAGCTCTTTCAAGCTGATCAGCCTGATCCTTATATGTTTTTGTTAATCTTCCAATTTCTTTATCAAATTCTTCCTCCGTTAGAGGATACAAATTTTTGACCATATTTAAATATCATAACATATTTTTTACAGAAAAATCAAACACTATGGGATGATATAATTTAATTCTTTCGCACAGTTGCAAAATCAGCAAGTTCTGAAAGAAGGTTTTGGTATTTTGGATCCAGAGTAAGTTTTGGTATAAACTTTTTTCCATCATCCACATACTTCCCGGATAATCTTTTAGAATAATCCAGGGAACTTGAGCTCCTGATTATTTTTCGTACCCTTTCCATATCCTTTTCCGACAAATTTTGATTTCCAAAGGCATATTTTAAAAATTTTAAATCCTCACCTTTTGCATTTTCGAATGCTTTAACAATTAATATGGTTACCTTGGATTCCCTAATGTCAGAATCCACCGGCTTACCTAATTCTTCTTCTGTTGAAAACATACCCAACTCATCATCTCTTAGTTGAAACGCTATGCCAATTGGAATTCCAAAATCTTTAATAGCTTTTAGACTTTTTTCGTCTGCTCCAGCCAAAATTGCTCCCAATGAAATTGGTCCGGAAATAGTATATTCGGCTGTTTTATACCTGTGAACACGTAAGACATCCTCTTCGGAAAAAATTTTCTTTTTATATGAAATATCTAAAGCTTGCCCTATTCCTGTTTCCATTAAAAAAAGGCTCAAGAATTGAGTTGCTTTTGAAAGCCGATCCCGGGGTAAATTCAAATTGTTTAAAAGATAACTGGCCAAAAAAAGTCCTTCGTCACCAATATTTATGGCCATTGAGGCACCGTAATGATTCATCCTGTCCTTTAGTTCCATATCCAATGTGTCTTTATCCACACCGGATATGTGTGCTGAATATTTTTTGTGCATGGTGGGCTTTCCACGGCGGAGGTCATCCTGATCCATAAAATCATCATGAATAAGAAGCGAGGCGTGAATTATTTCAATTACCAGTGAAGCCAGCAAACCAGTTTTATGGTCTTTGCCGCCAAACATTTCATAACCCAGTAAAACCTCACAACCCCTAAGTTTTTTTCCACCTTCCAGAAAATCTTTAAAATCATCAATCATTGCTCCGGCAATTGGTGCAATTTTTATTACTTCTTTTTTTTGATCAGAAAAAAATTTATCTATGACAGGTTGGATATTGTGGTTATATTCTTCAAGGTATTTTAAAAAAGTTTGCATAGAAAAACAAAAAAATCTAATAAACTACATCGTTGAAAATTATTTTCTTAAGAGTAATGCTAACCCCTCAATTATATTATTTACTTCCGAAATTGGCTCTTTGATTTCTACACCAGCCTCCCGAATTGCCCTAATCAAATGATATCTATATTCAAAAAACTCGTCATTTTTTTCATCCGATTCATCATCCCAAGGTTCAGAAGAAGGTAGTAAACCTGCTTTACTTCTAAAAGCATTCACAATTTCCCAATTACCCCATCCAGGATTACTTGGAATTCCACCGTCTAGCCATAGTAAACTTCGAACTTCCTGCCTCAATATAAGATATGGACTTCTGGGATCGACTAGCCCAGCAGTTTGGTAAACCTCCCCAGATCCTGAATAATCTTTAGGATTTCTGATATATTTACCCGATTTATCACCAAATCGTTCATGCATAACAGTATAATTAAATCATATCTTGATTAAAAAGTCAACTATAGGATCTACTTGCATATTTTAAGCTTATGCGTACATTCTAGGTGGAAGTGCAGCAGTTAATCAAGTAAGTACCTCTAACATTATCTCATATGGTGTCAAATATCCAAGGCATTTTCTGGGAGTTGAATTCAATCTGTACTCCAGTTCCTTAATCTC
>Ga0209542_10003870_pt1 | contig 31511 bp, 26 predicted proteins | sample RifCSPhighO2_01_FD_184028 | JGI IMG/M metagenome (GOLD analysis project Ga0209542, IMG submission 184028) | Soil microbial communities from Rifle, Colorado - Rifle CSP2_plank highO2_0.1 (SPAdes) (version 2) | ecosystem: Environmental > Terrestrial > Deep subsurface > Rock core/Sediment ... | reverse complement strand
CCCAAAGGGGAGATTTAAAATATTTACCGACGAGATGAGACAAATCATCGACGAGTGAGTTCATTGGAGTTATCGCTTGTCCCATAAACTTTTCACAAAAACTTTTTCTCTTGTTTTCCTGTTACGCATAAACATCTCCATTTGCAAACTTTACTAATTATAATCCAAAATGTTCAATTGTCAAGAGATAAAAGATAAACAAATTTGGGATAGTTTTGTAACATCCCAGCCAAGCCACACATTTCTGCACTCTTGGAACTGGGGTCAATTTAACGCCGAAATGGGAGATAGGGTCTGGCGATTGGGCGTGTACAATGTTGATAAAATTCTTGTTGCCGCCGCTTTAGTTGTCAAAGTCCACGCGAGAAGGGGCGACTTTATATTTATTCCCCATGGACCCATAACCAATCAGGCACTTAGCGCCGGAGATTTGAAAACCGCATTCGAAACCCTTCTGAAAGAAATAACGCGCGTATCAAGGGAGGAAAAAGCCAGTTTTATCCGAATAAGTCCGCTTCTTGAAAAAAACCAAGAAAACAAAAAATTATTCAAAGATCTCGGCTTTCGGCCGGCGCCTATACATATGCACGCCGAGATCACCTGGACTCTCAACCTTGCTCTTACGGAAAATGAACTTTTTTCGAAAATGAGAAAAACCACAAGAAATCTTATAAGACGCGCGGAAAGAGACGGAGTAAAAATCGTAACCGGAACATCAGATGAAGAATTTGAATCTTTCCAAAAACTGTACGCGGAAACATCGAGGAGGCATACCTTTACCCCGTTCTCCCATAGGTATCTTGAGACCCAGATAAGCGCCTTTCAAAAAGACGGCTCTGTTGAAATTTTCAATGCGTGCTACAATAATCAGACTATTGCTTCCGCTATAGTGGTCTTTTATGGAAAAAGCGCGTATTACCACCACGGAGCGAGCACGCCTTCAAAAATCCCCGCCGCTTATTTGCTCCAATGGGAAGCGATAAGAGAAGCCAAACGCCGAGGGCATGAATTTTACAATTTTTGGGGCGTAATTCCGGAAAACGCGCCTAAAAACCATCCCTGGGCTGGAATTACTTTATTTAAGAAAGGTTTCGGAGGATTCCAAACGGATTATATACACGCGCAGGATCTGCCGCTTTCTTGGAAGTATTGGATAAACTGGGGTATAGAAACGATTCGAAAGCGAAGGCGAAATTTGTAAAACTAATGATAAAATATTACGCCGACTACGGCACGAATCCGAAAATACTTGGGAGGGGGGATCGAGTTAAGCGCAAAGATGAAGGTGCTACTCTTTTTCCTTCCTCAAAACTCAAGTTTGGTTCCCGACAAATTTTTATTCCGGAAAAAAATATTTTTGATTTAGTAACGCCAACATATTTCAGCTTACTTGAAAATCTTGTGCCCGGATCAGATCTAATGGATAAATTCCTAAGGGAAAGAACCAAGATAGAAAGAGGGGTATGGGTTTACTATCCAAAAAATAACGATCTAGTAAAATTTGCGCCAGAATACTGGCATAGAACCGCGCTTGTTATGCGAAATTCCACATTACTAAGGGACCAGCAAATGAAATTAAGCTGGCTGGAAATACGGAAAAAATTTGAAAGCACCGTAATAAGCATCGCTGGTTGCAGTGTGGGCAGTAATATAGCATACGCCATAGCCGGAGATATACGACCGAAACATATGAAGATTGCGGACTATAAACAATATAACATAAGTAACGCAAATAGAGCTCGGATACACTATTCAGAATTCGGTGAAAACAAAGCGCGGGTTGTAGCCGAAAACATCCATTCAAACGACCCTTTCATGGGAATATCAGTTTTTGACGAAGGTATAAACAAGAATAATGTACATGATTTCATAATGGGAAACAAAAGAGCGAAAGATCCCCCCTCTGATGTAATAATAGAGGAAGTGGACGATCCCGATGTTAAAATACTTATAAGGGAAATAGCCCGCGAAAACCGAATACCGGTAATAATGGGTACGGATATTGGTTCTGTAGCGCAAATAGACCTTAGCGTATTCCACAAAAACGAAAACCTTCCTCTGACCACCTGCGGAATGTCGGATATGGATTTATATCAAAAACGAGATTTATGGAAAGCTGACTTAGCGAGTCGCGATAAATTCCTAGATTTTGCGTTCGCGCTTGTGGGTAAAAACTACGAAATGAGCCCAGAGTTCGCTAATATAGTGAACAAAAGTGAACCGGACTTATTTGCCGGCACTCCGCAACTTGGCTCAACCGCTATGATAGTTGGCGGGTTAGTCGCGGAAATCACCGCTAGACTTATCCTTGGTTTCGCATTGCCCGAAAGGATGATTTTTAATAAGATAACAGGCGAGGGTTGGGCTGAAGGAAAAATTTTATAAAATAACTGAATAATTCTATGAATAAAGCGAAGAAAAACAGCAACTATGACGCATGGGGCATCGAACGACTCAAACTGCCTAACGCCGATATTGAAAAAATTTATAGGAATATTGTGGGATGGACCATACTTGCCCCAAGCTCCCACAATAGCCAGCCATGGAAATTCAAAATACATATTGGCGCGAAAAGCGATTCTATTTCCATACTAATTGATAAATCGAGGATTCTTCGCGAATCTGACAAATATTCGCGGCAGACATTCATAAGCTTGGGATGCGCTTTAGCGAATCTTACGAACGCGGCTGACTACTACGGGCTCCACTACACTGTAAAGATACCCGTCAATAGCTCTAAAGGTGATGAGAGTGTAATTATAAGTATCAGCAAAAAAGACGCGAAAATCAACAATCGTTTCAGAAAAATTTTGGACTCCATGAAAACCAGGACGATGAATAGAGGAAATTATCTAGACAAAGCCATACCGAAAATCGTATTGCGAAAATTTTATAATATCGCGGAAAACGGCGGGCTTCGCCTTACTGCGATAATGGATCAGCGCACAAAAAATTTAATATCAGAACTTCAATTTCAGGCGGATTTATACGCTATCGCTGACACAAAATTCCGCAAAGAGCTGGCCAGATTCATACTATCCGACAAAAGCGACGAATTTATCGGGATGCCAGCAAAAACTATTAAATTAAGTGAAGAAATGGGAATATACATAAGCAAAAAACTTTCAGAAAAACTATTCGACGCCGACATATCATCCGGCTTTGCCGCTTCAAACCGTGACGCAATGCGAAATTCCCCGGGAATCTTTGTTATTTCTTCACCGAAAGATTCTGTTTTATCATGGATAAAAGCCGGACAAATTTTTGAAAATATTGCGCTTATCGCCGAACAAAATGGACTCGCTATCTCCGTATACGCGGCTATAATAGAATCCATGCGCGATAAAATATTTCAAAAAAATTTCTTCAATATAACTTCCGATACCCAAAAGGTGCCGCTTGTTCTATTTAGGGCAGGCTACAGTAAGCAGTCATACCCCCATTCACCAAGGATACCTTCCGATTTATTGACGCAATACTCAAAGGATTGATTGATTTTAATATTACGATTACTATATCCGTATTCCAAAACGATATTTCGATATACGGTACATTGAAAATAATAGAGAGGAGGGGAAATGACACCACCAAACATAAACTACTGGGATCTACCCGAACCCGAAGGAATATACTGGATAAATTCCGCAAAATTCGAAGTGTTTAAGGTCAAGGATCTGTATTCTGGTTTTACTGATAATGAACTCACGAGAATTCTGAAACTCTCGCGAGGCGCTTATCTTGTGTATGGACACCGTCCCGAGATAGACCAGTATGATCAGAAAGCGGCTATATATCTAGTAAGGGTTTCGTACACCGCAAAGATAGAAGATAATGAATATCTAGAGGAAGAATGGATAAGTCTTAGATTTGTCCCTGGAAGCGGAAACCCTTGCGGAACCGGAGATCTTGAACTTTTTGCATACGATAACACTCCTTTATCAAAAATTTTTCACAGAAAATTTTCCAGTGAGTATCCGAAATACATGGACTCTGTCATATCGAGTTCTCGACTATGCGGAATAGTCCCGGTGACAAAAAGCGCATTACCAGGCATGGCGATAAATCAATCCAGGCACAGCCATACCGGCGTGTGTTTCGCTCTGATAAACAAGCACTTCTGGCAAGATTGCGTCGCGAAAAACATCCCTTACCGTTTTTTAGCGGGAATAATATATGAAAGGGTTATACAGAAATCCTTGACTGTTGCCGCTGGCAATGTGAATTACGCTCCTGCTTTTACCCACGCCCATATATTTTTAGGGCTAAACTCAAAGGTGAAGGTGAATAGAGAAAAATATCCGCATTATGTTTACAAATATCCGGGATATTTCCTTGATATGAATCAGGTTGTTGAAACCGTAAGACAACTTCTGTTAAATGGCATCTTGACAATTTCTTCGCTCCAATACTACCTGGGTATTTTATCCGTCGAAGAATTATCCGCAAAAAATAAAAGCGTGATATCGGGTATGGGAAAAATGCTATGGGGAAAGGGCAAGCTATATCGCGCGCATATAACCAGAGAAGAGTTACGAAATGTTATTAACGAAAATGTTCAGGACGGACCAAGCTTGTTTATTACAGATGTTGGGGAAAGAATTGTAAGCGTAAACCAAATGCTAAACGCCCTAAAATGATAATTCATTAGATCTTCCAATGCACGAACCAAGTTTCGTGCATTTTTACTTGTCTGCTATAATATAATAGAGCATTTGCTCCTAATATGAATATTTCTATTCTCCTTATTAATCCATATATTCTATTATTCTATGGGTAATTTTGAAATCTGGCTGGACATTGTTTCCTTTATAGCAATTGGCTATTTGGGAATTTTAGTTTACACAAAAAATACAAAAAATTGGACGAACCGTCTCTTTGGACTCCTTGCCTTGGTCCTAAATATTTACATAATTATTAACTACATATCTCTGCACCCGCCTATACAAACAGGACTCTCGCAATTATTTTGGATAAGAGCCGTTATGTTCATTTCGTCATTTATAGGTCCTATACTTTTTGTACTTTCTTACAATTTTCCAAATGCAAAAATCTACCTGCCCAAAAAAATTCTAATTTCTCTTATTACGATAGCGAGCGCGTCAATAATTTCTTCAATAACTCCACTTGTTTTCAAATCGCTCGAGTTTAGGGATGGAGAACCAGTACCCCAACCAGGCATTGGCATTTTCATATTTATCCTCGATTTTCTAGGCCTTGTCATAGCAAGTATAGTGGTGCTATTTCTTAAATACAAAAACGCCAGCGGCACTGAAAAAATAAGACATTTATACCTTTTAATCGGCGTATCCGTGTCATTTATTTTTATGGCGATATTTACATTACTCTTGGTGCTCGTTTTCAAAACTTCAACCGGGGTATTCGCGGGTCCTATAATTCCGCTTGTCCTTGTTGGTCTTATGTTCTACGCCATAACAAAGCATAACCTTTTCAATATAAGAATCCTGGCGACGGAATTATTTACCTTGCTGATATGGATAATTTTTTCAGTAAACACTTTTACATCAAAAGGTTTTAACGAGTACCTATTCAATATATTACTGCTCATACTACTGATACTCTTTGGCTTATTTCTCATTAGAGGAACTGTACGAGAAATCAAAGAACTAGAACGGCTATCTGCCGCAAAATCTGAATTTGTATCCATAGCTTCTCATCAGCTTAGAACGCCGCTTACTGCCATAAAGGGCTTTCTGTCACTAATAAAAGAGGGGACAGGCAACCAAGACGAAAGGCGGGATTGGCTGGATAAGGCCTATCAGAGCAACGAAAGGTTAATACGATTAGTCAACGACCTTTTGAATATCTCGAGGATAGAGAGGGGTAAACTGAATTACGATTTCAAACCCACCAATCTCGAAAAACTTATCGAGGATTTAGTTTCGGAGCTAAGTATCCCTGCGAAAAAAAAGAATATCAAGCTAAAATGGGACGCGCCGAGTGAACCAATTCCCCCCATAACAGCGGATGTGGAAAAACTTCGCCAAGTTGTTTTGAATATAGTTGATAACTCCATTAACTACACGCAACAGGGAACAGTCACAATAAGGATTGTTTATCTTGCCCATCTTAACCGAATTCAAATAATTATTAAAGATACGGGCGTAGGGATGACAAAGGAAGATCTCAACAACTTGTTTAATGTATTTTCGCGGGGCAAAAATGTCAGCAAAACTCATGTTGAAGGCCTTGGGCTTGGTCTCTATCTAGCGGGTAAAATAGTCCAAGCCCATCAAGGAAAAATCTGGGCCACTAGCGAGGGATACAACAAGGGAAGCACTTTTTATATAGAACTGCCGGTAGAGTAAGATTACTAACTTGCATAAATTCATAAATATGCTATAATATACCCAAACGGTATTGCCTGAGAAATTAGGCAAAATGGAGGACTGTTTTGCAAGAAGACCCGCTACCACCTCCCATACGAACAACGCGTGTGCGGCAGACTTACTGGCCCGCGTTGCGATCGATAAGTTGCTTTAGTAAGGGTACTGCCAATTATAAACTGGCGTCACGCGCTAGGTGTCCTGGCATTAAGATAGGAATTGCCAGATTTTTGTGCGGTCATCTTGAAATTCGGATCGATAAGCCGCTTCTTTGCTCCTTAGCGAAAATTAGAAAACCCGTAAGAGATGTTTTAATCATGTCCGAAGAGGAAACTGAACCAATTGTTGCTTTGCAAGATGCAAAAGTTCCTTTAGGTTGGGGCTTATTTGGACTATGCATCAATTCTGGTTCAAATGCACAAACTACTATAATTATTTGCTTTACACGCCATTATCTGAAAGCTTTCCAGGGCTACTCTACGGAAACAGATGCAGATGTAAAGCGCGTGCGACTTGCCGCTGAAAAAATGTTCAAGCATAAAATCCTTGAAACACTAGCCCATGAAGCACGGCACGCGACGCAACGAGAACATAAGTATTTTGATGCGATTTTGAAGCCGTTTGAGTGGCTATATTCCAAAATCACAAAAAAACTGATGCGCTTTGCTATTGCCGTATACTTTAGTATTATTTCGGCTCGTGTGTTGATGCGGTTTTTAATGCCAGGTGATATGAATACTTTTGCGATAGCCGCGCTATCCGCAATTCCAGTCATGGTTTTTTTACTTGGGATAATACTAATGGGTTTGGGGCATCACTTTCACAGCGCTAATCGACGAGAAAGAGACGCTCAAAAATTTGGGAAAAAAATGTCGACCGATCCACGATGGCAAGGGGTAGTGGATATTCGTATGCGGCATATCCCAACTGGATACCTAGCGTAAAAAGGTCTGGGGTAGAAATACCTTAGACCTTTTCAATTTATTAAATTAATCTATGAGTTTTTTAATTTATTCCCGCTGTGGAATTTTTTATGCGCTTCTCGAAGTTCCTTATTTGTAACATGGGTATAAATTTGGGTTGTAACTATATTTTTATGCCCCAATAATTCCTGAATTATTCTCAAATCCACACCCTGACTTAAAAGATCCGTCGCGTATGTGTGGCGAAGAACATGGGGGGTTATGGAGTGGGGGAGACCGGCCCTTAGAGCGTAATACTTCACGACGCGTTCTATGCTTCGTGCGGTTATGCGTTTCGAATCTTCCCCTGAATGGCCTCTGTTTTGGCGCGCGAAAAGGGACTTATCGTCGTCTGCTCTGCTGGACAAATATTTACCGATCCAGTCGAGGCATCTTCGGGAAAAATAAACAGTACGCGCGCGGCCGCCTTTTCCAATAATTTGAATCTCTATACCGTCGTTATTTTCTGTATTTCCTAAGTCACTAATATTAAGCGACACTAATTCAGCGATCCTCAAACCCGTGCTGAAGAATGTTTCCAATATCGCCCTGTCTCTCAATCCTTTTGTATTCGATATATTGGGCGAAAGAAGCAATTTTTCCAGCTGTTCCAGCGATAAAAATCTTACATTATGATCTTTGGAATCTTTTGGAAGTTTAATTTTATCGGGAGGTAAAGATTTTATGTCCTTATCAACAAAATATGAAAGCAAACCTCTTAAAGCTATAAGATAATATGATTGCGTTGACTTGCTTAAAAACTCATTTGTTTGAGGGTGCCTTTTTCGGGATAGATGTATCCGGTAATCCCATATATGTTCGGCTGTCAGATCCTTCGGGGTTAGAGTTGTTAATTTTTGCGCATCTAACCATGCCTCAAACTGCCTCAAAAACTGCGCGTAATTTTTGACGCTTATAGGGGAGAGTCCCTTTTCGATTTCACAGTATTCAAGGAAGTCGGTGATGTATTTCTTGATAGGTTTCATATGCGGGTTAAAAAAATAAAATTGATGACAAGAAAACCCAGGAAACGATTAAAAATCAAGTACCTTAAAAAACAAACTTTCTATCTAGGTTAAGCGACAATCAGGCGATAGCTGTTTGCCGCTTAACCCGGCCTACCTTAAACGACATTAGATAAACACTCTTTATGTTATTTAACTTTTTAGATAATGATGGGGGAGAGATAGCTATTTAAAAATCGTTTTAATCATATCTAATGTCGTTTAAGGTATATTATGCGACTCTATTTATACTATACAGTATTAGAAGCGATAAAGTTATCCACAACTCCCCTTGCGGACAAATTTTTTATCCGCAAACTTCTTTACGGCAAATAATCAAACGGGTTTAGCGTTCCGCCTATGGGTAATGTCCCCGATATTGTGCTTGGCTTTGTGTTGAAGGTAAAGGGAGCGTAAACCGTGAAGTGAATATGCGATCCCGTGGATATGCCCGTAGAACCCATATACCCTATCACATCTCCCCTACTCACCTCCTTACCCGCGCTTACCGTTTGCAGGGATAAATGCGCGTACAAAGTAACCAAACTATTGTCATGTTCTATGGCAATCCACTTTCCATACGCGTATGGGGCGTTGTAAACCGCCAATACTTTACCGTCTCTTGCCGCTTTAATCGAAGTGCCATAAGGAGCCGCGATGTCGATGCCGTTATGGAAGCATGTAGGATAATACTTTGAATTCTTAGCGAATTCCGTACACCCGTAACCTTGCGTGAGCGTCCCCTCTGCCGGCCATGAAAGCACTCCGGGAGCCGCTATCGGGAGTTTGGTTTTATCTATTGCTTCTCGAAGTTTCTCCTCGAGTTCGAAGATTTGGCGCTGAATGTCTTCTTGCTTTCCGCGCGTGTCGTCGAGAAGCGACTTAAACTTCGCCTCTTCGTTTTTAGTGGATACGAGAACCGTTTCTTTTTCCTGCCGCTGTGATTCAAGAATCAAGTTTCTTGCTTCGAGTTCTTCTTTGAGTAAGTTTAATTGCTTTCGGTGCGCGTCGAGTTCAATTTTTTCCTCCTCAAGTTTTTCTTTTAGATCTTTCACCCTCTGCAACTTGTCGCTTAAATCATTCTGCAATAAATATCTGTATTGAACTTGATTAAAAAAATCTGAAAAATGTTCGTACTGAAACATCAATTCCATGATTTCTTCGTCGCTACTCTGATAGATTTCCCTTAGGGTAGCACCTATGAACTCTTTCGTGCGCTCTATCTCGCGCGTTCGCGTTTCGATCTCTATCTCCGTCTGCTTGATTCTTAAATTTGCATCCTCTATCGCCTCTTTATTTCTTTCGATATCCGCCTCAAGCATCTCCATCTTAGAATTGTAATCAAAAATCAAATCCTGCAAACTTCTAGCTTCCGCTCTTTTTTCACTCACAGCTCCCACATATGTCTTTTCGATTTCCTTAAGTTCTTGTATTGCCCTTTCCTTTTCGTCTATTTGGGTTTTAAGATCATTAATCGCGTCCTCCTCTTCAACTGCTATAGCGTGGAGAGGAAAACCTAAAATTGACAAAAATAAAATTCCCGTGATTGAAAAACTTATAAAAAAATGCAATAATACACCCAGTTTCATCTCGAAATTACAAGGTTAAAAATAATGCAGGATAGCATAGCTACCCTACTCAAGCATAATCATACCTTCGCGCAAACGCCGGAGGCTTTTTTCTTTTCCCAGAATTTCCATGATTTCAAACGGCCCGGGAGAATTTTTTAACCCCGAAAGCGCTACCCGCAAAGGCCACAGAGTGCGACCCCTGTCGATCTTGCCGTTTGTACCAACCCACGCCTCGGCTTTGGGCATCACTATTTTCTCCAAATTTTCTTTTGTGAAATTTTCTTCCAAGATATCCGCCAGTAAATTTGAAGTACTATTTAATGATTCCGCCACCTCCTCGTTCCCCATGTCCCTCCATCTCAACAACTCCGCGTCATACTCCAGTTTATCGCGCATAAATAACGCGGCGCCTTCGCATATATCGCTCAATCTTTTCATCCTCGGCTGTTCCAACGCGATGATTTTATCAAGCCATTCAAACTCCGCGTTTTGAAAAGCGTATCCACAGCTAATCAAAAACGGCAGACATAATTTCCTTAACTTATCTATCGGCACACCCCTTATATATTCTCCGTTCATCCAATTCAGCTTGTCTATGTTGAATATAGCTCCGGATTTCTGGACATCTTTCAACGAAAATTCTTTTATTATTTCTTCTTTGAGCAATATCTCTGTATTTCCTTTTGGGCTCAAGCCAAGTATCGCTAAAAAATTAAACATCGCTTCCGGCAAATAGCCCATGTCCTTATATTCAAAAAGTGCTGTCGCCCCGTGTCTCTTGCTTAATTTTGACCTGTCAGTACCAAGTATCATTGGAAGATGCGCGTACTCCGGAGGCCTTATTTTCAAAGCGTCGAACATTAAAATTTGCTTGGGAGTATTTGAAATGTGATCCTCCCCTCTTATCACATGGCTTATCTTCATTTCCCAGTCGTCAATAACCGCCGCGAGGTTATAAAGCGGAGTTTGTTCGTCTTTTGCTATCACAAAATCTCCCATCAAATTAGCGTCAAATCCTATATCTCCGCGAATTAAATCGCTAAACATGATTTTCCCGCCCGGATTTTGAAACCTTATCACTCCCCCATCTAAAGGTTTGGAGTTTCGGGAACAAATATGCCTTGGCGCTTCATTCTTTTCTATCTGTTCCGTTTTTTCGCTTTCGAGATCCGCGTTTGTGTGATAGCACCACAAGGCGTTGCCGGAATCCAGCAAACTCTTTATGTACTTCCCGTATATCTCTCCCCTTTCACTTTGCCGGTATGGTCCGTAATTGCCCTTGTAGATTCCTGATTTCTCGCCAGGGCCCTCATCCCAATTCAACCCAAGCCAGTTAAGTCCCTTAAGTATGCTCTCTTCGTACTCCGGCTTTGATCTCTCTCGATCCGTGTCTTCTATGCGCAAAACAAAAACGCCGTTACTTTTCTTCGCGAATAGCCAATTAAAAAGCGCGGTACGGGCAGTACCCACATGCATTTGCCCTGTTGGTGATGGCGCGATTCGAACTCTAATCATAGTTGGGCGGGTGTAGGCTAGTTTTTTGGCCCACAAATCTCACATATAAACCTAGCTCTGACGACCTAATGCTAAAACGGCTTTTGCTATTTTTTCAGCGGCATCCAGCTTGGCAAAATTCAACGCGGCAATCTTCATATCCTCCAGCTTCTTGGCATCGGATAAAATCGAATCAATTGAATTCAAAAATATATGGGGCTTCAGATTCTCGTCCTCCAAAACTATTCCAGCTCCCGTGTCCGCGTAAACGAAAGCGTTTTTCTCCTGGTGACTGCTGGCCCCGCCATTATAAGGTATGAGTATGCTCGGCTTTCCGAAACTGGCGATTTCAAATATCGCTCCCGAACCTGCCCGTGAAACAATCAGATCCGCGGACGCATACGCGCTCGCAAGCTCTGGTTCCGTCATCAATCCGTAAACATGATAAAAATTTCTCTCTTCGATATTATGAATCTGCAATAAAGCTCCTTTTTTCATATCCTGCTCCCTGCTCCTTCCGCACTGGTGCACAATTTCATACTTCTTTGCCAAATCAGGCATGGAAATGAGAATCAAATCATTTATCTGCTCCGACCCCTGGCTTCCTCCGAATACGACAATCACGGGCCGCGAGGATTTCATGCCCAATACCTCCCTTGCATTCTGCGGGATGTTTAAAAACAACTCATTTCTTATGGGATTTCCCGTCAAAAATGTTTTTCCCTTCGGAAAAAACGCAACGCTTTCCTCGAAAGAAACTAAGATGAACTTCGCGAACCTGCACAACATTTTATTTGCCAGTCCCGGCGCCGCATCCGACTCATGGATTATTACGGGAATCCTAAACATCCACCCCACCAAAACAGGCAAAACGCTTCCGTACCCGCCTTTTGCAAAAATCACATCCGGCATAAACCAAAAAATATGCCAATAGGTCTGAATAAATCCTACCGGAAACTTAAAAACATCGAGCAAATTGAATATTGAAAAGTACCTCCTGAATTTTCCCGAAAATACTATGCGCGTACGCACGCCTTCTTTCCTGAATACGCCGTTCGAAAAAAAATCGGGTCCCATAAAAAGAAACTCGGCTTCGCCGTTTGAAATCTCAAGTATTTTTCTGTAAACGGCCACCAGCGGAAATACATGTCCTCCGCTTCCGCCTCCGGCTAAAAGTATGCGCAAAATTGGATTTCCTTCTTCGCCGATATTCTCGATGAGAATATAAGCTTCGGAAGAATATAGCAATATCGAACTGTAGAATTACAAATATTGAATAAAAACGACCTTCTATCCGCGTAACATTTCAATCACATTACTTTTACCACAAAATTTAATGCTTTGAAATATTAACGAGGATTCCCATTCCTGCCAGTGTTGTTACCATAGCAGATCCTCCGTAACTTATAAAAGGCAATGGTATTCCAGTAAGCGGCATAAGACCTAACATAGAGCCGATGTTTACAAATGCCTGGGTAGTTATCCAAAAAACTATGCCGCACGCAACTAATTTGCCGAATCTGTCGTCAGCGTTCCTTGCCACTTTCAAACCCCTAAACGCGAAGAAAAGAAATAGGCATATAAGCAAAACAGCGCCTACAAACCCCAATTCTTCGGCCCATATCGCGAATATTGAATCCTTCATCGGTTCCGGCAAAAAATGATACTTCTGCAAACTTTTACCCACTCCGACGCCCAATATTCCACCGGAACCCACCGCCAAAAGCGCCTGATTTATCTGGTAACTTATGCCTTGGGGGTCTTCGGATGGATTAAGGAATGATGTTAGCCTCTGCATCCGGTAAGGAGCGAGTTTTATAAGAATAGCCAGTAATCCCAGACCAACGGGAATCAACGCGCCTATTTGAAATAAATTTGCCCCAGCCACAAAGTACATAAGCGCGGATGTCATCATTATAACTCCAAGCGTTCCTACATCCGGCTGTAGTATTATCAAAATTCCAACTAAACCCGAAATTAACAGGAACGGGATAAACCCCTGGCTCCATTTGCCGATCACATTTTTTCTACCGCTAAAAAACGCCGCTAAATATATTATGAAACCCAGCTTGAGAAATTCCGATGGCTGTAAAGATACCCCCAGAACATTTATCCACCTCCTGGCTCCTCCGGTTTTTATAGAAACTTCCGGTATAAAAACCAGTATCAACAAAAATACGCATAGAATAAACAAAGGCAAGGCCAATGTCTTCCACTTCGTGTAATTTATGCTGTAAGTTACCACAGCCGCAAAAAGTCCCACAGCCAAGCCAAATGTAATCTGGTGCGTAAAATACGAATAGACATTGCCGAAATCTTTCTGGCTTTCAATACTAGAAGAAGAAAGCAACGCAACCATACCGGCAATCAGCAAACTTCCAATCGCAAATATCAAAAAATAATCTGGCCTTTTTTTCGACGGCACTGCGAATAAGCGTTAGATTCTGGATATTGGGCGTCAGATTAACCCCGACGAAACCTAAAACCGAAAAACCCAAAAAACTAAAGCAAATTTACGCTTTGCGAAGCACCTTACCGTGTCTCTTCTTTTGGAACTTGCCATTCCTAAGGGCCAGTCCTCCGTTCACAAAAACATAATCCACGCCCTCTGAATACTTGAATGGATCTCTAAAGGTGGCCCTATCGCTTATTTTTTCCGGATCAAAAATAATAATATCCGCGAAATACCCTTTTTTTAATTGGCCCCTTTTGGCAAGTCCTATTTTTTCCGCGGGAAAAGATGTTATCTTCCTTATGCCCTCTTCCCAACTCAATAATTGTTTATTACGCACAAAATCGCCCAAAAATTTCGTAAACGCGCCGAAACTTCTGGGATGAACAAGCATACCCGATTTGCCGTCTTTCATGCTGTATCCGGCGCCATCCGACGCTATAATACTATGCTTGTTTGAAATCGCATTTTCAACATTAATGTCATCTATCGAGGGAATGAAGCCGATAATTCTATCGTTTGAAGCTATGAGTATGTTAAGCAGGGCGTCTGTAACAGAACACTCGCTTGCCCTCGCTACTTCGCTGATTGATCTGCCCGTGTTTATATTTGATACTCCGCCTTTGGCAATTATTATATCCTTTATTGAGTCCTCCTTGCCCTTCATCTCCTCTACAATCCTTTCCCGTATGTACTTATTCTTTAGCCGCATTAAAACCTTTGCCTTGCCGTCCGATGAAACCCAATCGGGTAAAAGCAGATAAAGAACCGTCGCGGTACTGCTGTACGGATAAACATCAAAGTTGATGTCCGCTCCGGAACTATTTGCCGAATCTATCATTTCGAGCGCATTTTTGAATTGTCCCCAAAAATTTTTTCCCGCTGACTTGAAATGATACACATGACACGGCAATTCCGCTTCCCTTGAAAGCGAAATAACTTCGTTTACCGAAACCAACAAATTCTCCCCTTCATCCCTTAAATGAGTCGCGTAGAAACAGTTTTTATTCTTAAGAAGTTTAGCCAGAACAACCAGCTCATTAAACAAAGCAACTTTTTCGTGAGAATAGGCAAGTCCCGTGGACATACCGAAAGAACCTTCCGATATGGATCTTTCCAAAAGATACTCCATTTTCTTCATCTCCTCCGGCGAAAGAGGCCCGAAACTATCCCCGACAAGGCCGCGCCGCAATGTGCCGTGACCAGTCATTGTCCCAAAATTTATAGCTATATCCCTTGATTCTATTTCCGCCAAAAACTCCCCCGTTGTAACCCAGTTAATATTAAGTCCGCTTATATTCTGCCACTTCTGTATGGCGAGAATCGCCTCTTTACTTGCGAGCGGAGCCAAAGACGCGCCGCATATTCCTCCGATTATCGTAGTTACCCCCTGCTTCACTAAACTGCTCAAAGAGGGGCGCAAAATTATTGAAAAAAAAGTATCGGAACGATTAGCTATGTCAATGAATCCCGGGGTCACGAATTTTCCGGTCGCGTCCAGAACATTCTCGCCCCTTTGGGGCTTCAAACTTTCGCCTATTTCCTTTATCAACTCACCATCGAACCTCACATCTCCTATAAATTTATTTTTACCTGTCCCATCTATAATTGTCCCTCCTTTTATTAACAAGTTCCTAGAAAAAGGATTGAAGTTTTCAAAAAAGATAACTAGAAATGCTTTTTGAAAACTTAAACCTTATAGAGTTATTTATTTTAGATGCTTTATTGAAGGCTTAGCCACACGCCTACGGTGGCAAAAATCGCCGCGAATGTCCAAGCGTACATAACGATAGTAGCTTCATCTTTTCCCGATATTTCAAGGTGATGATGCAAAGGCGACATTTTTAGAAGCCGTTTCCCAAAAAGAACTTTCCAGCCGGTTTGCAGAATAACCGAGCAAATCTCGACAATAAATATCATGCCTATAATGGGGAGCAGTATGGCCCGATCAAGAGCGAACGCGATAGCCGCCAGCAATACCCCTAAACCCAGCGAAGCCACATCTCCCATTTGGTACTTGGCGGGTTTGATGTTGAATAACAAATATCCGCTCAATGCTCCTATAACAGCGGCTATCAACAGAGACATATCCATACTCTCCTGTTGCAGAGCTATCATAAAGAAAGCGCTGTAAGAAATTATAAGCGTCCCTGCCGACAGACCGTCAATCCCGTCTGTTATGTTAACGGCGTTTGCCATAAACACCACCAAAAAAAGTATTATAGGAATTATAAAATATCCCAAATCTATGCTTCCGTACCAGGGCAACCAGACCTCCGTCCACTCAACTTTGAAAGAAATCCACCACGCTATTATTACGCCTATAACAAGCTGTATAAGTATTTTTTCATGAGCTTGCACTCCCTTTCCCGGATGAGAACCCAAAAGGTAGAAAAATCTTTTGTATGCCTGCCACGGAAAACTTACCGCGAAATAGATTCTGTACTTAAATTCCTTGTGGATTTTTATAAGGCGCAATATTCTCCCTAGTGTGCGAGGATGTCTCTCTTTAGTATAGAATATATTAAGCAAATCATCAGCCCCCCCGAGAAGCGCGGAAAGCCATAAAGCTCCTATCGGGACAAATGTAGTTTCCCTGTGCCAGTTAAAAAGCACGGTCATTATTGAAACAACGGCTACTATTATTATACCACCAAATATGGGCGTTCCAAGCTTTGATTTTCGATTTTTTATCAGCGAAGAAAAATCTCTTTCCCCGTGGCGCACCACGCCAAACTTTTTCAGCAATACAATAAGCGGCGGGGAAACCGCTACGGCCATCAAAAAAGACGCGATGAAAAAATGAAAGCTTAATTTTATGATTTCTTCAGTCATTTTTAACTAACGGCGATTCAAAAATAAACAATCTGTAAATCCGAGGAGAACCCTTCTCGTTTATAGAATGGCCGGTATCGGGATCTTCGCTCCACTTCTGCGATAAGAGGTCGTTTTCGCCGGGATTTATAAAATCTATCCCTCCCACTTTTATGCCTTCTCTCGCGTCCGCGTCCTCAAGGACCGACTGGGCGTAATTCAAAAAATTTATTTTGCCCGAATCCTCCCGTTGAACCCCGGTTACAATAACTGCATGATCAACATTTCCGCTAAATCTTAAAAGATCTCCCGGCATTATTTCGTGTATGTCGCTTATTTCCCTCGAATTTCGCTTATCGGCAAGCGTCTCTATGTCGATATGAGTGTACGGCCTCATTTTACTGAATACCCACGAAAGGCCGCCTCCTCGAAATTTTATCAGATGATACACCGGTTTCTTGTAAACCGTCCGCGTCCAAGCATCCATAACCCGCGCTATAAATCCGGAACACTCTATTCCAAGCTTCCTTTTTTTCATTACTTCCCTTATCGCGTATTCGCTCATTGCTGAAAAATCTTTATCTTCAAGCTTCTCTATTATCGTTAACTCCTCTTCTATTTCTGCCGGAGAACCCTTGCCCGAATATGCCGCCAAACCCCAGCGCTCCTTGCCCGACTTCGGATTTCTAAAATAAGGACAGCGAACATATTTGTTATCCGCCGCTTTTAGTTTCAGATAATTTTCGATGACATCCGCGCAAGATTTTGGCAATTCGTATTTTTTCATTAGACACACAATATCATAAAAAACTTCATTATAAAAGCAAAAATCCGCATTTTGGCGTAAAAATCGCGCGTTATATGCCTTCTAACATCTGCTCCCTCCATATTTCTTCATTTGGTTTTATTCTAGTCATCCTTGAAGCAAAATGCTTATCCGCGTATTTTTCTAAAATTTCTTCGCGATTAATAACGCGTTCGGTTTTGTTTCGGTAGATTATCTGCCTTGCCCTTATGGGTAAAATAAATGGGGGCAAATCCTTAACGGCCGCGTTTACTTCAGCAACACCGCTATCCATCAGGAAATACGCTAGAAGCGGACTTTTTCCCATCGCCCTGTGAATCCTTGCCTCGAAAGATACGCTTGCCGGCTGATGAGTATTTAGCTCTATGAAATATATTTTTCCGCTTGATTCTTCCGCCATCACATCTATGCCAAAAAATCCGCGGTAATTTTCTCCGGACAACTCTCGTCCGATTTTTTCCGCGATGCTTTGTATTTCATCGGCAGTTTTTGAGTCAAGTTTTCTGGGCAACACCCAATCGTTCCCAACCGTGGTATTTGGATTATTCGTAGCCGCATCAAGCCCGGTTATCTGCGCGCTCAAAGATCCGGTCAATGCCTTTCCGTTCTTCAAAACAAGACAATTCAAGGTATAGGGAGTCCCTTTTATCAATTCCGAAATCTTGACTTCGCGTTTTGGATAAAGTTTATAGACATCCTCCAAATCCGCCCTTGAATTTATAAAAAATGTGCTGTTTCCGCTATGGCCGCGATTGAACTGCAAAACAAACGGATAACTTATTTCTTTCTCGTAAACTTCCCGCGCGGTTGTCGTGTATGACTTCGGATACGGCACAATGCATTTTAACGCGTTAAACTGCGAAATTTTATTTTCATATTTCTCCGCCAAATCAGCTTTCGGAGCAAGTAAATTCCACCCCTGTTTTTTACAAAAATCTTCAATAAGAAATGAGGTTTTCAAAACCACGATGTGCGGGGTCCAACCCCGCACATTCATATGCGCGGGGTTGGACCCCGCACATCGAAACTGTATGTATTCTCGCACTATACCTGATTGCAAAATTCCGTAACTCCCCTTTTCCGCTATTTTTTCGGCTTCCATTAGACCCGCCTCTTCTTCGAGTATAAAAACGCTGATTCCTTTTGCCTTGAGCTCTTCAGTAAGCCAGCTTTTGTAGGGACAAATTATCGCATAGTTCGGCAAAATATCTTCGACGCCAAGAGCGCGCTCCGGATCGAGCGCGACATAAAAAAAGGCGTTAGCTGATGCCAACTTTTTTAATTCAATTTCCAGATCCATACACTAAAAATACAATAAATTGAGGCAAATTAAAACCCCACGCGCATTACGCGTGGGGTTTGCCCGCCACAATGGGCGGACTTACTTATTTTTTTTACCGGCGGCCATAGCCAGCATTAAATCTCCCGGATTTGAATACCTGGGAGGCGCCACGGTTATTGTCGCGCCCTTCTTTTTATCTTCGGATTCTAACTCGGCGCAAACTTGTTCAACTCTTGCTATAACCGTTTCACAAAGTTTGCTAAAGTCCGTGAAATCCGAAACAAACCTAAAGATCAACCTATCGCCGCACAGTTTCACCAAGGAAGCGCACAAATCGTCGGGCATTCTTGCCCAAAATTCATCGTACAAATCCCTGATAAACTGAATTTCCTTTTGCCATTTTTCGGCGCTTTCTTTCGCATCTTTCAATTCGAGCTTATCCCGAACTTCTGCTTGAAAGCGCGCAAACTGTTTCCGAGCTTCGCCCATGGCAACTTCGGCGTCCCGCTTTTCTCGAAACCATTCGAAAACCAAAGGCGAATTATTGCTCCAGCGATTAACGGAAACCGCGCCGTACGCCCAAAGAGAAACATCTCCTAGCGCGCATCGGCCGTACTCCGCAACTTGAACCTCATCGGGGAAACTCCCCTCTCCCCGATTTATCTTCTGAAGCTCATTCGCTTCAGGCGAACTTGGCTTCTTCCACGCTTCCCACTTTTTTAAGTTAAGATGATTCCTCACCTTTTCCTTTAATTGTGGGGTTTCCGTGGAACTAAATGTCGTAAATGCTCCAAAACTTACGACAATCTCTACCTCGCGGCCGCTGGGCAGAAACACGCCTTCATTGGGTAAATCTCGCCATCTATTTGACGAGACCATTTCCAAATTAAGCGTTGCCTGCGGAGAATAATGCCTCGAGTATTTTATGGGGACATTCCCGCCGCATAATTCAATCGCGTCGGGATTTTCTCCCATTACCCGAGAAACTTCTGCCTCATCGAGAGGCGGAAGACGCAACGCCTCGATGTCTTCTATTTCCGACACCGAGCGCGCGCCGTTAATCGCCTTAAAGTAAAAACTTGCGAGCTGGACATATTCGTATGTTTCGAATAAATCTTTCCCCGCACGCGAATTGAGCGACCTCGCTTTCTCCCTTCGCGCTGAATTATCTTTCGACACATCCGAAACGGCGGTACCTTCAGTCGTCGTTCGCGACAGCCAGTCGGCAAAAATATCCGACAACCTGTCGCGGTATTCTTCGGGTACTTCCGCCGGAGAGAGTTCCATTTCCATGGCCGTAATCGGCTCACCCGCGAAACTAGCGGTGTGCTTCATTAGAACCCTCTCACCATCGTTGGACATACCGGCAACTCCCGTTATCACACGGGACGCGTACTTTTCCAGTACTTCGTCGGGTATTTCAGTTCCTTCGAAACTTGCCCGACGCCGGCCTTTTTTATCCGTGAAAAATTGTATAGTACCGAGGGCTTGCCTGGCACTGCAAATTCCGAGTGAATTTGCCCATACCGTTCCCGCGGAAGAATTCTGCTCCTTGTACACGAACTGGAGCGATTGCGTTTTTGTCAAAAGCTCCAAAAATTTCATGCAGAGCGGCGAGTCCTTTATTACTATCGGGAAATTAGAGGATGGATCGGGCATCGTCATGCCAAGCGCGCGATAAACTGATCTCATCGCAAGAGCTATGTCTTTGATTTCTCTCGCCACAAACCCATTTTCGTCGCACCATTTAATGAATTCACCCACCTGCCGGTTTTCTCCGGAGCCATGGGCGAAATCCCCTCGGAAGCGATATTCAAATCCGTTCGGCCCGTCCTTGAGAACGCCGAACTTCCCAAGCGCGGTTGCAACGATATTGTACGCGGTCAGATGGTCTGACCCCGCCACGACAACACCGCAATTTTGGTTCCACTCGCGCCTAGTTATCCCAAATAGTTTTGCGATTGACCCGCACACTATTGAAATCATAGACAACCCCCTATTATTCTCGCGTATAGAGGCGTCTATAATTTCTCCCCAACTTGACTTCAGAGGGAGCCGCTCCACTCTCTTGCCAAGCTCCGTCAGTAGCGGCACGGCATCCGCGGTGAGAAGTCCTCGCCGCGTCAAGTGCGCGACTGCCCGAATATAGGCAAAATGGTCTATGCCGCCTATCAGGTCGAGCGTTCGGCCATCGACCCCCATTTTCGCGCATATAAGCGCGACTCTCTCCAGGTCCTCAAGCTCTCCCCCCAGCACAAACTGGGGCATTTCCGGTTTCAGCGAATGGAAATCCAGATGCCTATCCGAAAATATAAAAATTTTTCCGTTTTCTGCACGGCCGTTTACGCGGCCTCCCATTTGGAGAAGTTCATTCGCCCCAAGAGGATGTTTCTCAAGGCATTTAACCCCTCCTCGAACAATTTCCCTAACTGTTTCGTCCACGATAATTACCGTATCGAGACCTTGAATATTCAGGCTCGACGCTCCGGCAATTGTCATGAATATGATGAACGGCCGAAGGATCTCTCCGGTAAGAAAGGGCCGCAATTTTTCGGCGCTTTCCCCTCCGTGGTAAAAATCCGCATGAAGGCCTTCCACTCCCGACAAATCACGGGCGTATTTTTCCGCGTCCGCCCTTGTCGGAACAAAAACGGCAATACCTCGCCGCTCGCGGACGATTTCGTCCATTCGATCACGGATGAACTTCCCTAAGTCAGATGCCTTTGGGAAGCACTCAACCTTCGCCTTTCGGCTTGGATCGAACGCCGAACATTCTATGACGCAATGCGCCCCAAGGTAATCCGTATACGCCTTAGGGTCTATCGTCGCCGACATCCAAATAAATTTGCACTCTGCCCGCTTGGCAAACGCCATTGCGAGCTCAAGATGCTCGGATGTCTGATGGATCTCGTCTATCACGACTAAATCGCTAGATGAAATCCTTTCATCCTTCAACCAATTTACCGCGATGCCCGGTGTAATCACCAGGACATTACAAGTCCAGGTATAAGAAGTGGCTTCGTTCTCCCTAGTGACTATGTCTAAGCGAAGCTCCTTTCCATCCAGAACTTGACGGCATATATCGCGCAGGGCCGCGGTTTTTCCCGTTCCTGTGCCTGAAACAACACCAAATCCTCCTTTAACTTCCAAGGAGGCGATCGCATTTTCGATCTCCTCGCCCCTCTCTCGCATAAGGAGAGTTTGGGGAATACACCCATTCGAAAGCATCGCGCGAATGTTCGCGCAGGTACTACGAGTGGGAGCAATTACTATTACCCTCTCTGCGGCCATTTTACCTCCGCTATTTTGAGTGATGCTCTGCCGCTCTGATCACCACCTCCTTCGCCCTTTCGATATTGAATGATACGGGCTCATAGCGGCAGATTATTTAAGAAAAACCTTAAGGAGTAAAAAGTCGTAATATTTATTTGAGCTATCCAAAATAATCTGCTGTTATGAATACGATTCAAACCCGGAAAGATGCTGTGCGCCTCTCCGGGTTTGAATTTGAATACTGATACCATACCGCCGAACTGAACACTAACCCTTTCTGTTTTTCACCCCTAATCAATCATAACCTTGAGTGTATCCGAGCTTTCAGCCAAAGCTGATCCGCGTAACGCGGAAATGTTCATTTCGCCGATATGGTTTTTTATTTCTTGCATATCCTTGCTTAAATTCATCAATGAAGACGAACTTAAGTAAAGTTGGGAGGCGGTTCTGTTGCCGGGTCGCCTCCCCCTTGTCACCCCGCGCGGATATATGCCCCCGCGCTCCGGGCAAAGCTAAAAACAATTCTCCCCCCTTCTTTTTATTGCGCCGCCTACATGCCGGCGGCGCAATCCTTTGCACCCTTGAGGGTGCGGTGCGAGCACCCTCTAGGGCAAATGAAGAGAACCATCCCTTTCCCTCCTATTTGGGATTCTTAAACCGCTATTTCAATCCTTTAGTGACCTAAGAATCCCAGATAGGAGATCCACCATACTATATCACATATTATCTAAAAGAGCAAGGGGCGGAGGATAGTTTCTCGGAATGTCAGTCGGGCCAATTTGTGAAAATTTAAGCCCCGGACTTCCGTCTCCCTCCTCCTTCCCTCGCTCTCTCTACTTTATTTTTCAAAATTCTTGGCTACTACAGCGGAAATATCCGCTACACTATGCCCTTCTTTCGGAATCGGGAATGGAGGACGAATAAGGCATAGCAGTTTTGGCGCAGTAAGTATTTTTTCGCCGCTTTCAGTGCCATTCCCCCTCCTTTCCCGCGCTCCGAACAAAATTATTAAAACGCGCATCAAATATAAAACATACAAACTTCCTATTTTTCTTATTTTAACTTGAGGATATTATAGCATACTTCCAAAATCTTGTCAATATGCTTTGACAGGATTTATGCAAAAATACATAAAACGGCTCTGGAAAGCCATTTTTATGTGTTAGTATGCGATAAAATTCCCTTTTATACCTCTTAATCAATCAGTAAAAATACATACTGAAACTGTCCCTTTTCGCGTTTGTCCCTGCTTTTCCCGTTTCAGGAATCCGGCAAACGAAAGAATACTCTGCCACCCCGCGTCAAATGCCTTGAATCCGGTTTTGAGCAAAACCTTCCGCGCATCTTCAAGATACTTATTTGAAATTACAAATCCCCCGCCGCCCGTTTCTTTGGCTATTTTCTTTATCCTATCCCTTCTATAAGCTATACTATCCACAATTGCCGTCGCGTAGCTAGAATCTTCATTAACAAAATCTTTGTCAAAATAACCCGCTATGGGATGCAGTTTCGCGGTTTGAACCGCGAAAAACGCGGGCAAACGCCCTCCCATATCTTTGAACCCAAGATATATGCCTTCAAGCGTTGTGCCCGAACTTGTCGGCACAAAAATATTATCCACCCTTGGAAGCTCTTTTTGAAGCTCATAAGCTATCGGCTTATAACCTTCGAGCGCCAAGTCATCTTTGGACGATCGCAGATTTATAAGACCCCTCTCCTTAGAAAACCGAACAGCGTCCTTCATCGGCGTCTTTGATATGTTCAAGAAAACATTTTCGCGCGCTCTTATCTTCGCCAATTTACTTTCGTCGGTCTTTTCGCCCACGAAAATATGCAAAACCGCGCCAATCTCATCGCAATATTTTGCCGCTGAAACCGCAGAATTTCCTGACGACGAAATCACAAATTCATTCCTGCCCATTTTTTTGTAATGCAAAATCCACGGCCCAAGCGACCTGTCCTTGTGAGTCCCTGTCGGATTTAACCTTTCCATTTTCGCGTACACTTCGCCCTTTGACTCCGGCAGAGTGATTTTGTATAATGGGGTCATTGAATATATTATATATGAAAATAATTTGTCCCGAATGTAAAAATGACAAAGAAATAAAATCCGATGACATTGAAGTCGGACGATGGTTTGAGTGCGACTATTGCGGAGTGAGTTTTGAAATATCAAAAATCAAGGATGACGGATCTCCCGAAATAAAAATTATCGAAGAAGAGAAATAGAATCCTCCATCATGCGCCGAAATCCTTTCTGACTCATAAAAACGACTGCCAGCTTTTCACGCAACCCAATGGCATTATCAGCTATTTTTTTGATTCGCGCTATAACTTCTTCATCGTTGTCTATGTACGCCAAATCACCGTAAAAACTTCCTATCGATTGCGCCAATTTTCCGTTGAATTCCTGAACATCGCTTGAAGCGGAACTCACTTTTGGCAATATAACGCTATCCGCTTTCATAAAACAATCTTTGTAGCCCTTGTCATTAAGAGCCGCGGCGCTTCTGTTGCCCGGCTCATAAACTACAAGAAATTTATAATCCGGAAACATTTGCGAAAGCGCCTCCAAACCCCCAGATACTTTTACCGGAGTATGCGCGTTATCGTCGATGACAACAACCCTCTCGCCTCTAAAGCGCACTTCCTGCCGTCTTTTTACTCCGGAAAATGAACTCAACCCCCTTTGAATTTCTTTATCTTTTATTCCGATGCGCCTAGCCAGTTTAATTGCCGCACCCAAATTTTCCGCCCAAATCTTTCCCATAAAAGGCAACTTGAAATCCCGCGAGTCGTCTTCCGTATAAAATATAACCTCGGGTTTTTTAGAACTGGTCAAGCTTCCGATTATTTTATCAATATTCCTCCCTTTTTTGTTCGCGATTATCACCCCGTCCGAAGGAACTTTATTTGCCAACTTCCTGAAAATGTCCACATATTCCTCTTCGGTTTCGTATTTATCCATATGATCCCACCTTGCGTCCGTGAGTATTAGGTACTTGGGATTATAGTATAAAAACCTGGGGGTTTTATCCCAACTCGACGCCACATATTCATCGCCTTCCATTACAGACCATAAGGAATCCGTTTTTCTGATCCCGTGTTCGAAATTCTTGGGAATGCCGCCTATCATAAAGCTTGGGTTGTATCCGGCGCTTTGAAGAAGCCAGCTAACAGCCGCGGTAGTCGATGTTTTGCCGCAATCTCCGGAAATAACTACTGAATTTTGTCTCTCTATAAGTTCCGGCAGAACATCTGCGTAAACTTTCACGGGAATATTCTTTTGCTTTGCCTCGAGAATTTCCGGATTGCTTTCCGTTATAAAAGCCATAACCAAAACAAAATCGGGATTTTCTTTCAGGTGCTCCGCCTTAAAACCCGGCATAATCTTTATGCCGTTTTCCTCAAGATATGTGCTCATCGGCGGAAAAAATCCCCTGTCGGAACCCGTAACTTTCCACCCCATATTTTTATACAACACCGCGAGTGGCGCCATAGTTACGCCGCAAATACCGACAATGTGAACATAACTCCCGGCTTTATTCTGTTTTTGCTTTGTTGATGTCATTAAAATCTTGAAACTTAAATTTCAGATTGAAACAGATTTCAAATTCGAAATTACGCCAGCTACCGCGCCCCGCTCTCTCACCGCGTCAAACACGGGAAGACCGCTTTCCTTTTCAGCGGATTCTTTATACTTCGAGTATTCTTCATCTCCCATTCCGGATGAATTCAAAGCGACTGCTATAACTTTCGCGTTTCTGTATCTTGGCAGTATAATTCCCTCGTATTGATAAATCGCCTCTTTTATCGAGGGGAGTTTTACAAGTTTCGACCCTATCGAATGTTCTCTTTGGGGCCTGTGGACAAGCACCATATGCGTAGGCACAGCGCCGTGTATCAAAGAAATGCAGGTATTTGAAAACGCGGGATGAAACAAACTTCCCTGACCCTCAACGAAAAAAATATCAAAATCTTCTTCTTTTTCCAGGAGCATCGTCTCAACCGCGCCTGCCATAAAATCGGCCGGCAGGGCATCTATTGAAACGCCCCAACCCTCTATTATTATTGCTGTCTGGCCCGTGGGGATCACACAGCTTTTCATTCCAAGTCCTTTCGCGGCTACGCTCATCTCGTAAGCTACCGTCATTTTCCCTATCGCGGCGTCCATGCCAACCGTAAGCACTACCGGTTTTTTCATGTAATATGCCCTTGCCGAACCAACTGGAATCTTAAATGAACCCGAAACCATTCTCGCGTCCCAAATCAAAACATTATTCTTTTTTGCAAGCCCACTCCATCGCTCATCTTTTGCAAATGAAAAGTGCGTGCCTGATACTAAATGCATCTTGCTATTCATGGCAAGCTCGATGTCCTTTTCCCATTCCTTCGGAAAAGCGCCTCCTTCCCGAGCCGCTCCAAGAATCAAAACATCCGCATTTGTTTTTTGCCGCGCTTCTTTTAGGTCTGAAAAAATCGGCGTTTTGAAATTTTCTCTTCCCGCCAAATAATCCCTTAAAACCTCGCCGGCGGTTTTCTCCCTCGACTGCGAGTCCACAACTCCGGCAATTTCATAATCAGCGTATCTTAATATCCCGTCTGCGGTTTTTGCTCGCATTGAAAACTTTTTTCTTGAATCCAACCCAAACACTCCCTCCGCGTAAATCAGCGAGGAATGATTTCTTAAATCTATCGGGGGTTCAAAAATCGATCCTTTCACAGACATAAAATAACATAAAACTCTTGTAAAAACAATAAAGCAAAAGCCCTTTTTAAGGGCTTATTTGTATCTTCGCAATTCCTCTGAAACCATAACCATTTTTTCGTAAAATTTTCTTTGGCTTTCATCCAGACTCGCGCTGAATGCCGAAGGAAACGGATCCTCAAGCATATCCTTAAGGGTCTTAATGGTATAAATGGAAAATTTGTCAAGTTCCGCCATGTATTGACTGCGAAGCTCGTAATCTTCGTAGAATGGACTGTTTATGTCTGTGATAACGAAAGCTGACGATTGTTTCATGAGCTCCCGCTCTGCTTCGAGAAAGTTAAAGAAATCGTCTGCTGTTAACTCCACAGGCCCTAATTCTAAAACCGCCCAATCATTCCAAAAATTTCCGTCATTTTCTGCCATATGACCTCAATTATGAATTGACATTTTGCTATTCTTATTGTAACATAGCACGATATTTCAGGCAAGGATAGAGGGACAAATTGAAGCGGCCACCTGCGCCTCTCCTATCGATGCGCCGTCCATATATCCATAGCTTCAAAACTAAAAGGCGAGCAACCGCTCGCCTTTTTCGTCTCATTCCCACACATACGCGTTTCCCATCCAGTCAATCAAGTGCCTGGAGGACTTTGTTCGGTCCATTGAACCAAGTATTACATATATAAGGTAATCGTCCGCTTGGCTTAGATCTAGTTTTTTCACGAATAAAACTATGGACTCGCCCGCTTCTTCCGTGTATCCGGTTTTTCCGCCAAGCACTCCCGGGATAACTCCAAGCAGTTTGTTTGAATTCACAATTCTATGAGCTATTTTGCCGTCGAGAGACATTACATCAATAATCGCAGTTGACATTATCTGCCTAAGCATAGGGATCGCAAAAGCATGATCCGCAAGACGCGCCAAATCATAAGCTGTTGAAATATTATTTTCATCTATTCCCGTCGGCTCAACGAAAACCGAATCAAAAAGCCGAAGCTCTTGCGCCATCCTATTCATTGCCCATACGAATGTTGAGTTTTCATCGGTTCGTAAACTATTGTAATATTCCTCCAGCGCCACAGCCGCGTCGTTGCTCGAAGAAATAAGCATTATGTAGAGAAGGTTTTCGACCGTCAGTTTCTCGTCCACCACCAGTCCGCCCATTTCTCCGTACGCGTCAACCGCGTTTTTTGATATCGTAACTTCATCTTTCAAATCCAGTTCTCCTATGACTACAAGCGCAGTAATTAATTTAGTCAAACTTGCGATAGGCCGGCTTTCGAATATATTTTTATTGTAAAGCACTTTCTGACTACCCGGCTCTATAACAAGGAGCGCCTCTCCGTCGATATCCTCAAAATCCACATCCCAATTCCGAAGAGGCACAAAGCTTGGATTCTTCAATCGCTCAAGATACGGCTGTACTGAAGTTGAAGTTTCGGGAAAAGCGGACGGCGACGCGTAAGTTGCGCTTGGCAAAATATGCCTTATCTCGCTTGAACTCTCCACGACTCCCGGATCCGTTCCGGAAATTGAATTAAATATTCTATTCACATATTCCGAAATGCTCGTTGCGATTTCCGAACCGTCCATTTTTTTGCTTGGTGAAACTGCGTCTTCATCTGGCTTCACGGGTTCATTGTCGGCCGGTTTCGCAATACCAGAATCAATTTTGTCAGAATTATTCCCTCCTTCATCGCTTTCTGATTCCGCGTCATCGGAAAAATTCGTATCGCTCGATACTTCGGAAAAATTTAGAGAAGCAGTTTGATTTTCCGGTTCGGCATCGCTTCCGATTTTTTTGCCGGATGTATCCGTATCATAACTAAAATTCAGGAACGCAAAAATAGGAAGAAGTATGGCGATTAAAAAAAGGAGAATATAGCGCATTACTCGAGTTTTGGGTTTTCGGTTTAGAAAATACTAATACCTAATACCTAGAATCTAACACTTACTTTATTCTATCACTTTTATTCCCAATTCTGAAAGTTGTTTTTTATCCACAACCGAAGGAGCGTCCATAACTGAAGTTATCCCACTACCCGAAGTGGGAAAGGGTATAACTTCGCGGATACTCGGCTCGCCCATCATTGCCATAAGCCACCTGTCGAATCCCGCTATTCCTCCGTGCGGAGGCACTCCGTAGGAAAACGCCTCAAGGAGATGGTGAAATCTTTCTTCGATTTCTTCCGTTGAATACCCTAGCGCATTAAAAACTTTTGTCAGTATTCCCGGATTATGCGTCCTTATGCTTCCGCCAAAAACTTCGTTGCCATTCAATACCAAATCGTACTGCTTGGCCTTTATATTCAAAATCTCATCCGGCTTATCCAATTTATCCAAATCGTCATCCTGAATCGCGGTAAACGGATGATGCGCCGCGCCAAGACTCCCGTCGTCTTTCTTCTCGAACATCGGGAAATCCGTTACCCAAAGGTACGCGAGGCAATTTTTGTCTTCCTTGTTTTTCCTTATATCCGGCTTGTCGCTGTTGTATTTTTCCATAGCTTCGCTATATGTCATACGAGGAAACGGTTTTTCCTGAAGGGTTTTACCGATAACTTCCTCTGAAACCCTCGTAACCAAATCTTCAAGCAGAGATAAAATATCTTCCTGATCCACGAAAGACATCTCTAAATCTAGCTGGTCGAACTCCAAAGTTCTATCCCCTCTCAAATCTTCGTCGCGAAAACATCTCGCAAACTGAAAATATTTTTCGATTCCCCCAACCATTAAAATCTGCTTGTATTGCTGGGGCGACTGCGGCAAGGCATAAAATTTGCCTTGATGGAGGCGGGACGGCACAAGAAAATCCCTTGCGCCTTCCGGCGTGCTTTTTGTGAGTATAGGAGTGTCAACTTCCAAAAAACCCCGCTTGGAAAGATACTCCCTTATAAACATTTTAACCTCTGCCCGTTTTGCGATAATTTTAGCCACCCTTAAACGGCGCATATCAAGATACCTGTATTTCCATCTTATATCTTCCGTAATATCATATCCGTCACCGCTTATCGGTATAGGGGGGGTGCCGGATACATTAAGAATTTCCACCTTGTCCGCGAGCATTTCAAAATCGCCCGTTACGATATTGGAATTTTTTAATTTTTCCGGGCGCGCCTGTATTTTACCCGTAATCTTGAGGACCCACTCCGAACGCACTTCCTGAATTTTTTCGTATGCTTCTTTCTGGCTAGGCACGAAAACTACCTGTAAAAATCCAGACCTATCGCGCATATCGATAAAAACAATCTTTCCGTGATCTCGGCGCGTATCAACCCATCCCGCGACCGTTACTTGTTCGCCTTCTTTTTTAATTGTGTCTGAAATAGCCGTTCGCCACATAAAATCATTCTAACACCGCCTGCCATTAAGACAAGTGCCGCGTAACCGCTAAAATATGCCGATACTCTAGAATTATCGCGGCGCGAAAGTTTGATTCGCGCACCTTTTCATAGCCCGGGACAATTACTCGCCGGCTCATAACCCATGCCTTCCGCTTCTTCTTTTGAAATAAACCAAATTTTGTTATACGATGATATTCTGTCCGCTCCGGGGCAATCAGGGAGATGATATTTTGAAGAATTTTTACTTGCCACATACATACCCTCCGTTCGCTCTTCAAGCCCTTGAATATTTTCGCTGTTCGTGATATTCTCAAAAGCGGAAGATTTCAAATATTCGACTTCCGTAAGCTGTTTTTCTTGTCCCGGAGCGCTAAGCCGGCCTGCCGCGAAACTGATTAGGGATATCAAAATCACTCCTAAAAACAGGGTAATGTCCGACTCGTTTTTCTTAACAAAATTTTTCACTTCGACAATTTTACTAAACATAAGGGTATGGCTTGCCGCCGCAGATTTTGACCATATTATTCGGCTAAATATTTTATCTTCTTAAGGATTGAATTTCATAAGCAACTTGGGTGTTCAGAAAATTTTACAAACTAATATTCAATAAGTCAACAATATGAGAGCTGGCCGGCGACAAAATTTGGGCGCTACGCTTATTCTTGTCGCTGATCCGCTTCTTATTATCATAAAAGATGAGCAAGACAAAAGCCGCGGGCTCAACACGGTTGGGACGCGATTCAATATCAAAACGGCTGGGAGTCAAACTTTTTGAAGGAGAAACGGCAAAGCCAGGCAATATTTTAATACGCCAACGCGGCACGCATTTTTTGGCTGGAAACAATGTAAAAAAAGGAGCGGATGACACTCTTTACGCCCTCAAAGAAGGCAAGGTTGCTTTCAAAACAATCAAAAAAACCCGTTTCGACGGGAAGCAAAGAATAGCAAAAGTTATAAGCGTTCAGGTCTAACTTTCATAATAGATCGAGCTTCAAAATACTGACTGCCCGAAATTAGCTGATTGCCGCCCGTATAAACTCCACGAATAAAGGATGAGGACGAAGCGGGCGGCTTTTGAATTCCGGATGAAATTGCGTGCCTACAAAAAATTTATGATTTGGAAGCTCTATTATCTCCACAAGATTTCGTTCCGGATTTATCCCCGACATTAAAAGCCCTTCCTTTTCCAAACTCTCCCGGTAATTGTTATTTAATTCGTACCTGTGGCGATGCCTTTCAGAAATAATAAGATCGCCGTTTTTCTCTTTCTCTTTTTCGAAATCTCCCTTGGAATACGCCCTATGAGCCACGCTTCCCCTCTTGACAAGGCAATTATATGCTCCAAGTCGCATACTCGCGCCGTAATCCTTTTTCTGGATGTTTGTTTTCTGTTCGGGCATTACATCTATAACGGGGTGCGGAGTTTTCTTGTCTATTTCGGAGGTGTTCGCTCCG
>Ga0209542_10003869_pt1 | contig 31513 bp, 25 predicted proteins | sample RifCSPhighO2_01_FD_184028 | JGI IMG/M metagenome (GOLD analysis project Ga0209542, IMG submission 184028) | Soil microbial communities from Rifle, Colorado - Rifle CSP2_plank highO2_0.1 (SPAdes) (version 2) | ecosystem: Environmental > Terrestrial > Deep subsurface > Rock core/Sediment ... | reverse complement strand
CCTGAAGAAAAACTAAGCCTGCACTAAATAAGAATAAAAACCACCCGTCATATCTAACTAATGTTGAGAGCATGACAAAAAATGAAGATTTAATTAAATTGACTATTTTTAAATCCTTGTGCCATAAAAGCAGGTAATAGACTGAGGCGGTCATTGTTGCCAAAAGCAGAAGTTCTGTCATGGCAGTGGACTGGAGATATAAAATATTAATGTTTAAAACAAAAACTAAAACTCCAAAGATCCTTCCGGTCATACCAACATTTAAGTGTTTTAAAAACTGGTAAATTAAAACACCTGTTGCAACAAATGAAACCATTGAAACCATTGCTCCTGATAAACCTGAGTGCCACATAAAATCTATCCAGATAGTTGGGATCATTAAAATATGGGGCAGAGGCAGCCAGACACTACCAAGCTGGGCAAGACCAGGTTTTAACCCCTCAACTACCCTTCTTCCAATATCCAAGTGGGAGCGGGCATCGTTGTAAGCTAACCCCAAACCATTTGAGTAGAAAACTAAAAAGCTGACAATTGAGATAAGGGACAAGATATAGGTTATATAAATTGTCATCAGTTTTGAAAATTTAAAAAATGAAAATAATTTATCTTTTTCCATAATTTCTCCTTAATATAAAGTTTTTTATAGAAGATGCGTTGTAAATTAAGTTTATTGAGGCAAGTATCAGGATACCTAATATGAAAATGTAGGTTTTAACATCAATGAATTTGTCTGCAATAAGGTTATAAATAAGAGAACTTGAAGTATTCTTCTGGGCAAGCTGAAAATTATACTCATAGGTATATGGGATTTGAGTAGACAGGTTTTGGGCCTCAACTTTTGGAGGTACTAAGCTTGTGGTTGTGGCACCTAAAGTATTTACTAATATGCTATATAAAAGAAGGCCAAAAAATAGGGAGTTAAACAAAAGGTTTTTATTAAACCTTGATAGAGAAACAGCTATTGCTGTAGAAAGAAGGGCTGATGCGGGGATTAAATACCTTGGACCAAATGCCCAACCTCCCCAGGGGTCATTAAACATTGAGTAAAGGGTTAGGTTTACTAATATAATGGAGGTTAGCAGCGATAAAAGGTCATTGTTTGTTTTTGCCCTGTATGCAAGGATTAATCCCAATACTCCTAGAATTAAAATAGGGCTGTAATAAAATATTCCGCGTTCATTGCTAATTGTTAAGATATAGAGCCCATCAAGCTGGTTTCTGGTATTAAAGGGAAGGAGAGGACGGTCACCCTGAGGCTTTTTTTCAATGAGTTTTGTCTCTTCTGAAGCAAAGGTACTTGATCTTCCAATGCTTTGGGAAAGTGTAGTATAAGATCCTGTTGTCTGTTTGTTATAAAAGGCAAATAAAATAACAAAAGGTATAACTCCTGCAATGAGGCAGGCAAAAACAGGTTTTAATTTTAGCTTAGAGCTTAAGTTTATGTGTTTTGTAAGGACATAAATTCCAACTGGTGCTAAAAAGAAAAGGTTTGGGATATCAACAAGGGCACCAATTCCAACTAAAGCCCCAAAGAAAAGGTTATTTAAAATAGTCCTTTTTTGAAGTGCATTTAAGATTGCCAAAAGAATAATGGCTGTTGAGAAATGGTGCTGGGTTAGTGAGTTTGCATAGGAAAGGGCACTGGTTGCAAAAACAAAGATAAGGCCGCTTATAAGGCTTAAGTTTATATTTACATTAAATTTTCTGGCAACAGAGGCTACCAGGAAAATATTTAACAGAGCAAATAGGGTTGTTGTTAAATAAGTTAAAAGCTGGGGATATCCTAAAATTGAACCTATATAATAGAATGGGGCTGCAATAAAAGAGACTCCAGGTGTAAAAATGGTTGCAAATTTACCATCTTGCTCTACTAAATCAGGGGATGCAAATTTTGCTAATTTTTCATCAAAGAAAATAGTTTTTTGGTCAACTAAAGCTTTAGTTAAGGCATACCTTGAGTTATTTCCTGAAGTTTCAAACGGGCCTCCAAGTTTAGTGTCAAGCTCAGATTGAAAATAAATCGGGCTGCCAGCATCACCCTTTACTATTAAAAGTAAAAGAAAGAAAGATATTAAAGCAATAGCTGTGTTTAAAATTATTTTTTTCATATAATTATTTTTTTTGTGGATATTGGTGGATTCCAAGTTTCGTAATTAGATTTTACGAAAAGACCTACAATGCGCACATAAATATTAATAAGAATATAACCTGAAATTGTTAGAGTATTGTTTATTAAATACTTCAGTAAAGTTTGAATAATTAGATTATTTGGTATTTCATATTGTTTTTTTACAAACTCTGGAGAAAAATATTTTTCCATTTGTTTTTTTCCATATGTAAATCTTAAGCTTTGTTTTATATGGTCAGAAAGAGAACTTGGTGACCTAAATAAAACTGTGGCATTTTTTTGATATACAAATTTATAGCCTTTTTTGATGCAAAAAAGGTAAGAAAATGCGTCTTCAGCACATTCACCTTTCCAGACTATTTTTTTATAAATTTTTGCAGAAAAGGCTCTGGCACGGCCGTGACACATATAGATATTGTCCCCATTATTTATTTTTGTGTAAAATGAATTTTTCATTTCATGACTTTGAGATAAGATTTTTTCAATGAGCGTGTTGGGTTTAATACTTTTGGTGCCGGCTCCAACAATACCAACAGATGAATCTTTTAGGAGTGGATAAGCCAATTTTTGGATAAAATTTTCACCTAGGGGTAAGATATCTGCGTCAAGCATGACTAAAATATCGCTTTTAACATGTTTTAGTAACTGATTTTGAGTTTTAATAATCCCTAATCTTTTTTTGCGGTCAATAAGCTTTATGAATTTACTTTTAATCTTTTTAACTTCACTAACAGTATTATCAGTAGAACCATCAGAAATAATCAGGATTTGTTCTAACTTAATCCCTTGATAGTTTTGCTTGAGTAAAGACAGAAGAAGATGGTGGATGTTGCCTTCTTCGTTGTATGCAGGTATTCCGATGGTGACTGTAGGTATTTTTTTCATATTTATTTTATTAATACTTTTGTTGATAAATCTGTTTGCCAGTAACCATTTGTCCAAAGGGAAGAATCCATTAAATAATTTTTAAGCCTGGTTGCTGAAAATATTGCCAGGTAAGAGAGTGTTAAAATGGGTGATTTTATAATTGTAAAAATTAAGGCTTTAGCTTTTACTGAAAGGGGGATTTTATAATATAAGTCTATATTTTCCTTAAAAAACCTTTGTAAATCTTCTTTTGATTTTTGGAATTTGATGCTTTGACTTATATGTTCGTGGATGTTGCTTGGAGATTTGTAATTAATTTTAATATCTTCTGCAAAGGTAAATTTTAACCCAAGTTTTTGTGACAGGATATAAACGTATGCATCGTTGTTCCAGATTTTTTCCGGTACAGATATTTTTTTGTAGAAATTTTTAGAAAGTACCAGAAACCTGCCATTGCATGATAAATAATTATCACCTTTGTTCCAGTCCCTGGCGATTGCAGACTGAATTTGCTGCCCTACCTCTAAAATTCGTTCAAGAAAATTTAATTTATCCATTGGTTTGACGTTGCCTGCAACTAAATCAAATTTTTTATATTTTTTAATAATAATTTTTAATGCATCTTTATCCATGATAATGTCATCATTTGTTAGGATTATCTGTGCTGTATCTAATAAGTTAAAAATGTCATTAATCCTGGCAGATTGTCCTTCTCTTTTTTTAGAGTAAACAACTTTAATTTTTTTATCTGTTAATTTATTTTTAACAGACCTGGAAATTTTATTTCCATCAACCACAATCAATATTTGACTAATATTTTTATAACATGTCTGGTTTAAAATTGAGTTGACGGTAGATACTAAGCTTAAGTTAGCCTCATAGGTTGGTATGCCGATGGAAATTTTTGTATTAACTTGCTGCATATTTGATCGCTCCTTTTATTTTTTGTTTACTTACTAAAATTGAAACGTCATCTATAATTTTTTTAGCAATCATTTTAGGTGTAAATCTTGAAATATAGAGTTTGTAGCCATTTTCTGCAATCTTACTTACAAGTTTTGGATTTTTACTTAATAGAAGTATTCCCTTTGCTAAATCTTTTGGATTTGCCGGCTTGAATAGATAAGCATTTCCTAAATGATTAAATACTCCTCTAGAAGCAGGCGTATCAGCAGTTATTACAACTTTTCCTAAAGCTAATCCCTGGTAGACTTTATTAGGAAGTGTTCTGAAAACTGTAGGACTTTTTTGAGCGTGGCCTAAAAACAGGTGCCCTGAATTTAAAATTTCCTTTGCATTGTCTTCTGTTGCATCTTTGTAAAAAATTACATTTTTTAATTTGTTTTTCTTTGCCAATTTGTAATTTTGATCAAAAGTTTGACCATCACCAACCATTAAGAATTTAACATTTTTTTGATTTTTTAATATTTTTGCAGCATTTATTATGTGTTCAACTCCATGAAGCGGGCTATAAAGCCCGTAGTAAACTACATTTAAATTTTTGGAATTTTTTACTCCTGAGTATGTATAAATTAAATCGTCTGCCCCGATTGGGATTTCTTTTATTTTTTTTGGGTCCACACCAAATTGGTTTATAAATACATCTTTTTGCAGCGGAATATCTGAGTAAATTAAATCCGGGAGTTTATAAATAAACCTTTCATAAATTTTTAATAATTTGGCGTAGATTGAATCTTTAGTGAATAAATTAACATCCTCTGTAAAGGTGATATATAAAATTATACAAGGATAGAAAATAAGTTTTTTACCTAAAAGTTTTGCTAAAGGATAGGAAATTAAAATATCAATATGTCCTGGATATCCCACATAAATTGCATCACATTTTTTTATTTTACTCAGATTTTTAAAGATTAGGGGAATAAGGCTTAATTTAATCCACAACCTTTTTATAAGGTTTAAAATTGCTAAATGGTTTGAGTTATTAAGAGGGGTAATCCTAATATCATTGTTAATTTCCAATACTTTAATAAAGTTTTTTTTAAAGCCATCTAAAATAATTTTGTTAGATGAGTATTTTTTATCGTATGTTCCAAAAAAACAGATTTTCATAAATTTATGCAAAGATTTTAATCTGCTCCTTCCATAATTTGTCTGAAATTCTTTTTTCAGGAAGTTCAACATCATCAAAAGTTAAGGCCGTATCCATTTTTATGTCCCTTTTTAAAATGCAGCCATCAGCTAAACCCATTGGAAGTAAATTTTCTTTTCTTGCAATATTTGAATTTTCCAGTGCCCCATAAACAGCAAAACCGCCAATCCCATCTAATACCTCACCTTTTTTCAGGTCTTTTTTGGCAAGAGTTATAACTTCGCAAACTGGTCCAGCAATTGGGGACAGGGAGGGATCTTTAAAAAGTACTGCTTGTGCTACAGAAAGTGGGGCCTCAATTGGACTTAAATGGCAATGTGTATAGAAGGTATAAAATGGACCTTTGCCCATTTTATAGACCTGCATATATCTTCTCTTGATTGGATTTTTTGAGTAAGCAATAACAAATACACCAAAAGATGGTTCTGCTCCCAGGATGTAGTCAGTAAGCCCTGTTTTAAGAAGCATTTTTTTATCAAATAAATTAACTGCATCTTCAACCCTTTGGGTGCGTGGCCCAATCATCCCCCTTTTTGCAACAGGAAAGCCTGTGGCATTGGCAATTGTGGCCATTTCAAAAGCTATTTTTGAACCATCAGCAAAAGAAGTAATCATTTTTGGCCTTTGCCAGTGGGCTTTAGCAAAAGCTGCCTGGGTTTTTGGAGTCCTTCTTGGATCGATCAGACTTTTAATATTCCCAACCATAACTGGCTTAAATCCCATTTGTTTTACCTGTCTGTAAATCCTCATCAATACTGCAGGCTGGTCACCATCACCCTGGGTAAATATGACGCCTGCTTTATCTGCGTAATTTTTAAGGATTGGCCCTAAGGTGGCATCAAGTTCTGCATTTATTAAAACTAAGTGCTTTTTACGCGAAGCGGAGCTTTGCTCATTTTTAAAACAAGCCATTGCAACTTGTGCCCCAAATTCAACTTCACCGGTTGCTTCAACGATTACATCAATGTTTTTAGAATTGGTTAAAAGTTTAAAATCAGAAGTTATTGCCAGCGTTTTATTTTTAATAAGCTGGTCTAACTGCTTTTGGGAATTGGTAGTTTTGTAGGACTTAACTTTTAAAAGCTTAAGACCTTTTTCAAGGTTTTTATAAGTCCTGTTTGAGATTGCAACAAGCCTCATACCAGGGATACCTTCTAAAAGCTGCATTGCAAAGCCCTGTCCTGCAAAACCAAATCCAATTAAACCAACCCTTATTGGCCTATCCTTTTTTTCTAAATTTTCTAAAGCTTTATCTATAATTATCATTTTTTATATGTCTCCCAACTACTATCTTTTTCGGATACCACTTCAACAGGGATTGGCCAGGGGATATTGAAATTTGGATCATCAAATCTAATGCCTCTTTCAAATTCAGGGGTGAAAGGCCTGTCGGAAAAATTTGTTAATTCGGTATTATCTTCCAGTGATAGAATTGCGTGTCCGCAATTGGGTGGAGTTAAAAGCATTTTGTAATCTGAATCTTTAAATTCAAAACCTTCAATTACGCCAAATGTTTGAGAGTCTTTCCTTAAATCTATTACTACTTCATACACAGAACCTTTAGTAACCCTGGTAAGTTTATATTCTGAAAATGGAGGGATTTGATAGTGAATTCCTCTCATAGTGCCCTTTTTGCTGCTAAAACTTACATAGCCCTGGACCAGATCAAGCTCAATTTCTAACAATTCTTTAATTTTTTTCCTATCGAATATCCTTGCTAAGAATCCCCTGCCGTCTTTCTGCGGTTCTAACTTAATAACATATAATCCATCGAGATCAGTTTTAATAAATTGCATATTTAGAGTACCTTTACCTTGGGGATGGCAATAATAAATTTACCGTTCCTTTGTCTGATGTGATGCATCTGTTCCATAATTTCCTCTTTTAGGTTCCATGGAAGAATTAATATATAATCGGGCTTTGTTTTAGAAATCATTTTGGGATCATGGATTGGAATGTGGACTCCGGGTAGAACATGACCCTGTTTGTGGGGATTTTTATCAACAGTATAGTCAATAAAATCAGTCCTTACCCCGCAGTAGTTTAAAAAAGTATTTCCTTTTGCAGGTGCACCATATCCAACAATTGTTTTACCCTCTTTTTTTGTCTGAATGAGAAATTTTAAAAAATTTCTCTTACTTTTTTTAACTTCTTTATCAAATTGCTGATAAAATTTAATACTCTTATAACCTTTTTTTATCTCCCTGTCCCTTAAAGAAGTTACATTTTTTGTAACTTTTAATTTTTTATTTTCAGTATGCCTGCCGTAAATCCTGAGGGAGCCACCATGGGTTTTGATTTCTTCAACATCAAAAAGAGTGATCCCATGGAAGGCAAATATTTTTTCTACTGCCAAAAATGAGAAATAAGAATAGTGTTCATGATAAATTGTATCGAACTGCTTGTGTTCAACTAATTTTTCTAAGTGAGGAAATTCAATTGTAATTATTCCTTTGGGGTTTAATAAAATCTTCATTCCTCCAACAAAGTCGTTAACATCTGGGACATGGGCCAAAACATTATTTCCTAAAATTAGATCAGCTTTTTTTCCTTTTTTAACTAACTCTTTTGCTGTGTTAACACCAAAAAATTTTATTAATGATGGAATGCCTTTTTTTTGGGCAACTTTTGCAACATTTGCACAAGGTTCAATACCTAAAACAGGGATCTGTTTTTCTTTAAAATACTGAAGTAAGTATCCATCATTGCTAGCAAGCTCAACTACTAAACTGTTTTTTGTAAATGAGAATTTATTTGTCATTTTTTCTACATAATTTTTAGCGTGTTCAAGCCATGATGTAGAGTAAGAAGAGTAATAAGCATATTGATCATTGAAGATTATATCCCTTGAGATTGTGGATGGAATCTGGACTAAAAAGCATTTTGAACAAACATAGACATGAAGTGAATAAAATGGTTCCATTTTATCTGTGTCTTCGTTTTTGACATAATTGTTGGCAATAGGGGACATTCCTAAATCAACAAAGGTATGTTTAAGAGGGGTTTTACAAAATCTACAGGTTATTTTATTTTTCATATTAGTTCCAGAAAAACTCCTTATTTATTTGTCCGGTTTTTTTAAGATGCTCAATTTCTTTCAGCCTTGTAAAGCCTCTGAACTCAAAAACCTCTTTACTCATTTGAACTTTTTTAAAAATATCTTTTAATTCTTTTGCACTATATTCAACAGTCCTTTTAATTTTTAACTTAGGGAAAGTTTTTTTAATTTTTTCAAAGGAGACTTTATAAGAGCGGGTATCCCCATCAGATTTTCCAAAAGAAACTTTGCAGCCAGGGAAAACTTTACCAATTATTTTGGCAATATCTTTTATCTGGTAGTTACCGGTAGTAGAACCTACATTAAATATTTGGTTATGAACTAATTTTTCAGGTGCTTCTAAAACTGTTAAAAAAGCTTCACAGACATCCAGGATATGGACTAAGGGCCTCCAGGGTGTTCCATCTGAAGAGAGCCGTATTTCTTTTTGGGTCCAGGCAATCCCTGAAAGGTTATTTACAACTAAATCAAACCTCATCCTTGGGGATGCCCCAAAGACTGTGGCATTTCTCATATAGGTTGGCGAGAAATTATTGTCTGCCAGCTTTTTTAAATCCTGTTCAACTAATAATTTACATTTGGCATATGTAGTTTGTGGGAGAACTTCTGAGTTTTCATCAACTAACCCGTCTTTGGCAACACCATAAATTGAACAGGAAGAAGAATAGATAAACCTTTTTACTCCTGCTTTCTTGGCAAGTTTTGCAAGTCTTATGATTGCTTTGTGGTTTATTTCATAAGTATTTTTTGGGTCCTGGTTTCCCAAAGGGTCATTTGATAAATCTGCTAAAGAAATAACTGCATCAAAACCTTTCAGGTCTTCTAAAGTAATTTGCCTTGTATCTTTGGTGATAACTTTTGGTGAAAATTTAACTCCGTTATAAAGCCAGCCTTCCCTATAAAAGCCTGTGTCAATTCCTGTGATATCATGGCCTGCAGATATAAATACCTGTGCCATCTGGGTACCTATATATCCATCAATTCCTGTGATTAAAACCTTCATATTTTTACCAGACTTTCCAGGGAGCTTCGTTTTTCTCCCATAAATTTTCTAAAACCATTTTGTCCCTTAATGTATCCATGCACTGCCAGTAGCCTGTGTGTTTGTAAGCAGATAAGTGGCCTTGTTTTGCAAGGTTAACCATTGGTTCCTGCTCAAAGATTGTTGAGTCACCTTCTATATAATCAAAAACCTGAGGTTCAAGGACCATGAACCCTCCATTTATCCAGCCTCCATCATTTGAATCCTTTTCCCTAAAACCTGAAACTTTATTTTTGTTTCCTTTAAAATTTAATACTCCAAACCTTCCTCCAGGCTGGACGGCTGTTACAGTTGCTAAACTTTTATTTTCTTTATGGAATTTGACCAGGTTTTTTATGTTTACATTACTTACCCCATCTCCATAAGTCAGGATAAAGGGTTCATCACCAATATATTTTTGGGCCCTTTTTATCCTGCCACCTGTAAGGGTATCTTCACCTGTTTCTACTAAAGTAACTTTCCAATCCTCTGCACCATTTTTATGGATTTCCATTGAATGGCTGCCAATATCAAAGGTGACATCAGCTTTGTGCAGGGCATAATTAGCAAAATATTCTTTAATAACATGAGATTTGTAGCCGCACAAAATAACAAAATCGTTAAATCCATATGAAGAAAAAATCTTCATGATATGCCAGAGGATTGGCTTACCGCCTATTTCTGCCATTGGTTTAGGTTTAATTGAAGTTTCCTCAGATAACCTGGTTCCAAAACCCCCGGCCAAAATGACAACCTTCATATTTTTGGAATTTTGTGACCTATAACTTAAAGTTTTATTCATGTTTTATATATAATGTATGTATTATAGTAAATATTATGAGATAAATCAAATCCTGGATAGGATTAGTTTCCTAAAAAGGTTTGATAAGCTGATATTTGTTTTTTGGGGTCTGGAATCCTGTAGGGTTTGGCTGATTAATAAATCAAATTTTTGGGCTTGTTTCTGCCAGCTAAAGTGCTGACTCCATCTTTTTGAAGATTTTTCCAGAGCTTTTCTCTTTTTGGTATCCAGGATGAGGTTTTTTAAGATGTTTGAAAGCTGGATAGAATTGCCCTGGTCGAATAAATAACCACTGATACCTTCTTTAACAGCGTCTTTTAAACCTGAAACATTTGAGGCAATGACCGGGGTTTTGCAGGCATTAGCTTCTAAACAGGTAATTCCCCAACCTTCCTGGGAAGAAGGCTGAACCATTGCCCAGGCTGAAGAAAGAAGCCTGGTTTTCCTTTTTTCTGATATTTTTCCTGTAAATTCAATTTTAGTTTTTAAATTTAGATCTGTAACTAATCTTTCAAGTTTTTCCTTTTGGTCACCTTCACCGGCAATAATTAACCTAGCCTCAGGAAGCTCTTTTAGAAGGTTTGAAAAAGCATGGATTAATACATCTATGTTTTTATATTTTTTTAACCTGCCTAAATAAATAATAGTAGGCTTTGCGGATTTTTTAATTACTGCTGCACCATCAATTTTTACTCCATTTGTGATGATACTTGTGACTTTTAAGCCAACCTCATTTTTAAGCTCCTCTGCAGTTGAGTTAGAAACAGCAACCACGTTTTGCTTTTTATAAACAGAAGGCATAAAGAAGCTTTCTAAAAAATTTGCAATCCAGGAAAAAGGCGGAACTAAAGAACTAAAAAATACATCCTGATGGACGTGGTGGACTAAAAGTATTACCGGTATATTTGAATAAAGAGGGGTAAAGAAAGGAATGCCATTTTCGCAGTCTATAATTAGATTAAATTTACCTCTTAGTTTTAACACATAATATAAAAATGCCCAAATGTAGACTGTGACAAACCCTCCGCGCCTGATAATATTTACTCCACCGATTGTTTCATATTTAGGGTTTCTTTGGTCATTGGATGTAAAAACAGTTACAGAGTAGCCTTTTTGAACCAAGTTTGTTGCAATTTCCTGAATATAAACTTCTGCACCACCGGATAATAAGTGTTTTGTATCCCTCCAATTAAAGATTAAGATCTTTTTTCCTGAGCTATTTGTTACAGCTTTGTCAGACCTGAAAAGGTCAATCAGTTGAGAGAAGTTATTTTTTAAGGTATCTGAGGAAAAGTTTAAGACTTCAGTAACGAGAATAGCTGCAAATAAAAGTATATTAGTCCTTAGTACAACATCAACAACCTGGGATAGTGAGTTGTGATAGAGGGTAATCAGTCCGGCCTGAATTAAGGCAAATAGAATGATTAATCTGGAGGGGAAATAATTTTTCTTAGCCAGGTTATATGTGCTAAAACATGTTGAAAGCACAAGTAAAAACATAGCCAGGGAATATCGGTTAAGGTACTCAATAGCTACGAACCCTTTTTGGGTCAAAAGAAGGTTAACAATAAAGTGAGGTGCGAAAATATATAGTGAGAGCAGAAATGCTCCCGCAGCTGAAACGATTGAGAGTAGGGTAATAAACCCTTTCCTTCCGGATGAATTTTGGGCAAGAGATCTGGCTGTTAACGGAATCAGGATACCGATTAAGCTTCCTGCGCCGAAATATAGAATCTTTCCCAGTAGTGAAAGTGTGGCGTAGATACCTGCATCTGAAACATTGAAAAAATGTTTAACCAAAAGAACATCTAAGCTATATATTAAGACAGTCCCTAAGGTTGCAAATAATGAGTTACTTAAAAATTTATATGTGTCAAAAAGATTTTCTTTTTTCTCCGGCGACGGTTTGTAAGCAGATATTGGATGGAAGCTTCTGGCGATCAGAAGAGAAATAAACCAGGCCGCAAAAATAGATATTGGGAGTGACCCAACTGCAACCTCAAGCGGTTTGAATGGAAGTGATGCAGAAAAAAAGAGAAAAAGATATTTAACCAGAGCTTCAGTAATAATTAATATGCCTACCCATATAAAGGCAAGACGCCCAAAAAGAACACCTTTTTCGAAGGAAAGTAGAAAAAGCGGTGTAAGTAATAGTGAGAATATTCCCATAAAATAGGGAGAGCTTATGCCAAAAAATGAACTTAATGGATTTAGGAGAATAGTAAAGATGGTTAGAGATAAAACTCCTAAAACCCAGGATAACCACCAATATTGCCTGAAAAAATCAAAATATTTTTTATGCTCTGCTTTTTCATGATAGTAAGCTGCAAACCTTGAAACTGTTGTTAAAAGTGCATTAGCAGGTACAGTTACCAGGTATTGGAATGATAGAAAAACTGTGAGGATAGCGAAGTCCTCTTTTGTCAATAATCTGCCGGCATGCAGATTAAATAGCCAGTTTAAAAAATTGGCAAACATGGATGCAGACCAAAAAAATAAAGGTCCTGAAAATGGTGAATTAAATACTTTTAGAAATTTTTTAGACATATTTTGCAAGATAGCGTATAGGTTCAAGTACAGGTTTTAAGATTAGCCTTGGGATATCGAGCTGATCTTTTTTAATTTTATCCAGCCCGTGAATTGTTTTCTCCCAATAGTGAGGTTTTACTATTAATTGATAAATAGCCACATAAGAAGCAATTGAGGCCATAATCCAGTAAAGCGGGATTAGATAGACATATTTTATTAATGAATAGTGGCCTCTTTTGGTGCAGCCAATCATGTAGTTGTAGATATAAACAAAGTTTCCAATCATTAAGGAGAACGCAGCCATGTAAAAAACAATAGATGGGAAAAGGGATTCAATTTGCGGACCAACAAACTGATAAAGGGTGAAGTAGGCAATTGTTGTAAGCCAAAGGAATGGATTTATTAACATGAAAGATATCCTGGCACCTATGACCAACTGGAAAATGAGGGCGTGGATGCCATAGTTTTTGATAAAACCAATGGGGTTTCTCATATGGACTAAGTAGGTTTGCATATAACCTTTGATCCATCTGGATCTTTGGCGGATCCAATTTTTAAAATTACTGTTGGCCTCTTCCAAAGTTATAGAATCTATTACTGCAGTTTTAAGGCCAAATTTAAAAAGCCTAATTCCTAAATCGCAGTCTTCTGTTACATTAAATGGATCCCAGCCCTCAAGGTCTCTTAAGACTTGTGTTTTAAAATGGTTTGAAGTACCTCCAAGAGGTATAGTTGTACCGATTGATTGGAGGCCTGTTAGAACGATATCGAACCAAAGTGAATATTCTGCTGTAAAAAAGCGGGTTAATAAATTTTGATGAGGGTTAAAATAATTTAATTTTGCCTGGAGACAAACAGTCTCTTTAGGTAGTTTCTGGAAAGCAAGATATGCTTTCAAGAGTTGATCCGGTTCAGGTCTGTCTTCTGCATCATAGATTACTAAATACTCCCCCCGGGCAAAGTTAAGTCCATAGTTGCAGGCCTTTGGTTTAGTTTTTGGCTGTGAGTCAGGAACTATTAGAGTCCTGACATATGAGGGCATTTCCATTGCAGAGGCTTTGTTAATTGTTTCTTTGTCATCTTCTTCTAAAAGTAAAATTACATCTAATTTGTCTTTCGGGTAATTTAAATTATCTATAGATTTTAGGAAGTTTGGTAGGACATTTGCTTCCCTATAAAGTGGACAAAGGATAGTGTATATGGGCAAACCCATATTTTCCAAATTTGAGATTTCTTTTTGGGGTATGGAAATTTCAGGGGGGAAATGGAGACTTTTTAGGATGACAAAAAGGTTGAAGATCACGTCAATAAAGTAGATAAAAGTTAAAAGAGCTATAAATATCAAGGCAGTTATAAATGCGTTTAGTAAAAGACCATTGACTAAAGCCAGAAAAGCGGCAAAAAATAGTAACTTTTGATTTAAAGTGAATGTTTGAAATGCAGAAAGATAGTGGGGAAGGGTGGTATGGGTAGTCATCCTTTTTTGTTTGTGGATTAACCCTGCTCCAATCATGGTATTTTTTATAGTAGGTTCAAGGGTGTAAAGTGTTTTTCTTTTGATTTTTAATAAAAGGGAATTTAAACCTATTTCCCAGGTAGTTTTTAAGACATTTACTTTTGAGCGGCCGCTTAACCTTTTGTCAAACTTAATGTTAAACCCTCCAATTAAATAGCCTAGATCCTGGGCAGTCTTTAATATGGATAAGTCTAGAGTCCAGGGGGTGATGGATTTTTTATCTATGTGTTTTAAGATATCAATGTTTAAAATTTTTAATCCTGATTGGACATCACAATCCAGATTATGCAGAAATTTCCCAAATATCTTTGAAAAACCTCTGCTTAAAAAATTTCTAAGTATTGATTCATTTTTTTTAGCCCTGTTGGCTACAACTACACCGTGGCTTTTGGAAAGGGTTAACATTTGGGGGATGGCTTCAGGGGGATACTGCAAGTCAGCGTCAATCATGACAATTTTTTGGCCTTTGGCATAAGATGCGCCCTCCAGGATTGAATAAGCTTTACCTTGTTTGCCCTGTTTGGTAAAAATTTGAATTGGGAAAACTGATCTTAAGGAATTAATTACTTCTACAGTCCTGTCAGTTGAATGGTCATCTATAAAAATGATTTGATAATCTATCCTGGCTTTCTCCAGGCTTAAATTAACCCTTGAGACCAGAGGCCAGATATTTTTTTCCTCATTTCTGACTGGAATTACTATATCTATATAATCCATGTGAGTATAGTGGCCTATAATAACACAAGGTGTGTCTGAAATCCAGTACTAATATAACTCATAATAAATATCTTTAGGTTTATGTAATTTCAGGAGTTTAGATTGAGGCCAAATATGCTAAACTTAGGGCGAAAATATGAATAAATATTTTAAAAACTGGTTAGAAATTTTGCCCTTTATATTTGTTTTTATAGCTTCTTTATACAGGCCATATGATGCTGATTTAGGCTGGCATTTAAAGTATGGTGAGTATTTTTTTAAAACTGGCCGGATTTTAAAAGAGAATACTTTTTCTCAGGAGATGAGGGATTATATCTGGCCAAATATTTCCTGGGGTTATGATGTTTTTGCGTATGGGGCATATTATTTGGGTGGATTTTTAGGATTAACTCTCCTTGCAGCTTTGGTTATCACCTTAACTTTTTTCTTTTTCTCAAAATTTGCCAAATTAGATTATTGGGATAAGGCTATAATTTTTCCTTTTTTAGTTTTTATCCAGGATCCTGTAAATACTATTTCTCTTAGAAGCCAGCTTTTTGGAATGCTTTTACTTGGAGTAATGTTTTATATTATCAGACTTTATGAGGATGGTGATAAAAAGAAGCTTTTTTTGCTTGTTCCCCTATTTTTAGTTTGGGTAAATATCCACGGGCTTTATATTTTAGGCCTGGCACTTTTTTTAATCTGGGCAGGACTTAAGGTTTTGATAAAATTTATTGAAGAAGGTTATAAATTTAAATCAGTATTTGAGGGTGTAAAGTTTTTTGCAGGTGTAACAGTTCTAATACTTCTGGCAACTTTAGTTAATCCATTTGGCTATACAATCTATATTGATGCATTTGCCCATATTAGTGATCCAATGGTTAAATCTGTGATGGAGTATTTGCCCTTTAGTGAATTATCAAGCCTGTGGTGGAACCAGTTAACAATTGGGATACTTTTTGTATTTGGAGTGCTATTTTTAGCTTTCACAGATGGGCTTAAGAGAAACCTGCCACTTTTGGGGGTTATTACAGTTTTGTATGGACTATCTTTTATGGTTAGAAGATATGCCTGGAATTTATATTATCTTTCTTTACCTTTATTAAAACCTATCTCTGAATTTTTTAAACCTGAAGGTGAAAAAACTGCCAAGAGGGCTGCCACAGTAATAATTATCCTATCAATTCTTACTGCTTTATATATTAAGCAGCCCTTTTCCCAATACAGGGATATGAGCTGGGATATGTACTGCAGTTATTTTAATGGCTGTTCAAAGATGGGGGCACAGTTTTTAATTGATAATAATTTAACTGAAGGAGTATTTACAATCTATAATTGGGGTGGGTATTTAATCTGGAATTATCCTCAGATTAAACCACCAGTAGATGGAAGGATGCACCTTTGGAGGGATAGTAGTGGGGTAAGTGCATTTGAGGAGTTTTATAAAATTGAGCAGGATTTAGAAAGTATTGAGGATTCTAAATATAATATAGCTTTTGTAAACCCTGATAAAAATGTTTATGAAAGACTTATTAAGCTAATGGAGCAGGGAAAATGGAGAAGGGTATATAGGGATCAATATTCTTCAATATTTATCCGCAGCGAGAGAAAGTAATTAAATAAAAATCCAACTTTTCTCACTTGTATTTGACCTTTTCATGCTTATAATTAGTATAAGTTGACGCTTCAACCAAGTTTAAGATACAGTTAAATTAATAAAATGCCTGATAGAATTAAAAAATTTATTGAACAAGACCCTCAAATAAAAAATGGCATGCCGATAATAACCGGTACCAGAGTGACTGTAGCAGAAATAATAGATTATTTAGAAGAAGAAAAATTTATTGACAAAGTTATAAAGGACCTTAAAATGGCAGGGGTAATAATTGGAAGAGAAGAAATTCTGGCTGCTTTAGAGTTTGCAAAACTTCGAGCATCTGATGAAGCCCCAACCTCCAAGAAAACTAAGTAAACCCCTCTATTGACAAATGCAACAGTGTTGCAATATAGTTTTAAGATGCAAACTAATTCTACTGATATTTTTAGTGATCTCAAGTCTAAAGGTGCAAAACTAACAAGTGCAAGAAAGCAGATAATTACACAGCTTTTGAATGCTGACAGGCCTTTATCAGCAGCTGAAATGGTGAGTATATTTAATAATGATTTTGACAGGACTACAATTTATAGACAGATAACTTTTTTAAAAAACCAGGGTATTGTAAAAGAAATTGATTTTGGTGAAGGTAAAAAAAGGTATGAATTTTTTGCTAATGACCACCACCACCATTTAATCTGCTTAAAGTGCAAATCTGTTGAAGACTTTGACTTAAAACAGGATTTGGCATTAGAGGAAAAGAGAATTAAAAAGGAAAAGAAATTTAAAGTGATGAACCACTCTTTGGAATTCTTTGGAGTTTGTAAAAGATGTCAACGCTAGAATATATAATCGTTTTTACATTAATTGGATCTGTTGGATCGCTTTGGGGAGGGTTTCTACTTCTATCCAGGGAAAAATTAGCCCAGAAAATTTCTCATTTACTGGCCAGTTTTGCTGCAGGAACATTACTAGGGGCTGCTTTTTTAGATTTGCTGCCGGAAGCTTCTGAAATGGCAGGGGAAGGGATAAATGTATTTTTATGGACATTGGTGGGCATGCTAAGCTTTTTTATTTTGGAAAGGTTTATCCACTTTTTTCACCACCATGAGCAAATGCACAAAGACTTGCAGACAAAGTCCACTCTACCGCTAATAATTTTTAGCGACACAATCCATAATTTTATTGATGGAGTTGTTATTGGAGCAACTTTTTTAGTAAGTATCCCACTTGGGATTGTGACAACCCTGGCAGTAGCTGCCCATGAAGTGCCGCAGGAAATAGGAGATTTTGGGCTACTTTTGCATAGGGGCTTGTCTAAGGGTAAGGTTATTCTGGTAAATGTTTTAAGTGCATTAATTTCACTTGTTGGTGCACTTCTTGCTTACTTTGCAGGTGAGGCTATTTTGGAGGTAATATCAATCCCGCTTGCCTTAACTGCAGGGTTTTTTATCTATATTGCTGCATCTGATCTGATACCTGAAATCCACTTTGAAGAAAAAAAAGGCCTGGCCTTTTTGGAAAGTGTAATACTTCTGATAGGGGTTTTGTTTGTTTATATTTCTGTTTCCTTCCTGGAGCATGGAGGATAATCTTCTCTGTCTAAACTAAAATTAGGGATTTGAATTCAATTTTTAGAAATGTTAAGTTTTATGTAGTGATTTGATATAAATTACACAAAATATGAAAACAAACACACTTATATTAATTGTAATTGCAGTTGTTGCTCTGGGTGGATTATTTTTCCTTCTTAAACCAAAAACTGCGCCTATAACTACAACTGAGAATCAAAACCAAATTGTAGTTGCAGAGCAGACACCACAACCAAATGTTTTTGAGTTGGTGATTGAGGATAAAAAATTAGTATCAGGACCTGCAACTATTAAAGTAAACCAGGGAGAAGATGTAACTATTAAAATTATTTCAGATGAAGCAGAAGAATTTCATCTCCACGCTTATGATGAGAGTGCCGAGCTTGAAGTAGGAAAACAAGCGGTTTTAATATTTAAAGCAAATCTTTCCGGCAGATTCCCATTTGAACTGGAAAATTCCAAAATAGAGATTGGTGTATTAGAAGTACAGCCAAAAAGTAAATGAGTAATGATAAAATGGCTATTTATTCTATCCTTAGCTTTTAATGCTTTATTAATTCCTCAACCAGTTTCAGCCCATGCTTTTGGTAAGCTATATAATTTGCCAGTCCCTTTTTGGATGTACCTATATGGAGGGGCTGCAGCACTTTTAGTATCTTTTCTGGTAATTGGTTATTTCCTAAATAATACAAGTAAGAACTTTATTTATCCCACTATCAATCTTTCTAATAATCCTTTTTTCAGTATTCTAACCAAATCCTGGTTTCTAAATATACTAAAAGGCATTAGTGTTTTTTTACTCCTACTGACTATTATTAGCGGTTTTATAGGTGAAAATAGCGCATATTCCAACTTTAATATGACATTTTTCTGGATCTTCTTTGTTTTAGTCTTACCCTATTTTACAGCTTTTTTTGGTAATGTTTATGCTTTTATCAACCCCTGGAAGGTACTTGTTGAGTGGGGAGAGAAGCTATTGGGAAGAAAAGTAAAAGGAGTAGCTGAGTATCCTAAAAATTTAAGTTATTATCCGGCCTTGTTATTTTACTTTCTATTTATCTGGATTGAACTTTTTGGTAAGACAGGACCATTCAGCCTCTCGTTAATTCTTATTCAGTACACTTTTATAAACCTTTTGGGAGTGATGTCTATTGGTAAAGATAACTGGTTTAAGTATTGTGAATTTTTTAGTGTCTTTTTAAGGCTTATTGGGAAAATTGCACCTTTGGAATACCACAAAGGAACGCTTTATTTAAGACCACCTTTTGTGGGGCTTTTAAAAGATGGTGCAGAGCATTTTAGTTTGTTATTGTTTATCCTTTTTATGCTTTCCTCAACTGCTTTTGATGGTTTTAGTACAACTTTAGTTTGGTATAAGTTTTACTGGCAAAAAGTATCAGTGTTGATTACATCACTTCTTGGACCTGAACCTTATCAGGCTTTTCAATTAGTTGGACTTATATTATCTCCATTTGTTTTTTTGGCTATCTATTGGATTTTAATAGCTTTAACAAAATTAATTACCCTGAGCAAACTTTCTATTAAAAAACTAATGCTGGAATTTGCTTTTACCCTTATTCCCATTGCCTTTGTTTACAACCTGGCTCATTATTACAATCTGATTTTATCCTCAGGACAGGAAATGATAAGACTTATTTCTGACCCATTTGGATATGGGTGGAATTTATTTGGTACAGCTTTTTACACACCAAACCTGTCAATTTTAGATGCTGGAGTTACCTGGCATGTGCAGGTATTTTTAATTTTAATAGGTCATATTGCAGCAGTATATTTAGCACACATAGCTGCTTTAAGGATATTTCCTACCCATAGAAAAGCCCTTCTCAGCCAACTCCCTATGCTTATTCTAATGGTTACCTATACTCTTATAGGTCTGTGGATTTTAGCCCAACCTGTGACTGGCGGAGAGATATAAGATACTTAATATGAGAAAATTGCAATTTCTTATTTCATTTTTATTTCTAACTTCATACTTCATATTTGTGACTTCAGTTTTTGCCCATCTTGTGGGGCAGCCGCCCTTTTTTAAGGTAAATGGTATTTATGCAGATATTTACAATGTTTCATCAACATCTTTGGCGGATTTTAATTTGCCCCAGGATATTGTGAAGGAAAATTTTTTAGTTGGGGAGAATATAAATTTTGAAATAGATGCACCAGTTTTACCTGTACCCGAGGAGATTTTAAAACAGTCTGAGTTTAGTTGGGATTTTGGGGATGGGACAAAAGGGGTTGGGCTTAAAAATACCCATGTTTATAAAAAGACTGGTTCCTATATTGTAAAGGTTGAAGTTTCTGCAGGGGGACAGACACCCCAGATTCTGCAAACTACATTAATTAATATAGTTCCTGATAAAAACTACCAGCTTCCAAAAGCTGTAATTTCTGTTAATGGCTGGAGTGGTACAGGTGACCCAACTAAGGAATTTTTGGAAACTAAGTTTGACAAAGACTTTAATTTTGATGGGAGTAAATCAATTTCATCTTCTAAAATTACAGAATATATCTGGGATTTTGGAGACCAGACTTCAGGGACAGGTGTAATGGTTACCCACAGGTATGACACTAACCCTTATGCTGTGTTCCCGGTTCTAAGGATAAAGACTGAAGATGGATTTATTGCAGATTCAATGGTCCAGATAAAAGAAGGAAATCCCGCAACTAATCCTTTGGGTTATTTTCAAAATAGAGCTAATAATCCTTTAATGGGAACAAGTCTGTAGGAGAAGGTTTTTGTGGGGATATTTTTACTTTTATTAATTTATGGAGGATATTTTTTGGTTAAGAGGATTGCAAAGAAAAATTAGATTGGGTTTGCCCCAAAGATAAAGTCTGTGAAATTTCCCAGCACTGCTATTCCTACATGGGTCCATTTTGGGTCTAGCTGGTTTTCATTATGAGGACCATGGGAGCCATAAAATCTTTCTATTAAATCTGCATCATCTTTGAAACTACCATTGCCTGAGTTTTCCCCTAAACTCATAAAGCCTAATTTATTAAAGCCATCTTCTGAATTTATAAAATTTCTAAATCCTTCATGGTTATCTATTGAGCCAATACTTGAAAAGTGGGAAACCCTAAATTTTGCATATTCTGCCAGAGCAGGGTTCAATGAAAGTTTTGAGACACCCATTTTTTCCCTGTAAGAGTTTAGGGCATTTAAGATATTTTTAGAAGATTTGGGGTTGTCAACTTTTATTTTTGAAGATTCATTTTGTTTTTGGGTGACTGCTGCCAAAACTTTAGTGGGTTTGTCAGGTTCAATAACTTTAGCTACACTAGCTGGCGCTGCAGATGGTGAGGCTGATGAGGAGGCTTCTGAGAGAATTGGTTTTGGGGTTGGGGCAGGATAGACAATAGAATCCTGGACTTCTGATTTAATAGCGACTAATCTTAAAACCCTGGGTGTAAACCCGAGGATGAAGATTACTCCGAGTACGCAGTACGAGGAAAAGCGACCTAGTCGCTTGGAGCTAGAAGATACCACGGGCTTATGCCCGTGGAGCTTCATAAAAAATGAAGAAACAGCAAGGGTGATAACTACAATATATATAAGATGAAGCATGGAATTTTGTTATCTTATAAAAGAGAAGCTGCTATTTCAATAAGAGAAGAGAGTCTAGACTATAATTGTGAATTCATTTTGTCTAAAGTGCCCTGGTAGAATTAGACTTTCTTTGTATCCAAAACCTTTTGAAGAGGTGGGATCTTGTTCAACTGGCTCGATACAGACATAGTGAGTATCACATAGACCCTTACTGTTAGTTCCTGCCCAAAGATTTGCATAAGGCAGACCTTTTTGCGCTAAGAGGATTCTTGGTACGCCTGGAATTAAAATTTCATTTAAATCTTTCCATTTGAGTATTCGATCTTCTTTAACTAATTGAGTTACATCTTCACCATTTATCATTAGTCCTTCCCATCCTTTGGGAGTTAGCCAATAAGCATGTTCTGCAAAATTGACAGGAGCAGGTTCATTACCCTGATTAAAATGAGTGGTTTTAATAGTGAAATTATTTGAATCTAAGCTAAATTGCTGATAAACTGATATGCCATTAGGATATGTCCCCTCGTGGATATCATAAATAGCTATTGCTGCACTTTGAGTGGTTAGGATTCTAACTTCATCATTTCTCATTGGACCATGTTGAGGAAGTACAAAAGATGTCCAAGTTTCTGATCCAAATATAGGAGTACAAGGATGAGTGGATGTTTCCTTTCCATCCCCTCTTGTAACTTTGTCCCACAATAAACTACCTCCTAAGTATAGTTGTTCAACCCTTGCACCTTTAGGATTTAAAGTTACGTCAGAGGATATAAAAGGTTTGAGAGTTATAGTTCTTTCATCGATCTCAGTCATGGTGGAATTATATGAATAGTTCCTTCTAAATGCAACTCAATTGTAGTTGTTGACATTGGGGGATAGTTTGTGGTAAATTTGGGTTAACTTAATATTGAACAAGGTAGGCGTACTTAATGAAGAGTATGCTTACCTTTTTTGACGTCCTTAGCAAAAGCCATCTACTATGCCTGGAGTAAGCACAAACACAATTAATAATAGAGTCTATTGGGGAAATAATAAACACAGAATTAAAAATCTGGACCTTATTAAACTGCAAAAAGATTCATATCAAAAATATTTAAATGAGGGTGTTGGCGAGCTTTTAAATGAGATTTCCCCTGTTGTTGATTTCACTGGTAAAAACTGGAGTTTAGAGTTTGGTGATTACTTTTTTGGCAAACCAAAATTAAACCCAGCCCTTTGTAAAGTTAAAGGAGTTTCTTTTGATGCACCCCTTAGGGTTAGGGTAACTTTAACCAACCTTCAAACTGAAGAAAGCTATAAGCAGGAAGCCTTCCTTGGTGATATCCCACAGATGACTGATAAAGGAACCTTCATTATTAATGGAGTTGAAAGGGTAATAATAAACCAAATTGTACGCTCCCCAGGAGCGTTTTTCTCAGCATCAGATGATCCTATTACAGGAAGAAGGCTTTATGGGGCAGAGATTAGGCCTCAGCATGGATCCTGGCTTGAGTTTGGTGTTTCCCGCTCTGATGTTTTAACTGTCAAGATTGACAGGAGAAGAAAATTTGCAGCTACTACACTTTTAAGAGCTTTAGGATATTCCCAGGAAGAGATTTTAGAGGCATTTAAAGATGTTGACACCAGTGAAGACCACAAATTTATTGAATCAACTTTGGCTAAAGATTTAACCAAAGACCAAAATGAAGCACTTTTAGAGATTTTTAGAAAGATGAGGCCTGGTGACCCAGTTGTTTTAGAAACTGCAAAATCTTTACTGCAAAATATGTTTTTTAACAACAGAAGATATAACTTAACCAGGGTTGGAAGATTTAAGATCAACAAAAGGTTGGGTTTAGATATTCCAAATTCTCCTGAGAATTGGGTTTTGACTAAAGAAGATATAGCTGCAACTTTAAGGTATTTAATTAATTTAGCAAATGGTAATGGCAGAGTTGATGATATTGACCATTTGGCAAACAGAAGGGTGAGGATGGTTGGAGAACTGGTTGCCCAAAATGCTTTTTGGGTTGGCCTGCAAAGGCTTGAAAGAGTTATTAAAGAAAGAATGAGCCTTCTTTCATTGGACCAGGAAATTACAGCTGCAGGACTTGTTAATGCAAGGCCTGTGATTGCAGCAATTAATGAGTTTTTCAGATCATCCCAGTTATCCCAGATTTTAGACCAGACTAATCCCCTATCTGAGATTGACCATTTAAGAAGGCTTTCTGTTACTGGTGCAGGTGGAATTTCAAGAGACAGAGCTTCGTTTTCTATCAGGGATATTAACCACTCACAATATGGAAGAATTGACCCTATCAGATCTCCTGAGGGACCAAACATTGGACTTGTTACATATTTAGCACTTTTTGCCAGAATTAATGAGTATGGATTTTTAGAAACTCCATATAAAAAAGTATCTGTAGAAAATGGTAAACCAAGAGTTAGTGACGATGTAGTCTATTTAACAGCTGATGATGAGGAAGACCAATTTATTACTGAGGCTACAATTGATGTGGATGACAAAGGTTATATTACTCAAAAAAGGGTTCCTGTTAGAAATTTGGGCTCATTTTTTGAAACAGATGCCAAAAAAATAAATTTAATTGATATTTCACCACAGCAAATTGTGGGAACTTCTGCCTCTCTGATTCCATTTTTGGCTCATGATGATGCAAACAGGGCTTTGATGGGTACCCACATGCAGTGTCAGGCAGTCCCTCTCTTGCTTCCTGAAGCACCAATTATTGGAACAGGTATGGAAGTTATGGTTGCAGATACTATGGCCAGGGTAGTTAGGGCCCCATTTGAAGGACTTATTACCTATATTGATGGAGAAAAAATAGTTTTAGAGGGAGGAAAGGGTAAAAAAGAAGAAATAAAGGTGCAAAAATTTGTAAATTCTCCAAATATGACCTGTTATTCACAAAAACCAGTAGTGAGTTTAAGACAAAAAGTAAAAGAGGGTGACCTTTTAATTGAGGGAACATCTTCAGATGGAGGGGAGTTAGCATTGGGAAGAAACCTTTTAATAGCCTATATGAGCTATGATGGGCTTGGATATGAGGATGCTATTGTTATTTCAGATAAATTAGTCCAAAAAGATGTTTTATCTTCTATCCATATTGAAGAGTATACAACTGATGTTGTAGAAACCAAACTTGGTCCGGATGAGGTGACTTCTGATATCCCAAATGTTTCTGAGGAGAACTTAGCAAATTTAGATGAAACAGGTATTGTCAGGATTGGGGCAGAGGTAGGACCCGGGGATATTTTAGTTGGTAAGGTCCAGCCTAAAGGTGAAACAGAACTGACTGCAGAGGAGAGACTTTTAAGAGCAATCTTTGGTGAGAAGGCAAAAGAGGTTAGGGATACATCCTTAAGGATGCCTCATGGTGAAAGAGGGACTGTTATTGGGATTGAGATTTTATCAAGAGAAGCTGGGGATGATTTAGGGGCCGGGGTTTTACAAAGAATTAAAGTTAAAGTAGCGCAGCTTAGAAAAGTAACAGCCGGAGATAAGTTGGCCGGAAGACATGGAAATAAAGGTGTTATCTCAAAGATAGTCCCTGAAGCTGACATGCCTCATTTAGAGGATGGGACACCTGTAGATATTATTATCTCTTCTGTGACAGTTTTATCCAGGATGAATTTAGGACAGCTTTTGGAAGCCCACTTAGGCTTTGCAGCTAAAAAATTGGGTTATAAAGTAGCAGCTCCTGTATTTGAAAACCTGCCAGAGGAAGTTTTGATTGAACAGCTTAAAAAAGCAAACCTGCCTGTATCTGGTAAATCAAAATTAGTTGATGGCAGGACTGGTGAGTATTTTAAGCAGGATGTGGTTGTAGGATATGCTTACTTTTTGAAGCTTATCCATATGGTTGAAGATAAGACCCACGCAAGATCAACTGGTCCATACTCACTGGTGACCCAGCAGCCTTTGGGTGGAAAGGCCCAGATGGGTGGACAAAGGCTTGGAGAAATGGAGGTTTGGGCACTTGAAGCTTATGGTGCTGCCAATGTTTTGCAGGAAATGTTAACCTTAAAATCTGATGATGTTGTTGGAAGGGCTAAAGCTTTTGAGGCTATTATTAAAGGAACTGAGATTCCACAAGCTTTGGTTCCTGAGTCATTTAAGGTTTTAGTTAAAGAGCTTCAGTCTTTGAATATAGAGGTAGCCCCACAGGGAGTAAAAGAGGCCTCAGTTGAAGAGGTGGAGGTTGAGGAAGAAACTAAAGAGGTTAAGGCTTTTGAAAGTGAGCTGGGAGTAGCTGCTGTAGAGTCAGGAGATGAGTTAACTTCAGAGGATAGCCCAATGGAAATTATTGATGCTTCAGCTTTAACTGATGAAGAGATTGGCCCCTCTGATGATGATTTAAAAGCTGAGGAAGGAGAAAAAGTATGAACACAAACTTAGTAGATTTTGAATCATTAAAAGTTTCAATTGCATCTCCTGAGATGATCAGGAGTTGGTCTTTTGGCGAGGTTACCAGGCCAGAAACAATAAATTACAGGACGTTAAAAGCTGAGAAAGACGGGCTTTTTGCAGAAAATATCTTTGGCCCTACTAAAGATTGGGAGTGTTACTGCGGAAAATATAAAAGGATTAGATACAGGGGAGTGATTTGTGACAAATGTGGAGTTGAAGTAACCCAGTCTAAAGTAAGAAGAGAGAGGATGGGGCATATTCTTTTGGCTTCCCCTGTTGCTCATATCTGGTATGTAAAGGGTGCTCCTTCAAAGCTATCTTTGATTCTAGATTTAACAATGAAGAATTTGGAGTCAATTATCTATTTTGCTTCATATTTAGTCATTGATATTGATCCTGATAAAAAAGCTAAAGCTTTAGAATCCTTAGAAAAACAGCTTAAAGAAAAACAGGAAGAAAGTAAAAAAGCTTTAGAAAAGATAATAGCTGAGGCTGAGAAGGTAGTTGAGGGAGAGCTTAAAGATTTAAAGAAGAAGATGAAGGGTGATGAAAAGTTTGAACTGGTTGCAGAAGAGCAACAGCTTTCCCAGAGACAGGCAGCAGCAAAGTTAAGGGAAGCAAACCAGGTGGAGTTATCCCAGCTTGAGGAAATCTATAAAGCTGTAGCAGATTTAACTAAAAATACCCAATCAATGAAGCTTTTATCTGAGGATGAATATTCTAAACTTGAAGAGTATGGAGTAATTGATTTTGTAACTGTAGGAATGGGTGCAGAAGCTTTGCTTAAAGTTTTGGAAAAGATAGATTTAGATAAACTGGCTGCAGAACTGCGGGTTGAGGTTTCAAAATCAACAGGCCAAAGACACATAAAAGCTACCAAAAGATTGAGACTGGTTGAGGGAATGAGGCAGTCAAAGATTAATCCAGCCTGGATGATAATGTCTATTTTACCTGTACTTCCACCGGATCTCCGGCCAATGGTTCAGCTGCCTGGAGGAAGGTTTGCAACTTCTGATTTAAATGACCTTTACAGAAGAGTTATAAATAGAAACAACAGGTTAAAAAGACTGATTGATTTAGGTGCACCTGAAATTATTTTGAGGAATGAAAAAAGGATGCTTCAGGAAGCAGTTGATTCTTTAATTGATACCTCTTCAAAGTCAACCAGAAGGGCAGGAGCCCACCAATTAAGATCACTTTCTGACATGCTTAGAGGAAAACAGGGAAGGTTTAGGCAGAACCTTTTGGGTAAAAGGGTAGATTACTCAGGAAGGTCAGTTATTATTGTTGGTCCAAAACTAAAGCTTCATCAGGTAGGGCTGCCAAAAGAGATGGCTTTAGAGATGTTTAAGCCATTTGTTTTAAGAGAACTTATCTCAAGGGGTTTGGCCTCAAATGTGAAGGGAGCAAAGAATGTTTTGGAATTTAGGCCTCCTGAGGTCTGGGATATTTTAGAGGAAGTTATTGCGGATAGGCCGGTTTTGATAAACAGGGCGCCAACTTTGCACAGATTGGGTATTCAGGCGTTTTACCCGATCTTAATAGATGGAAATGCAATCCAGATCCACCCATGTATTTGTGCAGGATTTAATGCTGACTTTGACGGGGACCAGATGGCTGTGCATGTTCCTTTATCTGAAAAAGCAAAACAGGAAGCACATGATCTGATGATGGCAAAGCACAATATTTTAAGGCCTTCTAACTCAAGCCCTATTAACGTTCCAAATAGGGAAATGGCTTTGGGATCTTACTTTGTAACATCAATTGATTTAGGTATAGAAAAATCTGAAAAAGTTTATGATAAGACTGAAGCTATTTTGGCTTACCAGACTGGAGAGTTACCGTTAAGAGGTTTAATTAAATACCAAATTGGGGATGAAATCTTAGAAACAACTGTGGGCAGGATAATTTTTAATGGGTTTTTGCCTGAGAGTCTGCAGTATATTAATGAGACTATAAATGCTTCCGGAATATCAAAGATAATCATGCAGGCCTTTAAGATGTTTGAGAGGGATCAGGTGGCAAAATTAATTGATGATATTAAAGAATTTGGATTTTGGGGTGCAACAATTTCAGGACTCTCTGTTGGTATTTTTGATAACAAGATTATTCCTGAGAAACAAAAACTTATTGATGAAGGGGATCGTGAGATTGCAGAGATTGAAAAGAATTTAGAGAAGGGGCTTATTACTAATGAGGAAAGAAGGGCACTGGCACAGGAGGTTTGGACAAGGGTTGGAGATGATATTGTCAGAAAAACATTTGCTGCAATTGAACCTGATAACCCAATTCAGGTTATTATGCAGTCAGGAGGAGCCAGGGCAACTACAGCTCAGATTGCCCAGACTGCGGGGATGAGAGGATTCTCTGTAGATCCTACAGGAAAGATTGTGGAGCTGCCAACCAAGTCTAATTATAGAGAAGGGTTGGGTGTGTTTGAATACTTTACTTCATGCAGGGGTGCCAGAAAAGGTGTAGCTGACAGGGCTATCAGGACTGCTGATGCTGGATATTTGACCAGAAGATTGGTGGATGTTTCCCATGATGTAATTATAAGGATTGAGGATTGCGGGACTAAAAATGGATTAGCCCTTGATGTTACCCCAAATAATTTAGCTGCAAACATGACAACATTTTTGGGCAGAAGAACTTTAGAGAAAGTTGTTGATCCAAAGACAAAAAAGACAATTTTAGCTGAAGGAGTAAATTTAGAAGAAGAAGAAGTTGAGGCATTAACTAAGAGTGATGTGGAGACTTTATTGGTTAGGTCAGCTTTGACTTGTGCTGCCAGGGTCGGACTTTGCAGTGCCTGTTATGGACTTGATTTGTCATCAAGGCTGCCGGTTGAGATGGGTACACCAGTTGGGGTAGTTGCAGCCCAGGCTATTGGTGAGCCTGGAACCCAGCTGACAATGAGGACTTTCCATTCAGGAGGGGTTGTTGGTGTTGATATTACCCAGGGTCTGCCAAGGGTTGAAGAGCTTTTTGAGGCCAGAAATCCAAAAACTACCAGCCCAATTTCTGAAATTGCAGGAAAAGTGACTGTTTCTGAAACTGAGGAAGGAAGGGTTGTCAGGGTCAGGACAACTTCAAAACCTCATGAAGAGAGAGAGTATTTCATCCCTGTTTCTTCTGAGCTTTTAGTTGAAGATGGGGATTTAATTGCAGCAGGGACTCAGCTTGCGTCAGGACACTTGGATATTAGAGAGGTTTTGAGGATTAAGGGACTTAGAGAGGCACAAAAATATATTGTTGACCAGGCTAAAGAGGTTTATGAATCACAGGGTGTGCATATTAATGAGAAACACTTTGAGGTTATTGTGAGGAAGATGTCTGATAAAGTCAGGGTTGATTCACAGGGTGATACAGTTTTGCTTCCTGGTGAAGTAGTAGACAGAAACAGGTTTGAAGAGGAAAACTCAAGGGTGCTGGCTGAGGGTGGTGAGCCTTCAACTGCAGGGGTGATAGTTTTGGGTATTACCAGGGCTTCACTTCAGACTGAAAGCTTCCTTTCAGCTGCATCATTCCAGGAGACAACTACAATTTTGAGTGAGGCTGCAGCATCAGGCAAGGTGGATAAGTTGATAGGGCTTAAAGAGAATGTTATAATCGGCAGGCTTATTCCTACATCTGAGGATAGAGCAAGGATGAACTAATGCCAACTATTAATCAACTGGTTAGAAAAGGCAGGAAGATCAAATCTCAAAAAGTTAAAGGTACAGCGCTGAGAAGGTCTTTTAATGCCAAAGACAGAAAATATAAAACATCTTTTAACCCTCAAAAGAGGGGGGTGGTTACTTTGGTCAGGACTATGACCCCTAAAAAACCAAATTCAGCTTTGAGAAAAGTTGCCAGGGTAAGATTATCAAACAGGACTGAGGTAACTGCATATATCCAGGGAATTGGACATGATTTAGCAGAGCATGGAATAGTTTTAGTTAGAGGTGGAAGGGTTAAAGATTTGCCAGGTGTTAAATACCATTTAGTCAGAGGTAAATTTGACCTTTCTGGGACTGCAAACAGGAAATCTTCCAGATCAAAGTATGGAGCTAAAAAGAGTGGAGGCGGGGCAGCACCAAGAGCTGCAGCACCTGCAGCAGCTCCAGCAGAGGGAGGAGTATAATAGTTCATCGTTAATAGTTAATTGTTCATAGCAAAACAATTAACAATTAACAGTTAACAATTAACAGTTATGAGATCAGGAAAAGCACCAAAAAGAGATATCCAGCCAGACCCAATTTATAATTCAAAACTGGTGACAAAAATTATCAATAAAGTTATGAGGGATGGTAAAAAATCTACTGCACTGGGAATTATATATAAAGCTTTTGAGGAGATTGAGAAGGGTGGAAAAAACCCAATGACAATATTAGACAGCGCTATGGCAAATATTTCACCTAAGATGGAGGTTAGGCCAAGAAGGGTTGGGGGAGCATCTTACCAGGTTCCTGTTGAGGTTAGGGGAGAGAGAAGAGAATCTTTGGGGATAAGATGGCTGATTGGGGCTGCAAGATCAAGATCTAATAAAGAATTCCACAGCTTTTCTGCAAAATTTGCAGCAGAATTAGTAGCTGCAGCTGAGGGTCAGGGAGCAGCAGTTAAAAGAAGAGAAGATACCCTAAGAGCTGCAGAAGCAAATAAGGCATTCGCACATTTTAGGTGGTAATGTGCTCAGCCTTGCGAGATTTTCGCATCTACAATGATCGTTGTCTTGTAAGCAAAGCTTGCGATCCTACGGATCTTAAAGCTACAATCTCTTAAAGTCTTTGCCCACTTTAGATGGTAAAAATGAATAAAGAGCAGAAACCTGAAAGGCTTGCAATCCTCAGTGATATTAATTTAGCTTGACACCTTTAAGGTGGGTGCGTAAAGTTAGGTTAGTCGCTCTCCTTTAAGAAAGGAAGGGTTTTAAAAATTTTATCTCTAATTAATCGGTATCTTTTCTTAGATAATATCCCCAAGCGATCAAGAATCCCAGATAATGAAACACTTTTTGTGGGATCAATATAATACACTGAATTCTCGTGCGAGATAAAATTTGTTGGATTAGTATCGTATCGATGGATTAATTCTGGAGTTTCAGATTTGATTATATTTCTTACATCTGAAATACTATTGTCTTCTTCAATCCATTTTTGTCTAACAACATAAGTTTTTTTAGATAAGAATCTCCACAATAACCTGGGTTTTCTTTTTGATTCTAAACCATTTGGAAAAGCCAAAACACGCCACTCTGGAAATTTTATATTTGAATTTTTCAATTGGTCTTCAATTTCTTTATATTCACCATTAATAATCCTGGGATCAAAGTTAAAGATCCAAAACATAGCCTGATTTAACAAAGTGGGAGTTTTGTACACATAATCAGGATTTTGGCCTTTAAATACTATATGTTCGTGGCCCGAACCAATGAAGACTCTTTCCATAGAACGCTTATTTTAGCATACTATGAGATAGTTTATCAATGTTTTTGAATTATTATATTGCAAAAGATGAGATACATCGGTAACACTCCTGAGGTAGAATTTTTACCCAGGGAGGTGATTACACATAAAAAAGATTAAATATCTCCTGCAGCCTAAGTTAGATCCTAAAATTCCAGATAAATGGAGCTTTTTAAG
>Ga0209542_10003868_pt1 | contig 31516 bp, 37 predicted proteins | sample RifCSPhighO2_01_FD_184028 | JGI IMG/M metagenome (GOLD analysis project Ga0209542, IMG submission 184028) | Soil microbial communities from Rifle, Colorado - Rifle CSP2_plank highO2_0.1 (SPAdes) (version 2) | ecosystem: Environmental > Terrestrial > Deep subsurface > Rock core/Sediment ... | reverse complement strand
CAACTTCAATCTCTCTTTTTTTGGCCAGTTTGTTTAATAAATATAGCAATGACATCGAATCCTTGCCGCCAGAACATGCAACTGCAATCTTTTCTTTTTTTTCAATTAAGTTGTATTTGCTTATTGTCTTTCGGACTTTCTTTTCAAAGTATTTAAAAAAACAAGACTTGCACAGCTCTATGTTGCTGTTTGTCAGCCTTATTACTGGCTTTTCTTTGCAGTTTTTGCATGGCATAGTCTTAAAACCATGAAAACGTTTATATAGTTTTTTCTATTTTAAAAACCATGGTTATTCCGTTAAATAACAAGAAACACATTGCTTTTGTTGCAAGCGGCGGGGGCCCAAAGGCCTTGTTCTATCATGTTGGATTTAGTGCTGCGTTAAGAGAGAAAGGAATAAATTTAAGCGATATAAAAACATTTATTGGAAGCAGTGCAGGCTCTATTTTTGCTGCTATTGCAGGCAGCGGTTTTAGCCTCAATGAAATGATTGATGCTTTTACAAAAGAAGATTCAAGATTAAAAAAACTCAGGTATTTTGATCTGATAACTTTTAATAGAGACTTGATATCTGATTATATAAAGGGATTGATGCATAATAATTTTGGATTTACAGGCATTGAATCATTGATATCAAATTTATTAAGGTTTAACAGCCCGTTGTCAACTGATGGCATTGAAAATTACATAAAAGAGATTTTGCCGGTTAATGAATTCTGGAAATTAGAAAAGGATGTTTTCATAACAGGGACAAGATTGAATCCAACAAAGGAAATTTATAAGGATGTTTTCTGCAAGAAGGATTTTTACAACGGGGATTTTGAAACAAAATACAGGAGCGATGTTTCTATACCAGATGCTGTTGCTGCTTCTTGTGCATTGCCTGGCTTGTTAGCTCCAAAAAGAATAAAAACATCTGATGAGGGTTTTGTTGATTACATAGACGGAGAGGTGAGAAAAACACTGTCAACACATATAGCAAAAGACAACAATGCCGATTTAATACTTGTTTCTTATACGCATGAACCGTATCATCTGATGGATGGCATAGGATCTTTAAAGAAATATGGAATGTATGCAAATGTAGTGCAATCAGTTTTCATTGGAATAAGCCAAAAGATAAAGAATGCAAAATTCATTCATGAAACAAAAAAAGATGCCATAGATTCTGTTTATAGGTTTGCAAGGAGAAAAGGCCTGCCTAAAAAATTAACTGATGAGCTGATAGAACAGCTTTCTAAAGACATTGGATTTAACAGGAGCATAAAATATATATTCTCACATCCAACGGATCCAGAGTTTTTTATGGAAGCAAATTTTAATATGGCTGGTGATTGTGCAAAAAGAATAATTGAATATGGGTATAATCAAGGCCTTAAAGACTTAAAAGAGCTTAACAAACAGGCATATAAAGAAGAAGCTGCTTAGTATATTGTTTATCACAATATTTTGGATATACAAATATTTAAATATCGAAATTACATACGCTTATCTATGAATTACAAGGAAAAAGACGGCAAGGTATTATATGGATTCAGCCAGACTAACCTGGATAAGACAAATGCAAAGCTGAATTCTGTTGTTTTAGCATTGAAGATATTGATAGTATTGTTCATAGTGTTTCTTATCCTTATTAGCGGTTTTGTAATATGGCTCGGGTATAATGATGTTATATCAAGAATCATATATGGATATTAGCCACCTGATACAACTGACAAGAGCTTTATTTCATCCTTTTCTTTTAATGATGCTTTTTTAGTAACAAGCTCGTTGTTTTTTGCTATTAAAATTATCTCTGGATTTATTTTAAGCTTCTTCAGAAGGTCGTCTATTGATTTTGCGCTTATAATTTTTGTTATGTTTTCTTTTTCAATGAATACTTTGACATTTGGCATTTTTTACCCCAGTATTGATAAGGTTGCTTAATTTTAATTTTTTCTCCTCTTTAAGTATTGTTTTTTCATTGCATCTTGTTGCTGGATTTTTTGGCCCAAGCCTATCGCAAACTTCTGGGCCTGTTGAAATTTCGTATGTTTTTATCTTTTTTGTTAAGCTTATTATTTCATTTTTATCATAAGCAAGCAATGGTCTTAGGACTGTTATTTTTACAGCCCTGTCTATTGTTGTTAAGTTGTCTAATGTCTGGCTTGATACTTGGCCTAGAGACTCGCCTGTAACAAGGTATTTGCATTTTTCTTTTTTCGCTATTTTTTCAGCTATTCTTAGCATTAATCTTTTTGATAAAACATAGTAAAAACGATGATTGCATTTTTTAACAAGCTCTGCAAATATCTTTCCTGCCTGGATGACATATAATTTTTTAATTCCAAGAATATTGCACAGTTTTTTTGTTTTTAATTCCGGCTTGTTGTCTGTAAACGGCTCTATTGAGAAGTGGATTGCAGTCAGCCTGAATCTTTTACTTACTAGATAAGCTGCAACTGGGCTGTCATAGCCGCCTGATATCAAGCATAAAACTTTATCCATGTTTGTAAATTTTCTGAGAGATTTTTTCAATTTCTTTTATATCCTTTTCTTTTGTGTTCTTGAAGATCAATTCGCCATAATTATGGACTATTATTTCATATTTGCCTTTTATGACCAAAACTATCGGCGTTTCTATTAAGACTTTAAAGTATTTTTTTATTTTATTTAGGCTTAAATTTTTTAACGGTTCCTGCCTTACAGAATAACCACCCTTATCCTTGCATTTTTTGATTATTAAATTTGGTTCCATTCTTGTCATTCTTGTTTTTGTGCATAAAGGGCAGTTTTTATTTATTTTTATTTTTGTTATCTCATTATTGGCCAAGTTTATCCTTAATAAGGCTTTTTCATATTTCTTGTTTGTTAATATCTTCAATGCTTCACTGCACTGTATTGAGGCTATTAACGAGGCTGTTGTGTTTAATATCCCTGCTGAATTGCAGTCTTCAAGCATTGTTATATTCTTGTAAATGCATCTCAAGCAAGGGCCTTTGTTGACAACAAATATTGTACCTATTGTTTTTATTGCTGCTGAATGCAGTAATGGGATGCTGTTTCTTTTGCAGTAATCATTTAATAAAAACTTTGTTTCCATGTTATCAGTACAATCAAGAACTAGATCAGATTTTATTATGCTGATATTATTGCTTTTTAAATTTAGATTGTGATGTTTTATGTTCTTGCTGATTTTTTTCAAGTATTCTGCCAAGACTGATGCTTTTGGCTTGTTTAGATCCTTTTTTGTGTAAATATTCTGCGAATTTATGTTTGAAGATTCTACTGCATCCTTGTCTATTAAAATTAGATTTAAGCCTGCTCTTGCTAGCAAATTAGCTGAGTTTGAACCTATTGCACCCAGGCCAATTATTGCAGCTGTTTTTTTGCTTAGGTTGTTTTTTCCCAAAACTAGATTTTGCCTTGAATAGTCCATAAAATGCATATTCTGCAACTACATTTAAAAAGCTTTATATATTACTTTTAATTTAAATTTTCTTGTGAAAAGAGAGATGATTAGACATGATGCTAAGAATTTATTTATTCTGCTAATTGCTGTTTTTTTTCTATTAGTGACTTCATTAAATTCATTTGGTGCTACATACGACTGTTATTTTTACAATGATCCTGGTGCAATTGAAAGCGTTTCTGGTAGGCTGTGTTTTGCTGATTATGTGGTTGGTTCTGGTCTCAGCGATTCATATACATACAAAACTGTATGGTGTGAAGGTGCATTGTTTGGGCCTAATACCAATAATGATGCAGCAGCTGTTGGCGCAGATTGTGATGATATACCCAATAATGGTTTAAAGGGTTGTTATAGGCCATGTACATCCTGCCAACCTTATTGTGATCCGGGCAATGGCCAACTTATTTTGCAAATGGACAATGGGCAAGAAGTAATTAATGCAAACACTGATTGGGATTTAATTGTTAAAGAGAGCGGTGCTGGTGAACCATTTAAGTTATATGTTTCAGATTCTTATAATGGCCCGTGGACTGCTGTCAATAATGGTGATGATATTTGTACTGGGGCAGATGATACAGTCAAACTTAATATACCTGGTGCTGATAATAAATTGTATAAATATGTTAAGATAACTGCTAATGGGAATGATAAATGCGGTGGCGGGTCTAATTCACAGCAGAATTATGGTGCTGATATAAGCTGGATTATGGCGAGAATAGTGCCATCTCCATGTGCAGATGAATGCACTGCTGGGCAAACTGGTTGTTCTTCATCAATACCATCAACACAAAAATGGGTTTGCGGAAATAATGATCCTGATTCGTGTAAGGAGAAGATTTATACTAATTGCCCTGGTGGTCAAACATGTATCAATGGAAATTGTATTGGTGCATGTATCCCTGCAGCAGAAACCTGCAATAATGTTGATGACGACTGCGATGGTCAAATTGATGAGGGCTTTAATGTTGGCCAAGCATGCACTGTTGGCGTTGGCGCTTGCCAGAGAACAGGGCAGAACGTATGCAAGAGTGATGGTACAGGAACACAATGCAATATACAACCAGGAACGCCTGGAACAGAAACATGCAACAGCATAGATGACGACTGCGATGGTCAAATTGATGAAGGCGTAAGCCAAACAATAACATGTGGTGCTGGTGCATGTCAAGGAACAGTATTACAAACATGCAGCTCTGGTTCTTGGTCTCCTGCCTGCACACCAGGAACGCCTGGAACAGAAACATGCAACAGCATAGATGACGACTGCGATAATATAATAGATGATGAAAACATTTGTTGTGATTTCAACAGCGCTAGGTGGGAAGTACCTAATAGCTGCATAGGCAGTAGTGAGAGTATTGGTGCTGGTGCAAATGTATCTTTAGTTTTAGAAAGTGATAGCAAATGCTCTTCTGGACATGATACAGTTGGCATTTACAGACCATCTGATAATACATTTAGATTAAGAAATTCCAATTCAGCCGGGACCGCTGACATACCTGTATTTGCTTATGGCATAGCTGGTGATATACCAATAACTGGCGACTGGAACAATGACGGTGTTGATACGATTGGTTTATACAGACCATCTGATAATACATTTAGATTAAGAAATTCCAATTCAGCCGGGACCGCTGACATACCTGTATTTGCTTATGGCATAGCTGGTGATATACCAATAACTGGCGACTGGAACGGAGATGGCGTTGATACTATTGGAATAAGAAGAGATATTAGATTTATGCTTAGAAATTCCAATTCAGCCGGGACCGCTGACATTCAGATATTTGATTTTGCAAATTCTAATGACATTCCTGTTGCTGGCAATTGGGACGGTGATAAAATGGGCTTAACAACATCTGCTGAGATAGCAATTAAGGAAAAAGATGCAATGTCTTTTGATGATGATGTTCTAAATGGACCAAGCCCTGATAAAACATGGTTCAATTACAATGGTGTTATAAATGTTAGCTGGATAACAGAATACCAAGAGGATGAATCAGGAACTAACCCGGAATATTATTTCAAAGGTGCATTTTTAGGAGCTTTATCTTCTAATGACAATGAAATAACATCATCAGCTCCAAACTTGAAAGTTAAATCATGCGATAGGTTAATGGATGAAGACTGCGATGATGTTAATAATGAAGATGACGAATGTATTGGAACAGTTGAATGTGCTGAGGTTAATTCAAGGGGTTGCATACCTGGGCCCAATGATGAATGCATGGCTCTATGGGATTGTTCTGGTGTGCAATGGGGAGGTTGCATAGATGGAAAAGAAACAAGAAGCATTGGAGATTGTATAATCTGGGATGCAAGTTCTGACAGGCCAGCGAACTGTCAATGCACATTTAATGGCAATGAAAATGATTTCAATAACTGCGGGCAATTTTTTATGCCGCCAACAGAAAGAACATGCATGAAAGAAGAAGCATTCCCTGCATTTACATTAAGTAGCTTAATCATAACTATATTAATATTGATTGGATTTTATAGTATAAGATTAAGAAGAGATTGAGCATTTAGCTGAATTAATTACATTATCAATGACTTCATTCTTTTTAGTGCAAGCAGCTGAGATCCTATACAACTTGTTATCACATGCTATATATTTCTGCTTTCCATAAACATTGTTTGCTGTTAATTCCAATACTGCTTCATTATCAGCAAATCATAATTTTCTATGAACAAGCCAGCTCTTTTTAATGCAGGTATTATGCTTATTTCTGTTGTTATCTTTAAGTTTGCAGGATTAAACCTATCTGCATGTATTCCTATTTTAACTTCGCATGACCCTTTTTTAACATCTATTTTGTCAGTTCCAGATATTGGATCCCAATTAGGATATTGGGCAGAAAGAGAACCTTCTTGAAATGCGTTGTATTTGGCATTGCAGCCGATTAAAAATACTAAAAATACCAATGCAATCAATTTTTTCATGTAGAATAAACAAATGCCAATGTTTAAAAATATAGCGAAAGTATGTTTTTTGGGGCAACCATGCAAAGAAAATACATAAAACTAATGATATTGCTTTCTCTTTTAGGCGTATTAATTACTTCATATTTAATATATGTGCATTACAAGCCCGTGGAAGATTCGCTTTGCAGCATATCTGATAAAATGGACTGCAATAGTGTTAATAAAAGCCAATATTCTGGGTTTTTTGGTTCTGTAGGTTTAATAAAATTAAAATATGCATTGGGGTTTGACATACCAGTTGCCTTGCTTGGATTATTAACTTACAGTATTTTGTTTATTTTAGCAATTATGCTTCATAAAAAAATACAAAAAAGAATACTGCATTTCATTTTTGCCTTATCTTTAGCTGGTTTTTTGTTTTCTTTATACTTGGCATACATTGAAGCATTTGTTTTAAGGCTGTGGTGTTTATTTTGCATTTTACAGGCAGTTATAGTAACTATTTTATTTTTGACATCGATAGTTTTATTAAGGAGTAAGGAATTTTAAAAAATATGAAACTGACGTTTGACACTGAAACAGATAGCGTAGATGACCTGAATAATATCCTAAATATGCTAACAATTGCAATACAAAAGAAGGCAGGCAATAATGCGAATATAACAAGCAATGCTAATATACAAAGCCAGCAACAATTAAATAAACAGCCCGAGCCCGAGCAGCAGAAAATTCCAAATGGCGGTAAAACAGCCAGCGGTGGAAGAGTAATACCATTCCAAGACTTAAGCGGAATGATGAGCAATATTTTTTCAAATCAGTCTGTAAGAAGAACAAAATGAGCTTATTTTTTCCCCTTGTATTCTAATAATTTTCTTATTGAACTTGCCGCATTCTCTGGAAAAGCATACGTTGGTATATTGTTTTCTTCTAAGGCCTGCTTTATTGCCCTTGTGAAGAAATCACCTGCTGAAACAACAACAATTGGTTTTTTATTCTTTAGGCTTAATATATCTTGCACTATGTTTTCATCCACTAATGGAGTTTGGAAAAGAATAATTAAAAAAATTACATCGACATTTTTGTCTTTCAAGCATGAACTTAAAGCTAGTTTATACCTTGGATTGTCTGCATCTCCTGTTAAATCTATCGGGTTGCTGATTATAACTGTTTTTGGAAGAGATTTTTTCAAAAGAGCCGTTGTTTTCTTGCTTAAGCATGCCAGCTTAAGATTGTTATTTATTATTGAATCTGTACTGATAATTCCAAAGCCGCCGCCATTTGTTATTATTTGAACCTTATTGCCGTGGATTTTTTTTATGTTTGCAAATATCTTGGCATAATCAATAATTTCCTGCAGTGAATCAGCTTTTATGACTTTATTTTGCTTGAATACAGCATTATACACCTCAGATGAGCCTGCTAGTGAGCCAGTATGGGACAATGTTGCTTTATGGCCTTCTTTTGTTATTCCGGCTTTTATGATTATTAATGGTTTTTTTGCTGCTGTTTTTTTTAAAGTGCTAAAGAATTTTTTTCCATTATTAACCCCTTCTATGTAAGCGCAGATTACATCAGTTGATTTGTCATTTGCAAGGTATTCTATGATATCAGACTCATCAATCACTGTTGCATTGCCGTAGCTTATGAATTTTGAAATGCCTATGTTTTCGCCTGCAATCAAGTCAAGCATGGCTGAACCAATAGCACCAGACTGGCATATGAAGGATATATTTCCCCTTTTCGGGCGTTTTAACCTTGATACTGGAAGAAACAATGTATCCAAGCCTGTTGAAGCGTCAAAAATACCAAGGCAATTTGGGCCTATTGCATTTATTTTATGTTTAAGAAGAAGCTCTTTTAATCTTTTTTCTAATTTTGAATTGCCTGTTTCCTTGAAGCCAGCTGACACTATTATTATGTTTTTAACTTTCTTTTTTATGCAGTCATTTATTGAGATTATTATAATATTTGCAGGAACTGCTATTACTGCAAGATCTATTTTTTCTTTGATTGCTTTTATTGATGGGTAGCATCTATAGCCTAGAATTTCTTCTGCATTTGGATTAATAGGGTATATATTGCCATTAAATTTTGATAATAAACTTTCAAAAATAACTCTGCCAATCTTGTTTTCTTCCCTGGAAACACCAATTATAGCTATGTTGTTTGATTTAAAAAATCCATCTAGCATTTGACCTCTTTTTGAGAATGAACTGATTATTTAAGCCTTTTTAGCTGCTTGTCTAGTGCTTCCTTGTCAAAGCCGACTATGATATTGCCATTTATGTCTATTACTGGAACTCCAACCTGGCCAGAAAGCTCTATCATCTCGTCAGCAGCTTTTCTATTCCTTGTTACATCTATGTTTTCGTACTTTATTTTATTTGCATCTAAATATTCTTTTGTTTTGTGGCACCATGGACATGATGATGTAGTAAAAATCCTAATTTTGTTTTTCATATAGCTGGAAGGTTTTCAGATTATTTAAATGTTTTTGTTTTTGGTTTTACAAAAGTTTTATTAATGCTACAAAAATTACAATGAAATGGACAAGAAACAAAGAAACATCAAATTTTTTGACAGTTGGGCTGGAAGTTATGACAAGTTCGTATTTGGATTTTGGCTTAGAAGCATGCATAGTGATGTATTGAAATTTATTGCAAAGAAGCAGAAATTAAAAATACTTGATGTAAGCTGCGGCACTGGAGAAATGCTTTTGCTTATGCTGAGAAGATTAAACAAGCCAGATATTTATGGCGTTGACATTTCAAGAAACATGCTGGATATAGCAAAACGCAAGCTAAAAGGAAAATCAAAGTTGAAATATGCTGATGCTGCATTATTGCCATTTAAAAACAATACATTTGATTATGTTATAACAACTGAATCATTCCATCATTACCACAACCAGAAAAAATCATTAATGGAAATGAAAAGAGTTCTTAAGAAAAATGGAAGATTAATCATAGCTGATGTGAATTTCTTTTTTGACATTGTGCATAGGATTTTTGAGATTTTAGAACCTGGATGCGTAAGGGTTAACAGCAGAAAAGATTTTATTAATATGTTCAAGAAAACTGGCTTTAAGGATATCAAGCAGATTAGAAGCAGTGTATTTGGGGTTATAACAGCCGGGATAAAAATAAGCTAATGCTTCTTGCAGTGCTTGAATGATTTTGCACAATGCTCGCAGCAGAATATTAATAATTTACCATTGATTTTTTCTTTGTAGTTACTTTCATAAATTTTGCATTCACAATGGGCACAAGAGCTTATTTTTGATTCTATTACTGCAGCGAGCAAGTTTCCAGATTTATGTAGGAAGTTATTGACGAATTCCTTTCCTTTGCTTGTAAGCTTGTAAACCTTTTTCTCTCTTTCTTTTATAACTTCAATTTTGATTAGCTTGTTTTTCTTAAGAATTTTAAGAAATGGATATACCTGGCTTGCGCTTATCTTCCTGTTGAGCTTTTCCTCCAACTCCTTCATCAGGGTATAGCCGTGCTTTTGGCCTTCATTCAATAAAAGTATGATATAAAATTTTACAAGGCTGCCAATTTCAATTTTCATGGCTCTATGAAACTGCCGAAATATTTAAATATATCTATATATCTAAATTTTGATATATTGGAGGTGGCGGTCAAATGAAAAACAATGTGGGTGTGGCAGACAGGGCAATAAGGTTTATTGGTGGATTGATTTTGCTTTATTTGGGCCTTTTCCTGATAAATAACACCTTGGCAAGCATATTGCTTGTAATATTTGGTTTAATTGGTGTTGTAGAGGGCTTAATTGGATATTGCGGCCTTTACAAGCTGCTTGGAATAAACACAGCCAAGAGGAGGTAAAAATGGGCAAAAAAAAGAAAGGATGCTGTTGATCATAAAAAGAATTAAAAATTATATTTTTTCATTTTTTTATAACAAGATAACATGGCAAAAGAAAAGATAAATCTCTGCATAAAAGGAATGCACTGCGCTTCATGCGCCATCAAGATAGAGACAAAGCTGAAGACAACAAAAGGAATTTCTTATGCAAATGTCAACATGGCTAATGAAAAGGCAACAGTAGAGTATGATCCAAAAGAAACTAACCAAGATAATATTAAGGGATTGATAAGGAAAATCGGATATGATGTCATAGAAAACGAACAAAAGGCAGAATTAAAGATAATAGGGATGCATTCCCCCCATTGCGAAGGCGTTATAAAAAAAGGCCTTAAAAATGTTAAAGGGATTAATAATGTTGAAGCAAGCTTTCCAAATGAATCTGCTACTATATCATTTAATCCAGATGCTATAAGCTTAGATGAGATAAAAAAGATAATCAAGAAGCTTGGCTATGAAGCACTGGTAAAAGAAGAAATTAAAACAGATGCTGAAAAGGAAGCAAGGCTTAATGAGATAAGAGCTTTAAGGAATAAATTTGTTGTTGGAGCAGTATTAAGCACAATAATATTCTTTGGGAGCTTTCCAGAGTGGTTTGCATTTGCTCCTGAATTTTTGCAGAGCCTTTATGTTTTATTTTTATTAACTATGCCTGTTCAGTTCTGGGTTGGCTGGCAGTTTTACAGGGGATTTTGGAATGCATTAAAGGCCAAGGCAGCTGACATGAATACGTTGATAGCAGTTGGCACTACAGCAGCTTTCCTGTATAGTTTTGTTGCAACTTTCTTTCCAGGATTCTTTGAGGGTGCTGTTAAAATTGCAGTCTATTATGACACAGCAGCAATCATCATCACATTGATAATTTTAGGCAGATATCTTGAAGCAATAGCAAAGGGCCATACATCTGATGCAATAAAGAAGCTTATGGGCTTGCAGCCAAAGACAGCTACAGTAATAAGAAACAACAAGGAAATAAAAATACTAATTGAAAATGTTGTTGTTGGAGACATAATAATCATAAAGCCTGGAGAGAAAATACCTGTTGATGGTGTTGTTGTTTTTGGAAACAGCTCTGTTGATGAATCTATGATAACCGGGGAGAGCATTCCTGTTGAGAAAAAAATAAATGGCAATGTTATTGGAGCTACAATAAACAAGAACGGCATGCTCAAGATAAAAGCCACAAAAATCGGCAAAGATACTGTCTTATCCCAGATAATAAGGCTTGTTGAAGAAGCCCAGGGCTCAAAAGCACCAATTCAAAGGCTTGCTGACAAGGTTTCTGGCATTTTTGTTCCGGTTGTAATAGCAATATCGCTGGCAACATTTTTTGTATGGTATCTTATAGGGCCAGAGCCAGCGTTTACATTTGCACTCGTTAATTTTGTATCTGTTCTAATCATAGCATGCCCTTGTGCTTTAGGACTTGCAACACCAACAGCAATAATGGTTGGAACTGGCAAGGGCGCTGAATCAGGAATATTAATTAAGAATGGTGAAGCTCTTGAAACTGCGCATAAAATAAATGCAGTAATTTTTGACAAGACCGGAACTTTAACAAAAGGCAAGCCAGAAGTAACTGACATAATACAAATATCAAAAACAAAAGATGCTTTGAAATTTGCAGCTATTGCTGAGAAGCACTCAGAGCATCCATTGGCATCTGCAATACTAGAAAAGGCAAAATCAAGCAAAATTAAAATTCCTGATGCGCATGGCTTCAAGGCAATATCTGGAAAAGGTGTTATAGCAAAATACCAGGGCAAAACAATACTCTTTGGAAACAGGAGGCTGATGCAGGACAACAAGATAAATTTCAGCTATCTGGAGGAAAAAGTAGCAAAGCTTGAAGATGAAGGCAAAACTGTAATGATGCTTGCTGTCAACAAAGAGCTTATTGGACTTATAGCTGTTGCAGACACAATAACAGAATATGCAAAAACAGCAATTTCAGAGCTTGAAAAATTAAAAAAAGAAGTCTATATGATCACTGGAGACAATGAAAGAACAGCTAAAGCTATAGCAAAGCAGATTGGAATAAAAAATGTTCTGGCTAATGTTCTTCCACAAGACAAAGCAAAGGCTGTAAAGAAACTGCAGGCAAAAGGGAATGTAGTTGCAATGATTGGGGATGGAATAAATGATGCCCCTGCACTTGCACAATCAGATGTAGGAATAGCAATAGGCTCTGGAACAGATGTTGCAATAGAAACAGGAGGCATAGTCCTTATCAAGAACGATGTTAGGGATGTTGTAAAAGCAATAAGATTAAGCTCTTACACAATAAAAAAGATAAAGCAAAACTTGTTCTGGGCTTTCATATACAATACTCTTGGAATTCCGGTTGCAGCCGGTGTTTTGTATCCAATATTTTGCTTTACATTAAATCCAATGATTGCTGCTGCTGCAATGGCTTTGAGCTCTATATCTGTTGTAACAAATTCATTAACAATGAAAAGGTTCAAGCCATGAAACCATTTGCCTATATTTTATTAATATTCATACTGCCTATTTTTATTTTATTATTAAGCTTGAATCTGCATGTTTACAATGAAAAATTTTACCTGAAGGAATTTGAGAAGAACAATGTTTATGATAATATTGAAAAAGAGAGCGTCTTGGAAAATTACAAGCTACTGATTGGATATTTCAAGAATAAAAATGATTTGGAAAACAGTTTTTTTAATGAAAAAGAGAAACTGCATATGATTGATGTCAAGAGGCTGGTGAATCTTTCTGGAAAAATATTATATATTAGTTTGATTCTTTTGGTTTTGTTAATTTCGTATGCTATATACAAAAAGGATTTTGATGATTTGAGATCTGGATTGGCTATTGGAAATGCAATAACTATCATGATTATTGTTTTGTTAATCTTATTTGTAATGTTTGATTTTGGCAGCGTGTTTTTAAATTTTCATCTTGGACTGTTTTCAAACGACTTATGGCAATTAAATCCAGCAACAGACAAATTAATACAGATGTTTCCAGAAGAATTCTTTTTTGATGCCTTTATAAACATACTGATAAACAGTTTTATTGCGATAATTACAGTATTCTCCCTTTTATATATACTAAGGATTAGAACTCAAGTTAAGAAATGAGTTATGTCAAGAAAGGCAATGGCCTTATTTTTTCTTCATCTTCCCCTGCCCTGCACTTTAGTGCGGGGAGGACGTCACTGTAAAATCAATTTACTAGCCCTTCATCAACCCATACCCAATCAATCTAAATCTGCTTCCGACCAATCTTGATATTGTTACCCTGTCTGATGCATCAGCGCATATAGGGCCTTTTAATTTTACCTTGATGGTATTTTTCATTACATCAGTAACAATCCCGGTTGTTGCAGCAGAATTTGCATTAAGCATAAGAATTTCAGTTTTTTTAATAGGATCAACATTTGCCTCTTCTTTTGTTCCAACAACCCTTTTCAATAATTTTGGCTCTAACGCCAGCTCATACAATGTATCTGGTATCTTTCCAGCATAACCTATGACATTTCCACTCAAGCTGTCTGATTTTACAATGCTTGGATCCAGTTCTGTCAGTATTGCTATTGATCCACCAGGATGAGCTGATTCTATTGCATCCTCTCCAGTTCTTAAGCTGACTATTCTTGTTTTTATTGGCATGTAAATAATCCTGTTCTCTTTCTCTACTTTTAATCCGGGCTTTATTTCTATTTCATCTCCTGTTTTCAGCGTGCCTTGCTTTATTGATCCCCCAATTACTCCCCCAAAAAGCTTATCTATTTCTGTTCCAGGTTTGTTAACATCAAAAGACCTTGCTGCGAACATTATTGGGTTTTTATTAAAGTCCCTTTCTGGCATAGTAAATTCATTTGCAATTGCATTTATCAGTGCATCAACATTTATATTATGCTGCGCTGAAACAGGAATTATCGTTGATTTCTCAGCTATAGTCCCTTTTATAAAATTTTTAATCTGCTCGTAATTTCTTGCTATTTGCTCTTCAGAAGCTAGGTCTATTTTATTTTGAACAATTATTATTTTTTTAACACCAATGATTTCCAGCGCCATCAAATGCTCTTTTGTCTGCAATTGCGGGCATTCTTCATTTGCAGATATTAGCAATAAGGCAGCATCCATTATTGCAGCTCCAGAAAGCATAGTTGCCATTAAAGTTTCATGGCCTGGCGCATCAACAAAGCTTATCTTTCTTTTAAGCACAGTTTCAGAGTTGCACTTCTCGCATTTTGGTTTTGTTGTATAAGCAAGTTCCTTGCACTTCTCGCACTTGTAAATAGGAGCATTTGCATACCCTAATTTTATTGTTATGCCCCTCTTGATTTCTTCAGAATGAGTGTCTGTCCATTTTCCAGAAAGCCGTTCTAAAAGTGTCGTTTTTCCGGAATCGACATGGCCAACCATGCCTATGTTTATGTCGGGCTGTATTATGACTTCTTCTGTTTTTTTTTTAACCACGAATGACCTCCTGTAAGGATACAAAAGAGAAATAAGCGATTTATAAAGTTAATTATTGTGCTTTTTAAAAACTAAAAATTCAATCTTCTTTTCCCTGCTTTCCAACGATTAATACATTGCCTTCTTTTTCAGTAATCTCAATTTCCTTAAGATTATCTATTAACAAATCTCCACCCATGAGCAAAAAGCTTGCATCAAGCCCTTTTATTACTACTTTATTAACCTTCAGAAAATCAACAACCTTCTTTGGTGCAACATTGTTTTTATGTGGGTTTGTTATATCAAAAAAACTAATAAAGCATGGCCTGTTTGAATAATCATCTTTGTCCAGCCTTGGCTTCCTGCCAATTATTATGCTCTTTGTTTTATATTTCATTCTGCTGCCTTGTCTTCTTCTTTCTTAACACCAAGTGCCTCTTCTATGTCCTTTTCACCAAACTTAACAATGTTTAGATTGACCTGAGACGTATTCAAGTTTATTTGATTGCCAGCAATGTTCTTTCTCTTCCTCATGCCATTTCTTTTTATATGTATGCCCAAACTTTTGCTAGCCAGTATCTTTCTTCTTTGCGTTCCTTCAAGATCAGACCTCATAGGAAAACCACATTTGTCAGAACCACCAGTTACCTTAAGTTCATATCCGCTTAGGCCAATATCGTTTCCACTTACAACATCATTTATTTTCTTGCCTTTAAAAGCATCAGTATCCAGCCTTTTATTATAGCTCTTCCCTGTCTTAGGATTGCATATTGTTAATATAAATTCTGGCATTTAAACCCCCCATAATCTGTTTTCTTTCCTCTTTATATCAGCTATTTCCTTCAATGTTTCTATTTCTTTATCGTTTAAAAACTTTTTCAATTTCTTTAATTTGATAAAATCTCCCTCAGGAACATCAGAATACAGTACATCGCTTTCTTTTACCTGCCTGCCAATAGTGATATTTGGAAGCGCTACAGCTGCCTGCATGCCAAATAAGGCCTCTGAAATGGTCTTCATCTCATGCTGTATCTCTTTAACATTTGTTAAAGCCTTGCCATCTTTCATCAAGTGCATTCCAACTTTTAAAATTCCAGCTTGAACTTCAACGCCAACAACAGCAGGATTGCTCTGCCTAAAAACACAGTTAGGCATTATCATTATCTTAACTGGCATTGTAATATTCTCTAATTCCTTTTTCTCAAGTGCTTTTCTTTCTTCAACCAGCCATTTTTCAAAATCCTCAATTATCTTGTAGATTACATTGCTTGAAATTATCTTTACATTTTTTTTCTCTTCTTCATACTCTACATTAAAAGCTAGTATTACCCTGTTCAATGGATTGCTTTCGGCAGCAGCATCAATCAAATCCTTTTTTGTTATGCTTCCAATAGACGCCCTTTTTATCGCTGTTTCTTTTTCTTTCAGCAAATATATCAATGCTTCCAAACTGCCTAAAGAATCAGCTTTTATTAGAATTCCTTCATTTTCTGTTTCTATCAATATTTCCTTTATTTCCTTTTGCACAAGCTTTTCGGCATTTTTTGTGCTTTCATTAGCAACAATGAACGGCGTGCCTGAAACAACATCCTTAACATCAGGCGCAATTATCCTAGCAGCGGCAGCAGCACAAACAGTTTTAATGCCCTTGTATTCATTTCTGTCATAAACAATTATGGATCTTACTTTTGTTGTTATTGGTTTTTCTATACCCCCGATAATTATGACATCATTTACATTCAATACTCCATCATATAGCACAACATCAAGGACCATGCCAAAATTCTTTTCTTCCTTCACTTCAAGAATAGTTCCTCTCCCAACATCATCTGCTCTTATTTCAAGCCTTTTTTCCAGATATTTTTGCGCTAATCCAGTTAGTATCATCAATAATTCCGGTATGCCCTCTAAAGTTTTTGCTGAAACAGGTATTATGGCTACTTGCTTTGTATAATCATCAACCCTGTCAAACCTCTCTGATCCAATGCCCATGTCATACAGCTTGCCTAATATTTCATATAGCTTTGTATCAAGAAACTGCCTTACATATTCACTTTGGGAATTTATATTCTGCATCAAACCAGAATTCTTTTTTGAATGCCAGCCTGATATTGCGTCTATTTTATTCAGCGCTATGACAAAAGGGGTTTTATACGCCCTTAATATCTCAATGGCCTCAAAGGTTTGTGGTTTTAAACCCTCATTAATATCAATCACCAATATTGCCAAATCAGATATATTGCCGCCCCTTCTCCTTAAATTTGTAAAGGCTGCATGCCCGGGAGTGTCTATGAATAATATCCCTGGTATTGTAAGTTTTACCTTCAATTGATCCAGCAAGACACCAGTGAATTTTTTTATGTCATCTATCGAAATAGAATAAGCCTTTATCATTTGTGTTATTAATCCTGGTTCATGGGATGTAATAGATATGCCTCTAATCTTTTCTAATATGCTTGATTTTCCATGATCCACATGTCCTACTAGAGCCACTATGGGCTGCCTAATCATTGCCATGCTCTAAAAACCTAGAGAAGATTTTATATATTTATGTATTATATCAAATAGATGGCATTAGACACATTAACAAAGATGTTTTACAGTAAAGACATCTTCGGAATTTCAATAGAGAAACTAGGCAGTTTGCTAAGTTCTATGAGTTTTGATAATCTAGGAAATGACATAAAAAACAAAGGCATAGTACACCAACGATTGATAGGCGAGCATAAAAACAGGATAAATTATATAATCAAAAAATATGGTTTTGAAGAAAGACTGCTGAAAAAATACTTAAAGACCATTTCCAGTACCATAGCACTGGAAGCTTACTGTAAAAACAATGGTTATGAAGATGAATTTAATAAGTTATATAACAAATTCAAGCAAGGCATAAGAAAAGGCTTGCTAGACAAGGAGTATTGGCATTATGAAGAAAACTATCTCAATAAAAGTCAAGCCAAATTCATCCCAGTCCAAAATACTGAAGAAGAATAATGAAATAGTAGTTTATGTTAAACCAAAGCCAGAGAACAACAAGGCTAATCTGGAAGTCATAAAGTTATTTTCCAAGGAATATAAGAATGTTAAAATTTTAAAAGGTCTAAAAAGCCGCAAAAAATTACTGCAACTTGAAATTTAATACATTTTCCAGCTTTTCTTTCATTATGCCGCCTGTTTGTGCATCGATATTTGTATTTAAAACCTTGAAGCTTGCTGTCAGGTAAGTTACATTCCATATCTCTTTCTTCTCTATATTTTGGAGTATCACTATTATCTTGTTTGCCTTTTCGCCAGGATAATTCTTGTCTCTCAAGCTTGATGTTATTTCAAGTGCCTCGTTTAAGCCTATGTCAACATTCTCAAGATTTAGCTCCCTTATCTTTTTTTTATCCCTGTGCACAGCTTTTGATTCCTTGACTTCTACTTTATCCTTGAGGCAGAATGTTGTTATATGGTCATTGTCCGGGCAGTAATAATCAAGCTGCCATTTGCTGCCGTCATTTGATTCCATTATCATGAATCCCGCACATAAGTAAGAATTAGGGTATTTATTCTTATATTCCTTGAACTCTTCCAGATTTTTAAGATTAGCAACCTCTCTTTTTATTTGATCTACCATCTAACCACCTTTTTAAATTTTTAAAACATTATGATATATAAACCTATCGAACAACATTCTTTTTTTCACTAAATTCGGATAATTTTTTCTCGCAAGCCTTTTAAAGAATAAAAACAAAATACACCCATGGATATCTTCTTTCCCCATGATGAAATCAGGAATATACAAGATGATTTAATAAATGACATCATCAATGCAATAAAAAACAATAAGAATATTCTTGTTCACGCTCCAACAGGCATAGGAAAAACAGCAGCAGTATTGTCAACAACAGTAGCGTATGCAATAAAAAACAACAGAACAATATTCTTTGTCACCTCAAGAAACACCCAGCATAAGATAGCAATTGAAACATTAAACAAAATAAGGGAAAAATTCAAAATAAAAATTAATGCAGCTGATTTCATTGGAAAGCGCTGGATGTGCCTGATACCAAATATAACAGAATTAGGAACAGCAGAGTTCTATGATTTTTGCCACGAAAATACAGAAAAAGGGTTGTGTGAATTCTACAATAACTTAAAAGACCATAACAAGATGTCAATAAGGGCAAAAAATGTCCTTGAAAGGCTAAATGAAAGGGTTTTTTCTGTTAATGAAGTCATTGATTTATGCAAGGCAAACAATTTATGCCCCCATGAAATAACAATGCTCCATGCACAAGATTCCAACATCATAATAGCTGATTACTACCATGTACTAAGCACCAGCATAAGGGAAAGCATATTGAAAAGATCAAAGAAAGAAATTAAGAATGCAATAATAATCTTCGATGAAAGCCACAATCTACCTTCTAGATGCCGTGAATTACTAAGCAGCCAGCTATCAACATATGTTCTGGAAAAATCCATTAAAGAGCTAAAATCTTTTGGCTATTCTGATCTTGCTGAGAATGTTAATATGCTTAATAATATCCTGCTTGAATTAAATAAAAAAATAAAAATTACAGAAAATGAAACCTTGATTTCAAAAGAGGAATTTTACAACGCAGTCAATAACGTAGCTGATTACAAAGAGCTTGTAAATTTGTTAACGCCTGCATCAGAAGTAATATTGGAAGACAAAAAAAGAAGCTTTACAAAATCCATAGTTCATTTCCTGGAAAAATGGCCTGGCCCGAATGAGAGCTTTACGAGAATATTGAAAAGAGGCTTTACAAAAAAAGGCAAGATAAACCTAATACTAAATTATCGCTGCTTGGATCCATCAATAGTATTAAAGCCGATTTCAGATGAAGCAAGGGTTATTGCAATGTCCGGAACATTAAGCCCTACAAAAATTTACAAGGATTTATTTGGCTTTGATGCTGATCTAAAGGAATACAAGGATCCGTTTCCAAAGAAAAACCGCCTGAACTTAATAATTCCAGGTGTAACAACAAAATTCACATCAAGGGACAATGACATGTATAAAAAAATAGCAGAAATCTCAGCAGGCATAGTTAATGCCATAAAAGGAAATTCTATCATTTTTTTTCCGAGCTACCATCTTATAGATGATGTTTCAAGATTTTTTAACCCATTATGCGAAAGAACAACATTTTTTGAAAGGCCAAAGCTAAGCAAAACTGACAAGGAGGATATCATTGAAAATTTTAAGAAATACAAGGACAAAGGCGCTGTTCTTCTTGCATGTGCATCTGGTTCATTTGGTGAGGGAATTGATTTGCCTGGTGATTACCTGAAAGCTGTCCTGATTGTAGGTTTGCCATTAGCCAAGCCTGATCTTGAAATGAAAGAGACAATAAAATATTATGATGAAAAATTTGGCAATGGCTGGGATTATGGCTATACATTTCCAGCTCTGACAAAATGCTTCCAGAATGCAGGTAGATGCATAAGGAGCGAAACTGACAGGGGAGCCATAGTGTTTTTAGATTCAAGGTATTGCCTTAGCATGTACAAGAAATTCTTTCCAAGCGATTGGGAGATCACAACAACAAAAGATCCTATAAAATTGATAAATGAGTTTTTTGATAAAAATTAAACATAGCATTAGTTCATAGGCATTTGCCTCCTTAAGGCAAGAAAAAATTAAATTAACAGGCGCGTAGCCTCAGCTCATGCTCTTCAGTAAACTTTATTAAAAAAGAAAACCATGCTAAATCATGCATTTCATAGCAGTATTGTTAATCACATTCATCTTTCTCATAGGCTGTGCAGCAAACACAGAAAAACAGCCGTATGCAAACCAAGAAATTGTAGCAAAAGAAGGAGGTAATACAATGAAATTAATATCAAATGCGTTCAATAATGGAGATTTTATTCCAAAAAAATATACTTGCCAGGGTTCCAATATAAACCCGCAATTAACTTGGAGCGACATTCCAAAAAATACAAAAAGTTTCGCTCTAATAATCGACGATCCAGATGCCCCAGCAGGAACATGGACACATTGGATTGTAAAGGACATTCCATCTGATAAAACAGAAATAAAAGAAAATAGCATTCCAGGAAAAGAAATTGTTAATTTATTCAACAAAGAGCATTACGGCGGTCCTTGCCCTCCATCTGGCATTCATAGATACTTCTTCAAGCTCTATGCCCTGGATATAGAAATCATAAATGCAAACAACAAAGCAGAATTTGACAAAGAAATTGCAAAGCATAAACTTGCAGAAGCTGTTTTAATTGGAAAATACGCAAAAACCTAGTACTCAAGAACAATTATGTAAGAATTATTTTTCTTTTCTATATTAATAATGCCTAAAACCCCTTTGTAATTCTCTATTTTAATATCTTTTAGCATCAAGTCAATCAGATTTATCGCATCATAGGAAATGGCATCATAAATATCAGGTGTTCTGTTGTAAAATTTATTATATGCCAGATTCAATCTATATGTGCTTTGCTCTAAATTATTATACAGTTTTACTTTTATCAATCCTGTGTTTAATGAATTAGTTAAATCCCTGCTCAAGCTCGGAGAAATTAATAGCATCTTGTTCTCATCAGCAATGTTAACAGCTGTTTTCACTGTCTCATTGCAGAATATGCCATATACAGCATTGGCATTTTTCAGCCTGCTCATGGCTGATTTAACACCCTTCTCAGAGCATTCTGCATATTCATAGTCAACATTGATCTTTTTTTCACCAGCAGCATTTAATTCCATAATGGCTAAATTCACAGCATCCTTAATAGCATATTCAGACTTTGGCAGTATAATCCCAATGTTAACTGCATAATTCTTGCCAGTATCCAAAGACATTTTTACAAAATTCAAATCCTGCAGTTTGCCAAGATCATAACCGGCAGCGTAATACCCAATAATCAAGCCAACTACAAGAAACAAAACAGAATAAAACAATCTAACCCTGTACCTGTACCTCATGCATATAAGAAGTATATAAGAAGTTTTTAAATATTATCAGTTTAAAACAATCATATTGCATTACTCTTTTTCCTTGTTAATCCTGAAAGAAGATACAATGTCAATTATGTACTTGCCGTCTTCTACCCTGTAAACAAGCGGTTTTCCCTTGAATAATTCAACCAAATCAAGTTCATACTTGCCAGGCTCTAAAACTCTTATAGATTCCAAATCAAGTATAACAGGAGCTTCATCATCTTTAATGCCAATTATATCCAGAACATCCTCTTCTATCTGCTTTTTGTCTTCTTCTGTTAAGTTTATTGTTATTTCCTTTGCTTCTTCAAGGTGCTTTTGTTTAATAAAAAAGAAAAACTTGCCTCCGCATTCGCATCCCTTTAATATCTCTTCGCTGCCATCAGAATACAGCTTATTGCATCTTACGCACTGGTGCGGCATTACCTCCTCCTTCTCTTTTTCATATTATTTGTTAGCAGCTGTATTTTATTAGGATCTCTCTTGATTTCCTTCACTATTGTAGCAGGGCCTATAACAGTTAAGCCTCTTCTATTGCCTATAAGCAGATCTATCATGGTTGCTTTCAGCTTGTTTATAGCATCATCATTCTTATTCTCAGGGTATATTGTACATAATTCAATTCCTTTAAACTCCCTATTTACCTCTTCCATTGTTCTTTGTATAAGTTCAGCCTCCTCTGATGGCTTAAGCCTGCCCTCAACAAGAACTATTTTGTTTTCCTTGACTATATCAAGTATTTTCTTTATCCTTCCCAATGGAGTCAACCTATTCAACTCATTATAAGGAACAAACTGCAGTGTTATCATATTTTCAACCTCTTTTTATTTAACAACCTTGAATAAAGCATTGTAAAATTCCTCCATGTTATGACCGTATTCTGCTGAAATTCCAACAACATCATATTGGGGGAATGCGTCCTCTACCTTTTTTACATTGGCCCTTTTGATGTCAATCTTATTTGCAACAACCAATACAGGAATATTTCTTGCTGCAAGATTTCCTATAATTGTTATGTTTACTTGTGAATATGGATTTTGAGCTGAATCAAGAACAACTAAAACACAATCCATTGAATCAAGCCATTTTATAGACTCAATAACCCCTTTTGTTGCTTCCTTAGCCCTTTGCTTTGCTTCCTTTTTTGTCATGTTATACCTTAAAAAATCCTCATAATCAATCTTTGTTGCTATTCCTGGTGTATCAACAAGATTAAATATTAGAGACTTGCCTTTTGATTTGACCTCGATTTTTTCCTTTATGATAATCTCCCTTGTCTCATGAGGCACTCTTGAAGCCTTTGACATCTCCTCTCCAAGCCAGTCTTTGCTTATTCTGTTTGCGAGTGTGCTTTTCCCAGAATTCGTCGGCCCGTATAGACCTAGCTTTAAATTTTTCTTTTTCCCAAAAATTCTAGAAAACAAACCATTAATGAATTTGCTTATCTTATTTATCATGAGCTCTGCACCAATTTTTCTTGATATTCAGATAAAAATAGTATTATTAAACATTTCGGTGTTTCACTTTATGAATTCACATTCGAATGAAAAAGGATACTTGTGGTCGTCCTGGGGGTTGCCTGTTGTTCTTTCAAGCAAGTAATGTATTAGAGCATGGTTTAAGTCATATTCAAGCTCGTCATTATGTGAATGATTACTGATGTATTTTAAGCTTAACTCGCTTCTAAACCTCAAAGCATCATCTATCTTCATGCACTCTGCTACATTATAATATGATTCGTCTACTTCTTTTTTTGTTGGCTCATTATTTATTTTTTTGCTGCAGCTGTAAAACTCCAATAATAATGCAAATAATGCTGCTGTCCCCTTTTTCATCTCAACAGGATAAAAACCTTGTTATTTAAATTCATTGCTAAACCAATAAATATATATTGTATTATTACTCTCAAATTCCTATGAAGAAATTCAAGTATCTCGAGCATACAGCTGACATAAAATTCCAGGCATTCGGAGATAATTTGGAAAAAGCATTTGAAAACTCTGCATTAGCAATGTTCAATGCGATGTATTCTGGCAAGATAAAGCCCATTATAAAAAAGAAAATTATGGTTTCTGGTAGGGATTTAGAAAACTTGCTCTATAATTTCCTTGAAGAATTTTTATTCCTGCTTGATTCGGAGGGCTTCTTTTTGAGCAAAATTGCAAAAATCAAGCTTGATAAAAAAAAGCTGGAACTAGAAGCAGAGTTAATTGGTGATAAGGCTGAAAATTACAAAATTGGCCTTGATGTAAAGGCAGTTACATACAATAGCATGTTTGTCAAGAAAGAAAAAGATAAATGGGTATGCCAGGTTCTGATTGATGTTTGACAAACCATAAAAGCTATAAACAGGCTAAAATTAAATATCAAAATGGAATTTAAAAAAATAAACGAATATACATGGGAAATTGAAAAAACTGGCGCCATGAAAGTGCCTGCAATAGTTTACGCATCTGAAAAGCTATTGCAAAAGATAAAAGAAGATAGAACACTGCAGCAGCTGCAAAATGTTGCAACACTAAAAGGAATTCAAAGGGCAGCATATGTCATGCCTGATGCCCACGAAGGATTTTTACTTAATAGATATTAAGTAGACCTTAGACGGTTTTCCAATTGGTGGTGTTGCGGCATTTGATACGGAAGAAGGCATAATCTCGCCTGGCGGTGTAGGATTGAATTAAATTTGATTTAATTCCCTAAGACGATATTAACTGCGGCGTGAAGATGCTTCGCACAGACTTCACAGAGGAAGATATATCTGCAAAAAGAAAACAGCTTCTAAACACAATAATGCAAGAAGTTCCTGCTGGTGTTGGGAAGCCAGGAATTACAAAATTAAAAAAAGAAGTTCTGCTTGAAATTTTGCAAAAAGGATCAAAATGGGCTTTGCAAAATGGCTATGGGGTAAAGGAAGACTTAGAAAGAACAGAAGAAAATGGGTGCATGAGAGCTGCTGATCCCGGTGTTGTTTCAGAACGAGCATTGGCAAGGGGCTTGCCACAATTAGGAACTCTTGGCTCTGGGAATCATTTCTTGGAATTGCAAAAAGTTGACAAAATATATGATGTAGAAATAGCAAGAAAATTTGGCATAGAAAAAAAAGGCCAAGTCATGGTAGCTATTCATTGCGGCTCTCGCGGACTCGGCCATCAAATAGCTTCTGATTACATAGTGAAAATGGAATCAAAATACGGTTTTAAAGATCTAGCAGATAGAGAATTGATTAATGCCCCAATAAATTCTGATCTAGGGAAAGAATATTATGCTGCAATGTGCTGCGGTGTAAATTATGCTTTTGCAAACAGGCAGATGATTGAGCATTGGACTAGAGATGTTTTTGCAAAAGTAATGGGTTCATCTGAGGGCATGTCCCAAGTATACGATGTTTGCCACAACATTGCAAAATTCGAGAAGCACAGAATAAATGGAAAAGAAACAGAGGTTTTAGTAATGCGAAAAGGTGCAACCAGAAGTTTTGGGCCTGGAAGAGAAGAAATTCCAGAAACATACAGAAATGTAGGTCAACCAGTAATAATCCCAGGTAGCATGGGCACTGCATCATATCTATTGGTCGGAACAAAAAAAGCTGAAGAAGTTTCTTTTGGATCAACAGCCCATGGTGCAGGGCGAGTAAGTTCTAGGGCAGCTATGTTAAGGAGTGTTAGGGGTGAAGAAGTAAAAAGAAGGCTTGAAAATAAAAACATAGAAGTTGTTGCAACATCATGGAAAGGCCTTGCTGAAGAAGCGCCAGAAGCATACAAAGACATTGATGAAGTCGTTAAGGTAAGCCATGAACTTGGCATAGGTAAAATAGTGGTTAGATTGGTTCCGCTTGGCGTGATGAAGGGCTAGAATTATTTTCTGCACTTGAATTATCATATCTGTTGCCATTATTCCCATTGCCATTGTGATTATTTTCAGTTATAACTCTTGCTATTGTTTTTACCTTGTCCTTATCATCAAGCTTCATTATTCTTACGCCTTGAGTGTTCCTGCCGACTATAGAAATATCTGAAACAGGAACTCTTATTATAACTCCATTCTTGCTTATTAACATTATTTCATCATTGTCCTTTACAGTTTTAATCCCAACAACATCTCCATTCCTTTCAGATGTTTGTATGTTTATGACACCCTTTCCGCCTCTTCTTATATGCCTGTATTCTCCTATCTCTGTCCTCTTGCCATAGCCATTTTCAGTTACTGTCAATATATTTCCTGTTTTCAATGCAACTTCCAGGCCAATAACTTCATCATCATTTTCAAGCCTTATACCAATAACTCCTGATGCATTCCTGCCAACTGGATTTACATCAGTTTCGTTGAAGCGCATTGCAAGGCCTTTTTTAGTTGCAAGCACCATGTCTAAATTTCCAGGAGTCAATCTTACTTGAACTAAATCATCATTTTCCTTAAGGTTTATTGCTGCTATTCCGCCTTGCCTTGGCCTTGAATATTCTTCCAGTGATGTTTTCTTCAAGATTCCTTTTTTAGTTGCAAAAAGCAAATACTGCTGACTGTCAAATTTAGCAATAGGCAATACAGCGCTTATTTTCTCATCTTTCAAATTTAATAAATTAACAATGGCTTTTCCCTTGCTGTATCTTGAAGCCTCTTGCACTTGGTACACCTTTAGCCAATGTAACTTGCCTTTATTTGTAAAGAATAAAAGATAATTATGATTGCTTGTGATGAATAAATGCTGCACTATGTCTTCTTCCTTTGTTGTTGTTGCTATTATTCCCTTGCCACCCCTTTTCTGCTGCTTGTACAATTCCAAGGAGGTTTGTTTTATGTACCCTTCATTTGTTATTGTCACAACAACATCCTCTTCATTTATCAAGGATGATTCATTAGCTTCAGGCTCTGAATCGCGTTCTATGATTTCAGTCCTTCTTTCATCGCCAAAACGATTTTTTATGTCTAATAACTCGTCTTTTATTATTGCATAAATTCTGGGCTCTTTTGCAAGTATGTCTTTCAGCTCTATTACCAACTTAACTATTTCATCATGTTCAATATTTATTTTATTTTGCTCCAATGAAGTCAATCTCTGTAGTTTCAAATCTAAAATAGCCTGGGCTTGTATTTCTGTAAGTTCATAATTATTCATCAATCCATGCTTTGCAACAGCCGGATCTTTGGATTTCTTGATTAATGCAACAACTGCATCTATGTTTTTTAGGCATATCAGCAAACCTTCCAATATATGCAATCTGTCTTCTGCTTTTTTTAATTCAAATTTAGTTCGTCGTGTAACAATTTCTTTTCTATGGAAGATATAAGATGACACTGCTTCTTTCAAGTTGAATATTTTTGGCTGGTTTCCATCCAATGCAAGCATGATCACGCCAAAAGTTGTTTGCAATTGCGAGTGCTTATACAGCTGATTCAAAACAGTTTCAGGATTGAATCCCTTTTTTATTTCAATGATCAATGACATTCCTGTCTTGTCAGACTCGTCTCTTATGTCAGAAATTCCCTCAACAACTTTATTGTTGATTAATTCAACTATGCCTTCTATCAACTGAGTTTTATTTACTTGGTAAGGTATTTCCTTTACTACAATTCTTTTTTCTTCTAATTCAATCTTTGATCTTATAAGTAATTTTCCTCTTCCAGTTTTATATGCTGACTTTATCCCATAAGCTCCAACTATTATTCCGCCAGTTGGAAAATCAGGGCCTTTGATGTAATTCATTAATTCTTCAACATTAATTTCATTATTATCAATAAAAGCTATTATTCCACTGACAATTTCAGATAAATTATGCGGTGGTATGTTTGTTGCCATGCCTACTGCAATTCCAGAAGATCCATTAAGCAATAGATTAGGAACCCTGCTAGGCAGCAAAGCAGGCTCTTTCATGCTGCCATCAAAATTAGGAACAAAATCTACAGTATCCTTGTCAATATCAAAAAGAAGCTCTTCACCAATCTTAGCTAATTTTGCCTCTGTATACCTTAAACTGGCTTGTGTGGTGTAATCCGCGCTGCCAAAGTTACCGTGTCCTGCGACCAAAGGATATCTTAAACTAAAACTCTGTACCATCCTGACCAAAGAATCATAAATTGCAGCATCACCATGGGGATGATATTTGAAACAGTCACCCACAATTCTCGCAGATTTAACAAAAGGTTTGTTATTTGTTAAACCCATCTCACTCATTGAATATAAAATTCTTCTATGTACTGGCTTTAACCCATCTCTTATGTCAGGTAATGCCCTTCCAACTATGACTGACATGGAATAATCTAGATATGCTTCCTTGAGCTGATCCTCTACAATTGTTATTCTAGTTTCTTCAGTCATTTTATATGTCTAAATTCTTTGCAAATTTGGCATTAGTTATTATGAAATCCTTTCGTGGCTCTACATCATCACCCATTAATATGCTAAAAAACCTGTCAGCCTCAACTGCGTCCTCAATTTTAACCTGCTTTAGAATTCTTTTTTCAGGTGTCATTACAGTTTCTTCAAGTTCATGGCTGTCCATCTCTCCAAGGCCCTTGAATCTAAGAACAACAGTATTGTCTCCAATCTCGTTTACTAATTCTTTCAGGGCATTTTCATCTCTGGCATACCTTGATATTTTGCCTTTCAATACCTTGAATAATGGCGGCTGGGCAATGAAAATATTTCCATTCTCTATCAATTGTTTAGTATACCGATAAAAAAATGTTAATAGCAAACAGGATATGTGATTTCCGTCGCTGTCGGCATCCGTAAGTATTATTATTTTATGGTATCTTAATTTATTGATGTCAAATTCATCGCCAATGCTTGTGCCCAGTGCAGTTATTATATTTACTATTTCTTGGCTCTTGAATATCTTATCCAATCTTGCCTTTTCAACATTCAATATTTTTCCTTTCAAAGGCAATATGGCCTGAAACTTTCTGTTTCTTGCAGCAACCCCTGTTCCTGCAGCACTATCTCCTTCGACCAAAAATAATTCACATTTGCTCGGGTCTCTTTCCTGGCAATCAACTAATTTTCCAGGCAATCCACCGCTGCTTAAAGCGCCCTTTCTTCTTGTTAATTCTCTTGCTTTTCTTGCAGCATCTCTTGCCCTATAAGCATTCAAACATTTTTCAATTATTATTTTAGCTACATTTGGGTGCTCTTCGAAATAAGTATTCAGGTAATCAAATGTCAAGCTATCAACAACCCCCTTTATTTCAGAATTTCCTAATTTTGTTTTTGTCTGTCCCTCAAATTGAGGCTCCTGTACTTTTAAGGAAAGTATTGCAGTCAAACCCTCTCTTATGTCATCTCCGCTCAAACTTATGTCAGTTAATTTCCCTTTCTTTACATAATTGTTTATTACTCTTGTCAATGCAGTCATGAACCCGCTTAAGTGCGTTCCGCCTTCATGTGTGTTTATATTGTTTACAAAACTAAAAACACTTTCACTATAAGCATCATTCCATTGCATTGCTATCTCAACAGTAGTCCCATTGCTTTGCTTATTCATGTATATAACATCTTTATGCAACATTTGTTTGCCTTCATTCAAGTAAGCAACAAACTCTTTTATTCCACCCTCATAGAAAAATTTCTTTTCCATGAAAGGTTCTGTTCTTTCATCGCATAAATTTATCTCAACCTTAGGATTCAAAAAAGCCATCTCCTTTAGCTTATTAGCAATAAGATTAAAGTCAAATTTTGTTTCTGTGAAAATACTATCATCAGCTAGAAATCTTACATTGGTTCCTGTGTCTTTTTCATCACAATTTCCAATGACCTTTAGGCTATATGCGGGCAAACCATAATTATATTCCTGCAGAAATATTTTGCCCTGCTGCCTTACTTCCACCTTCAACCATTTGCTTAAGGCATTGACAACACTAACACCAACTCCGTGCAGACCACCAGATACATTGTAACTGTTCTTGTCAAATTTGCCGCCTGCATGCAATATAGTTAAAGCAACCTCTACTCCTGATTTTTTTTCAGTTGGATGTATGTCTGTTGGAATGCCCCTTCCATTATCCATTACACTTACAGAATTATCATTATGCAATATAACCTTAATTTTGCTGCAAAAGCCAACAATTGCTTCATCAATGGAGTTATCAACAAGCTCTTGAATCAAATGATGCAATCCTCTAAAAGAAACATCACCAATGAACATAGGTGCTCTTAATCTAACTGCCTCCAGGCCTTTTAGTACCTTTATTGATTCTGCTGTGTAATTGGTTGCCATTTTGGTTAAAATTTAAGATTAATTACAGCCCAGTAAAACATGTTTTATTTAAAAAGCTTTCTAAGTTCAAAATGCCAAAATTTGGGCTCTATAAGGCTTGTAGTGGCAAAATAAATATATTAAAATCGAAAGGCTTTTAAAGAATAAACTTACACTGTTTTTTTCAGCAAAATTTTTAGAAAACTTTATAAAGAGTAAGCAGGATTTCTTGAAAAATAATGAGGAAAATATTCTTTGATACTAATATTTTGCTGTCAAAAGACAAAGTGGATGTATTTTCAGAGCTGGCGAGAATATGCGATTTTAATTATGAAGTTTGCGTATTGGACAAGACTATAGATGAATTAAAGGGCAAGGCCAATGGCAAGTTAGCGCTGAGCCTAATAAATGCCAAAAAGGTAAAGATAATAAAGACAAAGAAAGACAAAAATGTTGATAAACTGCTGTTGGATTTAGCTGAAAAAGATAAAATCATGATTGTTGTTACACAGGACAAAGAACTAAAGAGGTTGTTAAAAGAAAAGAATATAAACATAGTAACAACAAAACAGAAAAAATACCTGGAGTTTGTGAATTAAAAAAATGTTTTATGAAGTTGAAGTCAAGAGCCACATAAGGGTGCCGCCAACATTATTTCAAGAAGACTTGGACAAGGCAATATTGAGCACATTGAACAAGAAATTTGATGGATTCATATCAAAGGACATTGGTTTGATAATAGCTATTTCTGGGGTAAGCAAGATTGGCGAAGGGGTAATTATACCTGGTGATGGCGCTGCTTATTATGAAACAACATTCAAGCTTTATGTGTTCAAGCCGGATCTGCAGGAAGTTGTATTAGGCAAAATTACAGATATAACTGATTTTGGAGCTTTTATTAACATTGGTGTTATAGATGGCATGATACATGTAAGCCAGACAATGGACGATTTTGTAAGCTTTTCAAAGAATAATATTTTAACTGGAAAAGAAAGCAAAAGAACATTAAAGATAGGGGATGTTTGCAGGGCTAGAATAATAGCAATAAGTTACAAAGAGCCAACAAATCCAAAAATAGGACTAACAATGAGGCAGCCTTCTCTTGGAAATGTGCAGTGGTTAGAAGCTGAACTGAAGAAAAGATCAGATAATGCTAAGAAAAAATGAAGAAAGTTTGCAAGAAATGCAGGATATTTGTAAAGGAAAATGAATGCCCGATATGCAAGGGCAACCAGTTTTCTGAAAGTTGGCAGGGCAAGATTAACATAATAGATGCAAACAAGTCTGAAATAGCGAAAGAAATTGGGATTACTGTCAAAGGCGAGTATGCGATTAAGGTTAAGTAATTTTCCCCTTACAGCCAATTGCCATTTCGAGGTCCTGGCAAATTTTATCTTTAGAGACATAAATCATTTGAAACATTAGCAAATAATCTTTTCCTTTGAAAGTTGCTATCAGCCCGAGTTTTTCACTTAAAGGATTTGCATTGTCTATATATTCATAAGCGTCTTTATTTGCAGATATAGCTAATTTAAATTTGCCCAATATTTGATCAGGTTTAATGCTAGAAATTTGTGCCAAATAATCAAGCCCTTTTTTGAATGCTTCGTACGCCCTTTCTTTTTCCACTAAGAATTCTATTGTTTTATGAGTCATTGCATTTTTAGGAG
>Ga0209542_10003864_pt1 | contig 31527 bp, 30 predicted proteins | sample RifCSPhighO2_01_FD_184028 | JGI IMG/M metagenome (GOLD analysis project Ga0209542, IMG submission 184028) | Soil microbial communities from Rifle, Colorado - Rifle CSP2_plank highO2_0.1 (SPAdes) (version 2) | ecosystem: Environmental > Terrestrial > Deep subsurface > Rock core/Sediment ... | reverse complement strand
TCCTTGACCATTAGTTTTCCATCAGCCCGTACAAGCTCCTGCGCTGCCATGACGCGGGAAGCGTTTGCGCCTATTTAAGCTTTTTGCAGATTACTACGGGAGCATAGTGTCAGGTGCTGTGCCGACAGCCTTCCCGAACACGGACACAAAAACATCCTCCGGCACCCTGATGCCCGCCTCCACGAACGCCTTCGCCAGCCCGTAGCCGGTCTCCTCGTCCCCATTGCCGGCCTTGAACACCAGCAGGCGGCGCAGCGTGAACGTGTTCAGCATGCCCTCGTTCATCGCGATGCTGGCCGGCTTCCCGTCCTTGAGCACTGCTCCGGATGAGAAATCAACAGAGAACCCTTCTGCCTTATGGGCTGCCAGCTCCCACTCCACGAGCGCCTTCACCAGCCGCTTCGCCGTTGCCGCCCTGAGATACTCCTCCTTCTTTGCCTCTTCAATGCCCATGAAAGAAAAGAAAGCGATCTCCTGGGCAGGAGGGAAAGAATGCACTTTCCCCAGGTAATGCTTCACCTTCTGCCTGGCCTGCTTCCCCCCTCCTTTCTTCCGCCGCCACCTGTTCTCGACGGCATAGGCATACCTGTACACGGTCCCGGTCTTCCTGTTGCGGATGCTCTTGGTGCGGAGATACATGATACAGAGATACATGATGGTTTGATGGGGTTTCAATGGAATGCGCCCATTGCAGGGCGCCAAGATGATGTGAGTGATGTGAGCCTAAGGCGAACGTGATGGGAAATTTCCTCCCCGTTTGAGTAGAACGGAGCATCCTCACCAATCATTCTCATTCTCACCATGCATTCCTCACCATGCCTTATTTTTTAGGCACCAGGGAATATTTAATGGTTTTGGTCAAAAAAGAGCGTTAAAGAACAGGATAAAGAACATTAAACGAATATTTATGAGTCCGTATCCTGCGTCTACCTGACTTCTTCCTTGAAGTCCTTGCGGAACTTCTCGGTCGATTTCTTGAGCCTGCCGATTGCGCTCTGGATGGCCTTGCGCGGCTCCACGTCCCCATCGGTCTCCACGATCATCTTGGGGTTGCTGGTCTGGGAGTGGCGGATTGCATAGGTGGCAACCTTGACATGCTCGTCATTGTTCAGCTCCTGCTTGAGCGCGTTGCAGAGCGTATGCCCCGCCCCCGGGATCTCGAACTGGAGCCTGCTTTTTTTCTCGTCGAGAATCTTGATGTCCATGGATGCAGGAACCCCGGCCAATTTAAATACCTTGTTGTTTTTCGAGACGGATGCAGCACGCCGCTATCCGGTGGATTCTCCGACGGTGATGCGCCATCGAGGCTTTTAAAGGGAAGTCAAAAAGCCATTCGTGCGTAATCAGGAAGCCTTTCCTTGCCGCGAAACCCCTCAAGAACGGCAAGGTCTCACTTTTGTGGAAAGAGTAGATCAAGGGAGCAATCTGCATGGCCTTCTCGAGGAACTCCCGGTCAGCGTGCGCCTTCCTCGTGCCGAAGGGAGGATTCATCACCACCACATCCGCCGCTCCTTTATAAATGGCCATCTCCCCCTGCACGAAATCAGCAAGCCTGCCCTTCTCTTTCCCCCTTTCCCCCGCCCTCTCCCCTATTCCCGTCTCCCCCTCTCTATTCGTGAACAACCCCTCACTTTCCATCTTTGAGAAGCTGTTTTTGGCCTGTTCAAGGGCATGAGCATCCTTCTCCACGAACACCGCATGGCCTGCGCCAAGGAGAAGGCACCCCAGGCCCAGTACCCCGGGACCGGAGCCAAGATCAACCACCCTCTTTCCCTGAACATCCCCCTTCATGGCAGCCTCCCAGAGCACCCCGGCAGCTACTTCCGAGTCCGTAGGGTACTGCTCCAGCCCCTCTTTTGCCCCTTCAAAGGCAGGCAACCGGGACAATATGATGGCCAGCCTGGCCTTTGTCATGCCTTTTGAGCTCTCACTTTTCATGAACAAACACCAATTTTCCTCCTATTCTCCCCCTGTTTTTCTCCCTTCTTTTTAGGGTTTGCGCCTCTTCCGCGCGGATCCTGCCTCCAAGCCAGGGACAAGGCATCTGCCGGTCCCCGGCCCCCTGAAAAGGCCTCCTTCAGCACCCTCCCAAACCCCTTCTTTTTTCCCTCTTTTTGGCCATCCCATGCCTCATAAGGAGACTTTTCAGCCTCAAATACCCTCCCTGAACTCTCACTTTTCATGAACAAATGGGCTGTGAAGGCCTTTTTGGGGTCTTTTGGGGCCTTTTCTCCCCCCCGAATAGGGTTCTTCCGCCCTCTCCAGAAGGGCCAAAAAGCCTCACTTTCCGGCCTTCTTCCGGCCCCGCTGCCCAGCCGGCCCGGGCGCCCGAATCCGTCTCAGGCCGCTCCTGCCTGCCAGGCGCGCCTGCGGCGCGCGGCGAGTCCCAGTCCCAGTCCCATTCCCGGCGTTTTCTCGACGGCAACCCGACGCAGGGATAATCCCAAGACAGTCCCACCATAGTCCCAAAACTATCCCACCATAGTCCCATTTTATTTAAATTTTTCGTTTAAAATGCTCCCAAAATAGTCCCAAAACATTCCCAAATAAGTCCCACGATTGGAATAGATTTAAATAGGAGCTTTCTTTTGGAAAGGCCATGTGGTCGCTTTTCACCGGCACGGATGCGCTCAGGCGCAAGGTCCGCCAGATGGACGCCGCCCTCCGGACCTCGTTCTCCGGCGTGAGGCGCGACACCGCGAACCTCGGCCAGTGGGTGCAGTACCTGCAGCAGAAGGCCGGGCAGCAGCAGGTCCAGCTCCGGCAGATGGCGGAAGAGATCACCGGCCTCAACGAGGAGCTTGCGGCCATCCCCCGGAAGCCGGAGGACATCAGGCGCATCGTCGACCAGTACTACTCCTACGAGGCCCTCCTCGCCCGCATCAAGCACGTCGAGCGCCGCGTCGAGGAACTGGCCTCCGGAGGGATGCGGCAGCACGTGCCGCAGAGGGCGCAGATGCCTTCCCAGCCGGCACCCATCAGCGCCCAGACCCAGGTGCCATTGCAGGAGCTGGAGCTCATCAAGCAGAAGCTCGCATCCCTTGAGCAGAAGAAGCAGTCCCTGAAGGAGAAGCTCATCAAGCGCATCACGAAGAACTCCAAGCAGTACGTGAAGGGCATCATCCTGAGCTACATCCGCAAGTACGAGAACGTGGCCGCGCTCCAGCTGAAGGAGATGGTGGTGGATGACCAGCAATTGTGCTCGAAAAGCTCGTTCTACCGCCTCATGGAGGAGCTGGAGCAGCTCGAGGACATCGGGGTGGTGAGGGAAGGCAAGGAGAAGCGCTACTTCATGAAGGCCGTGAAGAGGCAGTAAGGAGGAGACGGGGGCGGCTGCGCCATTATCGTGAGCGAATCCTTCGCCAAAAGCCCACAGAAAACTATTTAAACAATCCCTCAGCCGCCTTTCCCAGATTGGGGGTGTATCAATGAACGTATTTCGAGCTATGAAGAGGTATTTCTCTCGTCGTGATGGCGAGTTCAGGGCGGCCTGTGCCGGGGTCAACGAGGAGCTTGAGGAGCACCTTCAGGCCATCAACGAAAACACCAGCGAAATCGCCCAAAACCATGAATATCTCTGCGCATTGGAGGCGAAAATGGACAAGCTCGCCGAGAGGCTGGATCATATGCAGCTCTTCATGGGCCAGTTCGGTTATGGCGATGCGCAGCGGCAGTTCACCGTGCGGCCTCTTTCCACGGAGGAGAAGCGCGTGTTCGTCGCCATCTACGCCAGCGAGGATGCCAAGGGGCACGTCACCTACGCGGACATCTCCAAGGCATTGCTCATGGACATCCAGCTGGTCTCCGGCTACGTCGCCTCGCTCATCGAGAAAGGCGTTCCGGTCGTGAAGCGCTACGTCAATGACATCGCCTATCTCCGGTTGGACCAGCACTTCAAGCAGCTCCAGGCCAAGGAGAATCTCCTCTGCATCGACAAGGCGCAGAAGCAGCTCGTGCAGTTCTGACAATACAACACAACAGTTCTAAATATTTTTATTTTTTATTAAAAGTTTTAATCTTCCCTCTCTTCTAAAAAAGAACGTGAAGGACGGCATCAGGCAAAATACTGGCAATATATCAATCAACATCACGGTAGGGTAGTCCGGCCGGCCAATTATTAATCACATTAATCACTTAATAATAGTAACATTTATATAGAAGAATACATCCTGCCATGCTGCAGTTCGGGGATTTCACATGAAGGGAAAGGCATCACGGGCACTGAACAACGGCTCCAACCGAGTGAAACGCCTTGTGAGGGATTACGCTGATCTCGCATACATACTCGGATTTCAGGCAGCCAAGCCTTACGTCGATCAAAAACTCATGCAATACAGCGGCACGACCCTGGAAGGGCTGCTCGGGGCGGCGCAACCGTACGTGGCGCACATCATTCCCCAGGTTGCAGGCGTGGTTACTGAAGCCGTTTCAGCTTATGGCGCCTCACGACGGCAGGGGAAATCCGCCCCAAGGGCAGCGATGGAAGCGGCAGAAGGGGCCTTTTTTCGCTTCGGGAGGAATTGGTATCTCTTCAACATGGCAGCCGGCCGGCATGATCATTCTTTCTCGGAATACGCGCTGGTTTTTGGCATGACCGATGCGTTGCGGCACTTTAAGCCATTGTCCCGTCTGGCATCTGCTTCAACAGAAACCCTTCAGCGGCCCTCTTGGATCTCGCAGGCACTGCACCACAAATTGCCTCTCATCCCCCTCGGCATTGGCACCTATTTCCGGATAAATGATCTGGGCATCGCTGACTATTTCAATTTTCATGCCGGAAGGCTGGACTTCGGCATCACTGTTCTGCGCGCATATAACCCTCCCCCGGGAAAGACCAATGCTATGCTGGACATGCTTTCAAGTTATGCAAATCTCGTCCCCACCAGGGAAGGAGTAATCGCGTTCTCTGCGGTCTGCGCAATCGCAGCGCTTGAATATGCGCGGGGTTCCTATACGCAGGCCCTGCCCCGTGCATTACGGGACTCCCTTTCCCGGCAACGATCAACATGGAGGGGAAAAGCGTTATCCGCCTCGGTGGCAGCCGCACTCTCGTTCGGCTCAGTTAATTTGGCATATCATCTGCCAGAGATGGCTGTACAGTATCCCCAGCTCATAGAAAACGGCATCAAAACGACGTGGAACGGCGGCGGCACGCTGGATGATGCAAAGAAGTGTCTTGACAGAACTTCTCAAAGAACCCAAAGCAGCCTTGATAAGGCCCTACAAATGTACTCATGCGCTAGGGTGCAGTACAGGGCCAGGTAACCTACTCACAGATCATCCAGCGGGCTCCTCACCCTGCGCAACTGCTCCCTGCTGACGGTGGTGTAGCGCTGCGTCGTGGCAAGGTTGGAATGCCCCAGCAGCTCCTGGATCACGCGGATATCGGTGCCCGCCTCAAGGAGATGCGTGGCGAAGCTGCTCCTCAATGCGTGGCAGAACACCCGCTTCCTGATGCCCGCCTTCTTCGCCGCCGCCACGACGACATGCTGGGCCTGCCTCACTCCCAGTGGGCGGCCATTCACCTGAAAGAGATGCCCGGACAACTCCCTGCCCCCAAGGTACTCCTGGAGGTCCTTCACGAGGCCCTGCGAGAGGATGATGTTGCGGTCCTTCCTGCCTTTTCCCGATCTCACCAGGCCGAAGCGCTCCTTGAGGTCAAGGTCATCTATCTGCAGGTTCATGCATTCCGACACCCGCAGGCCGGAGGAGTACATCATCTTGATGAGCAGCCTGTGCTTGGGATTTTCCACCGCGCCTATCAATGCCCTCATCTCGTCCTTGGTGAGCACCGTAGGCAGCTTTTTTTCGGCTTTCGGCAGCCTGATGGTGGTAAACACCCCTTTTCCCATCATTTCGTCGTAAAAGAACCGCAATGCGCTCATGGAGAGGTTGACGGATGCCGGCTTCAGCTTCTTCTCCCCCAGCAGGTGGGCCATGTAGCGCTTGATGTCCGCTGTCTGGATGTCCTGCGGCTGTTTCTTGGAGAATTCCAGGAACTTGCGGTTATGGAACAGGTACGCCTGCACGGTCTTGCCAGAGAACCCGCGGATCTTCAGCTCCGTTTCAAGGGTGTCCAGCATCTTTCCCTCATTTGCCCCGGCTCATGCGCGCAAAACAGGCCATCGGAGCATATTTTTCGACGAGCCTCTATATAAAACTTCGTCTAATCACCATTAGACGCAATTTTGTCGGGGGTTCTGATGAATAAGAAAGACCTCCGCTACGGGGGGTTTGGTGGATGGTTAGACTAAGTAAGTTAGTTTAGTTAGTATAAAAATGCCCCCCATTTAAATATCAATAACCCGTTGTATGAGCTATAAGGGTGTAGCGACAACGTATTCTAATAGTACGTTTGTCTAACAACACTACACCCTTTTATGATTATAAAATTCCGCGGCGGCTGGGATTTGAACCCAGAATGCTGTCAAGCGCCAGTTCTTAAGACTGGCAGGTTACCAGGTTCCCTACACCGCCGCAGGAAAGTGATTTGTGAAAAATGGCGGGACGTGGTTTCCCCGTGACAAGGTTGTCACCACGTCCCTACCCTAGTGCACTAAGGATTATTCAACTTGTTCTAATTCAATTATCTTCTTAACCTTGGTCATCCCATAAAGATTAATCAATTCTTTTACTTTCCTATGAAGTTCGAGGTAGGATTCAAAATTATCATCACTCGGATTAGTAATATGATTTTTTATTTTCTCAGATACAGATACCTTAGTCGGTATTAAATTTTCTTGAAGAATATAAGTTCTATGTCTTCCCCTTATTTTTCTTCTGGGCTTTTTTATTCTTGCTGGGAGAGAAATCTGATGGTAACCCTCAAAGAATCTCCTAACACCCATCCCAAATAGTTTAACCAAGTTTCTCGGAATATCATAATGTTGGTAGGTGTATTCAACAAAGAGATTATAGTCTTGGTTCTCGGTATATTTTTCATTAAATTCTTTGTATAAGGGGACATTAAGATACGCTTCTTTCCAGAGAGTTATGTTTTCTGGTTCCATAACCAACTTTTTGCCAAGAGGCGAGAGATTATATTTACCTCCATTTAAAATCAATTTTAGTGACAAACAATCAGTTAAGAAATTATTTAGGGTAGCCCCTAAAGGTATATCAATTTTTGACGCTTTTTGAATAATGAATGCTTTACTAGCATCCGTCACTCCCTCTAGTAGAGAAGCAAATTCAATAAGTCTTTTTTTCCTTGAGATTACAAACTGGTTTCTGTGCAGTAACATATTTCACCACTAATTACTGATTTGTCTAACAACGAGAATGGTATAGACTACACTTCTATTTAAAGGTTGTTGTGGTAGGTTAATTTTAGGTGCCAAAAAGTTGCGTCTAATGGACTAAACGATGAAAGCACCAAACCCCCCTCCGCTCCTCGCACCTGCGCTTAACGTGCCTACGTTAAACGCTCTTTTGCTTTCCAAAAGTCGGTGCTCACAAATATGCCCCCGACAAAATAGTTCGCTTCGCCGTCTAATGTTCGCTTTGCAAACTTTTCTGCGGAAAAGTCAAGCGGGATTGCGGGTTGCCTCAATCCCGTCGCAAAGCTCAGCCATTATGTGAACTTTTCACGTTGCCTTGCTCTAAAGAGCGTCGGTTTAACATTATTGTTGGCAGAGTGGATTTAAGAAAAGCTTTTATAAAACATTCAAATTATTAATTTAAATGGATAAGCATAACGCCCATAGGAAAGGTAGCTTTCTGGAAAGAATTATTGCAAGGACATTCCACAAGATTGGGTTTGATACTAAACTGAATTCTAAGGAACTTGGCTTTGAAGCTGATGTTATAGCCAGAAAGAGAGGTTTTACAATCCTCATTGAAGCAAAGCAATACGATTCATCCTACCTTAATTTAGGCAGTTTGATTCATGAATGGGCCAGTAAGGGAAAAACTTCTGGTGTTGATAGGACTTTGCTTGTAATAACTGGCTTAAAGGATATTCCGGAGAAATATCAAGAATTGGCTAAGTCTTTAAGGGTTTTTCTTTGGGATGAAGAAACTGTGCATAGATTGAATGATATTGATAGCAAGGACGAGCTGTACAAGGAGATAGGTAAGAAAATGGAATTTACAGATGTTATAGGACAACTCCAGAAGAAGGCACTGAAAATCTTACTGGTTAAAACTGCTGTTGTAATAGCCTTAATGCTCCTTGTTTTACTATACTTTCAAAATATAACAAAAACCCCGGAAGTTTCTGATCAAACCCAAATTATTCAGCCAATCAATGAAGTGGAATCTCCAATAATTACTACAACTGAAAATCAGCCAGAAAAAACTCCAGAAACAGTAGTCCAACAAAGTCCAGAAGAAGAGTTAAAGCAATTTTGCATTGATAAATTCAATGAGAAGTGGCAAAAAACAACGGTGCATAAGACAACTCTCTTTGAAGAATATGATTCTACTTATGAATGGGGGAAAGATAGGGCTTATTCCAACTATAAAGAATCTGAAAATGCTTTAACTAGAAGAGGAACTACTGTTGAAGAGGCCACAAATATTTATGCAAATAATATACTCAAACCTGTTCTGGATAAAGCAGAATTTCCTATAATTATCATTGAAGGCTCATACGAGCTACAAGATAACGTGAAGATTGAAGACGGTGCCGTGATGTGTGATAAAAACGGTATTTTAGAACGTTAAATTCGCCACTCTGCCAACTGTTAAACCAAAATTTTAGCCTTTTGTTCTTCGCATAATGTCCTTACATTATACGGTTCATTCCATTCTCCTAACTTTTTGAATAATCATTCCGCCTTCGGCAAAATTTAGTCCGAGTCCTCGCTGTCCTGCCACATCGCTCGGACTCGGGATTTATTAACCAATGATTTCTCAAAAAGTACGAACATCCATCACGACTTGAGACTCTACACATACGCTTGAGAAATAAAATTTTGGCAACGTGAAAAGTTTTGAACCCTATCGGGCACATAATGTCCGCAACACGAACTTTTTGTCCCAAAAAGTCAAGCGACAATGTGGGTTGCCTCATTGTCGTCGTGTTGCTCTGCATTATACGAAGTTTTTGTCGTGGGGATGGATAAACTGTAAGAAAAACCAACGGAACGGGGGCTGATGTGCCTTCTTACTGAAGTAAAGCATCAATTGCGCCAACTACTTCTCGAACTTTGTCTGGCGTGAGCCTTGCTTGCATAGTGCCACTTTCCTCTCTCCTTAAGGGAGCCTGAATGTCTCTTTTGGCATACTCAAGGAGTTGACTGGATAGGACTGGATTTGTTTCTCTGGGAGAGTAATCTGCTTGCGCTCCCCTCTCCCAAATTCCTGCATCAACAGGCTGAAAATCTCCTGGTTGCTCGGGTTTAGCAGAAGTGAATCTCCTGTAGAAAAGCAAAGCATCGTCTCCTGTTCTTGAAGGATTTAGTCCCAAATGGCCTCCACTTTGCCATGCGGGGGCATTTACCCCTAAAGCAACACCTTGGAACCCATTTGATACGATAAGATCACCAATCTTCACGTCTTTGAGAGCATATTCTGCCATAACAACCACCTGGAGAGGGGAAATCATGATTATTTAAAAATATTCCTATCTTCACTACTTGATAATAATGGCTTTAAATTCTAGGCGCCGCCAATGCGCGCCACGAAAAAGTCCGCATAATGTCCTACGATGATAGTTTCAGTCCCTTTCTTCTCTATCCAACTGCGCTTAACGTGTTGAACGTTAAACGCCCTTTTGGCAAAATCACGAATACGCAAAATCGTGGTGCTTGAAGCGGTGAAAAACAACCTCTGATCCCTTGATTTCAAACACCACAACGAATGAACCAACGTGAACTGCCCTCTTGCCTTTCAGATTATACTGCTTCGGAGGATAATGCTCCGGATTCTCCAGAATCTCGTCCATCTTTTTGTGCAGGCGCTCAATGAGGACCTTGTCCTTCTTGGCGTCTTTCACATCATCAAGAAATGCCTGCGTATGGACTTCCTTGTATGCCATCGCGACCTACATCGCATCAAAAAGCTTCCTTCTTTCCTGAGAATTCCTGATTCTGACAATCTTGCCTTTTCGATAATCCTCTTCGCTTTTCATGACGGCTTTTATGAATTTCTCTGAAAAATTCTCCTCGAATTCAGATTGCACGATATGCCTGCACTTCACGAGCAACTCGTACTCATCCCTTGATATATTTATGGTATCGCTTGCCATGGGCATGTTTCACGTTTGAATGTTTAAATAATTTTCTGTGATTTTGCCAAAAGTCGCCTCAAACAATATTGGCGCAGGAAAAGTGCACTTTTTGAGCCGGCTAGGCAAGTCGCTTGAATCTGCCGTGCTTCAGATCTTTGAGGCTGCTGACGAGCTGGTTCAATAAGTCTTGATCTACCGTTTCAAGCTTTTTCAGTCTTCGATATTCCGCCTTTGAGATAGCCACCGTTTCCATCAAACTCCAATCCCTCAAAACTATATAAAAATATCTATTTTCTCTCTGCAAAAACCGTTCGCCTAATGTCTGTTTTCTATAGTCCCAAGCACCGTTTCCTCTTTTCTTCTTCGCTTAACGTGCCTACGTTACACGCGCTTCTCACACAGCCCCCTCATCTGTCGTCGGGAAAAGCCGTCCGGCGCCCTGTTTCTGCCGGAAGGCCCGCGGCTCCCCCATGAAGATCCGGCCGCGGCTTTTCCCGCATGTCCCGGAAACCAAAAAATCACCCAACCCGGACAGCATCCCCGATCCGGATGCCCTGCCGGTCAGTCGCATTCTGGCTGATCTCCAGCACATACCGGGCAGGGGCGCGGGGCGTGTACCGCGCGCACGGCTCCGCAAGGCAGGGATCCGCTTTGAGGATATCGGCAATCCTCATGTCCTCGCCCACGAAAACCATATCCAATGGAATGAGCGTGTTCTTCATCCAGAATTGGTACGGCTGCGCGGCATCGAACACGAACCACATGCCTTCGTTCTCGCCAAGGGCAGGGCGGAACATCAGCCCTTCAGCACGCTCAGCAGGCGTGTCCGCAACCTCGGCAGTGAAAAAGGCATCAGAACCTATCTGAAGGGAGATTGTCGATTTTTTGGGGGTTTCCGCGCATCCCAGGAGCAAAGGCAAGAGCAGCAAGACCATCAGCAATTTCATGCTTACCGCCTCAATCAACCAGTCCCTTAAATCCTTTGCGACCATGCCGGCAATAAATTCTGAAAAGAATATTTTTATAAATTTTTATTCCTTTCATGATGCTTTTATCATGCATTTATATCACATATTTTAATTTTTTATTATAATTATTAGTTATACAAATATAAAACAAAACACTTTTTAAGAAATAATATTTAATTTAAATATTTTAATAAATCTATTTTGTATAATAATCTTTAAAACAATATTTATACAAAGAAATTATTACAAAATATACTTTGAATTATACATTAATCCCTTCAAAAATAATTGCTATATAGAAAATTAGATTATTTTATTGAAGTTTGTGAATGAAAAGTGAGAGTTAAAATGAAACAAAAACACCCATGAACGGCCAATACTGGAGGAACCATGCCATTTGTTGGGGGAGAGAGAGGAGAAGAGCAATACCCCCTAAGGGTAGTGTCGGAAGCAGTCAGCCGGAGTGAGGGTGGAAACGGGAAGCCAGGGCAACCCCCTGCCGGAATGCTTCCAGGCAGTCAGCCTTCTTTGGCGCGTTGGGACCGGCTGGAGGGACAAAACAGCCCTGCTGCTCAAAACCCCCATCTCTGCAAGGAAAATGAGGTCAAAAACAGCCTTAATGCAAGTATCATAGAACGAAAAGTGAGCATTCAAAGGGGATATCACAGGGCAAAGAGATCCTCATCTGCCGGAAAGGCTGAAGGAACGAGGCGGCTCAGCGCAGCACAGGCCCAGAAAACCAGGCCAAAAACCATCTTCCGAAGGCAAAGATGAGCATTCGTATGGGAAACTCGCTTGGAAACCCCACGGCAGGCATATCAAGAATGCTAAAGTGAGTGTACAAAAGTTAGGCACCAGAGAATAAAGAATGAATATCACATTTATAGAGGCTAAAAAGCCAAAATATCACATTTTAACTATAAAAAATCATCCAACATAGCTCATCCACTTCTTCTCGCTCATCTCCTGTGCCTTCTGGCTCTGGGAAAGAAGCCCCTTCAGCTTCTGCTCGAACTTCTGCGCCTGCACCAACAGGGGCTTGTAATCCACTTCCAGGCCAAGATACCGATCCAGCACCTTGATGATCTCGGCAGCCGCCTTGCTGTCCGGCAGCTCGGACGCGGTCTCGGCAAACAGGCAGGTGATGGGCAAATCCCTCGTCGACAGCAATGCCGCGCTCAGCCCGATGATGATGCCTTCCTCCAGCGGCTTTATGCCCATGCCCGCCAGCTGGGAAGCCGTCTTCTCGTCCGTCGCATGGAAATACGCCTGCGGCTGCCCTTTGGGGTCCCCGGAACCGACGCCTTCGAGCGAGATGACCTCCTTCGCCTTCACCTGGACGGCGAGCTTCTCCACCTGGGACGCGGCTTCCCACTCCAGGCCGCGGGGGGCATTGATGCCGTGCACGAACAGCAGGTTGTCCTGCTTGTCATGGTATAGGGAGATGGCGTCGATGACCTTCTTCTGGTGGATGGCCACCATCGCGGGCATCTCCGGGACGAGCATCCTGCCCACTTTCTCCGTCGTGAGATGGTCGATCAGGAACTCCACCGCGATGCTGCCCACCAGGCCGAAGCCCGGGAACCCGAGGATGATGCGCGGATTCTGGATTTTCGCGTTGAGCTGGATGTCCATGATGGAAAACCCAAAACAGAAATATTTAAATATTTAGCGTATCGGGGATGGGGATATGGACAAAAGAGGCATTGTCACCCATCCGGTCGGACTGTTCGTCATCGGCCTGATCTTGGGCTTTGTGCTCGTCGTGCTGTGGGCGAAGGGCATCGTCAACGTGCCGTTCCCCTTCTGCAAGTGATTGCCATGGACAGGAAAGCATTCGTCACCCACCCGGTCTCCCTCTTCGTCATCGCCATGATCATCGGCGCGGTCCTCGCCATTTTATGGGCGCAGGGCTACGTCAGCATGCCATTCCCGTTCTGCAAGGCTGCGACGCCGTAGGTCCGGGGTTGAGGAATTCTAAACTGCTCATTGCTGCAGCGTTTTACGGTTAGGGGACAGAATTTCCGCCATCGCATGTTCGTCCCTGTCAACCCGTTTGTACCCCATCACGCCTGAAAGAAGGTCAGCGCCATACGGATACACGCGGTAGCCGATGCCGTTGCATCCGAGAAAATAATAGACATTGCTTCCTTTCCGCGCGCCGATGATGGGGAGTCCGTCTGGAGTGCAGGTCAATACGCCATAGTGGTGCGAATTCATCCCTGATGCCCTGAGCGCAGGGATATGGCTCTTGACCCAGGCATCTATTCTTTGCGTGGCATTCGCCAAATGCTCTTGAGGGGGGAATCTTGTATTGCCGTCGTGAACTTCTACATCCTCCCCCCCTATCAAAAAATGGCCATCCTGAAGCGTCATATAATAGTGATTGGTCTCCGCCGTGCCTGGATGGAACACGGCGACGTTAGGGGATGAGCTGGAAGAGAGATTCCGGTAGTCGTAGGTGAACTCAAACGTCCACCAGAGGGAGGTGTTCTTCCTCAGGAACGGATCCTGGAAGAACCCGTTGGTGGCCAGCACCACTTTGTCAGCAAGAATTGTTGTGCCTCCGGCCGCGATAAGCACCTTGCCATCCCGCTCGATGAGGGAATCGACTTTAGCCTGCTCGAGGAGAGTGACATGTGGATGGATGCTGTTGAACAGGCCGAAAAGGTAGGATTGGGCATCAAGGCAATACTGCTCGGGCATGAATATCCCTCTGCCAATGCCGGTGCTGCCGAGCCACTGGTTTACCTGCCCCGAAGATGCCTCTTGGCAATATCCCCTGCCGAGGAGGGAGTCGTAGAGTGCCATGAATTCCTTATGGCGCTTGTCGGTCGGAAAGACCAGCGCAAATCCGTTCTGGCGGATGATGTCCTGCCCGAAGCTGTCAGCCATCCTCCTGAGTGTCGCGAAATTCCGCCGCATAAAATGGAGATAAGAGCCCAGCGCCCGGTTGCCTCCGATGCTCTTGAGCGCTTCTTGGGAATCGGAAAAAAGAGTGGTGGACATCACTCTCGAGAATTTCAAGCCATACGGGGCGATGCTGCCGTTCATCATCTGCTGCGTCCCTTCTATTGCCTTGCCGGCCTCAATGAGAAGAATACTGCCCTTGTCCTTGGACGGATCTCCCTTCACGAACGGCAGGAGCGCATGGGTTGCGTGCAGGCCGGCAGAGCCTCCTCCGATGACAACCGTCTCGAAATGGGCGTCCACATGCGGCATTGAAGCGGGTTGCCTGGCCGTTGCGATCTCAAACCGGTTCCTTTCGCGGCAGAAGCCGACAAGCGATTTTGGATATGATCTGAACGCGGCCCTCAGCGCATCGGGAAGCCCCTCTTTTCCCTCCTTATGGTGGTCATAGGGCTGCCCTGTTCTCTGGCTGAGTACGGGGATATTGGTGAAGTCCCACTGCCACGTTTTGCAGAACAGCTCGAGGAACGCGGGATGGGGGCCGTCGAATGCCGGATCCACCTCCCGGCCAATGAGGCATCCGGCCCTCGCTGCCGCGATAAGGGAATCGCAATGGCTGGGGTCGGGGTCGATGAATCCGATGGCAATCGCCTCAGGCGGCAGCACCTTGTCAAAGGAAGCCCTCAGCACCAGCCGTCCCAGCCCCTTCTTGCGGTCTCTTTCCTTCTCCTGCTCTCTCCTCGCCTCGTCTTTGATGGTGACGCGCTCGCCCACCGGGGGGATGATGGCGTAATCGAAATGATGGTATAGCTGGTCTAGCCGGATTTCCCGCGACAGGACGGTGGAGAGGTATGCCCGTATCCCTTCCCAATTGGCCCGTTTCCTCGCTTCCTTGTAGAACGGCGTGCACCTTCTGTTGTACATCGGAGCCACGGGATGCAAAAGCGCGTAGCCGGAGTTGCTGCCTTGCAGCTCAAGGGACAGACCCCGCCCATGCCCTCTATGGAGATGGTGGATGGTGAGGAACAGCCCATCTGCATTCAGCCCTCCTTTCTCGAGGGGATCAAAGAGATAGTTCAGGTCCTGCGGTCCTTCGAGGATGACCTCCTCATCCTGCTGCTCCTCTCCCTCTTCCTCCGAGCCGTACGCATCCAGCTCCTTGAATCGATCGATTGCCAGCTGCTTGTTGATGCGCGCCGTTTCAGCCATGCCGAAAAACCGGATTTCCCCGAGGACGAGGGCATCAACTGTCCGCTGCGGAAGGCCGACCAGCCGCGCATAGCTCCCGGCATCAAGGGAGATCGATGAAAACGGAGGAAAAGCCTCTCTTGGCTGAGGGGGATGTCCAGACGCTTCAAGCTCCTGCTGGGCGTGCTGTAGGACAATTTTAAGGTGAAGGAGGATTGCATCTTTCCACCCATCAGAAAGCCTTGTCTGCGAAAGGTCTCTCTCCAGCTCATCAATACAGCGCAGATGGGCGTCGAAGCGTGCCTTCTCCGTTCCGTATAGTTTTTTCTGGAATCGGCAGATGCGGATGATCTTATCGGCAAGTGCCCGCCCCTCATCAGTCCAGCGGTTTGCCAAGTCCTTTCCGATTAGCTGAGAGAATTTGTCGCTGAGGTCCTGGAGCAGCAGCGTGGCCCTGTTCAGGTAATCGAGGCCCTTTGCATCCATGACTTATCCTCAGGCATGCATCGGCGCCGTGAAGATCCAGATGGCGTTCGCGACGACAAGAAACGCTCCGGCATAGAACATTCCCTCCGGAGTCGAAAGCAAGGGGACGGCGTAGTCGGTGATGTAGGGTATGGTGTATGCGGTGAATTTCGATATGAACGCCACTGTCAGGACGGCATCGATGATGTTGTGCGCGAATGTCAGGAAGATGATCATCATGGACCCGCTGAAGTTCGCGATCTCGTTGATCAGGTCGAGGATGATGAACACCAGGAACAGCCCGAAGCCAAGCGCATACAGGATGTCCGGCAGCTTCAGGGAGAAGAACTTGCCGCTCAGCCCGACCATGAGCAGCCCCATGACTGCCCCGATGATGCAGTCCTCGACGGCAACGGTCAGCTTCATCTTACAGCTCCATCGCCACGGTGGCTATCATCAGGAACAGCCCGAGCACCATGAAGGTGATGTCGAACATGATGCCGGGGATCCACTGCACCGCGAGGAACCCGGAGAGCTTCCCGATGCTGCCCAGGACATGGAGCACGCCCAGGAGGCTGATGACGGCCGCGACGATCAGGCTCGCCCAGCCCACGATGTTGCTGTTCGTGATCTCGATGAAGGAATTGACGACGAGGTAGAAGCCGCCGATCGCGACGACCCACCCCAGCAGCGCCACGGGCAGCGAGAATCCCCACCAGCCCGGGCCGCGGCCGAACGAGTGCAGGAACGGGAACAATCCGAGGAGAAAGATGAGTAGCCCGACTATTCCGGAAACCCAATCCCGGGTCTGCATCATTGTCTAACGACCTCTTTTTGGCAATCTATCTGGCCATCGCCTGCTGCTCAATCTTTTGGAGCTCTTTCTCGCCAGACTCCAGATGGCTGATGATGATGCGGTATCCCTGGGCGACCGTGCGGAAATCCTTGAGGATGTGCGCGATGATCTCGTCAATGTGCCGCACCTCTTCCGCCTGCGGCTTCTCCGGCATGAAGTGCGACTTGACGTATCGATAGCCCATGTCCCGCAACAGGTAAAGGTTGTACAGCACATTCAGTATCCAGTATATTGCCCTCTTCTGGATGAGGAAGGATTCGTGAAATGCGTCATGGATGGCATACTTGGCTTGAGTAAGCAAATCAGGCAGTTTTTTGGCCAGGCTGCCACCTTTGAGGCTCGGGAGCTTGGCCGTGATGGCATTGATGGTCCTGATCTGCTTTGCCGTGGTCTTCACTTCAAATCTCGCGGCCCATTTCGCCAGGGCCGTCTGGCTCTTTAATGTCTGGAACCGCTGGCGAATGACCTGCCTGAGGACACCGTCCCCTTTCTGCGCTTCTATGATGACAGCCATGACATCTTTATACGCTTCGCGCTCCTCCTCATCTGCGCGTTTCATCGCTTCAACCATCCCTTCGATGAGCTGGCCCTCTACGTGACGGAGCCCTGCATTTCCCAGACTCAATCCAGAAAGCGCTTTCCGCAGTTTATTGATGGAGGTAATGAGTGCATCCTCCTGCACTTCCGCCTCATAGATGAGCTTGAAGGCATGATTTGCGGCATCTTTGAGATTGTTCATTGCATGCGCCTCGTCACGCAGCGCTTTGGTGACCTGGTGAGTATGCTCTATCTCCTCCGGCAGCTTCTTGAAGAGGATCTTGTCAGCCTTCCGCAAGTCATTGACCACCTTGCGGGCGTTCCAGCGCTGCTTGAACGACATCATGCCGACTCCCTTGAACAATGTCGAGAAATATTTTGTCCAGTATCCCATGTGCATGCCTCCTGCCCTTTTCTTCCCCATCAAGTTATTTAAACCTTTTGCTTTCGTTGAGCGTCGGGGAGTGGTGAAACCATAATCCTATCCCCCTCCAAACACTCTGCTGAAAAGACCACGTTTTTCCGGAATCCGGGGCTGGCCGTCTACGTTGTCCGGGAAGAACTCAGGCGGGAAGGCAAAGCGCACATCCAGGAGCGGCCATTTATTTTGAGGGTCTTGAGACATCAATCCAATCCCATCCCCACCCCTGCCAAATACCAGGACATAACCCGGTAACAACTCGGTAAACGTCCAACCCAAACGTTCGCAGAACGACCATAATTTTTCCCTTTCCACCACACGGCGATGCTGCGGCATAAGCTTGCCTCCGCTTAGTACATGCCCATATTCAAGGGCATAATTGCTGGCGCTGTCGCCTTCAGTGATGCGGCCATCAATCCATTCTTTCTGCCCCCAAACCCGATGCTCAGGATATCTCAGAATTCCCTTGCATACGTCTGCCGGGACCCTCTTCCCATTGCCATCGGTGGCTTGCCTGCTCCTGACCAGCTCATAAAATTCCGCGAACTGCTCAAGCGTGAGCATGAGCGCCCCCCTCTCCTGCACCGCCTTGTGCGCCTCATACCAGTTCGCCTTCATCGGGGACGGCAGGAAATTTATTGCCACGTAAATCCTGCTTTTCGGGAGATACACAAACTGTTCCGGACTCAATTTTCCGCGCAGGTCTTTCACGGCAGGAGGGGTAACCGGTGGTGGAGCCTCCGCGCTGGCGACAGGAGCCGCCCCTTCACCTTTTCCAACCTTGATTTCCACATTTGTCCAACCCCTCTTGATGGAACTTTGATCTCTGGCTAAAATGGTCGCTATATACACTCCCCCTCCTATTCTTGCAAGCAGGGGCATCTCCTTCTGGCCGAAATACAGATTCTTTGTCTTTTCTGGGATAGACACCATTCCTTTGGCAACCTCTTCCCATTTGACCCCTTCCCCTTTGGATATTTCCAAGCCACACCACGCTTCCGTGGGTTTTCCTGATACGATCTCCGTGCAGATCTTTATCTCGGCTGGCCCAGGCAAGGAGATGACGAACGTTTTGTCACCGGTTTCTATCCCATTATAGCGCTTCCATCTATCACCCTCCCTCGCAAAAACCCATGCAGGCGCAAGCACTATCTCTGGCGAAGGCCGCTGTTTGGCTGGTTCGCTTGCAGCGGCTGGTGGAATGCTGCTTTTCCCAGCAGCCTCTGCCGCTCCACCACCACCCACGACAGTCCCCGGAGCAGCAGCATTGCCGACCTTGATGACAACATTCACTGCATACGGCCTGAACGACGGATCCTTGCCTTCCGTAGCAACAATGGACACGTCATATCGTCCTTCTCCAAGCTGGCTGTTTTCTTTTCGCGTGAATGCGAATTTCACGACACCGTTTTTCGCCACCTCTTTCCGGGCATTCGGGTTTTTTTGATCCCTGTTGTTGATGTAGCAATCTGCCCGGAGCGGAGCGCCTTTCTCAAGCTTGGCGCAGATCTTGAGGTCACAGGGCTTGTCCATGGAGATGACCCCTGCCCCGCCTCCGGCAGGCACTTTCTGATTGATCACTTTCCACGTCCTGCCGTCTCTCGCCTCGACCCAGATGGAAGACAGCTTGGCCTCGGCAGGGAACGGTGTCCTTTTTCCCGAAGGGGGTCCCGCTCCAGATGTGCCTCCACCAAGCATTTTGTACAGCTGCGCAAGCATGATGAGCTGCCCCCTGACCTTTTTGAGGATTGTCCCGACACAACCGGCCTCCTCCGCGTACATCGTTTTTAGCTTTTCAATATCCCCTTTCACCTGCGCATATCTTCCCCTGACCAGCTCGGCAATCCTCTCCTCCGCGGTCCAATGCTCAAGGTCCTTCTCCAGAATTTCCTCCTTTTGCTCTATGCTGGCCAGGGTGTGGATGAGGTAGATGATGGAGAGATCCTTGATTTGCGCTCCCGGAGCCGGCTTGTTGGCGGTGAGCTGGAGTATTTTTCCGCATAGCTGCGCAATCGCTGGAGCGCTCTTCAATCTCTGCTGATGGGTCGCAAACGACTGGAGAAGCCAGAATTCGGCATCCCTCAGGTCTTTCAATGCCCGGAGAATGAGGTTATCCTCCTCGAAAATGGGGCGTATCCCCTCGTGGATTTTCTCGACATCCCACCGTCCCTCGTTCGTGAAGAGGTTGGCGATGTCCTTCTCCGCCAGTTTCGCGAGGTACGCCTGCTGTTTGCCGCTGTCCTTGAGCAGCTCGTTCTTCTCTCTTGCATGCTTCAACAGCGCCGTTGCCGCTTTCCTTATCCTCACGTCGACTCCGGCCACGGCAGATTCCCCCGAAGCATCTGCGGCTGGCCCAGAACCGGGCAATGCGCCAGGCTCTGCCCCCGCACCTCCGCCGGCAACCGGCTCGGTTTCGCCACCTCTTGCCGCCTCTGGCGCTGCTTCCGGGCTTCCTGGCGGGTGTATCCTGTCCAGGACCTGCAGGACCGGGACATTGATGGCCTCGAATCTCCGCAGGATCTCGTCCGTCATCTGCTCGGTGATGGTGACTTCATCAGCCGGGATTCGCGCGGCAAGCCGTTTCAGGCCCTGGCTCGCGGCCTTGAGCATTCCCGCAGCGGACGGATCCGTGACTATCTTGTCGGAGGAGATTCTTTCCAAACATTCGGCGCGCCTGAGGATATGCTGCCTCGTCCCCGCTTTTGTTTCCTCGCTCATGGTATGGGCACCCTCCGCGCGCGGGTATGGGGGCCTCTCAGGGAGCGCTCCGCCGCCAGGATTGATGTGGTGACCCTGTAGAATCTCCGGTAGATGGTCGCTGACAGCGCCGCAAGATCGGCATGCTCTGCCGGCGTGAGATGGCGATAGCCCCCATGGAGCACGATTTCCGATATGAAATGGTTGATGCCCCATTCAAGATCGTCCAGCCGCATCCTCAAAGGAGCTGCCGCGGCATAGGCAGCCATCACTTCAGGATCGGCACGGTTGCCACCAGCTGCCCGGTAGGCGTCGATGAGGGTGTTGAGGGCGTGGATATACTGCGGCACGGTGGTCTGGTACTGCGCAAACGCGTTCCTCAGATGGACCATGCGCTGCCTCGCATCATCCGCGAGCCGCTGGTTCCTGCCGCGGTACCTGCGCACGCCCCACATGCTGAGCGCGACCGCGCCAAGGATGAGGAGGGCCACCCAGAACCAGTTCAGGCCATCAGTAAGCCAGTGGAATGACCCTCCTGTGGACGGAGGCGTCGGCACGATGCTTCCCGTCCCCGGCCCATATCCGGTCCCCGGTCCGATGGCTGGAGGCAGGAACGGAGAGCCGGGAGCGGATATGGCAGGAATGTTGACCGTGCCGAGATTGGTGAAGAATGTCCCAAGCTGCGTCCCGGGGAAGAGCAGCCAGCTCAGCAGGTACAGCACGAGCAGCGCCAGAATCACCGCCAAGATGAAGCGCCAGAGCTTGTTCTGCAGGCCGAAGAACTCGAGCAGCTTCCAGAAGAAGATGACCAACAGCACGAAAATAAACCAGGGGAGGAACGGTATGAGGTTCTTCACCGAATAGCCCCCCATCACGAACAGGAAGGCCGTCATCAGGGCAAGGATGAACGCGATGAACGTCACCGGGCGGGACTTCTGCTTGAACGCGTACGGCACGACGATGTAGTAGATGGCGAAGAAGAGGAACAGGAAGAAGGTGAAGTCTATCACCTTGATGTAGGCGAGATAGCGCTGCGAGGAAAAGGAGTTGTTGATGTTGATGAGCCCCTGCGCGAGCGAACTTCCCAGGGATGCGGAGACGGCAGATGCGCCCAAGGCTGCCGCAAGGAGGAGGATGTTCACCATCCGCATGCCTTTTCCTGTTCTCATGCCGTGCATTTCATGCGTGATTCTTCCCTTATTATTGTTTTGTCATGGATGTCGCGGAAGCGTAGGGGTTCCTCAGGAATGGGGCTCCCATGTCCCGCGGCCCGATGTCATAGCCGATGCCGTTCTCGGCGGCGGACGCGGCTTCGCTGATGTTTATTGTCTTGGTTGCGATCCAAAAGAGGAGATATTTTGCCATGCCACGCGTCGAGATGTGGGGATAGGGATTCTCTGAGAAGCGGTTGATGCCTGAAACGTCCTCATAGTAGTACATGCGTCCCCAATGCAGGAAAGGCTGCCGTGCACGGATGGCCCGCCGGTCGAACGCGGAGTTGATGTCGGTGGGATTCCTCTCTCCGGTGACGAAGGAGCCGCCCGGGAAATCCCGGATCATGTATGCCCTTTTGACATTGTCCTCCTCTGATCCCGTCATGAAGGCACTGGGCTGCGCAGACACATAGCCGAGCTGGTTTCCCGCATCGAACTGGTCGTACGCGAGCCGTATCTTGTCCCGGAGAATGGCGTCTACATACGTGTATTCCCTCGGATCCCCGCGGATATTTCCGGACCCCTGCCTGAGAAGGCCTGCCATGTTCCTCTCGGCATGGATGATGTAATCCGTCGTCGTCTTGCTGTAGGGGTGGTATCTCCCGTCCCGCAGGTCGTCGCGCACCGCATCAATCTCGTTGATGATGTAGCTGACCATCTCGATGAGGTCGATGTATGCCTCATCGCCGGCGAATCTCCTGTCCACGCGCCTCACCCCGGCCCTCGCCACATCTCCGCATTTCGCGGCGAACACCTCTCCCCCGGCCTTGCTTCTGATGACGCCCATCTGCCAGGGGTTGCTCGCGATCTCCCTCATCCACTTGTCCAGGAGCACGATGCCGTCATCATCGATCTCCAGCGGATAGCCATTCTCATCCAGGCCAAGGCCTCTTTCCCAGGAGCGCTTCGGGAATCCCGTCTTCTCAAGCAGGACAACGCTTTTGGCGCTGTCGTCATAAACGAACGGCTTGATGACCTTGTAGGTGTGCCTGAACCTTATGTAAGGGGAATAATTCATGTAGAGAGGCTTGATGATTTGCTCCTGCCTCTGTTTTGCGATCCGCGGGAAGTTGTTCTTCACACCCTTCATTTTTTCACGGTATTCCTGCTCCTTCTCGCCTATCGTGGTGATGAGGCCGGTGATGGCGTTTTCCAGCCCGGTGAGGGGGTTTACCAAATCCCCTTTTTTGAGCGCGCTGATGCGGCTTATTTTTGCGTTTCCCCATGCCTGCTCCAATGCCGTCCAGTCCTTTCCAAGCGCGAAGAGCTCTTCCTTGAATCGGCCATGGCTCAGCGCCACGCCCTTCTTCATGTCGATTTTTGGCGTTCCGGGGGTGAATATCCCTCCGGAGCCGGTGCCTTGCCGCCCGAAAAGGGTTGACGTGAGCTCATAGAAGCCAAGCCCCGCATCAGGATGGGAAATATCCTTGCTGAGTTGGACAGCGGAATTCAATTCTGCTTCCAGCCGTATCCAGATGCCCTCAATCTCCCTAAGCTTGGTCAGGAGTTCCTTGTTGCGCTTGAATTCCAGTTCCAGCTCCTTCTTCACCTGATGGACCTGGCTGCCGACCTGGCCGACGCGGATTTTGCCGAATCTTTTGTACAGCCATCTCCTTGGAACGCTTCCAATTCCCTGTTGTGCTTCAGCCATCGTGTCTCACCTATGCTGCTCTTTTTCTTCGTTCAGCTGCCGCTTCCCTGACAAGAGCTTCGACCTCAGGCAGAAGCTCCGTGCGCTCGGAGAGCGGAACCGTGAACTTCTTGTCGTAATGCCTGATGAGCAATTCCACCCGGCGCAGATGGGGGAATACATCCCTCTCCATCAGCGCGGCAAGCGTGCGCGCCCTCTCCAGGAGATTCTTCCCTGCGCTATCACTCGCGACTGCCACCATCGTTCCGAAGCCCCGGTCCACGGCCGCAGCGCCAAAGAGGAACTCCCCTATCCTGCCCCTGCCGAAACTCCTCAGGCCAGCCTTGAGCACAGGAAGCGCCCTCTCGCGGCCGGCGATGGAATCACCTACCAATCGCATTTCCTCGCGGCCCAGCCCGCCTCCCTCAATGATAAGCCCTTCCATTTCCCTCCTTCTCTTTTCGATGAGCATTGCCATGCGATTATCAAGGCGCGCAAACACGTTGTGCATGCGCCTTGCGTCCTCATCCGCGGCCCTCTCCGCTTCCCCGATGCCCCTCTCCATGCCCGCGAGCACAGTGCTGAGGTGCTTCTTCAGCCCGCTTTTGACGAGCGTGCCCTCTTCTGCCCTGCGCAGCAGCTCCCCAATGGCCTGCATGGCAGGATAAAGGACTGCCTGGTTCTGGTAGGTATAGTCTGCCAATCTTCTCTGCAGCCCGTCCAACTGCGTTATCCATACCTCCGGGTTCTCATGGAACCTCTCCTTGAGATTCTTCAGGAATGCGGCAACTTCTTCGTTTCCGAACTGCTGCTCCATCATGCGGATGTAGTTCTTTCCTTTGTCGAGGTTGGCATAGAACCCGTCCTTGCCGTAGAACCCTTCCCATCCCGGGTTTTTTATGGCAGCCTTGATGGCCTCATCCATCTTTTTCACGAAGGCAAGGAGCGCAGGGTAGCTGTTGAGCTTCCTTATGGGCATGCTCTCCTGCATCCATTTGGCAATTTCCTGCCCGAACCGCGAGGAGCGCAGCCCTTTGAGCTGGAATCTCCCGCCGGGCTGCCCAGGCTGCCCAGGCTGTCCGATGCCTTCAAGTATCCCCCCTGCGAGGTAGGTTCTCAGCCGCATGACAAAGGACTCCATCCCGTTGCTGAGCCGGTATGTTGGCCAACGCTGCACGTCCTTGAGGCATGCATCCAACCCCAAGAGATACGCTTCGTATTCATCGAACACGGAAGTGACCTGCCTGGCAAGCGCATAGAGCGAAGGGTCGGCATGGTGATCTGAAAACAGGCCTCCCAATTCATGGCGGATGCGCTCCAATTCCGCATGGGTTTTCTCGTCATGGGGGGAGGCAAGCAGGGCAATGGCATTTGTTACGTGCGTGCGCAGCCTTCCGCAATCGCCATATGCCCTCAAATACTTTTTCTTCAGCCTGTCATCTCTAGTCGCGAGGGAGAATTCGACTCGCCTGTCGTTGAGTTTCTTGAACCTGGTGACGAGGCTTTCCATGAGGCTCACGAAAGCATCCCTGTCCGATTGCGCGGTCATCTCAGCCATTGTTTTTCATACCCTTGCATGATTTTGCAGTTATCATTTATGCCTCTCTCCGGCTTCATCATCCCCACGCCCCTCTTCTGCTGGATTTCCACCCCGTGAAGAAAGTGGAGAGACGTTGCCTTCCACTGTCCCCTGTCCCGGTCCGGGCTTCCCATGCTCAAGCGACGAGTAGGGGGTGATCTCCCGCAGCTTGCGCTTGTCCTCTTCAGTCTGTCCGGATATCCTGTCGATAAGCGAGTTGAAGAACTGCCACAGGCCGAACACGGAGATGTGCGGCTCCTTTGGAGCGCCAGCCATCCCTTCCCAGGTGTATTTTCCCGTGGAGAGCGCCCTCCAATCGAAGGCAGGATCCCCTTCCCCGCCGCCCTTCGGCTCTCCGGTGAGAGCGTTGTCATTGAAGATGCCCCTCTTCCACGCATCGATGTACTCCCCAACGGTCCTTGAGGCGGGATGCTGGGTCCCGTACTGGTAGTCTTTCATGAACTGGCTCCATTCCTGCATCATCTCCGCCTCGACATTCCTGCTGCTGCCTTCGAGCGCATAGGTCCTGACGAACCTGATTTCGTCCCGGGGAGAGAGCTGGAACAGCGGCAGCCGCATGATCTCCGCGCGCAGCGGATGGTAGTTTTCGAGATACCTCCTTTTGGTCTCATGCTCCTTGAAGCTGGCTTCCAGCCGCGCCTTGAGCGCATCGAGGGCGGACGTCCATGCCTCGATATCGCTTGACGTCGGATTCCTGCCGAGGCCGTCATAGACGGCATTGAGCGTGTTCACTGATTCCCTTGTCAGGAATGACCATCCCACGACCATCTCCTTGTCCGCCATACGGGCCCAATCCGCCTGGGCTTGTTTGGAGCGGTAGTCGACGTATTCCTGCTCTATGGCCTTGTACGGCTTCTGCCCTGCCTGCGCACGATCAGTATTGATGTCCAAGACCGTCTTCTTGAACGCCCGCATCTTCTGGATATAGATATCATACCTCAATGCCTGGTCATACACCCTCATCACCAGCAGCCTGTTGCGGTACATGATTTCCGGCTCCATCCCCGGGCGGTTGTAGAGTTTCCCCCACTCTTCCCTCAGCCTTCCGAGCCCGGCCCTTCTGAGCAGGTCCCTCCACCGGTTGCTGAGCCATCCGCTTCCCGTCCTTGCTTTCTCTGCCCCTTCCCTTGCCTCCCCGCGCTTCATGAGCGCCCAGCTGACCACGATGAGCATCACGATGCCGCCAACCACCCAGATGCCATTGATTGCTCCCTGAATGCCCTGCGCTCCCGCTACCGGCCATCCGCCGAACGGGGCCTTCTCTTTGAAGGCGTAGGAGAAGAGCAGGTGCACGAGGCTAATGGCGAACACCGTTCCCATGATCCGCGGCCAGTCCATTTCTCCCCTCATACTCCCGATTGCCTCCACATTCCGCGTGCGATGATGAACATCATGATGATGTACGCGATCCAGATCAGCGTGTTGACGCTCAGGGGATTGGGATCAGCGGCGAGATTCGCGGCAAAGATGACCGAGAACGCCCAGTTGAGCTTGGAGCCGTACTGCGCATCCCCCCCTATTTTGAGGTCGTGGAACAGCCAGGCCAACAGCACCGCCATCGAGACGAAGATGATAAGTCTGCTTTCCCTCATCGTCAGGATGCCATACTGGCCGAAGAGCAGGGTGAATATCTGGTTGAAGGTGCCTGCCTGCCAGAAGTAATAGTTCATGCTCGAGGCGATGACACCGCTGACGAACGTGCACAGGATCCACATCCCGGCTGTTCCCTCCACAGAATCTATTCTCAGGCCGAAAATGCGCAGCCCGTAGTACAGGATGAGCGTCATGAATGCGGTGTTCACGATGAACTTCATGTTGAAGAACGGCGCGAAGAAGCCGACCTTCCAGATGAAGCCGCCGCCGCCGACCAGGTTCCAGGAGACCACCACGGCAATGCCGAAGAGCGCGAGATGAACCCCGGTGTTCTCCGCCTTCGTCAGGTCCTTCGCAAGCAGTTTGGCAAGGAGGTAGAGGATTCCCCACAATATCACGGTGTTTATGCCGAAGTATATCCACGGGCTTGAGAGCACGGACTGGGCGGCGACGATTGGAAGGACCAGCAACGCCGCGATTCCAACCATCCACATCAGTTTGCCCGTTTTCATCGTTTCTTCATCCTTTTCTCTGCCATTGCAGGTCCTTCAGCACTTCCTTTGAAAATTCCTCGAGTGTCCGATCATCGATCCCGCCGAGATCCTTGCCCCCGGCAATCATCCGGAGCCACAGCCCCAGTACCGGGTCAGAAATCGCAAACACCTTGCCGCGCTTCTCCACCGCATCAACGGCCATAAGGCGCTCCAGCAGGCTCTTGGTGACCGGAGCGCTGCGGTAGATCTTTCGCGCGATTTCGCTCAGGCGCAACTCCTCTTTTGAGATGATGGTCAGAATCAGCCTGATGAGCGTCTGTCCCCGTGTCCTGGAATAATAATAGCGGAACGCATCCTCTCCATAGCGGTAGAGCGCACCCTCCTTGCCGAGAAGCTCTGCGGCGAACGCTTTTTCCGGCGTTCCCCACTCTCCCGAGCGCTTCGCCAAAATCTCTGCGATAAAAGGATGCCCGGAACTTAACCGCCCAATGCCGTCAACTGTTTTCCTGTCCGCCTTTGGGGCATGCTGCCGTGCAATAGACTCTATCTCCTGCCCATCCGATGGGGGGATCGCAAAATGCTCAAATGCAGAATGCTGCTTCATCTCGCTCACCGCGGAGCTGGTGAGCAGGAACGCGAATTCCTTCTCCTTCAACGGCAGGAGGGAGAACACGTCGCCGACTTGGGAAAAATTGTTGAGCTCAGTGAGATACTCTGCGTTGTCAAGAATGATGAGCGCCTTCTTCCCGGAGTGCGCGGCCACGGCATGGCAGAACCACCAGGCATTCTGCACCAGGAGGCGCTGGTCCGGCTTTATTTTCTGCAGCTCGTTCTCTGCGGCCTTCAGGAGGCCGTACGCGGTCTTGCCCATCTCCTTTTCCAGGGAGAGCAGGAAAGGCATCTCCTCGAAGCGCGCCAAGCCCTCTCGCGGCGCCCGGACGGCGGCAGACAAGGCCTTGCCCATAAGCGCAAGCGAGAAATGCTCCGGCGTCAGGGCCATCCTTTCCAAATCGGCGAAGACGACAAGGAAATCGCCTGCAAGCTGCCCCTCGATGTGATGGGCGAGGAACGTCTTGCCCACTTTCCTGCCGCCGAGCAGCGTGCAGCTCCTGCCCTGCCGGAGAGCGTGCTCTACAGAAAGGAGAAGCGTCATTCTTCCGGACTGCGCTGCCGTTTCTTTCGGCGTCATGTGTTTTCTATTCCAAGCGGTATATATACCTAAATTATAACTTTCTTTTTTAAATGTTTCGGTTTGTTTATGATTATACTATTTGGTATATATTCTTTTTGGTATTATTCTCTTTTTACTCAACCAACAAATATCAGAGAATCCTACATTTTTATACTTTTTGGTATATTAATATAAAAATTATATTCTAATTGGTATAATAATTCACACAGAACAGGAAAGCCAAAAAATCAGGAATAAGGATGGAAAACGCTTGTTCGGGCAGCAATAAAAAGAAAGAGATAGCTAATGGCCGGCGGCGGGCGCTGGCGCAGCTACGGGAGCCTGACGGCCCAGGTTGCGAATATAGTTCCAGGCATTGGCGCCTCTGGTGTACAGGTTCTCTCCCAGGTTCCGCAACCCATCGGGGAAGTTCTGGTACCATCTCGCGATGCCATTTCCGATGTCCCTGACGCCTTTCTCAAATTTAGCGCCGTAGGTGGCTATGCCCTTGAATCCGGAAGCAATGTTGTCGACGAGAGCCTTGCCGTAGCCTCCGACGACGCCTTTGCCCAGGAAATAGGCAGGAATGGCATACAACAGCCCCAGCGGACCAAGCGCCGCATATGCGGCGAGCCCGGTCACTATCGCGGCTGTGCTTCCGCCAAGGAATCCATAAAGGGGATCAACAGGCTGATTGAGAATGGATTTTCCAGGAATAACCGGGCAGAGCAGGGGGGCAGCAAGCAAGCCACCGGCCGCAAGACCGGTTGCAGTCAGCGCAGCGCTTCCCAGCGCGCCCAGGCCAAGATAACTTGCCAGGCTGTTTCCGAGAACGCCGCCGCCTATGGCAGTGGCTGCTCCGACGATGTTCTCCAATCCACCTGCTTTTGGTGCATCTGCCATATAAATATCACTACTATTTAGTAGTATAACCTATATATAAATCTTTCGCTTTTCCCGCGCCCTAAAGAAAACAGTAAGGGTGGGTGGAGGGCATCAGAAGAGCATACGGCGCGCTCAAAAAATGCCCTCCCCGATTATTCCCCGATTATGCCTCTCTTGAGAGGTCATTCATGGTGATATTGATTATCGACAAAGCAGAAATCCCTATCCCCACACGTCCGTCTTTATCCGCTCCTTTCCCACGCCAATCCTCTCCAGCATCCCGATGACCGAGAACACGAACTCCTTCGGGCCGCAGATGAACGCGACGCTATTGTCCGGATTCGCAACAAGCTCCGCGAGCATCTCCTCATCCACCCTGCCCGTCTTCCCGTGCCATCTCTCCGCAGATTCCTCGGGGCGCGTGACCGTGACGGAATAGTCAAAATGGGGGTTCTGCCGTTTCCGCTCCTCAAGCTCCTTCCGGTACACGATGGCCTCGGGCGTGCGGACGCTGTACAGCAGCCTCACGGCGTTCGGCAGGGGCTTCTCCGCGCAGTACCGGGCGATGCTCATCAGGGGAGTGATGCCCGTCCCGGCGCCGATGAGGACGATGTCCTCCTCGGAGGGATCGTCGAAGAAGAACTTGCCGTACGGCCCCTTGAATCTCAGCGCATCCCCTGCCTTCAGCCCGAACAATCTGGTCGTCAGCACGCCCACCTTGTCGAAGCCGATCTCGATATATTCTTCCTCAAGAGGGGACGAGGCGGCGGAATACGCCCGCGCCACCCTGGTGTGTGGGTCATCGGCGAGCGACACCATGAAGAACTGCCCGCACAGGAAGTCCCAGCCGGCAGGGCGCGAGACGCGGAGCAGCCTCACCTGGGGAGTGTCCTGCACGACTTCCTTTATTACGACAATGTGCTCCTGGATTGAAGGTGCCATGCTGCTTTGTTAGGCGTTGGATATCATGATATAATCAAGTGCACTGAACCACGCTATGCTAACTTCGTTTCCACGGGCTTTTCTTGGCCGACTTCATGAAAACGCTTTGCGTTTTCAGGATGCCGGAGACTTGGTCTCCGTGCACGCAGGGGAGGCGAAGAAAAGGTCGGGGTGCGTGGATGGCATAGACAAATCAGAAAGCGCGCTCAAATAGCACACTCCCTGATTTTTCTTTGTCGTCTAATGCCCCCAACGCATCTTATTTCCAATTCTTCACAAACTCAATCAATGTCCTCACGCAGACGCCGGTGGCCCCTTTCTGCTTCGCGCCCTTGTCCGCCTTGCTCCATACCGTGGTCCCGATGTCGAGATGCGCCCACGGCGCCTCCCCGACGAAGTTCTTGAGGAACATCGCGCCGGTGATGACTCCCGCGTCCGGCCCGTCCGTCGAGTTCTTGAGGTCGGCGACGTCGCTCTTCATCGCTTCCCCGTATTCCTCCCACAGCGGGAGCTGCCAGACCTTCTCGCCGGTGGCGTCCGCGGCCTCCTTCAGCTGCCCGATGAGCTTCTCGTCGGTGCCGACGATCGGGGTAGTGAAATGGCCGAGCGCGATCATGGTCGCCCCGGTCAGCGTCGCGATGTCCACCACCGCCTGCGGCTTGTGCTTCTCGACGGAATATGCCAGCGTGTCGGCAAGCACCAGCCTGCCTTCCGCATCGGTGTTGGTGACCTCGACCGTCATGCCGTTGTATGCCTTCAGGATGTCATCCGGACGGTAGGCCATCCCGGACACCATGTTCTCCGCAAGGGCGACGGCAGCCACGACGTTCGCCTTCACCCCGAGCCGCGCAACGGCCTCGATGACGTGCAGCATGGTGATCGCGCCAGCCTTGTCGTCCTTCATGTTGTTGATGTAGTTCGTCGGCTTCAGGTTGTAGCCGCCGGAGTCGAACGTCACCCCCTTGCCCACCAGCAAGACCGGCTTTCCCGCGCCGCCGTTGTACTCGAGGATCGCGATCTTCGGCTTCGCCGCGCTGCCCTTGCCCACGGCCGTTATGCAGCCCATGCCGAGCTTCTCCATGTCTTTCTCTTCGAGCAGAGTGCATTTCAGCCTGTTCTCCGCGGCAATCTTTTTTGCGTACTGCGCCACTTCCTCCGTGCCCGCGACATTGGGCGGGGTGTTGACCATGTCCCGCGTCTTCTTCACGGCATCCGCGACGATCTTCGCCTCGTCGAATGCCTTCTGCTGCTTCGCCGGATCCTCGGCCATGATGGTGATCTTCCCGAGGTTCTTCACCTTGGCAAGGTCCTTTGTCTTGTACTTCATGAAGCGGTGCGTGCCGAGCATGGAGCCGAGGGTGATGCCCCTGATGGAGTCCTCGACGCCGAATGAATCCGCCAGGACATGCAGCTCTGTGATGCCCGCGCTGCGCGCCGCCTTTGCCCCGTCCGCGACGCCGTCGATGAACTGGTCCTGCTTGAGCTCCGCCCTCTTCCCGAGCCCGAGGAGCAGCACCGCGTGCAGCTTTCCCGCGGGATAGAGCATCTTCAGCTCCCCTTTCTCCGCCTTGAAGCCGTTCTTCACGGCGAGGGACACGGCATTGCCGGACATCCCGTCGACAACCTTGAGGGCGCCGCTTATCTTCAGGCCATCTTCGGACAGGGCGGCGAGCACGGAGCTGCCGGCTGAAATCATGGTCTTGCTGAGAACGACTGTCGTATCCTTGTGCATCATCACACCTCAAGAAAACGGGGATGGGAGTGGTTTATTAAGTTTCTTAC
>Ga0209542_10003863_pt1 | contig 31531 bp, 31 predicted proteins | sample RifCSPhighO2_01_FD_184028 | JGI IMG/M metagenome (GOLD analysis project Ga0209542, IMG submission 184028) | Soil microbial communities from Rifle, Colorado - Rifle CSP2_plank highO2_0.1 (SPAdes) (version 2) | ecosystem: Environmental > Terrestrial > Deep subsurface > Rock core/Sediment ... | reverse complement strand
GTAATGGGATTAGTCTTTTCCGTTATTTCTACCTTCGACCGTGACATGTTGAATGAAGGTTGGGAAAGACTAGAAAAGGATTCTGTGGTAAAAGACGGCAGTTTCACGCCCATCCTCAGCTCACCGTTCAAGGATGGGGAACCCCACCTTAGTGGAAAGGAATTTGAAAATTGCGCAAAGGGGTATCATGACCACGTGGGACAGCGAGACCTCGAAGCTATGCTACGGGAAGCAGATAAAATTCGTAGAGTGGCGGAGTTTCTGTTTAGTCGCTATGGACACTGTCTGGGTGGACTCGAACGGCTTCCGGTATGTCTCGTACTTGTTCTTCGTTGGTGGGCGTTGGGGGCTGGGCTACCGCTGGCTCGACGATGGCTTTTCTTCTCTCTGTCGTTTCGTGCGTCGCAGCAAGTAATCTTCAAACCCTTGGTCTCTTGGAATTTTTGTTCTTGAAAAGGAACTTGGATTCTTTGAATCTTGGCGTGGGCAGTTTGGAAAATTACGATTTTCCAAACTGCCTGTTTTTTTGTAAAAAATTATGTATACTTAAAGTCGGATAGTAGGCGAATCTGTCCGCGGTTACGGCTTCGGGCGGCCGAATTCTGAATTTCAGGAAAATGAATTTCCTTAGGGAAATTTAGCGCAGAACCAAGACGGTCAAGGCTTTCTTGGGAGTCGTACCTGATTTTCCAAAAAAAAGAAGATACTTGGTGTAAAATACTATCGTAGTTTTAGCTACGGAATAAAATACAGCTTCAAGAGTATTCGAGGGGCAGTGGCATAGGCGGTATTTTACATAATTTTGTCTGGGTGAACTCGAACGGCAACCGGTATGTCTCGTACTTGTACTTCGATGGTAAGCGTTGGAGGCTGAACTACAACTGGCTCGACAATGACTTTAATTCTCACTGTCGTTTCGTGCGTCGCAGCAACTCTCTTTATTTCTCTCCTTTTAATACGGGAGAGTTTTGTTTTATAAGCCTTTAAATTTAGCGTGTTTTGTGTTAAAATTTGTGAATGGATAAAGAAAATATTATTATTTCACTTGGGGGCTCATTGGTGGCGCCCAATGAAATTGATACGGCGTTTTTGAAAGTTTTTAAAAATGTAATTAAAAAAAATTTAAAAAATAGGCGGTTTTTTATTTTTGTTGGTGGGGGAAAGGTTTCCCGTAATTATCAAAAAGCACTTTTAGAATTTGGAGCAGATAATAAGGAAAGAGATTTAATTGGGATTGATGTTTCGCGACTTAATGCTAGGATTGTAAAACAGTCATTTGGTGAATTAGTTTATTCGGAAATAATTACTAATCCAACAAAAAGAATAAATACTAAAAAAGACATTGTGATTGCTGGTGGCTGGAAGCCCGGTTGGTCAACCGATTATTGTGCCGTGGTTATGGCAAAGAATATGGGTATTAAGACGATTATTAATCTTACTAATACCGATTATGTGTATGATAAAGACCCTAAAAAGTTTCCCAAAGCTAAGGCCTTTAAGGAAATTGACTGGAAAAAATTTAGAAAGATCATCGGTAGTAAGTGGGTTCCGGGGCTTTCTATGCCCTTTGATCCACGGGCTTCTCGGGATGCTGAAATACTGAAGATTAAGGTCATTGTTATTAATGGAAAATATTTAGAAAGACTAGAAAGTTTTTTAAACAAAAAAGAATTTATTGGAACCCTAATTCAATGAAGGATGAGATAAAAAAAATATTAGAAAAAATTACAGGAAAGAATAATTTTTTAGTTGAAGCTCCTAAAGAAAAAACACATGGTGATTATGCTACCAATGTGGCTTTGGTGCTCTCAAAAAAAGCAGGAAAGAATCCCTTGGAAGTTGCCAATGAAATTGTTAAAAAATTAAGTTCTGGTGTTCTTAAGAAAATTGGAATAGAAAAAGTTGAAGTGGCTAGTCCTGGCTTTATAAATTTTTATTTGAAAGATGAATTTTTTGTAGAAAATTTAAAAGAAATTTTAAAAGAAAAAGAAAATTACGGAAAAAATCAGAATTTAAAAGGTAAAAAGATAATTATAGAGCACACTCAGCCAAATCCCTTTAAGGCGTTTCATATCGGTCATCTAATGAATAATACTATCGGTCAGTCCGTTGCTAGAATTATAAAAGCAAATGGTACCACTGTGAAAACAGCCACTTATCATGGGGATGTTGGTTCGCATGTGGCAAAGGCTGTATGGGCTTTACAAAAAGGCATACCCATGAAAGATGCCTATGCGTATGGTCATAAAGGCTACGAGGAAAATGAATCATCTAAACAGGAAATTTTAGATATTAATAAAAAAATTTATAATAAAAGTGATAAACAGATAAATGCTATTTTTAAAAAAGGCAGAAAAGAATCGTTGGTTAATTTTGAAAAAATATATAAAAAACTGGACAGTAAATTTGATTTTCATTTTTATGAAAGCCAAACTGGAGACATCGGTAAAAAATTAGTTTTAAAAAATATTGGAAAGATTTTTGAAAAAGGTGAAGGTGGTGCAATAATATTCAAAGGTGAAAATTTTGAGCCAAAGACACATACTCGGGTTTTTTTAAATTCCGAAGGCTTACCAACCTATGAAGGAAAAGAAGTTGGTTTGGCAAAGATTAAAAAAAGTAAATTTAATTATAATATCTCTATAACCGTTACTGCCAATGAACAAGATGCTTTTTTTAATGTGGTAGAGGTCTCTATTGGAGAAGTATTTAATGAGCTTAAGGGAAAGTTAAAGCATTTATCTCATGGGCTTCTTAAACTTCCATCGGGAAAGATGTCCTCAAGAACAGGAAATATCATATCTGCTGAATCAATGATAGATCGGGTGAAAGAAAAGGTGTTGGAAAAAATTAAGGATAGAGATTTTTCAGAATTAGAGAAAAAAGAAATTACAGAAAAGGTTGCCATTGGTGCTATAAAATATTCTATTTTAAAGCAATCTATTGGTAGCGATATTGTGTACGATTTAGAAAAATCAGTTTCCTTTGAGGGAGATTCTGGCCCCTATTTACAGTACAGTTATGCACGAGCGATGTCGGTTTTAAGAAAAGCTAAAGATGAAAAAATAAAGCCTTCACTCAAAAAAGTTCCCACAGAAATCAGCCAGTTGGAAAAAATGATGAGCCATTTTGGCGAGGCCGTTGAAAAGGCGGGTAAGGAATATGAGCCACACTTTGTAGCTTTATATTTAACAGAACTTGCGCGTGAATTTAATAATTATTATGATAATAATAAAATTGTTGACAAAAATGACGAATTTTCAGATTATAGAGTTGCTTTAACAGAAGCCTTCTCAATTATCATGAAAAACGGCCTTTGGCTTTTAGGTATTGAAACTCCAGAAAAAATGTAAAATAAATATGTGATATGAATAATGAAGTACCAAATAAGATGTCCTGCAACACTATAAAATATAAAATTAATCATACTCTACTTTTTGCAATTGCAAAAAGTAGAGTATGATTATAAAGTAGGATATAGTTATAAATATGAAGATACCAGTCACAGATCAATTTTTGTGGGATATTTATAGAGAATTAGAAAAAGTTGGCGATATTGCCCATTTCTTTTTAAGACCAAAACAGACAATGAGAGATGTTCTGCCAGATTTAGATGCCCCGTGGAATAGACGTTATTTGAAAGAATTAAGTCGAGAACAGTTTTGTAAATTGATTTATTATTTAAAGAGGAATAATTTAATAAAAGTTAATAATTTAAAAGGGAAAAAAGCTGTCATATTGACTAAAAAAGGCATTGATAAAGCTATTAAAGCAAGTTTTAAAATTGAAAATCAACAAAATAAAAAAAAGAGAAAAGATGGTAAGTGGATAATGGTAATATTTGATATTCCTAAAAAAGATGAATATAAAAGAGGAATTTTAAGAAGTGTTTTACAGAATTTAGGGTATAAGATGTTTCAGAAAAGTGTTTGGATTACGCCGTATGATGTTTTTAATAAAACCGAAGAATTATTTCAATTTTATTTTTTAGATAAGTACGTTAGATTATTTTTAATAGAGGAGTTGGGTGTATAAAAGAGTTGAGTGGATATATAAATTTTAATTTTTATACTCTACTTTTTGCAATTGCAAAAAGTAGAGTATAGATAGTAAAAAGAAAATAAAAAATAAAAAGGAAAAAGAAGATTAAAAGTAGTAAAAGTGAAGTAATAAGAATAATAAAAATATGAATGGAGAAAAACCAAGAGAACAATTAAATCAAGAAGATGAACCAGAAAAAATAAGGCCTGAAGAATTTAAGTTAGAGCAATCTGGAGTCGAGGAAAAAAACTGAAGACCAATTATCACCAGAAGTTATTGAAATGCCCGCCGATTTTGTTGAGCCAGAGGGTAAAAAATCAAAATGGGGTGAAACTGTAGAAAACAAAGATTTAGGAGTTTCTTATCGTGAAAAAGTTATTGAATTGCCAAAATATAGACAGGAAGAAACAGGAATAAAGAGAATTAAAAGAAGAGAGGTTTTAACATTTCCAGAAGATTTTTTTGAACCTTCAAAAGAAATTGATAAGCGATACTACCCGCCAAATTATAAATTTAGTTCAGAATTTGATGATGTTTATAAACTTCTTACTGATAATATTTACCTTTCCCCTGATACTTTAGCGCATATACTGAATTTGAGAATTGGCGCAGGAAACTTAGCATGGAATTTAACGGGAGCCAAGAGAGATTATGAAGATATTAAAAAATTTAAAAACGAAGGAATGTATTTTCAAGAAATTAATCCTTTGAGCTCTGGTCACAAAAAACCACAACTTTTTCCTGCCTATGGAGAAGAGCCCTATGTTTGTAGCTATGCAACGCCAGTTTTCATTTTTGGGAGAAAAAATAAAAATTTTATGAACTATTTAAAAGCTGTTGGTGTATCACCTCGTATTTTTAAATCATCTATAGCCTGGGAAAGGATTACATACTTCCATTCCTTTAATTAAGGATTCATCTTTGCCTAAATTACGCTGGTGTAATGCTGAAGTAGCTTTAATTCCAACAAAAAAGGGTTTAAATGTTTTGTTTTTTGAAACTGGAGACGAAGATAAAAAAGAATAAAAAAGTTAGTTTTTAAATTTTAGATTTTTAATTTATTTAGGATTTAGATTTTAGTATTTAGTATTTTTTAAAATTATGGCTTATAATTTTTCTGAAGAAGAAAAAAAGATTTTAAAATTTTGGGAGGAAAACAAAATTTTTGAAAAGTCCTTACAACAAACTAAAGATGGAAAACCATTTGTCTTTTATGATGGTCCGCCGTTTGCGACAGGTACTCCTCATTATGGTCATTTACTGCAGAGTGTTATTAAAGATGCTATTCCGCGTTATAAAACAATGCAGGGATTTTATGTTGAGCGTCAGTGGGGTTGGGATTGTCATGGTTTGCCGATTGAAAACATTGTTGAAAAAGAGCTTGGTACTAAATCAAAAAAAGATATTGTGGCGATGGGTGTTAAAAAGTTTAATGATTTGTGCAGGAAAAGTATTTTTACCTTTATTAATGAATGGGAGCAAATTATTCCGCGCTTTGGTAGGTGGGTTGATATGAAAAATGCTTACCTTACAATGGACTTTGAGTATATGCAAAGCGAGTGGTGGGCATTTAAAGAATTGTATAGCAAGGGCCTTATATATGAAGATTATCGATCAATGCATATTTGCCCGCGCTGTGAAACAACCTTAAGTCAGGGTGAGGTTGCTGATGGTTATAAAGATATAAAAGACTTATCTGTAACAGTAGAGTTTAGATTGGTTGATGATCCTAAAACTTCATTTCTTGCTTGGACAACAACTCCATGGACATTACCTGGAAATGTTGCCTTAGCGGTTGGTCCAGATATTGAATATGTAACTATTGAGAAAAAAGATGAAGGAAGGGGCGATATAGTGCGTTTTATTATTGCTAAACAACAACTTGAAAGAATTTTTGCCGGACAGGATTATAAAGTGGTGGCTACGCAAAAAGGTTCGGAGCTTGTGGGTATTTCATATATTCCTTTGTTTGATTATTATTCCAAAGATGAAACATTAAAAAATAGAGAAAATGGTTGGAAAGTTTATTCTGCGGATTTTATTACTGCTAATGATGGAACGGGTATTGCTCATGAAGCGCCAACTTTTGGCACTGATGATTGGAGTTTACTTAAAAAATTTAATTTACCATTTGTTCAGCATGTAAAAATGGATGGCACGATGAAACCTGAAGTTGTGGATTTTCCTAATCTAGATTTAAAGCCCCGAGCAAAAGATAAACCACAGGAAATCCGCGAAGCTGATTTGACGGTGGTAAAATTTTTAGAAGAAAAAGGATTAGTCTTCAGTTATGAAAAATATGAACACTCATATCCACATTGCTGGCGGTGCGATACAGCTTTGATAAATTATGCTACCAGTTCTTGGCTTGTGGCAGTAGAAAAAATAAAACCAACATTATTAAAAACAGCCAAGAAAATTAATTGGTCACCGACACATATAAAAGAAGGAAGGTTTGGACAGTGGCTTCAAGGTGCTCGTGATTGGTCAATTTCTCGCCAGCGATTTTGGGCCAATACTATCCCTGTGTGGCGATGTGATAAGTGTAAAAAAGAACAAGTTTTTGCTTCAGCTTTGGAGCTTGAAAAAGTAAGCGGAGTGAAAGTAACTGATCTACACAAAGAAGTTGTTGATGAAGTAAAATTAACTTGCGATTGCGGTGGTACTATTGGGCGTGTTCCAGATGTGCTAGATACTTGGTTTGATTCGGGTTCAGTTCCGTTTGCAGTACATCACTACCAGGGCAAAAATAAGAAAGAAATTTTGCCAGCCAATTTTATTGGAGAAGCCCAAGATCAGACCCGGGCTTGGTTTTATTATCAGCATGTTTTAATGGGTGCTTTGTTTAATAGAGAGGCATTTAAAAATTGTATTGTTACTGGTATTGTTTTGGCTGAAGATGGAAAAAAAATGTCTAAAAAATTGAAAAATTACCCCGATCCAATATATGTGATGGAGAAATATGGCGCCGATACGATGAGATTTTATATGTTAAATTCTCCAGTGGTGCAGACAGAAAATTTATCATTTTCTGAAAAAGGCGTTGATGAAATAGCTAAAAAAAATATTGGCAGATTATATAATGTTTTAGAGTTTTATAATCTTTATAAAGATGGTACTGAAGCTCATAATAAAAGTAAAAATATACTTGATGTTTGGATACTTACTCGACTTAAAGAATTGATTTTGAGTTCAACTGAAGGTTACGAAAATTATCAGTTAGATACTGCCACGCGTCCTTTGATTAATTTTATTGATGATCTTTCAGTTTGGTATTTAAGACGAAGTCGCGATCGTTTTAAGGAAGAAAATGATGACTCTTCGACTTCGCTTATGACAGATAAAAAATTAGGTTTAGCTACTTTGCGTTATGTTTTACAAGAACTTTCTTTAGTGATGGCTCCAGCGATGCCCTTTTTTGCTGAGTATCTTTTTCAAGCAGTTTGTAGTGATTATAAGGTAGAAAGCGTGCATTTAACTAAATGGCCAAAAGCTTTGAAATTAAAAAAATCTGAAATAATAACTATAGATCAAATGATTGAGGTAAGAAGTGTGGTTAATTTAGCTTTAGCCTTGAGGAATTTAAATTCAATAAAAGTTAGACAACCACTAGCTCTACTTAAAATAAAAAATAAAAAATTAAAAATTAAAGATAATGAAGAATTATTAGGGCTGGTAAAAGATGAAATAAACGTGAAAGAAATTGTTTTTGATGGTAAAATAAAGGAAGAGGCAGAATTAGATTTGCGTATCACAAAAGAGTTGAAAGAAGAAGGTATTTTGAGGGATATTGTCCGTGATATTCAGTCTAAAAGGAAAGAGACTGGATTAAAACCTGAAGATAAAATTTCTGTAGAAGTTGTCGCTGATAAAGACTTGGTAATGGTTTTAGAAAAAAATAAAGAAACATTATTAAAAGAAATGAGAGCTACCGAAATTTTAATAAGTAAAACAGAAAGTAGCAAATACGAATTTAAAATTAAAAAAGTATAACTTAAAACAAGATATGCCATTTGAAAAAAAATCTAATTCTGTAGATCCCTTTAAGAGTCCTGATCATAAATTACCTGAGAAATTCAAGGCCAATAACCCATCGGGTAAAAATCCTTACGCTAGTGAAAATTTAAACAAAAGGAATCTGGCAAATTTGGGACCTCACGACAATAATGAAAAAAAAGGAATATTTAAAAAAGGAATATCTCGGGGTAAGTTTAAGGAGGTTTTAGGCAGAACATCTAGTCCCTATATTAAAATGGACAAGAGAAAAAGAGTTGGCTTAGAAAAAGAAATGTCGTGGGGTAAGTATGGAGAAAGTATTTCTATAAAAGATTTGAATTCTTATTCAGAAAGCCTTAAGAAATCTAAAAAAGGTAAGCCTTACCAAGATAGAATTAATGTTGACCAAAAAATAAATCTTCTTAAAGAAATAAAAGATAAGTAATTTGATTAGATAAATTTTTAAATTATGACTTATAACTCAAACTCTAAAAATAAAAAACCATCTATTCATATCAGCAAGGTAAAAGAAAGTTTTAACAAAACTTCTGATTTTACAGCACGAGCTGGTTCTCACTATATGGGTCCTAGGCAAAAACAATCCTACAAAGAAGAATTGCAAAAAAGATATGGTGATAACTTTGATAAAAGTACTGAAATAAAAAAAGAGGTTGAGAGATTAAAAAATCTTGAACGGGCTGCTAGACGAGGAGGTGATTATTTTGGGGCCAATGAATATAAAGACAAAATAGAACTTATAGAGAATCTTATGAATTTGTAAAATTAATAAAAATGACAGTACATTACAAAACAGAGGGTTTTGTTTTTAAGGGATTAGATAGATTAGAAGCAGACAAAGTTTTTTCAGTTTTCACACTTGATTTTGGTAGGATAGAAGTTTTTGGTAAATCAATTAGGAAAATTGATTCAAAGTTAAAATCTGGCATTGAAATTTTCTCTTTGTCTGAAATTGCATTTATACAAGGCAGAAATAAAAAAACTTTGACGGATGCTCTATTTGTTGATAAGTTTAAAAATATAAAACAAAATCCAGAAAAATTTGAGATAGTCAAAAACATATCAAATCTGGTTGATAATTTTATTAAAAATGAAGAAAAAGATTTAGAGGTGTTTGACTTGCTAAACGATTCATTTGGTAAACTAAATGATAATTTACTACCAGTTTCCTATTGTCCTTTTATTTATTATTATTTTTTTTGGAATTTTATTTCTGTTTTAGGGCACAAACCAGAGCTTTCTAAATGCGTTAGTTGTTACGAAGTTTTAAATCCAGAGAAGCTCTATTTTTCTAATAATGACGGAGGAGTTGTTTGCCTTAAATGCTACAGTGACCAAAAGAGAGATCTTTTAGATGTTAATAGTGATACTGTTAAAATTTTAAGATTAATAATAAAGAAAGACTGGAGCATTTTATCCAAGTTAAAAATAGAAAAAAATAATATAAAATTGTTAGATAAAATTTCTGGTGATTATCTGAAATTTCTTTTATCTAATTACTCAAATCAAAACCTATGAATAAAAAAATAGTTTTTATTTTATTGCTAATTGTAGTCATTATTGGCTTCGTCAGTTTTTTTTATTACAGGGATAAGATTTTTACTGAAGAAATTTTACGGTTAGAAATTTTGAGTGAAGATAGTGTTAAAATGGGTGAAGAAATTGAATATACCGTAAAATATAAAAACAATGGCAATTTTGTTTTAGAAGAGCCTAAAATAATTTTTGAATTACCAGAGAATTCTTTAACTGAAGATTCAAAAATAAGGTTTGTAGAAGATTTAAAAGATATTTATCCTGGCAATGAGGACTTTGTTAAATTTAGGACCAGGCTTTTGGGGAAAGAGGGAGATTTAAAAGTTGCAAGAGCCACGATTTCTTATAAGCCTCGTAATTTGTCAGCTCGTTATGAGTCAGAAACAACTTTTACTAGTAAGATTGATTCTGTGAACATAACTCTAAGTTTTGACTTACCATTAAAAATAGAAAAGGGAGAAGAGGTAAACTATTCTATAAATTATTTTTCTAACATAGATTATCCATTAGAAAATTTAAGCTTAAAAATTGATCAAATTAATGGGTTTGATTTCAAATCAACAGATCCAATTTCTTTTGATAATTTAGAATGGAAATTAGAATCCTTGAAAAAAGGACAAGGTGGGAGAATTAAAATAAGGGGATTAGTTACAAATAGGGCTGATAGTTATCTGAATTTTGTTTCTAAATTGGGAGTTTGGCAAAATGGAGAATTTATTGTTATTAAGGAGACTGATCAAAATGTTGAGACTATTCAAACTGCCAAGATAGAATTTGCTCAAAAAGTTTATTATGGCGCAAAGGGAGTTTTACCTAATGATTTGGGGCTTGAAAACTCTGGACCAATTCCACCAAAAGTGGGAGAACCTACAACTTATGCCGTAAAATGGCTGATTAAAAATTATTTTAGTGAAGTTAGGAACTTAAAAGTTAAAGCAATCTTACCTCAAAATGTATCTTTAAGAGATTATATTTTTCCAGATTATCAAGCAGCTAATTTTTCTTTTGATAGTGAAAGCAGAGAAATAGTTTGGTTAGCTCACAATCTTCTCCCTGATAATTCTACTGAAATTTATTTTCAGGTTGCTATTATTCCAGATTCCTCACAGAGAGGTAGATTAGTAAACTTAATAAATCAGGCAGTTGTTTTTGGAGAGGATATTTCTAATGGATCTTTAATTCAAATTAGTGCGCCGGCTATTAATACAAGTTTACCTGATGACGAAGCAAACTCTGGTGGCGGAGTAGTACAATAATTTTATAATACAAAACCCTAGTTTATTAGTTTTTGTATTTGTGTTAATTTATTTTTTATGGTAAGGTTTTAGAATGCATCGCGCCTTGGAGGAATAGTACCTCGGCGGTCTCATAAGCCGCAGGTCTCCGTGCAATTCGGAGAGGCGCAACAAATAAATAGCTCTTTTACATTATAGACCTACTGACTAAAGATTTTCCTATTGCAGTTTGAAAATTTCAGCTGCAAATTCCTAAAATCTTCGCGGATTATACGCTGTATAAACCTTGTCAATTTTTGGAATTTTCGCTCTGAAATTTTCAAACTTCTTAACGGAAAACTTTAGTCAGTAGGTCTAATATTTCAGTGGCCATGCCCAAAGTTTTTTTATTTAATAGACCTTTGGGGATGGCCACTATTTCGGTTGGCCAAGTCAACGTAGTAAGGAGTTTTGCGATGACTGCTGTGGAAGTTAAGGAAAAGATTGTTTCGAAGCCTCTGATCTCGATCAGGCCGGTAGGAGTGAAATTGCTTGGAGGTGCTGAATCGTTTACTTTTAACGATAAAGTCGTGCTTTCGGCCAGTATCCGTCAAGTTAAGCAAGGTTTTTTTCACGACTTTCTCAATCATTTTGAGAAAAATATTCAGGACGGGAATATTATTGTTGATCAACTTGCAGAAAGTTGTCACGCTGATCGGTTTGAATTATTTAGACCAGTCAAATTATTTCATTTGCTTGAGCTTATGCGATCACAGATCAATAATGGAAGCGATCTGTTGCTTATGAGCGGACGAAATAATGTTGCCAAAGTTTTGACTTCTTCTGGCAAGAAAAGGATGGTGATATTTTGGTGGGAAGGAAATGGCAATTGTAAAAAATATTGGAGTTTGGACTCTCTGGAATTAGAGAGTGTAAGACTCTTACAAGAAGGCATTCACATCGTGTCATCGAGGCGCAACTTCTAGATTGCGCTTTCAAAAAACAAAACACAGGGACTCTCAAACTTCTAAAAAAAGTTATGAGAGTCTTTTTTATTGAAATTTTTTATTGACCAAGTAAATTTTAAAAGGTAATATAATAAAATATGTCAGAAAAAAAATCTGAAGAAATTTCTAATAGAATGGAAAAAATTGTTTCTCTTTGTAAAAGACGTGGCTTTGTTTTTCCCGGTTCTGAAATTTATGGAGGATTAGCCAATTCATGGGATTATGGTCCATTGGGAGTTGAATTGAAAAACAACATAAAAAATTTGTGGTGGAAAAAATTTGTTCAAGAAAGAGATGATATGGTTGGGATTGACGCATCTCTCTTAATGAATCCAAAAGTTTGGGAAAATTCTGGACATCTGGAAGTTTTTAATGATCCGTTGGTTGAGTGCAGTAAATGCAAAAGAAGATTCAGAGAAGACCATATTGAAGTTAAAGGAAAATGCCCTGAATGTAGTGGAAAGTTGGGCGAAGTGAAACATTTTAATTTGATGCTTAAAACTTTTTTGGGGCCAGCAGAAGAAAAAGCTAATCAGGTTTACTTTAGGCCAGAAACGGCGCAAGCGATGTTTGTTGACTTTAAAAATGTTTTAGAGACATCAAGAAAAAAACTGCCGTTTGGCATAGCCCAAATCGGCAAGGCCTTTAGAAATGAAATAACTCCCGGCAACTTTATTTTCCGCACTCGAGAATTTGAACAAATGGAAATTGAATATTTTATACCTGTGCCTCAAAAAAATTCTGAATGGGAAAAAGTTTTTGATTATTGGAAAGAACAGATGTGGGGTTGGATTGATATGCTTGGTCTTAATCGAAAAAATGTTACTGAATATGAGTGTGAACCAGAAAATCGAGCTCATTATTCTAAAAAAACAATTGATCTTGAATATGATTTTCCTTTTGGTAGGTCAGAACTTTATGGATTGGCCTACAGAACAGACTTTGACTTAAAAAATCATTATAAAGAGCCACCATACAAAGAAGAAGATGGAGAACCATTTTATCCTCATGTGGTTGAGCCTACTTTTGGAGTTGATAGGTCTGTTTTAGCTGTTTTATGCGATACGTATGAAGAAAGTGGAGATAGAGTGTTGCTCAAAATAAAACCATCTTTGGCGCCTTATAAAGTTGCAGTTTTCCCACTTTTAAGAAATAAACCAGACTTAGTTGCCAAAGCCAAAGAAATTTACGATAGTTTAAGAAAAGATTTTATGTGTGTATTTGATGACAGGGGAAATATTGGTAAAAGATATTTTTCACAAGACGAAATTGGAACTCCCTATTGTGTAACTATTGATTTTGAAACATTAGAAAATGATGAAGTAACAGTTCGTGATAGGGACACAATGAAACAAGAAAGAGTAAAAATTTCAGTAATAAAAAGTTATATTGATAATAAAATTAATTATTAATTTTAATGCCAAAAATAAATGATTTAAATTTGAAGAATTGGAAAGATTATGAAGATGTACTAACTGATAGTCTTTGGATTATGGGGGAGAGAGATAAGTCTGGAGCACATAATGGAAGTTATCACGGAAACTTTATTCCTCAAATACCAAATCAATTAATGAGAAGATTCACTAAAAAAGGAGATATCGTTTTAGATGCTTATTTAGGAAGCGGCACTACATTAATTGAATGTAGAAGATTGGGCAGAAATGGTGTGGGCATTGAATTATTACCAAAAGTTGCCCAAGAAGCCAAAGATAATATTTCTAAACAAGAATTTTTAAATGGAAATGTTTTTACAGATATCATTGTTGGAGATAGTACCAAAGAGAAATCAAAAAATACCGTAATGGAGGTCTTAGAAAATCATAAAAAGAAAAATATCCAGTTTATTATTATGCATCCACCTTATCACGATATTATTAAGTTTAGCGATAAATCAGAGGATCTAAGCAACTCAAAATCAGTTCAGGAATTTTCAAAACTTTTTGGAGATTCTGTTTCTAATTTTATAAATTTACTTGAAGAAAAGCATCATTTAGCGGTTGTTATAGGAGATAAATATACTAATTCTGAATGGGTTCCGTTGGGTTTTAATATTATGCAAGAAGTTTTAGATAGAGGTGGTTTGAAATTAAAAAGTATTTTAATAAAAAATATGAATAATAATAGGGCAAAATTAAACCAACAAAGTTTATGGAGATATAGAGCATTAGTAGGTGGCTTTTATATTTTTAAGCACGAATATATATTATTATTTCAAAAAAATTAATGACAACGCATGTTTTTATAGTAGGTTCAACTACCTTTAAAATACACTTGGAGTATTTATTTGTTGGTACTGGTGCTATGGACAATATAGTAGATTTTAATGATAAATCTACTTCATCTCTTCATTCTACAAAAGAAAACATGTTGGTTAGTATGATATCTGATGCAAGTAGAATTAGAAAAGGTGATTTAATAATTTTTTATTTACAGCAAAGTTTTTCTGATAAAATTTTTGATGGTAAATTTTATGGAATTTTTAAAGCTAAAAACGATTGGTCATTTTTGGATAATAATAGTAAAAATCAATATTTAAAAAGAAATCTTGGAAAATCACTAACATTTAGAACTTTGGTAGAGCCATATAAGGTGTATGCGGAAGGGGTAACAGAATGGGAAGCATTAGATGAAATTAAAAATATAACTTCACCTAATCAAATGCTTTGGAGTTTGATTTATAGAAAGTTGAAAGGTAATCGTGGGAACACAATGGTAACAATTTATGAATCAGAGAGATTATGTCAATTAATCAGAAATAAAAACAATAAAATAGAGTTAAATTGTGGCAATAATTTATTGTCCTTTGATGCAAATAGTCAAAAAATAGTTTGTTTAGAGAATTTACCAAATAAATATTCCGGAGAGAAAGAAAAATTAAATATTTTAACTCGTTTAGTGGGTAAATTTAAGGAAGAAAAATCTTTCGAATCTCACTTACAAGCTTACATAGTTAAAATTTTAAGTATGGGAGTAGATAAAAATTTAGATAAGATTATCTTAGATGGTGGAGATATTGAATGGTTGGGTAATGAAGTTTCTTGTGGTGTTGGAATGCAAAGAATTGATATTATGCCATCAGTTATAAAGAATAACCAGAAGATAGTTTTACCCATTGAATTAAAATCGGTTGAAGCTAGCGAGAAAAATATTATCCAGATTCAAAGATATATTGATTGGATAGAACAATATTATATTCCGAATAGGCAAAGTGATATACAGCCAGTTTTAATTTCAATGAGAATAAATAATAAAAATTCTGAAAGTTATAAAAAAATTATTGATGGTTTCAAAAAATTTAATGAATTAAATAAGAGTAGATGCAATAAACTAAAATTTATAGAATTTTCAATAAAAGACAATGGTCTTATTTTTGAAGAAATAAAATATGTTTAAAAAAATAAGTTTAAAAAATGGATAAGAAAGAAAAAGAAGTTAAAATAGGAGAGATTGTAATTTATAAATCTTCAAAGGGTCATGATGTTGAAGTTACAATCCAGACAGATACCGTATGGCTGACCCAGGATCAGGTTAGCCGTCTTTTTAGTACAGAGAGAAGTGTGATAACCAAACACCTTGGAAGTATTTTTAAAAGAGGCGAGTTAAATGAAAAAAGTAATGTGCAAAAAATGCACATTGCTGGTTCCGATAAACCGGTAAAATTATACAACTTAGATTGTATTATTTCCGTAGGATACAGGGTTAACTCCAAAAAGGCAACAGAATTCAGGATGTGGGCGACAAAGACCTTAAAAAATCACTTAGTGAAGGGGTACACAATCAACGAGAAGAGACTGCAAGAAGCGCAAGATAAATTTAATGAGCTTCAGGAAACCATTGGCTTTTTAAAAGATAAATCAAGACATAATTTGCTTTTGGGGCAAGAGCAAGAGATTTTGAGTTTGTTGGCCGATTACTCAAAAACCCTCACTTTGCTTGAGCAGTATGACAAAGAAAAAGTTTCTTTAATAAATAAGGGCAAAGGAAAGTTTGTTTTAGATTACGACGAAGTTTTGGTGATTATTGCAAAGGTTAAAAGCGAACTAACCGTCAAGAAAGAAGCCAGTGAGTTATTCGGACAAGATAATCAGGGAAAACTGCAAGGAATTATTAAAAGCATTTACCAAACCTTTGATAAAAAGGAATTATATGGTTCAATAGAAGAAAAAGCGGCTAATTTGTTGTATTTTATTATTAAAGACCATCCGTTTGTTGACGGCAATAAACGAATTGCTTCCTTTTTATTTGTGTATTTCTTGAATAAACATAATTACTTGTATAAGGAAAGCAGAGAGAAAAAAATAAACGATAACGCGCTTGTTTCTTTGGCACTTTTGGTTGCAGTGAGTGACAGAAAAGAAAAGAATAAAATGACAAAAATTATAACAAACTTTTTATCTATAAATTAAACAATTAACTATTCCAGCTTTCCGCAGAAAGCTAGAATAGTTGGAGGTTAGCATTAAATCAAAAACAATGTTTAAAAAAATAAGTTTAAAAAATGGGTTGAGGGTTTTAACGGTGCCGATGAAAAACGCCAAAAGCGTGACAGTTTTGATTTTGGTTGGGACTGGATCAAAATATGAAACTAAAGATATAAACGGCATCTCTCATTTTTTGGAACATATGTTTTTTAAAGGCACAAAAAAGAGGCCAAATACATTAAAAATTTCTGAAACTTTGGATGAAATTGGCGGGCAATATAATGCTTTTACTTCAAAAGAAGTAACTGGTTTTTGGGCTAAAGTTGATAAGCGTCATACGGAGGTTGCCTTAGATTGGATTTCGGATATGTTTTTGAACTCAAAATTTGAAGAAAAAGAAATTGAAAGAGAAAAAGGAGTGGTGATTGAAGAATTAAATATGTATTTAGATACGCCCACGGTTTATGTTTCAGAGCTTTTTGAGGAATTGTTGTATGGCGACCAGCCAGCTGGTTGGAGAATTGTGGGAGAAAAAGAAAATATTTTGGCTTATAATAAAGAAAAACTTATTGATTACTATAAAAACCATTACTCAACTCAAAATACAGTTATTTGTGTGGCTGGAGATGTAAGTCAAAAACAAATTGAGGATAAAATAAAAAAATATTTTGGTAAGGCAAGTTTACACAAAGCTGAGTCAAAAATTGCTGTCAAAGAATTTCAAGAAAAACCTAAGATTTTGTTGCATTACAAAAAGACTGACCAGACGCATTTTTGTTTAGGTGTACGAGCTTATGATATGCATGATGAGCGAAAGTACGCCCTAAATTTAATGGCAATTGTTTTGGGCGGGAATATGAGTTCGCGACTTTTTATTTCAGTGAGAGAGCGCCATGGTTTGGGATATTATATTCATACTTCAGTTGATACAACAACTGACACCGGTTATTTAGTAACTCAAACCGGAATTAAAAATGAATCTTTAGAAAAAGCAATTAGTTTAATTTTAAATGAGTATCGCAGTTTAAAAAATAAAAAAATAACCGCTAAAGAATTAAAAAAGGCCAAGGATTATTTAAAAGGTACAACTGCCTTGTCGTTAGACTCAACTGATACGCTTGCTTCATATTATGCTAGCCAAGAAGTGATGAGTGAAAAAGTCTTAACTCCTGAAGAAAAATTAAAGATTATTGATAAAGTTACTATAAATGATATAAAGAAAGTAGCAGAAGATATTTTTGTGTCGGAGAAATTAAATTTATCTGTAATCGGCCCATTTGAAGAGCACGAAAAAGAAAAATTACAAAAATTGTTAAAATTATAAAAAATGGAACAAATTTTAGACATTTCTTGGAAAACGATACTTAAGGTTTTAGTTGCCGGTTTTGTTTTATATATTCTTTTTTTAGCCAGAGATATTGCGGTTTGGTTCTTTTTTGCTTTAATAATTTCTCTACTCCTTGATCCGGTAATCTTACTTCTGAGGCGTTTACGCTTGCCTAAGGTTTTAGCTGTAATTTTGGTATATGTTTCAATTTTTGGAATACTGGGCTTAACAATTTATCTTATAGCCCCAATTGTTATATTTGAAATTAATCAATTATCTAAAAATATTCCAGATTATTTTGAAAAACTTAATCCAATATTAAAAAGTTTGGGGATTGGTTTTGCTCAAAATTTTGAAGATTTTACGTCAATTTTAATTCCCAGATTACAAGAGAGTTCTAAAAATATTATAAAAGCCATCTCAGTTTTTTTTAGTGGAATTGCCTCTGCGCTAATAGTTTTTTCTTTTGCTTTTTATATTTCTTTAGAAGAAAAAGGCGTGGAAAAGGTTATATCTCTTTTAGCTCCCAAAAAATATGAAGAATATATTGAGACTATTTTTCAAAGAGCCCAGCTTAAGGTTGCTGGTTGGTTTGGGGCAAGGCTTTTAGCTTGTTTATTTGTGGGAATGGCTTCTTTTGTTGCCTTCTTTTTATTTGATACAAAATATGCTTTTATTTTATCTATAATTTCTGGGTTTTTAAATTTTATACCTTTTATTGGACCAGTTATTATGGCTATATTAATTCTTTTATTTGTTGGAATCTCTAATTCTTGGATTATAGCCACTTATATTATTATCGCTTTCTATATAATTCAAGTAATAGAAAATAATTTAATTACACCACTTTTGATGAAAAAGTTTTTAGATTTACCACCAATTTTAGTTTTGATATCTATTTTGGTTGGGGGTAAACTTTTTGGTATTTTGGGTATAATTTTTATTATTCCAGTTTCTGGAATTATATACGAATTTTTAAGAGAATTTTTAGAAGCTAGAAGACAAAATGAATAGCTTTGATTTTAGGATTTTTGCAATAAAATAATGCTAATAATTACCGTAATTACTTGAGTAAAAATTTTCCAAAACACAGGAAAATTTTTTTGTTTAGTCAAATAATGTATGGTTTCAGCGTGGATCTTGTGATGCCAGTTTAATATTTTTGGAGATAGAGAATGAATTAGAGTTAATCCATCTGGTAATATAGCAAATAAAGCACAAATATAAACTATTAACTTATTATTAGAAAATAAAAAAATAAGTAATATACCAATTAGAAAGTCTAAAAATACTTTTAAAAAATCATAAAAAGACTTTTTCCAATTTTTATTTTGGATATTGTAAATCGGGTACTCAATATGAGGAAAAATATCTAATAAATAATGACTCAAAAATGCCAAAAAAAATGCCAGAGGAGTATTTTGGAAAATTAAACCAATAGACGCTCCAAAAAGCATATGAACTAAAAGTATCATATTGTTGTAATTTAATCTAAAAGATATAGAATAATATAATTATGGCAAAAAAATTCTACATTACAACTACATTGCCCTATGTTAACTCTGATCCGCATATCGGTTTTGCCTTAGAATTAATACAGGCTGATGTAATAGCCAGATTTAAGCGTAGTCAAGGTTACGATGTTTTTTTTAATACCGGAACAGATGAACATGGTATAAAAATTTTAAGAAAAGCCCAAGAAATGGGAATGGACCCTAAGAGCTACTCAGATGTTTATGCTCCAAAGTTTAATAATTTAAAAGTTGCTCTTAATGTAAGTTATAATAATTTTATTAGAACTACCGATCAACATCACATTGAGGCGGCGCAGGAATTTTGGAGATTATGTCAAAAAAATGGCGATATCTACAAAAAAAATTACAAAGTAAAATATTGTGTCGGCTGTGAATTAGAAAAAACTGATTCAGAATTAGAAAATAACAAATGCCCAGTTCATCCAAATTTAGAGATAGAAATAATTCAAGAAGAAAATTATTTTTTTAAGTATTCTGATTATCAGGAAAAATTGTTAGATTTTTACAAAAAAAATAAGAATTTTGTTATACCAGAAGGCAGGTTCAATGAAATCGTAGAATTTACTAAAAGAGGGCTACAAGATTTTAGTATTTCTAGATTAAAAGAGAAAATGCCTTGGGGAGTTCCAGTTCCAGGCGATGACAAACATGTGATGTATGTTTGGACCGATGCCTTAGTGAGTTATATCTCTGCGCTTAATTGGCCCACTGATAAAAAAAAGTTTAGGGATTTTTGGCCAGGAATACAAGTTGCCGGTAAGGATAATCTTCGTCAGCAATCCTCTATTTGGCAGGCAATGTTAATGTCAGCCGTGCTTTCAAACTCAAAACAAATTTTTATTCATGGATTTATAACCGTGAGTGGTCAGAAAATGTCAAAATCTTTAGGTAATGTAATTAATCCTTTTGAATTGGTAAAAAAGTATGGAACGGATGCAGTGCGATATTATTTATTAAGAGAAATTTTACCAACTGAAGATGGTGATTTTACTTATGAAAAATTTGAAACTAGATATAACGCTGATTTAGCAGGAGGTATTGGTAATTTAGTTTCTAGGACTATTTCTTTGGCTAGAAAAAACAATTTTAAAGAATTAAAGCCAAGTTTAAAAATTAAAAAAGCAACAATTAAAACTAAAAAAGAATCTCAAAAATATTTAGAAGAATTTAAATTCAATGATTCTCTAAAGTCAATCTGGGAGCTTATCTCATTTTGTGATAAATACATCAACGAAGAAAAACCATGGGAGGGAAATAATAACTCTTCAAAAGTTATTTCTGATATTCTTCACGCACTTCACGAAATCTCTAGTTTAATTTATCCATTTTTGCCAGAAACAGCAGAAAAAGTAAAAACAGCTCTGGAAACAAAAAAATCAGAGGCCCTTTTCCCTAGGGTATTGACCCTTCACCCTAAGGATTAAATTTTGAGCATTTTTTATAAATTTTACTAAAATATGTTCTATGTATATGTATTACAAAGCAAGAAAGATATAAAATACTATATTGGATTTACTACAGACTTAAAGAAAAGATTTAAAGAACATATTTTAGGTAGAGTAAAAGCTACTTTTTACAGAAGACCGCTGGAGTTAATTTATTACGAATGTTATAAAAATAAAAAAATTGCTCAAAAAAGAGAAGGACAGTTGAAGAGCGGTAAAGCTCATATTGCATTAATAAATAGATTGAGGGGAGGGTGAAGGGTTGACTTAGTTAATAAGTTTTGCTATAAAATAGTTAGTCTTTTCCTATCACAAGTCCAAGGATGTGCTTGGACAATCCACTTCTCAGAAGGAGTCTAATATGTTGGTATTGTCGAGAAAGAAAAATGAGAGCATTATAATTAACAACGACATTACAATAGTCGTTGTTGAAATCCGGGGTGACAGGGTTCGGCTGGGAGTTGAGGCTCCCAAAGAGGTTACTGTTAACCGCAAGGAGGTTCACGAAGCAATTTTGCGTGGAGACCTGCCACTGTCATTGCCGGAGTGAGGAGTTAACTTAGCGGAGCATCACCAGATTCTCCGCTTCTTTTTTTGTGTAAAATTAGTTAATATAAATCCATGATAATAGATACTCATAGTCATTTAAATTTTGATGCTTTTAAAAATGATTTAGAAGAAGTAACTAAGAGAACTTTAGATAGTGGTATTTGGGTTATAAATGTTGGAACAAAATATGAAACAAGTAAGAGAGCGGTTGAAATTGCAGAAAGTTTTAAAGAGGGTGTTTATTCGGCAGTAGGTTTGCATCCAATTTATGCGGCAGCTGAATTTGTGAAAATGAGAACAGATCCTGATGAAGGTGAATTTTTAATTAGAGAACAGGATTTTGATAAAGAAAGATATAAGAGCCTTGCCTTAAGTGGTGGAAAAAAAGTTGTGGCGATTGGTGAAATTGGTCTAGATTATTATTACAAACCAAAAACTACTGCAAAATTAGAGCAATTTAAAGAAAAACAAAAGCAAGTTTTTATAGAACAGTTAGATTTAGCCAAAGAATTAAATTTGCCTCTCATTTTACATTGTAGAGTGGCACACGATGATGTGATTGAGATTTTAAAATTAAGAGGCGAAAAAAGAGGCGTAATACACTGTTTTACTGGTACATTAGAACAAGCCAAAAAATATGTTGATTTAGGATTTTATATAGGGTTGAATGGCATAATCTTTAAGTTGCCACTTGATGAAATAATAAAAAATATTTCCCTAGACAACATTTTGGTTGAAACGGACTGTCCATATTTAACTCCCACGCCAGAAGGTAATCAAAGAAACGAGCCAATTTTTATTAGTCATACAATTCAAAAAGTAGCAGAATTAAAAGGGATTAGTTTTGATGAAGTTTGCAAAATAACTACTCAAAACGCCAAAAAGTTATTTAAAATTTAATTTTTTATCATAATATAATATTTATGAAAAATATAAAAAGATGGACAGTGGTTTTTAGAACATTATCCAATATTAATCGGTTGAAAATAATAGGGATTCTTTCAAGTGGACGTAAGATGAATGTTGGTGATATTGCTAGATCTGTTGGAATTTCCCCAAAGTCCGCCTCAAACCATTTAGCAATACTTAAAAATTTAGATGTACTGGAGTCGCACGGTAATGCTGGGCATGTATTTTATTTTATAAATTCTCAAATGCCCAAGGATTTTTCTATTGTACTCCGTTCACTTTAATATAACGACACTCACTTTAAGTAGTGTAAGGCGAGCCGAAACTATAGTACAATTCTATGGAATTGTACTATAGTTTGCTTTATGTTATTTGTACTCTTTATACCCCTTTGTCCTTTAAGTTTTTAAAAGATTTGTACTCTTTATACCCCTTTGTCCTTTAAGTTTTTAAAAGATATGATAATATCAATTAGAATTATGAAAAAATACAATCCCCCAAAAATTGAAAGAAGGTGGCAGAATAAGTGGTATAAATCCAATCTTTTTAAAGCTCAAGATAATTCTAAAAAAGAAAAGTTTTACCTTTTAGATGAATTTCCCTATCCGTCGGGCGACGGGCTTCATGTAGGACACTGCCGACCATATATTGGGTTAGATGTAATTGCTAGAAAAAGGAGAATGCAAGGTTTTAATGTGTTATACCCAATGGGTTGGGATGCATTTGGTTTACCCACGGAGAATTATGCTATTAAAAAAGGTGTACACCCTTCTTTAGTAACTAAAAAAAACACCACTAATTTTAAAAAGCAGATGAATAATTTGGGATTTTCATTTGATTGGTCGCGAGAAATAAATACTACAGATCCAGCATACTATAAATGGACTCAATGGATTTTTATAAAACTTTTTGAAAATAGATTGGCTTATAAAGCAAAAATAGCTATCAATTGGTGTCCTTCTTGTAAAACGGGATTAGCTAATGAAGAAGTAGTAAATGGTAGCTGTGAAAGATGTGGAGCAAAGGTAGAAAAACGGGAAAAAGAACAATGGATGATAAAAATAACCAAATATGCTGATAGATTAATTAAAGATTTGGATTTGGTTAACTATCCAGAGCGCGTAAAAACTCAACAAAAAGAATGGATTGGTAGAAGCGAAGGAATAAATATCAATTATAAAATTAAAAATCTTGATAAGATCATTTCAGTTTTTACTACGCGTCCAGATACAAATTTTGGAGCAACTTTTTTAGTTGTGGCTCCTGATAGTAAATTTGTAAAAGATAATTTAGAATCATTTCCAGAAAAAGAAAAAGTTCAAATTTATATCAAAGAATCACTTTTAAAATCTGATATAGATAGAACTGCGCTAGATAAGAAAAAAACAGGAGTTTTTACTGGTTTGTATGCTATTAATAATTTAAATAATAAAGAAATGCCAATTTATGTTGGTGATTTTGTACTAGGTCATTTTGGAACAGGATGTGTAGTTGGTGTTCCAGGTCATGACAAACGAGATTTTGAATTTGCTCAATCTATTGATTTAGAAATTATTAGAGTTGTTGTTGGTAAAGATGGCGATAAATCAGAAATTAAAGAAATAAATCAAGTCCAAGAAGAGCAGGGAACAATGATTAATAGTGGGTTTTTAGATGGCAAAAACATTCATAATGCGACAAAAATTATAATGGATTATATTGTAAAAAATGGTTGGGGTAAAAAAACTGTAAATTATAAATTACGGGATTGGATATTTTCTAGACAGCATTATTGGGGAGAACCCATACCAATGATTTTTTGTAAAAAATGTGACTGGCAAACAGTGTTAGAAAAAGATTTACCTATTGAATTACCAAAAGTAAAAAAATATCAACCAACAGATACTGGTGAATCTCCGCTTTCAACTATTACAAAATTTGTAAATACAAAATGCCCTAAATGTAAAGGAAGTGCAAAAAGAGAAACTGATACTATGCCTAATTGGGCCGGTTCAAATTGGTACTACCTCGCATATGCTATGCTCGGAAATCAAAAATCAAAAATTAAAAATCAAAAATACGATTGGAATGAAAAAAATATAAATTATTGGATGCCTGTTGATTGGTACAATGGCGGTATGGAACACACTACTTTGCATTTGCTTTACTCAAGATTTATTTATAAGTTTTTGTGGAATATTGGAGCAGTACCAAAAGAAATTGGTAATGAGCCTTATAAAAAAAGGACTTCGCATGGGATGATTTTGGGTGAAGGTGGGATTAAAATGTCCAAATCAAGGGGGAATGTTATAAACCCGGATGATATAATCAAACAATATGGAGCAGACACTTTAAGGGTTTACGAAATGTTTATGGGACCGTTTGAGCAGATGATTCCCTGGGATTCCAAAAACATTATAGGGTGCCGTAGATTTCTTGAGAAGGTATATAATTTACTTCAAAATTCAAATCTAAAATCTTCCACCTTCGCTAAAGCTTCGGCGGACAAGCAAAATGAAAATTTCAAATTAAAAATATTGTTGAATAAAACAATTAAGAAAGTGGGGGAAGATATAGAAGAAATGAAATTTAACACAGCAGTTTCTACTCTTATGACTTTTGTTAATGAATGGAATCTTTCTGAAGCGGGATTGGGCAAAAAAAATCTGCAAGAATTTTTAATTATTTTATCTCCTTTTGCTCCCCATTTGACAGAAGAATTATGGAACACAGCTGGTTTTCCCGGACTTTGTAGTCAGCAAAAATGGCCAAAATATGATGAAAAATTAATCAAAGAGGAAAAAGTTTTGATTATAGTGCAAATCAACGGCAGGGTTAGGGATAAAATTGAAGTTACGGCAGGCATAAACCAAAAAGAAGTAGAAAAAATAGTAACACAAAGCGAAAAAATAAAACCGTGGACTAATGGCAAGGAGGTTCACAAGATTATTTTTATTCAAGATAAATTAATTAACATTGTGCTTGGGGATACTCTAAAAACGATTGGTAAAATGTAGTAACATACTAAAAATATGATTAAAAAAGTGGTGGTTTCGGCGGCGGGGCAAGGAACTCGGATGCTTGAGCTAACTAAGGAAAAATCAAAGCATTTAATAAAGGTCAATAATAGGCCTTTTTTATCTTACTTGTTGGATAATATTTTAGAAGCCGGTTATAGAGAAATTATTTTGGTGGTGGGTTTTCGAGAAGATATGATTCGCGAATTTATTAAAAACTACAAGCCATTTACCAATTCCATAGAATTGGTAAATGGGAGAGATTATAAAATTAATATTGTAAATCAGTTTGATATTTTAGGACCAAAAGAAAAAGAATATGGTACAGCTTGTCCTATAAAATGTGTTAAAGAATTTACTGGCAATGAAAGTTTTATTTCTTTGGTGGGAGACAATTTTTATTCAGTAGAAGATTTAAAGTCTATGAATATTGATGATGAATATAATTATGTAGCGGGTCTTCAAAATGATCATCCTGAAAAATTTGGAGTTTTGTTGGTTGAAGGAGAAATGCTGAAAGAAATTATAGAAAAACCAAAAAAGTTTGTTGGTAATTTAATTAATACTAGTTTATATAAATTTACTCCAGAAATTTTTGAAGTGGTTTTTAAAATTGGTAAATCTTTAAGGGGTGAATATGAAATAACCGAAGCATTGTCTTTGTTAGCAAAAAATAAAAAAGTAAAAGTGAAAATTATAAAAGATAATTGGATGGATTTTGGAACTCCCAGCGATGTAGAAAAGTTTTCAAAACTTTTAAAAAGTGAAAAATAACTAATTGATTACTTATGTTTGAACAAAAATCACAAAACAATATTATTTATCCAAAGGTTTTAATTTTAGATGTGATTAAAGCTTTCTGGCAAGGAATAAAACCTAAAAAGTGGTGGTTTTTTTCTATGATTATCTTTGTCGTCCTAGCTAATGTTACGGGCATTATTACGCCAATTTTTTATAAAAAGTTTTTTGACATTATTGCTATAGGTGGCGATAAAAGTTTTGTTGGTTCAAGGTTATTAGTTGTGATTATTTATATATTATTTTTGAATCTGATTTTATGGATTTTTTATCGTCTAGCCACAATAGCTAATATAAAATATCAGATGGACACAATGGCCAATCTTAAACAAAATTCTTATAACTATTTAATAGAACATTCTTATTCTTTTTTTACTAATAATTTTGTTGGCTCTTTAGTTCAAAAAGTTAACCGTTTTACTAGAAGTTTTGAAAGGTTGTCAGATGATTTAGTATGGAATTTACTGCCACTAGTGGTTAAGTTAATTTCTATTTTTATTGTAGTTTTGTTTATTAATCAGTGGATGGCGTTTATTATTTTAACTTGGGCTTTTGTATTCTTGTTATTTAATATCACTTTTTCTAATTGGAAGTTAAAGTATGATTTAAAGGTAGCTAAAATTGATTCTAAGACAACGGGTGTTTTAGCTGATACTTTAACAAATCAAAATAATATTACAGTTTTTAATGGTTTGTCCTATGAAAAAGATGGATTTAAGAGTATTACTTACGAACAAGCTAGGATGTCTAAATTTACTTGGAGTTTAGATGCTATAGTAGAGGCTATTCAATCTATTTTAGGATTTGCTATTGAATTTGTTCTTTTTTTCTTTGCTATAAAATATTGGCAAAACGGACTAATTACTGTTGGTGTTTTTGTGTTACTACAAGTTTACATTTTGGATTTAATACATCAGATGTGGGGATTTATTAGGATTGTGAGAAATATGTATCAAGCTTATGCTGATGCTAAAGAAATGGTGGAAATTATGCTTTTGCCTCATGAAATAAAAGATGTTCTTACAGCTAAAGATTTTAAGGTGCAAAGAGGTGAAATTGAATTTAAAAATGTAAATTTTAATTTCAATGAAACAAGACAAGTTTTACAAAATATAGATTTAGTAATTAAGCCCGGAGAAAAAGTGGCTCTTGTTGGTCCGTCAGGAGCCGGTAAAACAACATTTATAAAATTACTATTAAGATTTTACTATGTAACTTCTGGAAAAATTTTAATTGATGGTCAAGATATTTCGCAGGTGACAAGAGAGAGTTTGTATAAAAATATATCTATGGTTCCCCAGGACACCATTCTTTTTCATAGAACATTATTAGATAATATTGGTTATGGAAAAATCGGCGCTTCAGAAAAGGAGATTAAAAAAGCCGCTAAACTAGCTCACTGCGATGAATTTATAAAAAATTTACCTCATGGTTTTGGAACTTATGTTGGAGAAAGAGGTATAAAATTATCTGGAGGAGAGCGTCAAAGGGTTGCGATTGGGAGAGCCATATTAAAAAATGCACCTATATTAATCTTGGATGAAGCAACTTCTAGTTTAGATTCTCACTCGGAGATGTTAATTCAAGACGCCTTAAATAATCTTATGGTGGGGAAAACTGTTATCGTTATAGCTCATAGATTATCAACTATTCAAAAAATGGACAGAATTATTGTTATAGATGAAGGAAAAATAATAGAACAAGGTAGTCATAAAGAACTTTTAACAAAAAAAAGGAGCTTATACAAAAAGCTTTGGAGTTTACAGGCAGGAGGATTTTTAATAGAAGAAGATTAAATTTGTAACAAAAAACCGCCTATAAATATATTATTTAAAGGACGGTTTTTGTTTCTCAATATTTATATGCTACTAGCTATTTTCTTCCGTGCTATTAGTTTCTGTTGACTCTGGTTCTGTTGAAGTTTTACAACATTCTTCAGATAATTTTCCTGAACCACAATCGCACATTTTTTTATCTTCTTCCATAATTTTTATTTTTTTATTTATATTTATATTATTCATTAAGACCTTTGCCCTTTACTTTTTTAGTATAACACTTATCATTAATAATACAATATTTTGTATGACCCCACCCAATTTTAGACTCGTAAGGAAATGTAATAGTATGCATAGCAGTTTGATGTGCCAGTAGTTGCTCTTTCTGCCATTGTATCATAAATTGTATCGGAGACAACTTGTTTTGGAAAGCGAAATGTACCCGTTCTGTATTGTAAAAAATCAGATAATCAATGAGGGAATGGTTAAAAGTGTCAGGATTTTTCAATTCCGAGAGATGCCAATCAATCCAGTCATCTTGTATAGTTCGGTTAAATCGTTCCACATGGGCGTTCATTTTGGGAGTTTTAGGATAGGTGTGGTAGTGAGTGAGGTGAAGCTGGCATAGTTTCTCTGAAAAATGTTTCTTGAATTCAGAACCATTGTCAGTCAGTACATACAGAAAGTTTTAGTGGTGTCCGACATAACTAAATTTTAGTGGTGTCCGACATAACTAAATTTTAGTGGTGTCCGACATAACTAAATTTTAGTGGTGTCCGACATAACTAAACACTTGAGTTTCTTTTGCCAGTCAAAGAGTGTTCTTCTCTTTTTCCTGAAGGCATCCATGGTGGCCTGGAGGCCGTGCTTTTCCTAAAACGATATGACTTTAGCCTTGTATTTGGCTTTTTCTGTTAGCATACGATATTTTAAACCATCTTCGTATGCATGTACAAACCAGCGGACGCCAGTATATTTGCAGTGAATTTTGTTAAAAAACGGCATACTATCTTGGCCTCAAGGAGTCCAGGATGTATGTGAGGTTATGCAGGATAAAATAATAAATGTTGTGTAAGTAAATAAAAGTAATCGAAGAATTTCAAAGAATTAGATAACTAATTTAGTTCGTCAAAATTCTTCTAACAGTGTGGAAGAAAATTTAAATTCTCAAATAACAAAGCGTAATTTGCCACGAGATGTTTTTTTACATCTTTTCACCATTATAGCTCTTTATTGGTCGGTTATAAGTTTTATAACTCTATGTTGGCAGTATATAAATTATTTTTTTCCAGAACTTAATGAATTAAGATATGGATATCAGTCTTATATAGGGCCAATAAGGTTTTCAGTTTCTTCTTTAATTATAATTTTTCCGCTTTTTATTTTAGCTTCTTGGTATTTAAACAAAATCTATAGGCGTGAGACTATTGTTAGAGATTCAAAAATAAGAAAATGGCTTATATACTTAACTCTTTTTGTAGCCGCTTTAGTCATTATCGGAGATTTAGTGAGTTTAATTTATAGCTTTTTGGGAGGAGAAATAACTTTAAGATTTATCTTAAAGGCAATATCTTTGTTCGTAGTTGCTTCTTTTGTATTCGGCTATTATTTAGATGATGTCAGGCGCGCCGAACCTTTAAAGTCGGCAAAATACTTTGTGTCAGCAGTGGGGGCGATAGTTTTAATTTTGGTTATAGGCGCATTTTTTATAGTTGGCTCTCCCAATCAAGCCAGATTAATGCAGTTAGATGAACAAAGAATTGGCGATTTACAGAACATACAATATCAAATTGTAAATTTTTGGCAAAAGAAAGAACAATTACCACAAAATTTATCTGATTTAAATGATTCCATTTCTGGGTTTTTTGTTCCGCTAGATCCTAAAACAAACGAGCAGTACGAGTATAACATAAAGGATTCTAATCTTCTTACCTTTGAACTATGCGCTGTTTTCAGTTTGAATGGTAATAATCAAAACAAAATAAGACCAATGTCTGCTTATCCTATTTATGAAGGTGAAATTTTACAAAACTGGGATCATGGACAGGGCAGAGTTTGTTTTGAAAGGACTATTGATAAGGACTTATATCCCTCAATAGATAAAGTAAAAAGATAATGTTAAACACGAAAGAACTAGGAAATTTGGGGGAGAAATTGGCTTGTGAATATCTTGTTAAAAAAGGGTATAAAATTTTGGGTAAAAACTATAGTATAACCTCGGGAAAAAATAAAGTATTTGGAGAAATAGATATCATTACTAAAAAAAGATGGAGTCCTTTAAGATTATTTAGAAATGACAAAACAATCCATTTTATTGAGGTAAAAACTATAATGGAAGGGAAAAGCAATTTTTATCCAGAAGAAAAAGTTAATTACAAGAAAAAGAATAAATTAAGAAAACTTTGTCTAATTTGGCTTCAAAAAAACAAATTTCCGCAAAATTGTCCTTATCAAATTGATGTAATAGGAATTTTAATAAATCTGATGGTTCATAAGCCCAAAATAAGTCATTTCAAAAATGTAGTTGAGGATAAATAAACTTCCTTTTCTTTAAAAATTTTGATATAATCAAAATGTGTTGAAAAATTATTAATAATCTAAAACTAAAAATAATAAATAACGCTAATTTTTTAATATTTTAAAAAATGAATTTTCGTAATTTTTTACTTATAGTTTAGAATTAAAAAAGATGTTTTCTCTTATTTCTAAGTTAGTTAATGGAGTTAAAGGTGGTTTAGTTGCTAGTTTAAAAGGCACAGCTGATGTTACAAGTAGCGTAGTTAATGTTGCTAAAAATACAACAGTTTCTGTATTAAAAGAGACTGGTGATTTTGCTAAAGAGGCCTTAGATGTGCCCGCTTCTGTAATTAATGGAGCTTTGTCTGGGGTTAGTGAAATAGGTGTATCTGTTATTACTGCGGTTAAAGGAGTTGTGAGTGGTACTGTTCAGGGATTAATGGAATCTGGTGTTAAGCAAGATTCTGCGATTCAAGGAGTGGTAGCACAATCTATTCATAGCGCTAAAGAATTAGGTTTAGATATAGGCGAGGTTACCACTGAATCGGTTAAAGGCGTTATTGAAGCAGTAAAACAAGTTGGAGGAGATACTGCCGAGGCGATTAAGGTTGCCATAGTCACAGCCATAGAGACATCAAAGGAAATTGGAGTTGATACTGCTGAAACTGTAAAAGATTCGTTATCTAAAGGCGTAGATGGCGCAAAGGATATTATTGATTCCCTTTAAAAAGAAGGTTTAAATTTAAAAATTGCGCCTATAATCTTTTTTGTATATGAGTTTTACTTCAGGTGTACATATTAGTCTAATAAATAAGATAGTTTTAGCTATAATAATAGTGATGTTTTTGATGTTTAACCTTTTTGGGCTTGTTTATTCTGTGAATAATATGGCAAGTCATAATAATGTAGTTAGTAATTGTTTATTTATAAGTCATATGGATGAGTTATCAATTTGCCCTATGAATCTCACAGAACATCTTAATATGTGGAGGTTAATGTTTAATGCAATAATATCAAAAATTAGTTTAATGAATATAATTTTTTTGACATTTTTTTATGTTTTTATAACGCCTATTATTAAAATAAATATATTTTTAAATTTTTATGTTTTTAGTTTTTTATACTCTAGATATAAGATCTACTTAAAACAAAATCCTCATATGTTGCTTTTTAATAAGCTAAAAGAGGTATTTTCTAGTGGTATTTTAAACCCTAAAATTTATTGACTATACAATTAATTCTGCAAATTTACCATTTTTTCATTTGTAATTGGTAAATACTTTCTGCAGGATTTTTTATATAAATTGTATAATATTAAAATACCTTGAATTACGAAAGAATCTGGCTTTGAAAACTTTCTGAATCTATCTTTTATCCAGCATCGCTTCAAAGAGTTGTTTAGTCTCTAGGTTATTTAATCTCTAATAGTTGACGGCCGTCAACTATT
>Ga0209542_10003862_pt1 | contig 31534 bp, 28 predicted proteins | sample RifCSPhighO2_01_FD_184028 | JGI IMG/M metagenome (GOLD analysis project Ga0209542, IMG submission 184028) | Soil microbial communities from Rifle, Colorado - Rifle CSP2_plank highO2_0.1 (SPAdes) (version 2) | ecosystem: Environmental > Terrestrial > Deep subsurface > Rock core/Sediment ... | reverse complement strand
AAGAATGATCCGGCCACATTGGAGAATGAATTCATAATCACCGCCATCATCACCAGTCCCGGCACGATGAATTGGATATAGCTGAAATCGCCGAAGCCCCGGATCTGCGAGCCGATGAACGTGCCGAATACGACATAGTAGAGCGTCGTCGTCACCACCGAAGGCAGGAGCGTCTGCGGCCAGATGCGCAGAAAACGCGTGCTCTCCTTGCGCACGATAGTCATATAGGCGATCCACATTTCTCGGGAAGTCATACGTTTCAGGAAATTTTCTTAGTCAGATGGAGGAAGAGCTCTTCCAAACGGTTGGTCTTGTTCCGCATACTGCTCACCCGGATACCGAGACGATTCAATGAAAGCACGGCGTCATTGACGGTCTCATCTTTCCCAAGCACCATCTCTACCGTCTTCTCATCCACCTTCTCTACGCCAAAATTCGCGAGAAGCTTCTCCGTCTCGGGAGCAAGCGGCTCCTCCAGATCGAACACGAATGTTTCCGTATGCATATTGGACAAGAGATCTTTGACGAGGCCGTGCTCCACGATTTCTCCCTGGTTGATGATCGCCACGCTCCGGCACAGCTGTTCCGCTTCTTCCAGATAGTGCGTCGTCAGGATGATCGTCCGTCCGGCAACATTCAATGCCCGCAGGAAGTCCCACATCTCGCGGCGGAGCTCGATATCCACTCCCGCCGTCGGTTCATCGAGGATCAAGAGCTTCGGCTCGTGGATGAGAGAGCGCGCGATCATCAGTCTCCGCTTCATCCCGCCGGACAACGTCCGGGCCGGAACGTTTCTCTTGTCCCACAGGCCGAGCTGCTTCAGGTATTTTTCCGCGCGCGGCAGAGCGACGCTCCGCGGGATGCCATAGTATCCCGCCTGATCCACGACGATGTTCTGCACTTTTTCGAAGATGCTGAAATTGAATTCCTGCGGCACGACGCCGATGCTCGCTTTGGCCAGGCTGGTCTCGGTATCCAGATCGTGTCCAAAAATTTCCACTGTCCCGCCTGTCTTATTGACCAGACCGGTGACGATGCCGATGATGGTCGTCTTGCCGGCGCCATTGGGACCGAGCAGACCGAAGAACTCCCCCTCCGGCACATTCAAATCGACCCCCTTGAGCGCCGATACGCCGTTGGCATAGGTTTTCTGCAAGTTGTGTATCGTAATAGCAAAAGACATAGGGCAATGGTAACAATAGCGGAGCCGGAAAGATTTGCTGCCTTTGGCGGCACCCCGCCACAGGCGGTGGCAAGACTTCAAAGAACAGCGGAGGAGGTGAGATTCGAACTCACGATACCCTTTCGGGTATGACAGTTTTCAAGACTGTTGCCTTCAACCGCTCGGCCACTCCTCCGCCGTTCCCTGAATAAACAAGTTTCTTTGATATCTACACTATCAATTTCTTAAATGCCTCACCGCCTTTGTACGATTTAATTTGAAGCTCTCTCTTATAGGCCTCTTGCTTACTTTCGCATAGTTCAGTGTATACAATTTTCCAAGAACGATATGCTTTTGTAGAGCGAACTGCACCTCGATTATGAGTCTCTAACCGTTCAGCAAGATTGTGGCTATGCCCAATATAATACCTTGTCTGTATTTCGCTTTTCAAAATATACACCTGATACATAAACTACAAGGATAGTTTTCCCCGCTTCTAGCGGGACCCCGCCAAAGGCGGTGGCAAGACTGCTGCCTTTTTATCCCGCCAGGGGCGGTGACAACCACTCGGCCACGCTTCCAAAGAATTCGAAACGCCCCTGCTTCTCATAATCTCCACCCTAGCAGAATTTTGCTTTTATATCAACACTACGGGGCGCTCGCGAGCATTAGAAAAATGTCCGGGATATGCTATAGTGAACGCAAGCTATCATTTTCACTATGACATCGGATTTTCCCCCACAAACAGGCGAACAGGCATATTCCCTTCCTTCCGCCTATGGTAAGGTACTGCTCCATTGGCAGGCGCCGGAGCATGAGCCGCTTGAGCTCGGGCCCCGTTCGCGGATGATCGTCACGACGCTTCTCATCGCTATCATCGCGTACGCCCTCTATACCAACAGCCCGCTCATGGCGATCACGTTCATCCTGATCGGCGTCGTCGGCTACCTCTCGCTCTATCGCGAGCCGCGCATCCTGTCTTTCCTGGTCACCGCCAAAGGCATCATCGCCGGCAATGAATTCTACGAGTTCGATGCCATCGAATCCTTCTTCATCTACACCGAACCGCCTTTCGAGAATATCCTGAGCATCCGCACCAACGGCAGACTGGTCCCTTCGGTCCATATCCCCGCGACGACCGTCAATACCGATGTCCTCCGCGACGTACTCAACGACTTCATTCCCGAAGAGAAGCATGAGCCGAGCCTAGTTGACACATTGGAGAAACTGCTGCATATTTAGAGGTGCTTTCCTCTCGTATCCATTCGGAAAGCATATTTTATTTTTGGCGCTTGTAGCTCAGTGGATAGAGCATCTGGTTGCGGTCCAGGGGGTCGCAGGTTCGATTCCTGCCAAGCGCACAACTGAGCGAAGCGAAATGGGAGCTTGGAGTAAGCCAACTGCTTGGCTTACGTAAGGAATCGAACGCCGGAGTGCTATTTCGTCAGTAGACGAAATCACGAGGCGATGCCCAGGCAAACTTTTGTGACGACAAAAGTTTAGCCGAGGGAGTTTCCTGCCAAGCGCACATTTTTCTAGAAAACCCTGCCTCTGCGCAGGGCTTTTTTAGAAATATACTGGATGCGCTTGGCAGGAATCGAATGAGCTTTTATTTGCCGAAAAGGTTTTTATTGCTAGTATAGACAAGTCGCGTCCCCGTAGTTTCAGCCCGAGGCTGATCCCCTCCAAAAGCAGGCGGGCTTCCTTGGGCGGACAATGGACCCCATACCATTTACATTTTCAATACGTCCTCGTAGTTCAATGGATAGGACATCTCCCTCCGAAGGAGAAGATGCAGGTTCGATTCCTGCCGAGGACACAATCAAAAAATATCTAATACTCCCTCACCAGCTTTTCGAAAGCCGCCATCAATTGCTGCGTCATCATTCCCGGCGCACCGCTCCCTATCGCCCTGTCGTCGATCTGCACCACCGGCACGAACGCCTTGCTGGAACCGGTGACAAATACCTCATCGGCCGCGAGCAATTCCTCCACCCGGATATCCCTTTTTTCCGTAACGATACCCAGCTCTTCCGCGAGCTCCAGCGCGACCCCCTGAGTGATCCCCCACAGCACGTTATCCCACGTCGTGATCAGCACGCCGTCTTTCACGATGAACAAGTTGCTCTGCGATGCTTCTGACACGGTGCCGCCATTCACATACAGCGCTTCGAATGCTCCCGCCGCTTGTCGCCGGGGCAGATCCTGGATGGCGATCGCGTGATTGGCGAGCTTGACCTGCGGCAGCGGACGCTCATAGGCGAGGGTGATCATCTTCACGCCCTCCGTATAGATCGCTTGCGGATACCGATGCGCCTCTTCCGCCAAGACGAGAAACGTTTCATTGTCCTCGGCCGGCGTGAACCCGTCGCGGCTCGGTCCGCCGGAGAGCACGGTCCGAAGCGATATCTCGCTGAATGTATTCCGCGCGATCAGATCATCGATGATTTTCTTATACTCTGGAGCGCTGACCGGCACCGCGAGACCGAGGACGGAAGCGCTGCGCGTCAGGCGCTCATAGTGCCGCTCCCAAAAAAACGGCCGCCCATTCGCGACCGGCATCACATCGAAGACCGCATACCCGCGCAAGAAGCCGAGATCATACGGACTGATCGCCACTGCATTCAACGGGACGAAAGCGTCATTGAAATAGCACAGGGTCTCTGAAGCGGCGCCCATAGGCACAGTCTCGATTACTGCTTATCCTCCCTATTATATCGACAATGCGCCAAACAAGCCAATTTTCCGTACCAGACACTGCTTGCCGATTGACTATTCAGTGAAAAAGGAGTATAATATATAGGTTACTTAACAACTGAAAAAGATGTTTGTTTCGGAAGGCAAGTGACTCCTTTGCCATATTTTTTTCCAACTTCACCAAAAGGGGAATACCAATGAAGCAATCCGCATTATTCACTCCGGCACAGACACTGCAACAGTCCGGCCTGTCCGTAATAGCAGTGGCCCTGGGAATAGGAGGGGGCACGCAACAGAAAAATGTTATTGATCCCGGCTTTCTCTCCATAACGTTTTCAGACGACATCAATGAAAACCACTGCACCGTCATACGCCAGGCACGGGATGACTACTTCAATCAGGGCGGCCCATTTATGGAATGCAGATGCCTCGATAATGAGCTCCATATCTGGCCCAGTCCCAAGTCTGCGAAATCTTTCATGACACGCGATGATGCTGTCGGCGAATACCAGGCATGGCTCGGTGTCGCCCTGGGGCTTCCTGAATGGGAAGAAAATATCGCTGTCGATGAAAGCTTGCTCCCTTTCCACAAACGCGTAGTGAAAAACTATCTTCCTCCGCAAACAGAATGGGGGTTGTTCAGTCCTCTGCCCAGCTTCGCCTGAACCTAGGCAGCTCGGCCATATAACTACAAGCATCTTTTTTTTCGAAACTCCCCTGAAGTCAACACGCTTTGGGGGATTTTTCTTTTTCATTTGAATCCCCTTCGCATTCCAGAGTATACTGGAGATATGCTGACTTTCGATACTCCCCTCTCTCAGATAGCGTCCATCAAGGCGCAGACCCTCGGCAAGCTCGAGCGCCTGGGGATTTTCACCGTGCGCGATATGCTCTACCACTTCCCGCACCGCTACGAGGATTATTCCGCCATCCGTCCCATCGCCTCGCTCGTACCCGATGAGAAATACACCATCGAGGGCACCGTCGCGAACATCAATGCCGGACGCACCTGGAAGAAGAAAATGTTCCTCACCGAGGCGACCATCGAGGACAAGAGCGGCCGCATCCGCCTCATCTGGTTCAACCAGCGCTTCGTCGCGCAGACATTGAAATCAGGTATGGTCATCCGCGCGAGCGGCAAAGTCACCCGCGACCGAGCGGGACTGGTGATGCAGAGCCCCGCCTTCGAACGCTCCGAGCGCGATGCGACGCACACGGGACGCCTCGTGCCGATATATCCGGAGACCGCCGGCCTCACGTCCAAATTCTTCCGCTGGCAGCTGACCGGGATATTCCAGAAACTCTCCGAGTTCCCCGATCCCGTACCGGAAGACATCCTGGAGCGTCTCCACCTGCCCTCCCTCAAACACGCCCTCTTCTATATCCATTTCCCCAAGAACGAGAAACCCTCGCTCCTGGCTCGCAAGCGTTTCGCGTTCGATGAGATGTTCTTCGTCCAGTTGAAGGCGCTCCAGATGAAGGCGCTCTTCGAAACCGCCAAAGCGGAGTCTATCCCGACGGACGAGGCCGCACTCGGACATTTCATCGGCACCCTCCCCTTCGCGCTCACCGCCGCCCAGCGCAAGGCAAGCACAGAGATACTGAAAGATATGGGCAAGGCACGCCCGATGAACCGCCTCCTGAACGGCGACGTCGGCAGCGGCAAGACCATCGTCGCCGCCCTCGCCGCATTCGCCTGTGCCGAGCGGGGCCTGCAGACCGCTCTCCTCGCCCCGACCGAAGTCCTCGCTCGCCAGCACTTCGAAAACCTCTCGCAGGTCTTCGCGCACACGGAGCATCACGTGGCGCTCCTCACCGGCAGCTATCGCATCCTGGATGGCAAGACCGTGACCCGGCCGACATTCCTCAAGGCGCTCAGCGCCGGCATACCGAAAATAATCGTCGGGACGCATGCGCTCCTGCAGGCAGACGTCGCCTTCGACCATCTGGCGCTCATCGTCGTCGATGAACAGCACCGCTTCGGCGTCGCTCAGCGCGCCAAACTCCAGGAAGCAAGCTTCGGTAGCCTTGACGCGACCCCCGCCTCAGTGCCGCACTTTCTCACGATGACCGCCACGCCGATTCCGCGCACGCTGACGCTGGCTTTTTTCGGCAACCTCGATCTGTCGCTTCTCGATGAACTGCCGAAAAACCGCAAACCGATCATCACGGAAATCGCCGCTACCGACCCGGAGCGCGAAAAAATATACTCATTCGTACGGAGCGAAGTCGCCCGCGGCCGCCAAGCCTTCGTCATCTTCCCTCTCGTCGAAGAATCTCTCGCCCTCAAAGAAGTCAAAGCGGCCGTCGCCGAGCACAAGCATCTGGCCGAAACGGTTTTCCCCCATCTCTCTATCGGGCTGCTCCACGGACGGATGAAGGCCAAAGAGAAAGAAGAAGTAATGCGCGATTTCAAGGAAAAAAAATACGATATCCTCGTCGCCACCGCAGTCGTGGAAGTCGGCATCGACGTGCCCAACGCGAGCATCATCCTGATCGAGGAAGCGGAGCGTTTCGGGCTCGCGCAGCTCCACCAGTTCCGCGGCCGGGTCGGTCGCGCCGAGCATCAGTCCTACTGTTTTCTCATTCCCGGCAAACCATCCGGCGAAAACAATGAACGGCTGAAAGTCCTCGCCAAAACCAATAGCGGTTTCGCGATCGCGGAAGCCGATCTCTCATTCCGCGGCCCGGGAGCATTCTTCGGCACGCGCCAATCCGGTATGCCGGATATCGCGATGGAGAATCTGACCAACCTGAAACTCATCACCATCGCCCACCAGGAAGCGGAACTCATCCTCTCCGAAGACCCAGGCCTCAAACGGCATCCCCTCCTCATCTCCGCCCTCCAAAAATTCGAGGAACAGATTCATTTGGAATAATCAGCTATCGAAAAGCGCCAGAGATATTCCTTGCAGTGCTTGGCGTAGTCTACGCCGATGCGCTTGGCGGTTCGGATATTTTTCGAAGCGATCTTTGCGCCGGATTCGATCCACAGTTTCTCGCCTTCGGTGACATCGAAACCGTTCAGCTTCCGATCGATACCGAGAAAACGACAGAACTTGCCCGGCCCATCGGTTTCCCGATGCGGCACGCCGTCTATCTCAACAGCCCGGATGAGTACCGCTGCCGGGAAATTTTTCTGCTCCGTCACGATATTGAGACAATGGTACATCCCATAGATCATATACACGTAGGCATGCCCCGGCGCGCCGTACATCGTCTCCGTGCGCGCTGTCCGTCCCCGGCTCGCGTGGCACGCCAGATCCTCTTCTCCGACATACGCCTCCGTTTCCGTGATCTTCGCACGTATCATCTTCCTGCCGATTTTCCGCACCAGGAAGCAACCGAGTAAGTTTTTGGCTACTCCCACTGTCGGACGGCGGTAGAAAGAGCGAGTCAGGCGTTTCATATGAAGTAGAATCGGGAATCACGAATCAAGAATCATGATTTTCTAAATTTGGGTGCATTTCCTCCTGATTCCTGATTCTTGATTCCTTATTCTAGCTCTTGCGCATCTTCTCCGTCACCCAGAATTCTCCGAAGTAGCGGCCGAGAAGGAGGCGCGTCTGCGAGTCGATCGCCGGAAATGCCGAGAGGAAACCGACGAGCGGGATGAGGATCCATTGGAAGATCATCAGGAAATGCCGCGACCAATGGTATTTTCTCGGACGGGGCGGCAGCGACAGAAGCGACATCGGGATAGAGATGCAGAGCCCCAGCATCCCGAGCGTCATGAGCGTCTTCGTCACGAACGGCAGATTGTGGGCGAGCACGCTCTCGCGGAACGCCGCGCCGCCGAGGAGGAGCGGCAGCCAGCCGAGGAACGTCAGGATGAACGAGGTCGTCGCCCACGAATAATGCCCCTCAAGCATCTCGAATGTCACGCGGAGCTTGGTCCGGAAGGCGATGAGCTTGTCCGGCCAGACCGCCCGCATCGTCACCGGGAAATTCTCGATGCCGTATGCCCAGCGGCGCTTCTGCTTGTATTGGTTCTTGAGCGTCTTCCAGTACGTCTCCGCCAGCACCGCATCGAGCGATATCGGCAGATGGATCGGCTGCACCTTGTAATCCCCATGGAAATACGCGAGGCACTTCCAGTAGATGACCGAATCTTCGCTGATCATATTGACCGGCCAGAAGCCCACCTTGACCAGCGTATCGAACGGCTCCGAATGCGAGGAGAACGTCACCATCTCCTGGCGCGTGCTCTGATACAGATGCCAGAACGACGACCCTGTCACCACGAGACGCACGAAGGCGTTGGTATCCCACAGGTTATTGTGATACATCGGAAGCGGCTGGTAGGCGCGCTGCAAACGCTTGGGATCGATGATGTATTGATACGTCAGCGCCGCGAAATATTCCTGGTGCGCCACGCTATCGCAATCGAAATTCGAGAAGATGACGCGCTTATAATCGATACCGCGCTCGTCGAGATATTTCCGGAGCTCGCGCGCGGCGAACCCGGCGTTCGATGCCTTGCACTTCATCTCGCCAGCCGCCACGATATGCGTCGTCACGAGGAAATCCCGGAATACGCCGTCGAATTTCTTCTTGAGGTAGTCCGCTTTCGGCAGGCGCGTTTCGGGATCCTCGCGCTCCTCGGTCGCGAGCAGGATGATCATCTGCTCCTTGGGAAAATTATTCTCCGCAAGCGACTGGATGGCCGGCTCGATCACGTCTGCCGGCTCCCCCGCTGTCGGCAAAAGCACGACATGGATGATATCGCGCCAATCCATTATTGTGTCCTGAATAGGGATCAGTGCGCGCGTTTCCCGGCGGATCTTTTTCAGACGCCGTATTTCTTTCTTGACGATATGGCGCCTGCGCAGATCGAACAACGGCATCTCTCGCATCCCGTCATACAGGCTCTTGATGCGCTCTTTGAGCATCTCGCTATACTGCTCGGGATGCGCGATATTCTGGCAGCGCTCCCACCAATCGATCCGCTTGCCTTCCCTGACCTTCTGATGCCCGACTACGGAAAAGAGGGAGATGTACAGCGCCTTGTGAATCCAGTAGATATCGAACACGATCACGAAAATCGCCGCCCACACCGGCGCCAAAAAAGAAAAAACGACCATACCCAGAAGCGTCGTCCACGTCAGGAGACCGGGTATCATCTCGAATATCCGCTGCGCGCGGCGCTTGCGCGGATCAGTCGTTTTCGGATCCGGGAAAACAAAATTGTGAGAAACTCTATCTGACATAGTGTTCATTATACCACCGTCCCGACCCCGCCTTCCCTGCAAATGTGGTACTATATCAGAGATAAGCCATTCCAGCAAGCCAGCACTCATCACGTATCCTGCAGCTCTTATCCTCCCCCAACTATGCCAAAACTGCAATTTCCAGACAATTTCTATTGGGGCGCGGCGACCGCTGCGCACCAGGTCGAGGGCGGCAACCATAACGACTGGTCCGAATGGGAGAAACAGAATGCCGACCGCCTCGCGCGCGAATCGGAACAGGCTTTCCGCTGGAATCCGAACTGGAAAAAATTCGCAGCCGCCGCTACTGATCCGAAGAATTATATCTCTGGTAGTGCCTGCGATCATTACAGCCGATTCCGTGAGGACTTCGATATCGCCCAGTCGCTCCATCACAGCGCCCACCGCTTCTCCATCGAGTGGTCGCGCATCGAACCAGAGGAGGGACAGTTTAATGAAGAAGCTATCGAACATTACCGCACTGTTATCGCCGCGCTCCGTGAACGCGGGCTGGAACCCTTCGTCACCCTCTGGCACTGGACACTCCCCCTCTGGCTCGCCGAGCGAGGTGGCACCGCTTCACAGGACTTCCCGCGATACTTCGAACGCTACGCCGCAAAAATCGCGGGGTCGCTCGGAAGCGAGATACAATTCTGGATCACGCTCAACGAACCTGATGTGGTATCCGCCCACGCCTATCTCAAGGGTGAGTGGCCGCCGCAGAAGAAAAATCCTCTCACGTATCTCCGCGGACTCCACCTCCTCATCCGCGCGCATCGGCTCGCGTACCAGGCTATCAAGCAGCATTCTCCGGCGGCGCAGATCGGCATCGCCAAACATCAGATCGCTTTTCAGATGGCGCGCCCGACTTTCATCAACCATTTTCTCAAAGCGATAGCCGACTGGGGCTGGAACTCCTTCTTCCTCAATCGCATCAAAAATCATCAGGACTTCATCGGCCTCAACCATTACAATCGCAGCGTCATCGACAACGGCTTCAGAAAGAATCCGAATAAGACCCAAACTGACTTCGGCTGGGAATATCAGCCCGATTCGATCTACCAGGCACTCGTCGAACTGAAACCCTATAACAAGCCGATTTATATCACCGAGAACGGCATCGCCGATGCCTCCGACGAACTGCACCAAAAGTTCATCCCCGCCGCCCTCGCCGCCGTTCATCGCGCGATAGCGGACGGCGCCGACGTGCGCGGCTATCTCTACTGGTCGCTCCTCGACAATTTCGAATGGGACAAGGGCTTCTGGCCGCGCTTCGGATTGGTCGCGATCGACTACGCCACGCAGACCCGCACCGTCCGCCCGAGCGCCCTCGCCTATGCCGAAATCTGCAAGAATAATGCGCTGGAAACTGCGGTGATTTAAACATTGATGACCCTTGCCAAAACAGGTTTTTATGCTACCATAGCAAAGCAGTTGACAGACTGCTTTTTCTTTTAGCTTTTTGGCCCCATCGTCTATCGGTTAGGACACCAGGTTTTCATCCTGGTAAGAGGGGTTCGACTCCCCTTGGGGCTACATGTACCAATAAAAAACACTCTCTGCAAAGAGCGGTGTTTTTTATTGGTATTTCTATCCAAGGGGAGGAGAAGGGTATTTTCAAAAGCAAACTGCTTTGCTTTTGAAAAACTCAGGCTCTGAAGGAATCGTAGAGCCTCCGGCGGAGCGATGGGTGAGGAGGACTCCCCTTGGGGCTACCAATTAAAACAACCGACTTGAGCCGGTTTTTTCTTGCCAATTCCCCGCCCCCTCGCTACAGTGGATATACTATGAACATCCTCTCCATCGAAACATCCTGCGACGAAACGGCGGCCGCCATCGTAGCGTGGTCAGGCAATCGCGCCCAAGTGCTCGCTAATACCGTTTCCTCCCAGGCATCGCTCCACGCGAAATGGGGCGGCGTCGTACCCGATCTGGCAGCCCGCGAACATATCAGGAACATCGTCCCGGTGATCGAGGAAACCCTGACGCGCGCTTCTATGAAACCGGCCGATATCGACCTCATCGCCGTCACAAAGGGGCCGGGACTGATGCCGGCGCTCGTCGTCGGCGTGAGCGCTGCCAAGACGCTCGCGCTCCTCTGGAAGAAGCCGCTCATCGGCATCCAGCATCTCGAAGGCCATATCTATGCGAACCTGCTCCGCGAAGACACGGTGCTCCGGTTTCCCCTCATCGCGCTCATCGTCTCTGGCGGGCATACCGAACTCGTCCTGATGCAGCGGCACTTCGACTACACCGTGCTCGGCGAAACCCAGGACGATGCCTCCGGCGAAGCCTTCGACAAAGTCGCCAAGCTCCTCGGCCTCACCTACCCCGGAGGCCCGGAAATCGCGAAACGCGCAGATGAATATAGAATCAAGAATCAAGAATCAGAAATCAAGGAGATAACTGAGAAATTTCCAAGGCCGATGCTGAACAGCGATGATTTCAACTTCTCTTTCTCGGGACTGAAGACCTCCGTCCTCTACTCGCTCAAGAAAGAAGACCCGGCAAAACTGTCGGATGAGCAGTTCGTCGCGTCGATGTGCCATGCCTTCCAAGAAGCGGTCGTCGATGTCCTCGTCGGGAAGACCAAGAAAGCCCTCGCGCTCTACGCCCCGCAGACGTTCGTCATCGCCGGCGGCGTTTCTGCCAATGTGCGGTTACGTAACCGGTTACGTAACCTGATCGACACCGATTTCCCGAAGACGGAGTTCCTCACGCCGGAATTCGCCTACTCGCTCGACAACGCCGCGATGATCGGCATCGCCGCCGCCATCCGCTACGAGCATATGAACGAGGCGGCACAGAGAGCCTTGATGGACACCGCCCTCACCCTCGATCCCGATGCCAACCTGCCCCTGCAAATGCTAGCGAATAAAGCCTCAGAATAGCCTTTTGGGAGCTATTGCATTTTCTGCTGTTTTGTGCTATAATAGACTTATTGCAAACTCGCAATGCGTTCTTTGAAAGGAAGATGCGATGCCGATGTTGTATTCGTTGGGTCTGACTGTTTTCTCCAAATTTATTCTACTGCTCCTCACGTGCCTGATCCTGTTGCTGATACTGTTCCGCATCGGCCGGGCATACGCTGAGGGACGCTATGAAAAAAGGCGGTCACTGCAATACTCGATGGGCTTCATCTTCGGACTCTGGGTTCTTGGCGGAGCGTTCGGTATCGAGCTCATCAATCTGGAGCTTATCGCCACAAACTTACATCCGATTTTCTGGATAGCGCTCTGGGGTTGTGGCTGGTGGGCATTTCTTGAAGGAATGAGCTACTACCACGACATTGTTTCTAAAACGCCGCCAACCCCCAAGCAAAATACTGCACTCGGGTGATGCAATGCATCCTCCCCCTCTCAAACGGGCCGTCCCATACGACCCGTTTTTCTTTTGCCTTGAAACAAAGGCTCTTTCTTGGTATCGTTAGACATATGAACGAAACCGGGATCCCGAAAACCTACGCTGCCGAGGATTGGGAAGACGCTCTCTACCGCAAATGGGAGGAGAGCGGATTTTTCAACCCTGACATATGTATCAAGGCCAAGGTGACAGCGGCCGATGCCGCTCCTTACAGTATCGTCCTCCCCCCGCCCAACGTCACCGGCAGCCTCCATTCCGGCCACGCCGCGATGCTCGCCATCCAGGATATCCTCATCCGCTACCACCGGATGCGCGGCGATCGGACGCTCTGGCTCCCTGGTACCGACCATGCCGCTATCGCCACGCAGAGCCGCGTGGAGAAAAACCTGATCGAACAGGAAGGGAAGAACCGCTACGACCTCGGCCGCGAGGCATTCTTGCAGCGCGTCGAGGCATTCGCGCAGCAAAGCCACGACAGCATCATCCACCAGACCAAGAAAATGGGCGCGTCGCTCGACTGGTCGCGCGAAGCCTACACGCTCGATGAGAAGCGCAGCCTCGCGGTACGTACCGCGTTCAAGACGATGTTCGATGACGGCATCATCTACCGCGGCTACCGCGTCGTCAACTGGTCGGTCGCCGGCCAGTCCACCTGCTCGGATGACGAGCTGGTGCATATCGAACGCGAGGCGATACTCTACACGTTCCGCTACTCGAAAGAGTTCCCCATCCCGATCGCGACCACGCGGCCGGAAACCAAGCTCGGCGATACCGCTGTCGCTGTCCATCCGGATGACACGCGCTACCAGCAGTATATCGGCCAGACATTCACCGCGGACGTCGGAGCAGAAAAGCCGCTTGAGATCAAAATCATCGGCGACCCTGCCGTCGATCCGAAGTTCGGCACCGGCGCGGTCGGCGTCACCCCGGCGCACAGCCAGACGGATTTCGAGATGTATGAACGCCACCCCGATATCGCTCTCGTCCAGGTCATCGGCCAGGACGGGAAAATGACCGCGGCAGCCGGAACGGGCTATGCTGGCCTCACGACGCTCGATGCGCGCGAGCAATTCGTCGCGTGGCTCCGCACGAACGATCTCATCGAAAAAGAGGAAGACGTCGTGCAGAATGTCGGCACGTCTGATCGCTTCAACGATGTCACGGAGGCCCTGCCGATGCGCCAGTGGTTCATCGCCGTCAGCAAAGAGTTCGAACGAGACGGCAAGACCGTCACGCTCAAGTCGCTGATGCAGGATGCGGTGCGCGACAAGAAAATCGCCATCCTGCCGGAACGCTTCGAAAAAACCTATTTCCATTGGATCGATAATCTCCGCGACTGGTGCATCTCACGCCAGATCTGGTACGGCCATCAGATACCGGTCTGGTACAAAAAACAACCGGCAACGGACAACGGACAACGGACAACGGAGGAGATATATTGCGGGGTAGAACCGCCTAAAGATAGAGAGGATTGGGAACAGGATCCGGACACCCTCGACACCTGGTTCTCTTCAGGACTGTGGACATTCTCCACGCTCGGCTGGCCGGAACAGACGGAAGACCTGAAAACCTATCACCCCACATCGGTACTCGAGACCGGTTACGACATCCTGTTCTTCTGGGTGGCACGGATGATCCTGATGTCGGAATACCTCTTGGGCGAGATCCCTTTCAAAACCGTCTACCTCCATGGTCTCGTCCGCGACGAGCAGGGACGCAAGATGAGCAAGAGCCTCGGCAATATCCTCGACCCGCTCGATGTCATCAATGACCACGGCGCGGACGCGCTCCGGCTCGCCCTCGTCATCGGCTCGACGCCGGGCAATGACCTGAAGCTCTCCGATGAGAAGATCATCGCCTCGCGCAATTTCGTGAACAAGCTCTGGAATATGAGCCGCTATATCGCGCTCGCCGTACCGACTGCTCCCACAGCTGCCCCGGAAGCAAAAACCCTTTCCGACCGCTGGATCCTCTCCCGCCTGTCCGAACTCACCGATGCCGTCACCTCGCTCCTCGACCACAACCACCTCTCTCTCGCAAGCGAAGCCCTGCGCGATTTCACCTGGAACGAATTCGCCGACTGGTACATCGAGGTCCACAAGATCGAGAAGAATGACGCGGTGCTCGTCTTCGTTTTCAATACGCTGCTCAGGCTCTGGCACCCGTTTATGCCCTTTGCCACCGAAGCGATTTTCCAAACATTCAACCCGGGGAGAAATGATCTCCTGATGGTCGCGAAGTGGCCGGAGCATATGAAAACGCGCGACGAGGAAGCCAATGCGCAGTTCACCGCCTTGCAAGGACTGATCGCCGCGCTCCGCAATCTCCGTGCCGTCTACCGTATCGATATGAAGGTTCCCCTGCAGTACTCGCCATCCTCCGACTCGGCGCTGTTCCGAGAAAACGCTCCCCTCATCGAACGATTGGCTCGAGCCACGGTGACGACCGCGCAAACGGTTTCCGCTCAGGCGAGGATCATCAACCCGCTCTTCGACGCATCGGTCCCTCTCGAAAGCATCATCGATATCGAGAAGGAACGCGCGCGCCTGCTGGCAGAAAAAGCGTCGGCGGAAAAATACAAGGCGGGCATCGAGGGACGGCTGAACGATGAGCGCTTCACCAGCAAAGCCCCGGCCCATATCCTCGAGCAGAACCGGACCGCGCTCCGAGAAACAGAGAAGAAAATCGCCGAGCTCGCAAGCTACATCGAAAATCTTGCCGCCTAAATCCGAGCATCATCTATGCCATTCATTTTCGCCATCATCTTCGGTGCTCTCGCCGGAAGCTTCGCCCTCATTCTCGAGCTCGTCACGCTGCCAGGAGACGCCCTCATAACCGGCCCATCCCAATACTTCGCGTTCGGCAGCATTTTCACGTTGCTCGGCGTCGCTCTCATCGAAGAAACGTCCGCCTATCTCTTTCTCCGCCAATACGCGCTCCGTTATTTCCCCGGCACGCTCGCAAGCGTCCGCGCGACCCTGCTCTCAGGCCTCCTGTTCGGCATCGGTTTCGCCTCCCTCGAAATCGCCCTCATCCTCTGGAACAGCTCTGGCTGGCTTGTCTGGCCGCTCTTCGGCATCCTGTTCATCCACATCGTCACCAGCCTCATTTTCGCCCTCTTCCTCCTGTATTTCTCGCAGAAACGCCCCTGGTTCGCCCCCGCGCCGATTGCTGGCGCCCTGGTGCTACATACCCTCTATAACGCGATAATCGCCTTCTTCTGACAGAGTATCCGCCCCGGAGACTTCTTGCACCATTTGGCAAAATCCTTTATACTGCAGGTAATATTTCATCCGCTAAAACACGCATAACAGTATCCCTATGACGAAACAAAAGCGCTCTTTTTTCGAACGTCTGACCGGTGCCAAAGATATCCAGGCCGACAATTACCGAGAATCCGTCCCCGTCTACAACGAAGAGGTAGAGGCACCGATCCAGATGCGCGAACCGGCTCAGGCTTTTGCCGCCCGCGATGAGGAAACCTGGGCGCCGACCGCTTTCGGCCAGTCAGGCGACAACGCCGAAGGGCAGCTTACGATCGATGTCTATCAGACCGAGAATGATATCGTGATCAAGTCCACGATCGCCGGCGTCAAGCCGGAAGACCTCGATGTCGCCATCAACAACGATATGGTCACCATCAAAGGCGAGCGTAAGAATGAAGAGATCGTCGAGAATGGCAACTATTACTATCAGGAATGCTACTGGGGAGCCTTCTCCCGCTCCGTCCTCTTGCCCGTCGATGTGATTCCGGACAAAGCCGACGCTTCCCTGAAGAACGGCATCCTCACGATCCGCTTGCCGAAAGCCGACGTCACCAAGACCAAGAAAATCCAAGTGCGCGGCTTCTAAGCTTGAACTTACTTCGCGGAATATCTCATTGAATATGAATGCCGGTTCCGCGCTCGGGGAATCGGTTTTCTTTTTCTTACGCCCAACAAAACAATGAAACGGTTTTTTGCCCATCCATCCAGCGTATCCTTTGCCCGTACTTTCATAGCGGGAGTGTTTTGTATGAGTTTTTTCTTCCCGGGGCACGTTTCCGGCATGACGCCGGAGACGCTCGTGCTCCAAGCCGGCAACTATACGGAAACTCTCTCGAGTTCAGATATCGCGCGCTTCACACACATGTATACGCGCATCACCTACTCGTCCGCCGCTCATTCCGAAATAGAAAACACTGCCTTCTGCCCCGCGGCAAAACTCTTCTGCGAATTCTCACTGTCCCGTTCCACCCGCCACCATCTGAAGAATACCCTCCTCTACGACACGGATACGGCCGCTCTGGAAACATTCGTCAAAGAACTGGCCGACAAAGTCGTCCAGGATCCGCTGGATGTGAAATTCACCGTGTCTGACGGCCGCGTCGTCGTCGCCGAACCGGAAAAAGTCGGTCGCCGCCTGAAAGAGACCGAGAGTCTCACCATCCTTTCAGATGCGCTCCAGACCGCTGAGACCCAGATGCTGAAAGTCACTCTCCCGACCGAGATCACGCAGCCGAAACTGGTTGCAAGCGATCGTGAGCGCCTCGGCCTGAAAGAATTGGTAGGCGAAGGCCGTACCAATTTCAAGGGCTCACCCAAAAATCGCGTCTACAACATCAAGCGCGCCCTGGAGCAATTCCAGAACGTCATCATCGCTCCCGGCGAGGATTTCTCTTTCGTGAAATATCTCGGCGAGGTCGATGGCGAACACGGCTACCTGCCGGAACTCGTCATCAAGAATAATCAGACCACGCCGGAATTCGGCGGCGGCATCTGTCAGGTCTCGACCACCGTTTTCCGCGCCGCCATCTATAGCGGGATGAAGATCACATCACGCCGCAACCACGCCTATCCCGTGAAGTATTATGCCCCCTACGGGATGGATGCGACCGTCTATATTCCCAAGCCGGATCTCGGCTTCATCAACAACACCCCCGGCGCGATCCTGGTGCAATCAACTATCGAAGGTACCGAGCTCATCTTCCGTTTTTATGGCACCAAGGACGGACGCTCTATCACCATTGACGGACCGCATATTTTGCAAAGCAATCCTGACGGCAGTATGAAAACCGTTTTTAGCCAACTGGTCACAGACGCTTTTGGCACCAGTATGATCAATGACAGCTTCTGGAGCAATTACAAATCCCCGAGCCTCTTCCCGCATCCGGGCGAAGAGACCATCTACAAAGAAAAACCGGATGGCTGGTCCAAGAAACAATGGGACGCCTACAAGAAAATCCATCCTTAAACAAAAAACCCCATAGGGGTGACTACCCTCCGAAGGCGGGTAAAGAGGCCCGTCCATTCCAACGTCTGAAAATGTTCACTGGGGTGACTAGAGGGAATCGAACCCTCATTCATGGTACCACAAACCATTGTCCTACCATTGAACGATAGCCACCACACTGAACACTTTCTTTTTTTACCTGTGCCCTCGGGAGGAATCGAACCTTCATCAAGGGCTTAGAAGACCCCTGCTCTATCCATTGAGCTACGAGGGCTCATAGAAGTTATCTTCTTTGAGGGTGGGTGTAGCAGGATTCGAACCTGCGACCGTTGGCTTAAGAGGCCACTGCTCTACCAACTGAGCTATACACCCAAACCAAGGAACTGGCTTGAAAAAATTTCCAAACAGTGGTCTTAGAATATCAAAAAACCACCGGCTCGTCAATTCCCTAGCAGGCGCTTTCCTGTATCGCTACAAGACTGCTATTTTCCGCAGTATCAGTGGCGGATCTCGTAGGTAAGGTTCACGCGCACCGTATCAGATTGAGTCCCTGGTTCAATAACCGGAGGCACTGCTTTCATTTCCGCTACGCCGCCCATCCCATCATACCCGCCCTGGGCAGGATCGGGAGTGATACCGGAATCTTCGTAGAAAGAAACGATTTTTCCGAGTCGGAAGTGACCTGCCTTGGCGATGATCTTCGCTTTCTTGGCTGCCTCGGCGATCGCCTCGCTGCGCGCCTGTTCTTTGGCAGCCAGATTCTCGTCATCCACGGTGAAGCTGACGCCGGAAACCGTGTTGGCACCTTTCTCGACTATGCCAGACAGGATATCGCCCAGGCGCTCCAGATCACGCACTTTGATAGCGAGCGTTTGCGTCAAGGTATACCCGGCGATAGATGGCGGAGGACAGACGGATTGACCATCGCAGTTCGGATAATTGTAGCGCGGTACAAGCGTATACTGGCTCGTCTGCAGATCCTTCTTTTCTACGCCCTGCTCTTTCAAAAATGCGTTGATGCCGTTCATTTTGTCCACATTCTGCTTCTGGATCTCAGCGACGTTCTTGCCACCCTCAGTCACGACACTCGCGGTGAAGGTCGCCACATCCGTCACGGTCTCAATCTTGGCATCGCCATCGACCGTAAACGTCTTCGTCGGATACGCCTGACTGACAGAGCGGGCATACTGATAGGCATAAGTCGCAACAGAAAGCGTGAGCACGACTAAGGATGCGATTTTTATCTGCTGTATTCTCTCTTCTGACATATGAAAAAGGTTAAAAAAGTTATTTCTTTTCACAGTATACACCAAGAGCGCGGTTGACGGCTAGTCTGGTTTGGGGTAGCTTACATACTGTATCATACCGCGCTCGTAGCTCAGTGGATTAGAGCATCTGGCTTCGAACCAGAGGGTCGGGGGTTCGATCCCCTCCGAGCGCACAAATGAACGCAGTGAGTTTGAGCCTCGGAGCAAGCCAACTGCTTGGCTTGCGTAGAAAATCGAACGTCGGAGCGTTATTTCGTCAGTAGACGAAATCGCGAGACGGTGCCCAGACAAACTTTTGTGACGACAAAAGTTTAGTCGAGGGAGATCCCCTCCGAGCGCACAAATTGACGAAAGAAAAAAGGCCTTTCCTAGTTTCAGGAACGGCCTTCAATGATTTGCGTCATTTTTCGGGAAGAAGATTCTCCATCCCTGCCAGACAAGCAGGCTCGCGATGCAAAACGACACCGGGAACTCCAGGATAAACCACGAGGAGGAGCTTGCGAACTGATAGGTAATCCCATTACCGACCACCAGCACCGAAGAAACAATGTCGCTCAAGGTGTGCCAGAGATTGCCAGACAAAATATTGTCTGTATCCCTGTGCGTATGCGGATCAGCATGATGATGCCCGTCTCCGTGCGTATGTTGGATACCGAGCGCCCATAACAAAACAAAAAAAAGAAGATTGGTCAGAAGGCCGAGAACAGCGATATTTAAAAGCAGCCCGCTCTCGACTATGTGCGGCACATCGCCAGACAGCATACGCAGACCCACCTCATAAGCGATGAAAATGCCCGTGCCGATGAGAAATACCGCCATCAATCTCTCGAGGTTCCTCTTGTTCGTCTCGACCCGCTTCTCGGAAAGGACGAACCAGGTGATAGCGACGGCTTCGAACAGGCCGATACAGTAGCCGAGGCTATCAAATGCCATATGCCAGGCATCGCTCTCGAGCGCCAGACTGGCTGTCTGATGACTTCCCCAGAACTCCAAGCCGGCCACCAGGGCGTTCAAGACGATAGCGTATGCATACGCCTTCGCCTTGCACCGATAGCATCCTTGGCCATGATTGTGAGCCAGAGGCGGCTCATTCCGATCCGGACACTGCCGGAAATGCCCGCCTTGCACAGGCAGGTACTTCGCAAAAGCTTGCGAAAGAGCTTTCATTTTTTCCCTCCTGTCATGTGAAAGAACGTGCCCTTATACTGGCCACTTTTTCGCCTTTTGTCAACCCCGTACCTATCTCAAAAGAAGATGGCGGTTACACATATTGTAAGACGCAGTCGCCTAGCGGCTTTGATAAAAAAACTTTCACTCGCCATTGCAAAAGATAGGTGCTGGGGTCAATCCCCTACAGATTCTTGTAATTCCGGATGAATTCGCTCGGGTTCTCCCACCATTCCGGACGGGTACGCTTCTCCCCTTCTTTCCAATACCCCGGCAGCACGTCGTTTTTCCACGGGCCGGTATAGATGGCGAAATGCAGGTGTGCCTCCCAGAATCCGTTCTCGGGCGTATTGCTCTCGCCGATGAAACCGAGCGGCTCGCCGAGTTCTACCTTCTCATCGATCCGCTTGAAACACACTCCGAGGTGAGCATACACCGAATAGAAGACTTTGCGCGTTTTCGCGTGCTTGTGGCGGATGATGATGATATGTCCCCAATTGCCCTTCTCCTTTGTCCCGGGGTGCAGGGCGGCATAGACCACCTTGCCCCGGCCGCAGGCCCGCACATCCGTACCGGCCGGCACGATACAGTCCTCGCCGAGGTGCAGTCCCCAGAGGACACCTTCGTACACCGAGCGCTTGCCGAATGGCACGCCGTTGACCACGTAGTGTTCCAGAGGGAATATGAGTTCCGGAGTAGTGAGATGCGCCATATTCGTATGATAAATGGTATTTACCTCAGAGCAAGCTCTGGACACTGAAACAAGCTTTAGCTTGTTTCACTTCCGCGGCAAGCCGCGGGGTATTCTACCCTGTGTTCCCGTCACTTGCTCGGAAACGAAAGTAAACTTTCGCTTCTCTCGCTTCGTTAGGGAATAAATCCTCCCTTCAGCCTGTCACGATTCGCCTTTTTCGTCAAAATGCCACCCCCTCTTTTCCGCTTGACAGCGCTATTGACAATATCCTAATTTGATGCTATATTATATGTGGTCATTTTAACAACCATGAAAGGGAAGTACCTTGAACCAAGCACTAGTAATCCCAGGAAACAACGACAGCGCTATCGCTGATGCAGATGAGTTCCGGAAAATGTTTATCGGCATAAATCCTCTACATCGCTTATTTCAACGAAAGCGCTATCGGACTTATGACGAACTTGCGCAGCTGATAATGGCACGGCACGGCTTCTCAGAAAAGGAGGCCCAACAAAACATCGAGGAGCTCCTCGACAGGATCGCATGCTACTATGCCGATTCAGGAAGGGCGTCGTGTTTCTCTCTCCGCAAAGAGATGGGTCTCAATGGCAGATACTATCTGCAATACCTCGAACAGGGCATCAGCAACAGCTGAGCCCATCACAAAAAAGGCCTGATGAGCAACATCTATCAGGTCTTTTTTCATACCAGCAAATCGCGACGCTCATACCGCTCTCGCACCGCTTTTTTTGCGCCACTCGCAGAACACGATCGACACGCGGAAGAAAATGACGAACATCGCGACGACCGAGAGGAAGAGACGCACCGGAGGCAGACCGCTACCGGAGACGATCCAGGTATGCCACATATCCCCCTCGAGGATCGCCCCTCGCAGCACCAGGAGGAAAAACGCAAGATAGCCGAGACGCAGGATAGCGCGCCAGCGTACCGGTCCCAGCGCCCGCAGCGCGCCGTCAGCGGATATCGCCGCCATCACGGTCAGGATAGCCATCGCAGACAAACCGAGGATGAAGTCCGCCGACCAGAAGTTCTCGAAAAATCCGTACCAATAGCGCTCCGGGTTGATTACGAGAAGCAGGAAGCAATAGAGCAGCGCGAAAAAATACCCGGCCAAACCGAGGTATTTCCTATAGATCACTTTGCTATCGAGAAAATTGAAATAATAGCCGAGCGTCGAGAGCGACAGCGAATAGGCGAGCAGCATCCCGCTCGTCCCGGCGACGCATTTGCTCCATCCGACAAGTGTCAGCCCCTTGTCGAGGAGCAGCACATACGCCACGAAAAATATGAATGTCAGCGCTGTGACCAGCGCGGTGCCACGCCACATACGCCTTTCCAATGATACATCAGCCGACTCTAACATAGGTATTTTCAATGCGAGAGATGTTTTATTGGTTTCCTGGTTCTTTTTCGCCATCGAGCTTACGCAGGAGATCACGCATCAAGATAACGCTCACTAAAAGAAAAACCGCCCCGCCCATCCGCAGCCCCGCACCCCAAGTAGCCGCATCAAATCCGGGGTACGCAGAAAAGCCGATAAGTTCCGCCAACACGAGACATCCGGCGGCCATAACGAAGAACTTATATGAGAGGTCCAATTCTTTTTCCACGCGCCACACGATCCCCACAGAAAAAACCAGCACGAGCAGAAGAATCGCCAGCGTCATCGAATCCATCCCGAGCAGAAGTATTTTCATAGTCATCGAGCCACCCCCTTTCTTTTCGTCAAGAATCCGGCTTTCTTGAGCTGCTGTTCGGTGATGTGCCGGACGGCATGCAGAGACATCCCGTATTCTCTGACGAACAGAAACAGCCAGAGCAGGAGCAGTACGAGCAATGTGAGCGTTATCCATCCGAGATTGCGGATAATTTCCGCATACGTGATGAATGCTCCCCCGCCGATCGATATCAGCGGCAATTCCGTTACCAAAAACGTATCTGCTCGGCTGACATTGACTTGATCAAACAGGATCTCCGCCCGTAAGGAATATGTTCCGGCGGCTATATAGGATGGGGTTTCCAGCACCCTCCGGATCTCTCTCCCTTTCCGGAGCAGCTCCTCGTGCATCACGGATATGACAGCGTCTCCTTTGGCATCGACGATACTGAAACGGATCGGGATATTCGCATTGTTATATTGCAAGGAGATGCTCTCGATCAAAAGAAACAGATCTACCGGCTCTCCTTGCCAGACTTTTTTATCAGGATTCTCCACTGCAAGAGAAAAATCAACCGGCGATCGCTGTCCAGGCTGGATCGTCCCGCTGCCTGTCGGCAAAGCAGCTTCCTGTTTCGAATCATTCGCGTCATCATCTCTTTTTTTGATACCGAACTTGAGAGAGGCTGATGTTTGCCGTGTCGCATCATCCGGATCGATAGCGGTCACCGTGAACGTCTGCGTGCCCGTGGAAAGTCCGAAGGGCGGCTTCCATTCCCAGTACCCATTGGCATTGGCTACGAATGAAGCGATGAGGCTATTGACCGGCCCGATGGCGACCTGAATGATCGCATCGGGCATATTGGTCGTACCGGAAAATACCGGGCGGCGGTCGGATACGCTCGGCGTCCCATCATATGAGCCGACCCCTCGTCCGCCAAACGACATAATATTCACCGAAGGCGCGGTAGCCGTGATCACGCACTCAGCAGGCATCGTAACCGTTACCGGTGAGGATGCCGCAAATCCAGGGCCCATCGGGCCATTGGCGGTCACCGCATACTCATAGGTCGTCCCTACCACGACATTGGTATCGGAATAGGCAGATGCGAGCAGTCCGGTCACGAGCGGCAGGCTGTCCCGATCGATATCGTACGTAGAGGTATTCGTATCATCGGCCCAGTCAACGAGGACGCTCAATACTCCGGTATTTACATTGCACTCTGCGGTAGCAGTCACGACAGGCTGTTCCGGCGGACCGAGCACCGTCGCCGTGATCGCAATCGTATCATCCGCCAGAGCATGATATTTCTGCCGCAGATCGTACGACAGGAAGCCGGGATCGAAAAAAGCCGCCAAAAAATACACTCCCAAAGAAATGGCGGTGATCACGGTATGAAGTTTCAATAATTTCCGCAACCGAGGGCTCCGGATATGCTTTTTCTTGTTCTGCATACTGTCTCATTATACCACGCGATACGTATCCAAGCATAAAATTGAAGCACCTCCGGGTGGGAGGTGCTTCATATGCTGAACCGATGGTCAGCGCCCTATGAGACTACATCGAAGCCGATGCGCCGCATGCCTTGCAATTGGTCCTATGAGTCAAGACCTCGTACACAGCCGCAGCACCGACCAGTACATAAATCACGCGGGATACCAGCTCCATCTGGCCGCCGAATAATGTCCCGATTTCCCACTGGAATAACCCTAGCGACAACCAGTTCAAACCTCCGATGACCAAAAGGATAAACGTTATTTTGTGTAATTGCATACGTTTGAGTTTATAATAATAATTTATTCGTGACGCGCACGCATCGACCCTGCCGTGCGAACTATATTATTCCTCTACCTCTTTTAGTATACACCCAAAAAAGACTGTTTTATGGAAAATAGCAAGCCCCGTTACATATCTTAACAGCACCTTCTGTACAGGAACAGTGAGAGACGTAGTCGCCTACCGGCTTTTACCTGCCGTCGCATAGAGCCTGACCGGATATGTAACCGGGGCAAGCCCTAGCGATAGAGGGTGTTTTTCACGGTATTGTACCGGTCCGCCATCCGGTTATATGCCGCGACATCCGCATTGTATGCCTTGATGTCTTTCTTCATGGCTGACAGCTTCTTATTGTATTTCGGCACGAGGTCATTGTACTCGTCATAGCGCTCATCCTTGCTCAGGCTTTTCAGCTTCTTTTCCAGAGCATCCAGCTCAGCCTGTTCGCCAGCGATATCCGCATTGAGCGCCGTGAGCCGGCTGCTTTGCGTATTCAGGGTTTTCTTCAGGCTGGCGAGCTCACGCTCCATACTGATCGTCTGGATGATGCCGGTGTACTCCTTGCCCTCGACAGTATTGAGAATTTCCACCCGCCCGAGCGGCTCATACTCCGTCTCGGGCTGATCGCTCGCAAACGAGGCGATCGCTATATCGGACGTGGCGATGCGGCTCTGGGGTATCAGATCGGGAACGACCCCTATCCGGTTGCCCAGGCTCGTCGTTTCCAGGAAGCAATACCCGGAATCATAATTGGAATACTGGAGCGGACACTTCACGCCCACCGCCATATGGTTGTCTCTCGGATCGGGGAAGAGGAAGAAAGCGACGCCGTATCCGAGCTCACGAAGCAGGGCATAGGCGAGATGGCTCTTGTCCTGGCACACGCCTGTCTCCTGATACAGCACCTCATAGGGATACAGGATCTTTTCCGTAGCGCCGTCGAGACCGCTCGTCCGCCTGTCGAGCTTCTCCTGGTCATAGGGAATAGTCTGTACGAACGCCGTCACCAATTCTACCATCTGATTCTCATCGAGCTTGTTCTCCGCGCCGAGCGCCTGGAGCGAACGCGCCAATGCCGGCACCGTATCATCGCCATCGAACAGCGTGACGAACATCTGATTGCCCAGCGTCCGCTGCTCCCTCTCGGACGGACCCTCTGCTACGCCAGTCGGAAGCGCACTGTAGAACTGGTAATAAGAATCATACAGCTTCGTACCCAGAGAATATTTCTTGCCCCGGTACTTCCAATCGAACGACACGGCCTTCTCCCCGCTAGGCGCAGGCAACTGTGCCTGGGTCGCATTATCCGCCTCTTGGACGGTATCCGTGCCGACAGCCAACTCCTCTATATTCTTCAGCACGGGCAGGAGTACGGGCTGGTACGCGACGCCGTAGAGCGCCACCAAAAGTACCGCCAGAAAAACCAGCTTAAGCGTGACGAGAAACCACCCCCGTTTCTTCTTCGTATATATGATTCTTTCCTCTTCCATCCCCCTATTATACCGCATTGTATGCAAGAAAAAAGGGAGTGGTCGAAACCATCCCTTGAATTATTCTTTTCAATCTTAATCTTCTTTTATGAAGACGCCTTACTGTCGCGGAAGCACGTCTTCCAACATTTTGAAGAACTTCGACTCGGGATAGCTCATTTGCGACCTTGTTCTTTTCACTCCCTGGAGATATTCCACCAGGAGGTTTACGTCGCGGAAAAAGGTTCCCCCCGTCATACCGAGACTATCGCAAACCGAGCAATGCTCCAAAAACATCTCGATCGAGGCTGCATCGGGACCGGCAACAACAAATGCTTGGGTGAGTTGCACAAAAGCCCAGCGGACTACTTCTGTTTCATGAGGCTCTTCGATCGGCAAGCTTCTTTTACCAATCTTGGGAAGCAACTCCGTCCACTTCAGCCCAAGAACCCGAACAAGAAGAAAATCTTGTCTGTTCTCGGAAGGCTCATAGTCGAGACAAGGATCCCTGGCAACCCACTTCTTCCCCGCTTCCTGGTCTACGACAAGCCCCAGCCAACAATTTGGGTCAAGCGAATTCCTGACAGAAAGCAGGCTGCCTACTTCAATACCCTTTCGAAGCTTCATGTTCATGATGCGCCCTCCATGAGATCAGATTGATGGAAACAACTTTAAAGAACTTCCCCGGAGTATCGCAGAAAAGGGCCTAGAAGTCAATGGGGAGAGCTCTTGTGAGTCGCGGCACGCTCAGCTCATCTTGAGCACATCGATGACTTTGCCGTTGATGACGAACTCATCGTCTTCGGTCAGGAAGATCGGCTTGTGCTTCTTGTCGCTCGATTCCGGCAGGAGCACGATGTTCTTGCCATCCACGGTGCGGTAGGTCTTGACGGTTGCCAAGCCATCAATTACCACCAGCACCTTGTCACCGTTGTTGTAGTGCTTCCACGTCGCATCTACCAGAATGAAGTCATTGCTCTGTATCGTCTTGCCGGCCACTTTGGCCTTGTTCATCGACGTCCCCGACACCTGAATAGCAAAGACATTGCGGCTATCACGGACGATGCGCTTGGAGACCTTCAAATACCCTTCGATATACTGATCAGCGAACATCGTCGCCGTCCCAGCGTTCGCCATACCGAAGACCGGCACGTCGAGAAATGTCTCTTTCGTCACGCCCTTCAACTTGATGCCCCGGTCCTCAGACGTTCGCTCGATATAGCCTTTTTCTTCGAGCTCATTCAGATAGATGAAGAAACTGCGCAAACTTTTGAGCTTCAGTCCGAGCCGGCTCGACTCCGCCTGGATCTCGCGCACGGTCGGCATCATCTTATTCTCGGAAAAGAATTCCTTGATCGCCTGCAACACAATTTTCTGCTTCGGTGTGAGTATCTGCATATGTTTATGATTAACGTATTATTAATGATTTTGGTTGAATAAATACTTGACAGATTTATGTTGAAGCGCTATACTGTAGATACTTATGGCTTCGGCCTCCGAGGACTCACCTGAAAAGGTGGGTCCGATTTTTTTAGAATAAACTTTTCAACCGATCCATGACATCCCGAAAATCCCTCTCATCAACCATCCAATTTCTTTGACTCTTTTCGTCCGTGTAATGTTTGAGCGTTTCGTCTCGTTATCACACCTTTGCCGGTCTTGGATTCGATTTGTTTGCGTGCATTACCGGCGATACTCCCTCCTTCGCGAGCCACAACTTTATTTTCATCCAGATTTTTCGGTTCGCGTGTTTCAGAAATTTCTGTCGTAGCCGTTTCTGCCAGCATATTCAAGACCAGCTCCAAATTGGTCATATTGTCACGCAGATTCTCTTTCTTCAGATCTTTCAACCCCTTGTATTCTTTCGTGGTCATACCGGTCCACGCTTTTGTGATTTCATCGGTGAGAATAGCGAACTCCAACCCTTCTTTGACACCTCGTTGTTCCCATTCATCCGTAAGAGTCTTGCGGATCTCGATACTCTTGAGACGCTGGTTTATCCACTCGCGGCTGTAGCCTTTTTGCAAATAGGTTCTCAGAGCGCGATCAATGGCGAGTTCCGGATCGGCAGTTTCTTCCAATCGCTCATAGCCGACACGGGCGAGCCACAGCTTGAACGGTTCCGCATTCGGCGAAGGGATGGACTGAATAAGCCGAAGCATCACCTCGGTATCGGCGACATCGGTCAGATAGTATTTGCCGTCGGATGACTCCAGTTTCAGTCGGTGACATTTTGTCACCGACTCATTCCCCTCTTTACGAAGTCGTTCCGCAAGCTTATTCCAATACTTTCTCGCATCAGCACTATTGGTCAGTATTTTCACCACGTCAATCACAGAAAAATACCAGAGTTCTTTTTCATCGTCCCAATGACGACGAATCTGTTTCCCTTCGAAGAGGGCGATTGTCTTTATTTTTGATTTTTTTTGCATACTCATAATTGTTTACCAGACTTACATAGAGAATAATACACCTATACCTCAAAACCTGTCAAATAGCTTACATGCAAAGCAAAAAACCCTTTCGGGTTCTTCCTGCATTCTTCTAAGACAATATCAGGAAAGCTTCCACTAGAAACTCCCTATAAACTATTCTGTCTTTACTGTCTGATAAAAGTTTTTAATATCGCAACCATATCATCAACAGAAAAACCATAATCGCTCTTTGTAACACTCTGCTGGATGCTTAAACATCTGTTACCATCATTCCAGTAAAGATAAGTGTGACTATATTGACCAAGCTCTTTCATTATTGTTCCAGCGGAATTCTCAAAAATAAATTCCTTCAATTTTTTGGCACCAGTTTTCTCTGTTTCTTCAATCCGTGTGTCACAATTATCTTTCGTATCTTCCGTAAACTCACGCACAAAAATACGATCAGTACCTACATTATATTGAATCGCATAACTGTCTTTTTGATTTGACTGCAAAAATAACTTGTACTCCGATGGAAAAGATGTCGGAGATGGAGCAAAGAATCCCGCTGGGACAGATACTTCACCAGTTAAAATACTCGTGGATGGGGTTTCCATGCCCTGCATAATTCCGGCGGTAGGCGTAGTGATTTCGTTATGAGGGTTTGGATTGGGTGGAATAACAACGAACCTTATCGATTCATCATTCTTATCACGATCCATAAATACTATTGTGGTTTCTCCAATGGTATTGTTTGTACTTGTTTCTACGGGCGTACTATCCCCCACATGGATAGTTGAGTGGCCCCCTCCAGTGTTTAAAAGTACTACTTGTTTTCCATCAACAACGCCCTGTGCGCTTTCCCCTACTTTCAACTTGAAATTACCCGATGCCGGCAATAAAAATGTAAGCGCTCGACAACTCTTTCCTTGAGGAGAAACATCAATCGTAATAGGCGTCATTTCTCCCTTAAATGTTCCTTGGGTGGCAAATTTTATCCCCCATTTATACCCCGAGGAACCACTGCTTGGACAAATAGCATAATCAGAGTTAATGCCCTGAACCCTAAATTTGTATACTCCTCCGCTCGGAAAAGTGATCTCCTTGAGTGGTGAGGTCTTGGTATAGAAAATGAAATCCTTTCCATCCCAAATATCAACTGTATATTCTCTTTCAGTAGATTCCTTATCCTGATAGAGACCCCATACGGGTAATATGACAGTCGAAAAATTTGGGCTCCCCTTATAAGAATGCCATATATACCCCGTCACCACTTGTGACCCTACCACCATTCCGGGAGAAGGCACTAATTCATTTAATGAGCCGTTATTCCTGTCAGCATACAAAGAGTCCTTTATTGAAGCTTCCCCACTCTCTTGAGACGACTGTATTTTTGTAGAAAAAATGGCTAAGTCCCGTGTGCTATCCAGCCAAATCAACCCCCCTATAGCAACAGCAAGAAGTATAAGTATGGTGAGAGCGATCCCCACGGAAATATTTCTCTTCATTTTTTTATTTTAATACTTTCAAAATCAAATGTCCGACAACACGCCACGGAGATGTCACTACGCGTAATTATAGCATAAAAACCAGCCCTTGCGAGGCTGGCTTCTGAACAACTAAAAAAACAAGAAAACTCGTCTTGCGACGAGTTTCCGTGTCTTACAGCAATATCCGAAGAAATTCCCTTGCCTACCGGCAGGCAGGCTTTATCTTGGAATACTGTGCGTATAAAGCCAGACTATAAACAATAATCAAAACCTTTTGCGGTTAGTCCTATGTTCGTCATAGTGTTTCCATCACGACGAACTTTTTACGTAAGGTCTCTAGGTTGCTTGGTTTCATTGCTAGATCTGCTTCCGTCGAAACGTCGGCAGATAATTATACAATGAACGACCGATGGTTGTGATTCTGATACTAGATCAAAATTCGTACACCTTACTCCCTAGAAAGGAGGTGATTCATCCACAGCTTCCGCTACGGATGCCTTGTTACGACTTCACCCTTATTACCAACCCTACCGTCGTCCCCGATTTGACCCGGGGCCTTCTGGTATTGCCGGCTCTCTTGGTGTGACGGGCGATTATCTTCGTAAAACTACGAATTGATGTTCCCATCGTGCCTGCGGATTTCCCGCACACGACGAGCTCTAATGCATCGTCTGCTTGAGAGCGTATATCCTACGCAATCCCGAATCTTTGAAATGATCATTCTTCATAATCATCTTGAAAATCCTGCAGAATGTTTCAAAGTCACTTTTCTTCGAGCGTAACCTCAAAGAATTACTTTTGAAGAATGGAATGATAATGTTTTCCAGATGTTTTCGATTGGATACTTCATAGCGATAACAATTTTGATGATTGGGACGGGTATCTTTTTGGAAATACACGTTCCCGCAACCGAAGAATTTCTTGAGTTCATCGAGGATTTTCTTGTCTTTCTCGATCAACTTCAGGAAAAACCGCGGCTCTACTTTTGTCCGTCGCTTGACTTGCTTATCTGAATCAGGATTTTTCACATAGACTGTGAAGCTTCCTTCTCCATCCACAAGACCAACAATATAATCTGGGGTTATTTTCTCCATATGCATCTGAGTGAGCCCTTCATTCTGATATTGCTATCAGAAGTTACTATAGCTCAGCTGACTTCTTACGCTGCGTAAGTTTTATTATTCAATACCATTATAACACAATATCGAAACAGCATAAGATCTCCCGGGGTTACCTATCATTCTGTTCCTGACATTCCAACAGACCTTAGTCCTTGCATCTTCCTTCTGCTCACCGCCTAGGTTCAGAAGTCGATACGGCCATTTGTGCGTTGGACTACCATTTGTCTCCAGGTCCTTCACCGCATACCTCACGATATGCGACTACCTTTCAACTACGCTCCGTCTGGGAAACGGAGGAGGAGATTTGAACTCCTTAGAATAACAAGCTGCCCGGCGCTTTTATTGTGAGTACAAGATCCGAGAACGCATTCACCGTGACGTGGCTGATTCACGATTACTAGTGATTCCAGCTTCATGAAGGCGAGTTGCAGCCTTCAATCCGAACTGAGACCGAATTTTTGGGATTAGCTCCATCTTGCGATTTGGCGACCCTTTATTCCGGCCATTGTAGCACGTGTGTAGCCCAAGGTGTCAAAGGGCCATGCTGATTTGACGTCATCCCCGCCTTCCTCCCTCTCACCTGTTCGCAAGCGAACAAATCAAGTTTCAAGATTCAACTAAGTCTTCAACTCCCAAGTTTCAAACTTAAGAATTTTGCTTCGTTAGTTGATCATTGGCAGTTGGCCATTGATCATTGCATTTGCCGCTTGTGCGCAAATGAGAGGGCAGTCTGAAGTGACATATATAACACTTCACAGGGGTTGCGCTCGTTTCCCGACTGAACGGAACATCTTACGACACGAGCTGACGACA